>Ga0307477_10000484_pt1 | contig 43779 bp, 40 predicted proteins | sample atmos_gasesECM2C_FD_203316 | JGI IMG/M metagenome (GOLD analysis project Ga0307477, IMG submission 203316) | Hardwood forest soil microbial communities from Morgan-Monroe State Forest, Indiana, United States - atmos_gasesECM2C_515 | ecosystem: Environmental > Terrestrial > Soil > Temperate... | reverse complement strand
ACGTGAACGTACTGCGCGACGCCATGGCCGTCGACTCGCTGGATAAGTGCGGGATTTATTTTGGCACGACCGGCGGGCAAGTCTATGCCTCGGCCGACGCGGGGGATTCGTGGGCTCCGATTGTGCGCGATCTGCCGGCGGTGTTGTCGGTCGAGGTGCAGACGCTGGCGTGAGGACGGAATCCTGAAATAACCAACGGGGCACGGATTTGACCGTGCCCTCATCGCTGGCAGAAGAGTTAGTTTAAAGTCAGGGAAAAATGTTCATGATCCGTGTCGCACTCCCCTTCCATTTGCGAAACCTGGCGCACGTGGGCAGCGAGGTGACGCTAGAGATAGAGGGCGCGGTGACGCAGCGCTCCATCCTCGATGCGCTCGAGGCTCGTTATCCCATGCTGCAGGGAGCAATTCGAGACCACGTCACGCAGCAGCGTCGGCCGTTCCTGCGCTTCTTTGCCTGCGAAGAAGATCTCACACACCAGTCGCCGGATGCGGCGCTGCCTGACGTTGTGGCGTCGGGAAAGGAACCGTTTCTCATCATCGGGGCGATTGCAGGGGGGTAGGGGGGTAGGAAGCTCTAGGCGCACTTCTAGAAGAGTCTGCGTGAAAGCCGGTGCCGTCCCTACGGGACTCGTTCCTTCCTTCTCTCCTATCCCAGGACTTACGTCCTGGGCTAAATTGTGCCGCCGCTCCGCGGGAGGGTTTTGGTCCACCGTTGTCCTCGGAGTCAGTTCTCACGGACACTCCACAAACCGCGTTTTTGCAAAGACGCTCCGTCTTGCCCCGAGGGCTGGGTCACCCGCGCAACAGTGGACGGGTCAGGCAGGTGGGGCCGCCGCCGCCGTTGATGCAGAGTTCGCTGCCGGCGAAGATGCGGACGTCGAATCCGGCGCGGCGCAGGCGGTCATTCGTGTTGTGGTTCTCCGCGATGGCCAACAGGCGCTTCCCGCCCAATGCGAGCACGTTGCACGCCAGCGTGTCGCGCTCGGAGTGGTGGATCTCGATAAACTGGAATCCACGCTGCTTCAGCCGTTCGACGGTCTCGACCGCGAGCCAGGGGAGATCCACTAAAGCGGCCCGCTCGTCGAGCAGGCTGATGAGCGACATCAGATGCAGACACGCCGAAGGCCCCGAACCGTAGGGGAGAGCCGCGGATAGGACCTCGACTCCTTTGGGAGCGAGAAGCCTGCGAAGTTGCTCGATGCCTTCGGCGTTGGTGCGGTAGCCATGGCCAACGAGTAACGTTTCCGCATCCAGCCACACCATGTCTCCCGCTTCGGTGGTCCCCGGCGCGCTGATCTCGCCGAGAATCGGAATGCCGAGCTGCTGGCAGATTGCGCGGTGATGACAACCCTCAGCCGCGCGGTTTGGCTTGCCGGGACGCATGACGATCAAGCCGAAGTCAGTGGCGAGAGATGGGTCATGGGCGTAAACCGCGTCGACAGAGAAGTCAGCGGCAGCAGGCAGCTCGATTATTTCTGCGCCAGCAGCTTCCAGCTCGTGGACCAGAGCGGCGTGTTGAGCCGACGCTTCGTCGAAATCCGGCGCGTGGTGGAATCCCAGATCGCGCCAGCCATCCACGCGCTCTGGCTGGTTCCAGCCGGCAGCAGCAGGTGAACAGACCAGCACTCGTTGCAGCGAGCCAACCATGGAATGTCCGTTGCAACGTGTTTCAGTTGCCGCCTGCATCATGAAGCCTCGGTTTGTTGTGAAGCCGCGAGCACGATCCCGAATCTAACTGGTTATTATGGCAAAAGCAATGTGGGAAGGCGCGGTGCTCGCCGAAAGCACACAAACGGTTGAGGTGGAAGGCAATCAGTATTTTCCGCCGGAGGCAATCCGCACCGAGTATTTTCGGCCAAGCGACAACCGAACCGTGTGTCCGTGGAAGGGCACGGCAAGCTACTACGATATCGACGTCAAAGGAAAGCGAAATGCCGGCGCGGCCTGGTACTACCCGGAACCGAAACCAGCCGCCAAGCAGATCAAGGGATATGTGGCGTTCTGGAAGGGCGTCAAAGTCGAGAAATGAACGTGCTCCACCGGACTAGAATTCCACGTGCGCCCGAAAGGTTGGGACGACCACCGGTCCGCGGTCGCGGTTGTAGCCGGGATTGACAACGTATTGCAGGCCTGGCGCCGCATAGATTCCTCGCCAGACGTGCGCCGTGTAATAGGACTCCAGAATGTTCTCGCGCCCGTAATTCAGCTTGCCGTCGCCCAGCAGGAAGCCGAGGCCGCCCGCGGCGAGATAGCGCTGGTGATCTTTACCGATCGCGTTGGTGACGATGGCGACGCCGGCGCGGTCCTGCTTGCGATGCCACCAGGCGCCGTTGGCTCCGACGCCTTCGACGAAAGTCTGATCCACTTCTGTATAGGCGAACGACTCCGTCTTGCCGTTGTCCCATCCGAAGCGCGCAAACGCGGTCAGGTAATGTGCTAGATTCTGCTCGACATTGATGCCGAAGCCGTACTTGCGGGTGATGTGCCAGGGATGGTTCGTGATATCAGGCGTTGTTCCCGCCTCCTGCGCTTTGCGGACCTGATCACGGTAAATCCCCATGTTGGCGGCATTGGTGTAGGCCAGTAACCGGACTACGCCAGCCTTCTTTGGGATGAAGCCGTGGCGCCATTCGTATTCGCAGTTTTCCGCGTGCACTTGCCAGGGCCTCCAAACCAGGTCGATGCCGTTGGCGATCTTGGGCATGAGGCCCTCGCCGAAACGAAAGCCCCAGTTACGGTCTTCGTAGTCGGCGGAGAAACCCACCGTGTACCCGCGAGTATCGGCGGCGTAGTCCCAGGCGCCGTTGTTGTCGATGGTCCAGTTGATGAACTGGAAGTGAGTGTCAGAACCGACGGAATTTGCATCGAAAAAATCCGGCATGCTGAACTTGCCGAAACGAATCTCGAGACGGCGACGCGGGAGTTCGTCGAACAGCGAGAAAGCATTCCGCTGGTTCTCAATTTTGTCAGTGCTGAGCGCGAACACCTTGTGAATCATGCCGCGGCCCAGGTACGGCGCCTTGCTCAGCAGCGGGTTGCGAACGATGTCGAGATCGGTATTTCCGGCGAGGCCGAACCCCTGGGTCAGCGCGGCGCCTCCCGCTTCCTCGATGTCGAGGAGGAGTTCGGTGGAGTTGTTCAGCCGCACGCCGGTGTAAAGAGTCATCACTCGAGAAGTGGCTTTCTCGTAATGCGGGTTGAGGCTGTGCACACCGCTGTAGAGCGCGTGAAATTCGGGGTGAGTCTGGAAAATGAAGTTGGCCTGTCCCGAGAGCCAGAAGCGCGAGGTCTTGAGATGAGGCAGCATGGACTGCGTGCTGTCGTCGGGTGGAGGGTCCGCGGATTCCGGCGCCGTCGCGGGGGACGCGACGGCCTCCACGGAAGGAGGCGGCGGCACGGGCTGTTGGGCGAAAGCAGGAGGCGCAGCTGCAACTGCCGCCCACAGGCCGACCGTGAGCCAAGGGGCACAGAGCTTCGCAGTGTCGTGGTGAATCCTCACGTGTCCGCTTCCGTTTCGCGCAGGCCGGTCCCCGGTCGCCTGTCTCCTCAGTTATGGCTCTATCCCCGAATCCGCAGAGATAATTGAGGTAACTATAGCATTGACGTTAACTATAGTTAAGTATGAAATGGCCGGCGGCTCGTTGCCTACTCGCTGCCGGCGCTTCGGTGCTGGATAACGCTACGCTGTTATGGTTAAAGGAATGTTACTGGCGTAAGACGTCCAAGGCACCGTCAGCCCAGATCCGCTGACGGTGTCCACTGCATTTGCAGTTTTTTTTGCCCCCATTGCCATCGGTTGACCACGACCAGCTCATGGGTAGAGAATTGCGCTCCAGATTGCCTTCGAGTTGCTCCAAGGCATCTTGGTAGTGGATCACGCGCGCGGGCTGCGTTGTCGCCATCGCCAAGGGTTGTGCGAATAAGGTCATGCAGGCCATTGCCGTTTTCCTCCTTTCTGTAGGTTTCAGTCATTTGGCTTGGATGTGATGCTCATGCAGACGCCCTAAAGAGTTGATAAAGATTGGCGAGAAAACTTTCGCGACTGGTCAGTGCGCGTGCTGTCGGAAAGCTCCGGCCAGGTCGATCACGTGATGAAGAATCCCAGCGCCGGTAGCTGCCGCTCACCACCATGACCACAAGAGCAACTGCGGCGAGTGGAACTCCCACCCGCGGGGCGATGTTCATGGGGCTCAAGGCCAACGAAATCGCGGCAAACTCCGTGACCAGCGTCAGGAAATTCACCCGTTGCAGATCGACGAGCGAGAACATTCCCCACCAGCGACCGAAGCGCTGGCAGATCATGGCGGCGTGACCCTTGCCGGTGGCGATTCCGAGGCGTACCGCCATCTCCTGAATAAGTACGGAAACGGCAGCAGCAGCAGCAGCAGGAGAATTCAAAGCAGCCTGGTGCCGTACTGAGCGCTCGCCTGCACGTAGGTGGAGACCGCCCCCGCGTCGTCTCCGCCTCCATGACGATGAGGCCCGGGCCGAACACGGTGAGGAATGTCAGGACGCGGTAGAGCCAGCGGCTGCGCACCACGCGGCCTCGCACCGGGAGCAGCGTGGCCTCGCTCGGCGCCTGCGGTCGAAATTGAGGGCAACCTTTCCTGCATTTCTCACCGCCCGTCCCGCGTGACCAAAGAACGGCAGACTCATCGCGCGATGACCCTGGCACGGCTGGCCAAGGGCATGGGACGCGCACTGGAGTGCGGCGCTCGCGGGACTTAGACTCTTGGAGGTAGAACGGGCAGGGGTGAGGCGATCGGGAGGAAGTCTTCGATCGGATCACCTCCACCGCTTCTACACTGGCCAGCCGCGGAATCTTTTCCGAGGCCCGCCCCCAACTTCAGTTCTCATACGTCCTTGTAAACTAATCTGGCGGGCGGCATAGCATACCCGCTACAGGTTTTACATTATGCACCGGACCACAGGACGCAGTCGCCCAAAGAATTGACTGAGGACCTGATTTCGCTGGTGAGGGCGTATTTGAAGTGAGCGCTGGGGCACGGTGGGGCGCTCGCGGGCATGAGTGCCCGCGCCACACGGTGCCCGCGCCACACGGTGTCCGCGCCAGGCAAACAAAAAGGACAGTCCGGAGCCCCCGAGACTGTCCCTCAAACCCTCCCGGTTAGAAGGGCAACTTGATGCCCTCCACGTTACCGCCGCCATGTTGCAAAGGGATTGCGGAACGATGAATATCTGATTAATTCCGATTCGCCAGTCGCTGCTATAGTATTCGCTTGCGCAAATTCATTTTTTGACATCTTTTTCCTCGACTGGAGGAATGATGCCGTCCATGACATCCCGCAAAACCGAGCAGTCGCACCGTTTACAGCAGCGCGCAGAAAGCATGATCCCGGGAGGCGTGAACTCGCCGGTGCGGGCGTTTCGCTCCGTCGGCGGCGAGCCGCCGTTTATTGTCCGCGGCAAGGGGTCGCACATCTGGGACGCCGACGAAAACGAGTACATCGACTACGTCGGATCCTGGGGGCCCTTGATCCTGGGTCACGCCGAAGCGGGCGTGCTCGATGCGATTGTCGCCGCGGCCTGCAATGGCACGAGCTTCGGAGCTTCCACCCCTTCGGAAGCGGATCTGGCGGAGCTGGTGCTGGGGGCTTTTCCGAACATGCAGAAAGTCCGCTTCGTCAGTTCAGGGACGGAAGCGACGATGTCGGCCATTCGACTGGCGCGGGCCTACACGAAGCGCAAATACATTGTGAAGTTTGAAGGCTGTTATCACGGCCACGCCGATGCGCTGCTGGTGAAGGCTGGATCGGGCGTGGCTACACTGGGAATCCCGGGGTCGGCGGGCGTTCCAGAGGAATTCACGCAGTTCACGCTGGCTCTGCCGTTCAACAACCTGGGGGCGGTCGAGCACGCGTTTCAGAAATTCAAGCATCAGATTGCCTGCGTGATCGTCGAGCCGGTGGTGGGAAACATGGGCTGCGTCCCGGCGGGGGATGATTATCTGGTGGGGCTGCGCATGCTCACCGAGCGCGAGCGGTCAGTGCTGATTTTTGACGAAGTCATGACTGGCTTTCGAGTGGCGTTTGGCGGAGCCCAGGAGCTGTACAACATTCGTCCCGACCTCACCACTCTGGGAAAGATTATTGGCGGAGGCTTGCCGGTGGGGGCGTACGCCGGGTCCAAAGAAATCATGGACCTGGTCGCGCCGCTGGGGCCGATGTATCAGGCGGGAACGTTGTCGGGGAATCCGCTGGCCATGGCTGCTGGTTGCGCCATGATCCGCCAGTTGCGCGATCGCAAAGCGGAAATCTATCCGCGCCTCGACAAGTTGAGCGGAGAACTGGTCGAGGGCGTCGCCGCGGCCGCGAAAGAGGCCGGCGTCAATATCTGCCACAACCGCGTGGGATCGATGTTTGCGTGGTTTTTCACGCCCGGACCAGTGACGAATTGGGATTCGGCTTCGAAGTCGGACACGGAAGCATTTGGGCGGTTCTTCCGCTCCATGCTCGACAACGGCGTGTACCTGCCGCCGTCGCAGTACGAGGCAGCATTCCTGGGCGCGGCGCACACGGAGGAAGATATTCAGAAGACGATCGTGGCGGCGAAAGACGCTTTCGCGGCGGTGCGCCGATAGATCCGAGATTGCCGCGTCACCTGTGGGAAGGCAGCAGCGACCATATTTCTGGATCCTCCGAGCCCAGCACCCACGAACAGAAGCCTTCCAAGCCTCGGTTCGCAGATTCAGACGCTCCTGGAATCCGCGCTTATCGGTGTAGAAGACCCACTCGCGAGTGTCATCCTGGTAAAAGTAAAACCACGCGGTGCGATCGGCCGCGTCCCACTCACCTGCGGATGATAGGCGGATCGATACTGGTCGATGTCCTGCTGCCCGATGTATTCGGCGGTGGGATTGGGCTTTTCATCTTTGGATCGCCGGCGAACCAGTGATAACCGTAGAGGGGAATTCCCAGCGACAATTTCTCTTTGGAGACGAATTGCAGGGCATAATCGACGTTTTCCAAGGTCCCTGGGTACCCGGCCACCGGACCCGGCTCGGCCCAGCGTGTGTTTTGGTCGTAGGTCATCAGGCAAATTAAGTCGGCGGATTGAGCCAGCGCCTTGAGATCGTAGCCGCCGCGCCAATTGGCATAAAGCCAGTGAGAATAACTGCTCTTGCCCGGAAAACCGGGAGCGTTAGGCACAGTCGCGATGGTTAGCTGCAGGCCTCCCCTGTGAAGGGCAGCGGCAGTGTCGGCGACCAGGCTCGAGAGCAAATCGCGGTCGGTCCAATTCACGTTTTCGAAATCAATCTGGAAACCGCTGTACGAGTATTTCTGGCACTCGCCGAGCAGCGAGATGACGAAGGCGCTTTTCGCTGCCGCAGTGGTGAAGAGTTTGTGCAGGTCGGCTTGGACCGCGGTGGCCACGATGGGCATGACCGGAACGTGCCTCTCCGCTGCCGTCTTCAGCACGCTGGCATTTGGCCCTCCCCACACCAGGCCGTTGCCATCAACGGAATACCAGGCCGGAACGAGGAGGTCGATTTTATCCGCATGGTCGGAGAAGGATTTTACGGAGCCGGGGTCTTCGGTCATGTAGAACAGGGACTTGGGCTGCGCTCCGGCCAGAACGGTGCTGCACAAAAGAAAGAGAATGATGCGCTTCATTGGGACTCCCCTTGGTCAAGGAAAACTGATTCTGAAATGTTACGAGGTGGAAACAGGTTCCGATCTTTGGCGATTGGCCCCGCGCTTTCCTGTGAGCATCTGCGGAATGGTGATGAACTCGAAGCCCTCAGACTTGTAGTGGTTAATCAGATGATCGGTGGCCAAGACAGTCTGAGAGCGATCGGTGCCCATTTGTTTGTGGCCGCCGTCGTGGAGCAGGATGACATCGCCTCCCCGCATCTGTTTGGTGACCTTGTTTTCGATCGCGGCAGCCGGGGGCGCGTTCCAGTCATAGCCAGTCACGTTCCACATCACGGGTTCGAGGCTCAATTGGCGGACGATACGCAGGACGGCGGGGCGGCGTCCGCCGAAAGGCGGGCGGAAGAGATTGGAATGTTCACCGATGGCTTCGCTGAGAGCCGCGCGGCAGGCGGAGAGTTCCTGCCGAAGTTCAGCCGTGCTCTTGAAGGTCAGCAAGGGGTGCGTGAATGTGTGGTTTCCGACGACATGGCCGGCCTTCACAACTTCGCGAACGATATCGGGGCGCTGCCGAACGAAGCGTCCGATCAGGAAGAAAGTTGCGCGCACGTTGTGCCGTTCGAGGACTTCGAGCAAGCGCAGTGTGTGGGGATCGTTGGGCCCGTCGTCGTAGGTGAGCGCGAGTTGCTTCGTCCCGCGGGCGAGGCCGGTGAAGGTGCGTCCATACCACTGTCCGGTGGGCGCAGTCGATTGGTAGCCGGCAGCCGTCAGGGCTGCCGTGGCGGCCGTCGCAGCCAGCACGCTTCCGAGCATGGAAGAATTGTAATGGATCGAGTCACTGGGGAATTTCGTAATTGGGAAATTGAGCTCACATGCGGAGAGGTTCGCAAGCTCACTGTTTTGGCAAATTTAAAATCACCCATCTTGCTGTTAACTCTTCCCTCAATTGTCACCGGACAGCATCCGAGCTATCCTGCCATTTCCGAGACATCGCACGAACTCATGGCCAATCTTTTTGAATTGCCCCGGTACCTTGCTGTTGAAGGTCCCATCCGAGTCGGCAAGAGCACCCTGGCGGGCATTCTGGCCGAGCGGCTGAACGCGCAGCGGGTGATGGAGCCGCAGGCGAATCCGTTTCTTGATTCTTTTTATGAAGGCGAGCGCGGGGCGGCGTTTCAAGCGCAGTTCGCTTTCCTGGTGCGGCGTTTTGAGCTGTTGCAGGCGCTCGATCTGGGGGCACAGTCCCAACGAGTGGTGGTTGCAGATTTCATTTTTGAGAAGGATAAGCTGTTTGCCTGTCTCAATCTGAACGACCAGGAGCTCGACACCTACAATCGCTACTACAACCATTTTCGCGAGCAGTTGCCCACACCCGACCTCGTGATTTATCTCCAGGCCACGCCCGAGGTACTAAGGAAGCGGCTGAAAAAAAAGAACGCTCCTGCCGAGCGAGCGGTGAGCGACGAGTACCTCAAGGAAGTGGTCAAGGCCTACGAGCACTTCTTCTTTCATTACACGTCGTCGGATTTGCTGATCGTCAACACGTCGGAGATTGACTTCGTCGACCGCAACGAAGACCTGCAACAATTGCTGCGCAAGGTCAGCGAGCCGATCAAGGGGACACAGTACTTCCTGCCCCTGGGCGGGCACGAGGCGGTGGGGGCTTGAGAACGGTCGCTGGCCGATAGTCGTGACCATTACTTCTCGTGTCTCGGCAGTGGATACAAGGACAGCGTTTTCCCCACTCTCGAGAACTCTGGATCGGCGGTCACCAGCCATGCGCCGCGTTCGATAGCGAGTTCGGCGGCGAATGCGTCGGCGTAGCCCAGGTTGTGTTTTTGTTGGAGGGCCGCCGCGCGCGTGGCACGATCCTGATCTACTCCGATGAAAGCGATGGGCAACTCCCGCACCTTCACTTCGGCGTCCCGGGCCTTGGCTTCGCCGCGGTACCTCCATTCCGTGTAGAAAACGTCTCCCCAATTGACCGCCGACATCAAGAGTGGAAGTTCGCGGAGAAGTGCATCGCGCAGCAGTTGCTCCACCTTCTCGGCAATGACCGCACGATCTTCGAACAAACCGACGAGCGCGTTGGAGTCAAGGACGTACCGGCGAGCGCCGGACGGGAGAAACGGGCCACTACTTCTCTCTCCTACGCTCCCGCTCCTCAAACAAACCCTCGAAAGCCGACGGCTCGCCGGGTTTGGGCTTGAGAAATCCCCGGATCTCGCGCAGGCGCCGCGCGGTGATTGGGGTCAGCACCAAAGCGCCCCTTTTCTTCGGTCCAGGTGGCAAGGCGTACCCTTCTCCAGGCCGAACTGCTCGCGCAGCTCGGCAGGTATCACTACTTGGCCTTTCGAACTGATCACGGTGCGGTAGGTTGCCATGAGATGATCTTACTGGCGAGTAAGACACAAGACAAGATGTCTTACTCTCGTGAGGGCAACCAAGTGGTCACCGTCAGAGGCTAAAGCCAGTGACGAAAAGTTCCGGCCGGGCATGGTTGAAACCATGCTTTTTCCCAAACCCATTGAGAACATTAGCGGATAGAGGCGTCGACGAGAAATTCTTTTGCGGCTAGAATCAGTCCAGCATCCAAGAAGATGCGTACAGGCTCTATCCGCCTGAGGCGGAGGGGCACTGGAGGACAGAATGAGCTTGACCCCGATTCACGGGCGTCTCCCTGACGAGTCTCGCCCGAAGGTTACGACCGCATCCCTGCGGGAACAGAAACTCCGACACGACCCCATCACCTGCCTTACCGCCTACGACTATGCCACGGCTCGCCTCGTCGACGAGGCTGGCATCGACATGGTGCTGGTGGGCGATTCGCTCGCCCAGACCATGCTCGGCTATGAGAACACGCTCACGGTCACGATGGACGAGATGCTGCACCACGTGAAGGCCGTACACCGCGGCGTGAAGAGCGCGCTGCTGATCGCGGACATGCCCTACGGGTCTTATCAGCTAGACCCCAGGGACGCCGTGGTGAATGCCACGCGCTTCGTGAAGGAAGGCGGCGCCGAAGTGGTGAAGATCGAGGGTGGCGAGAAACGCGCCGACTTGATCCGGCAGATCATTGACGCCGAGATTCCGGTGGCCGGCCACATTGGATTGACGCCGCAGTCGGTCAATGTCATGGGCGGCTACAAAGTGCAGGGCAAGAATCTGAGCGGCATCGAGCAGTTGATGCGCGATGCGACTGCGCTGGATCGCGCGGGCGTGGCTTGCCTTTATCTGGAAGGCATTCCGCGAGAAGTGGCGGCGATGATTACGGCCGAGGTGAGCACGCCGACCATCGGCATCGGCGCCGGTCCCGAATGCGACGGGCAGGTGCTGGTGTTCCATGACATCGTGAACCTGACGTTTGGTCCGCCGGCCAAGTTTGTGCACCGCTATGAAGATGCGGCGGCGCTCATCACGCACGCGGTGCAGGCCTTTCGGGCGGATGTGAAGTCGCACCAGTATCCGTCGGACGAGGAGTCGTATCACCTGCCGAAAGAGACGAAAGCGGGATTGGAAACGGTGCTGGAGCGGAAGCGAGCGATGCGGCGCTAACCGCCAACTTTCTTGCCACCGATGGCGCGGATGAACACGGATAAGGCGGAACGAAGGTGCCGCTGATTGCGTATATCTATAATAGCGGCGGTCGTGACAAACCGTGGGTAGCCAGTTCGCGATCGCACCCGGTGGTGCTAGGCTGTTGTCAGCTCAGGAGGTATGAGCATGTATCCCTTGGCGCATTTGTTCTTCCCGTTCTTCGGCTTCGGCTTTGGATCCGCGCTGTACTTTCTGCCGTCGATCATTGCCTTGGCGCGCAGCAAGCGGGATTTGCTCGCTATTTTCCTGCTGAACTTCTTCCTGGGCTGGAGCGTGATCGGATGGATCGTCGCCCTGGTGTGGGCTGCCAAGAACGATGTGCCGGCGGTGGTGAGGTAAGTTCGGCCCTGTGATCTCCAGACACGTGCGCACGGCGTTATTGCTGGTATTCAGCCTGATTGTTGCAGCCTGTTCCTCGCCCCAGAATGCCCCGAAAACGCTTGACCCGGCGGTCGTTTTGCAGGCCCTTCCCCAGGCTGATCCTGCCCAATACGATCGCATTCAGGACATGAAGAAGTGGCGCAACCCCTATCTGATCGTCCGCCCGGATGGCGTGGCCCTGTACGATTCTGCCGACAGCGCCGAAATCCTGCTGAAGACTGACGAAGTACTGCCGGCGTTGGCGCGCCTGCCCGCTTCGAACTGGCCGTATGGGCGAGTAGTGGCGGCAGCCGAGATTGGCGTCCGGGCTTCCGAGCAGGAGGGGATCGCCATCCGTCGCACTAAAGGCATCGTGGGCGGACTGCTGGAGAGTGCGCAGGTTGCCATTAAGTGGGTCCCTTCGGCGTGATTGGCCGCAACATCTGGTTTGGTGATTGCTGAAGAAGAAGTCGAGCTTCGCTCGACGGACAGCCGGGGGCGGCTGCCCCCACATCAAGAACCTACGCGACTGCCTTGAAAATTTGCACCACCATCGAGGAAATGCGGGCGGCATCCCGCGCTGCGAGGCGCGCCGGCAAAAGGCTCGGATTCGTCCCCACGATGGGAGCGTTGCACGCGGGGCATTCATCGCTGGTGCGAGCGGCGCGGGCGTCGTGTGAGGTGGTCGCAGCGTCGATCTTTGTGAACCCCACCCAGTTTGGACCGAGTGAAGATCTGGCGAAGTATCCGCGGTCTTTCGAGCGCGACCGGGACTTGCTGGAGCGAGAAGGCGTGGAGTTGCTGTTTGCGCCGCCGGTCGAGGAAATGTATCCCGCAGGCGCAGTCACGTGGGTGACCGTGGAAGAACTCAGCAACAGGCTGGACGGCCGTTCGCGCCCGGGTCACTTTCGCGGAGTGACCACGGTCGTGGCCAAACTGTTTCATATCGTCGAACCGGACGCGGCGTTTTTCGGGCAGAAAGACGCAGCCCAGCTGGCGATCATCCGGCACATGGTCCGCGACCTGAATCTGCCGGTGGAAATTGTGGCATGCCCGATTGTGCGCGAGCCCGATGGCCTGGCCATGAGTTCGCGCAACGCCTACCTCGATCCCGAGCAACGGAGGCAGGGGCTGGCTCTGCATCGATCGCTCGAGCAGGTGCGGCGATTGGTGGGCGCCGGAGAGCGAAGCGCGGCGAGGCTCGCAGCAGCCGGACGTGCGGAATTCACCACCGAAAACACCGTCCGTCTCGATTACTTCGAGATCGTAAATCCGGACACACTGGACCCGGTTGAAGATATATCCGGCGGCGCGCTGGTCGCCGTGGCCGCGTTTGTGGGGACGACGCGTCTGATCGACAACGTCCTGCTCGGGAAAGATGAACTCCTAGGTGTGCCTTATCCCGCTCTCTAAGGCAGAGGATTCGCCGCCACGGCGCTGGGCTCGGGCTGCAGTCGTTGGCGCACAAGGTCTTCCACCTGCGCCCAAATGTGCGGATCGCATTCGCTCTGGGCGTGGCTGGGAGTGAGGCGGTTGAACCAGGAATTACTCTCACACCTTACAGGGGCTTGCCGATAGTCGAAGCGATAGTTGCCTAGAATTTGCGTGCGCAACGGGTCGGCAGCCATGATCTCTTGCTGTCCATGGATAAGGCCATGCGGCTGGTAGAAGTTCACGGCCGCCGCGACATTCTCAGGGATGGTTCTGTCTTGTTGCCAGAGCTTGCGGACGCTGTCGACCTGCACGGTCAGCAATACCGGGATTCCCGCACGTTTTAATTGGCGAGCCAGCAGCACCGCAGCGGACGCTCCCCAACTGTGACCGAAGAGAATGATTCGCGCCTGCCCTTTTTCCTCGTCACTCAAAATGTTGTCGTGATTGCGGTCGAGGAGACGAAGAATCGTATTGTAGGCTGCCTTTCGATGCCGGTTCTCGAAGATGCGAACGTAAGCGTCTTTGGGGTAGGCGCGCCGAATGCGATCGGCGAACTGCACGGGCCCGTGATGAGGATTGTCATGGCCCACAAAACCGCCCACAAACCCGATCACGATGCTGGAAGGCACTGTGCTGGGCCGGGCTCCCACCACCCCCTCGGCCGCATGGGCAAGGGGCACGGTCAAAGCGAGGATAGTCAAGGCGAACGGCACCGCCAGGGCTGGAAGAAACGGGAATCGCGCCGAGCCAGCCACCGAGGGCTCCTACTCCTATCAAGCGATGAGATGGTTCGGGCAGCTCGCCGGATGCGGCGAAAAATGTGGCGGGAGATATCCGATCTCGCCGACGTCGCAGGTGGCGGGCCAAAAGCCTTGTCCAGCAAGGCTTCTTGCCAGTTCAAACCCGCTGGTTAGTCTACACCCTGGTGTCAAGTCCGGCGACAGATCGCGGGAGTAATTCTTGTTTCTGGTTCGCAGGCGGACTAGATCACACTGGAATTGTCCGAGGTCTGCCGCCATGGAGCGGGCTATATTCCGGATCAGCAACCTCTGTGGGCGAGCCGGGGCGAATCTTCATGAGCCTTTCCTGCTAGAAGGTCACAGGTGCCGACTATGACGGACAGCTTATTGATTAGACTGTGGGCTAATGGACAATCCAATTCCTACTTCCCCATCCCCGATCCGGCCCTGCCGACACCGTCTCTTTCTCGTCCCTACATGCCATTCTCCCCTGAAGCGCGAGGCTAGGAGGTGACCATATCACAGCCGTTAACCCATTGAAATCAAAGTGATCCACTCGCCTGCCGCGCCCTCCGCACACGCCTGTTCACTTCAGATTTGCCCGGCTTCCGGAGACGAATGGGTTGCCAGCCAGGACGTAACGCAGTGGCCGGTCGACGGCCTTAGTGATCCCGATCCGCGTCGTCAGGACAACCCTGCCAGTATGCCGTCCATCCTGGCCGATCCAAAGGCTGCTGGAAGGCAATGTGAGATCGCATCCGTTGTCACGGGTGCGAGTGATTCCGAAGGCCTGCGACAAGCGTCCCGGGCCACGAGTGAGCTTCACCAAGTCGCGGCTGCCGCGGAGAGTGATTCCACGCGCGCGGGCCATTCGGTCGATGCCCGAGAGCGGTTCCAGCGCCCGGAACAGGACGGATCCCGCTTTCCCTTCGGGTTCACAAGAGACATTGAGGCAGTAGTGATTGCCGTAGATGAAATAGACGTAGGCGTGGCCGGGAGGACCAAACAGGACGGCATTGCGCAAGGTGCGGCCGGCGGCCGCGTGCGCGGCGGGGTCCTGCTCTCCTAGATAGGCTTCCACTTCGACAATGCGCGCGGCAAGCCACGCGTGGGTGCCGTTCCGCACCAGCACCTTGCCCAACAGTTCGCGGGCCACGCGTCGCGGATTGCGTGCGAAAAAGGCGCGGTCCAGCGGGTGGATGACTTCCGTTGGCGTCGAAACCTCGAACTCAGGCATGCGGAAAATGGCTCTGGGGCCTTTGTGCCGCGCCTTAGGCCGCCTCTTTCAAATATGCCAGCACCTCTTCGGCGTGGCCCTCGGGCTTGACCTTTTCGAAAATATGCTGGATCTTGCCGTCGGGTCCGATGATAAAAGTCGTGCGCGCCACACCCCAGACTTTCTTGCCGTACATGTTCTTTTCCTTCATGACCCCGAAGGCCTCGGCGACTTTCTTGTCGGCGTCGGCCAGCAGGGTGAAGGGGAGATCGTATTTCTCGGCGAATTTCTTCTGCGCTTGTGGCGTATCTGCGGAGATGCCGAGCAGCACGGCGCCGGTTTTCTGAATCTTAGTATATGTGTCGCGGAACCCGCGCGCTTCTACGGTTCAACCCGGTGTGTTCGCCTTCGGATAGAAGAAGAGTATGACGACCTTGCCGCGCTGGTCTTTGAGCGAGACTTCTTTTCCGTTCGCGTCCTGCAAAGTGAAGTCGGGCGCTTTATCATGAGTATTCATGGCATTTTCTCAAGGGACATCCAAATCGAAATCTATGAACAATGCGAGGGCGGTTTCCGGCCCGCCAGCTCGCCACAAGATTTTATACCGAGTGGCGTTCCCGGCGTTCCTGGTGACCTTGCTGACCTGGACGGCTTTGTGCCCGGTAGCAGCCATTGCCCAGGAAGAACGCCCACAAATCACTCCGGGAGAACGCAAAGCTCCGAGGAAGAAAGACGCGGAGCCCAGGGCCGTGGCCCTGCTGCAACTGACCTCCAACGGCAAGGCATCGCTGCTGCCCATTGCGATCCTGATTAATGGCAAGTTTTGGGACGCAAGCGCATACAAGGCCACACCTGTGCCGATGGCACTGGAGTCGGGCACCATCTACGAAGCCGAGCGCAGCGGGAGTTCGCAGGGACTGTTCACCGTCAGCAGCGCGCTGCGCAGTAATGCCCCTAACGCACAAAGTCCGTGGATCGGAACCGGCAGCTGGGTACCGGCAGGCGCGGAAAAGCCGAAAACATCGCTTCAGGCGGAAGCTGCTCCGGTTGGGCTTGACACCAGCGAAGGCCCACCGAGGCTGACCAAGAATCCCTCGAAGGAAACCCCGGCCGCCAACACCCCACCGGCCTCTGCACCGGCTCCTGCACCGCCCTCGCAGCCCCGTTCCGGTGATGAGCCGCCTCGGCTCACCAAGCCTGCGAACCAGGCGCCACCGGTAAGTACGGCGCCACCTTCGACTCCGAGTTCCGCTCCGCCGCAAGGCGATTCCAAAGGCACCCAAGGCGCCCCTCAATCGGAAAGCAAGCCGGGAGATGCTAAGCCAGCGGATAAGCCGAGGGCGCCCGAATCCGACAGCGGAGCCGATTTAGGCAGCCGCCCCAGACTCCGCCGTGGAAAGCCCGCCGAGTCGTTTGCCGACGAGGAGATTCCCGGCTACAGCAAGCCCGGGGCTACGCCATCCAAGAACACGGGCAAAGCGTCGGAGGCCGCGCCCGCTGGTCCGATTCAGTTGATTCCGGCCATCTCCGACTCGGGTGGCCCTGATCCGCATTCGTACGGATTCGAGTTCCTCAAGGATGAAGAAGGCGAACGCCTTCAGCAGATGACTGCAATGGCCAAGCAGCAGGTTCGTACTTATCTGGACGCGCAAGCTAAAGCGAGAGTCACACCAAAACCGACGGCCCAGGCATCCCACCTTAGAAGCGCGAAAAAAGGGCCGGCGCCCATTCTGAGCAATGTTCAGATGAAGGCCTACGATCTGTGGTCGTCGAATCAGCCCGTGCTCATCTTTAGCGCGCAGGCCCAGATGCCACCGGCGGCGCCAGGAGCCTCGACAGGATCCTCAGATGACCTGCAGTATTCGATTATTTTGGTGGCCTACCCCGACATCTATCACGACCTGCACAAAATCTATGCCGGCGTGACCGACAAGTATCATCTCGACCTCACTCCGCGCCTCGAATTGATTGACGCCATAGACGCCGACGGCGACGGCCGCGGCGAGTTGCTTTTCCGCGAGACTTCCGACGGCGGCAGCGGTTGGGTGATTTACCGCGCCAGCGCCGATAAGCTGTGGAAGATTTACGACAGCTTGAATCCGGAATAGGATTGAGCGCCGCCCCGCACGGTGGTGGTCGAATTTCCCCTACCGGCAAGAAAACGAGACGGGCGAAAGCGCCCGTCCCCACAGGCTCAGGTCCGACAGGCATCCTTGCCCGCTGCTGAGGTTGTGCCTTTGCTAGCGATTCATCCCCATCACAGAGGAACTCGTTGACGGCTTCACTATTGGGCTGTTTAAAGCTGGCCGGCCAGTTAGCTTTATCGGTATAGAGGTTTTCAGGCTCTGCTCAATACCGAGATCCCCGCCGGTAAAGAGCCGAAGCAATGCCTGCCGGCGCTCTGCCAACTTCAGTCCGGTGTCGCTGGTTGGCTCTGCGCCGCTCGCAATCGCCGTGGAACACAATCGGAGAGCTCGAATTCGGAGCTATACTCCCATTTGATTTTCTTTGATTTCCTTTGATTATTTTGCCCCACTTTGCGCCTAAGTCTCCTGTTTTCAACGTCGGACTCGAAAAACACAGCACAAAATCAAACAATCAAAGCTGCTCGAAACTGTTCCGCGCGGAACATTTTCAATGTAGATTCATGTACATACTGGGATGTACATGATAGAGATGCAAGTCATTCTGACGGCTTGGAGTTAGGACGAAAACCTGGCTGTGAGCCGGGAAATGCCGCGCAACCACGAAAGTCGCGGGCCGACCGCCTGATATGCAGTTTCCCGGCCGCTCCGGAAAAAATAGAAGTAAAGCCGGCCCTTTCAGGGGCCGGCCTCAAGTAGAACTCGGATGCTGCTTAGAAGTCCACTCGCAGCGCAAACTGCATCACGCGCGCTGGTATCTCAGTACTGCCTGCGCTAGTGATCACTCCAAAGCTGCCGCCGGTAGCATATGGCAGGCTGATGTCAGCCGTCGCCGAGCTACCTGGCAGAGCAAAGTTGGTGTGGTTGAAGGCATTGAATGCATCAGCCCGGAACTGCAATTTGACTCTTTCTGTCACGGGGAAATACTTCCCTAAGCCTATGTTGAAGTTTGAATAATGGGGTCCCCGAAGGTTGTTGCGGCTTCCCGCCTCCAGGCCGGTCGGAAAGCTGAAGGCCGCGACGGCCGCATTGGGATCGGCAAAGAGCTGAACCTGGCCAGTCGCGCGATCCAGGTGGGGATTGGTGCGAATGGCGTGGTTGTCACCATTGAATATTGCCGGCACGTTGTTGGCGAAACTAATGGGAAACGAGTTGGCGACAGTGGTGAAAGCGAAGCCAGTCCGCCAGCTGAGGAGTCCCGAGATCTGCCAGCCGCCAACGATCTCGTCGGCCCAGCGCGGCATGGTGCTGCCGAAGGACTTGCCCTTGCCGAACGGAAGATCGTAAATCCAGTCGCCGGTGATGTTGTGGGTCGCGTCGAAGTCGGAATTGGCACGGCAAATGCCGAGACGGATCGAATCGCAGATGATTCCACCGGCTCCGTTACTGCCGAACGCCTGGTTTGCAGCCGCCGACATGTCATCGATGGAGTGAGAATAAGTGTAGTTGATATCGAACTGGAGGCCGTGCGAGTACTTTTTATGCAGGGTGGCTAGCACGCCATTGTAGTTCGAATAACCCTTGTTGGTGATGTATAGGTTGCTAGTGAATTGAGGGGCCAAGCCTACACCTCCAGGCAATAGGCCTGCACCGATGAGTGCTTGAACTGTGTCGCCCATGTCTCCGCGCAACACTAGAGCCGTTACCGCGCCAGCGATCAAGCCTGTGGCACCGGTGCCTATCAAATCCTCAAAGAATGGCTGAGGCGTAACGAAGCTTAAGCCAACCGGATCCTTGCGGACTTCCTGCGACAAGTTCCCGAAGCCCGTAGACAGGAACTGACCTGAGGTCGTGTCCTTGAAATCCACTACCTGGCCCGCGTCAGACTGAGCCAGTAGGCGACGACCCTCGCGATTGACATAGTTCACGTCGAGAAGGAAGTTGCCGGGCAGATCGCGCTGGATACCGAAGGAAAACAGCATGGAATAAGGTGTCTTCAGATGCTGATCGATGGCGTAATTGAAGAAGCCCTGTCCCGAAGCGGTACCGATCGGCCCCAACACAGGATCGACGAATGGGGCGAATGGAACGCTAACTGGCCCCGGCTGAACAGGGGTGCCAGGAGGCAAGGCACCCAGACCGGTGAAGCGAGGATCGTTGACCAGCGCGTCATGCGCGGTTTCGCCAAAGCCGTAGTTAAGAGCGGTTGCGTTCTGCAAAATGTAAGTATTCTGATCCTGGAGGAAATTCAGGGCGTTGGTGGTAGGGTGGTCATAGACAAGACCGGCGCCTCCTCGGATCACGGTCTTGCGATCACCGAGGATACGCCCGAGGAAGCCTTCATTGGATGATGGGTTGAAGGCAAAGCTGAAGCGCGGTGCGAAGTCACGGTAATTGGGAGAGTACAACCCGCGAGCATGATTGGCTTTGCCAGCAAGGTTATAAAACGTATTCGCTGGAATTGGACTTGTGGCAGTGCCTGCGATCCCTTGCGGCCCAGCCGCAAGGCGAGGGTTAATGTAGTCAGCGAAGCTCAAGTTCGGGATCGCTTCGAGACCATTCACCTCGTAGGGCACAGAATAATACTGATAACGCAAGCCGTAAGTGAGAGTAAGGTTTGGAGACAGGCGCCAGGAATCCTGACCATAGACTTCTGTTTCATAGTAGCGGTAGTTGCGGGTGTGACCGGTACCTTGTGGAAGGACCTGCAACTTGGCGTTGTTGTTGAAGTTGCTGCTGACGCTGGCAAATCTTCCTACAAGGAATGTGTAGGCAGTATCCCAAAGGTTGAGAGATGCGGCGTCGGTGGCGATATCGGCAGGCCTGAATGACGAATTCAGGCTGGTCAGTCCTCCGCCGAGCCCGTTATCTACAGTGTTGAAATCGCTGACCAGCGTATCCGTTGACTTGATGTTTTTGAAAGTGCCGCCAAACTGAAGGTTGTGCTTGCCACGAACCCAAGTAAAGTCGTCGCGATAGACCGGGATCGGCACGGTCCGGGCTTGGGACGAACCGCTCGAGAAAGGCGCTGAGAGAAAGGCACCTCCTACTCCGTTGTCCCCGAATAGGCTGTACTGGGTCGTTCCGGTCGGGTTAAACGCGGTTGGGAAAGCAAGCACCTGGCGGGTCTCTCCATACAAAAACTGGTTCACCATGGTGCTGCTGATTGTCCAAGTGTGCCCGATCACGTAGGCCCAACTCTTGTCGGTGATGAGGTGAGTCAAAGGGTCGCCGGGGAAATAAATCGGAGCGGGAAAATTGGCGTCATCTCCCTGTGTCTGACGCACTATGGAGAATCGCCCCCAGAGCTTCATTTTGCTGGTTAGGTTGTAGTCGACGCGAGTTACGTAATTGTTCTCGGTGAGATGTACCGGAGCGTTGAAGCGAAAACCACCGGTGTTGAGGTTGTCGGACCCGGGAGAGGCGGTGTTGGGTGCCGGGTAGCGGCTTTTCATGAAGCTCAGGAGAGCGGCATCCGCTCCAAACCCGGCGGGATCCAAAGCCTTTAAGGTGGCCGCGCTCGCCGTGGAAACCCCACCGCTCAAGTTAGGGTATTCGATATTTCCAGCGAGAAGGGCAGCGGTGGGGACAGTGAGGTCTGGCGTGGCTTGGCTGGCTCGACGTTGTCCCTCGTAATCGAAGAAAAAGAATAGTTTGTCCTTGATGATCGGACCGCCCAGAGAGGCGCCGAACTGGTTGCGAATCAGCTGCGGGCGCGGAATGCCGGCAAGATTGTTAAAGAAGTTGTTTGCTTCGGTGACGGTGTTGCGATGATATTCGGAGGCGGAGCCGTGCCACGTGTTAGTGCCGCTCTTGGTCACGAGATTGAACTGGCCGCCGCTCCCTCGTCCTTCCGCAGCCAGAGGATTCGCCGTCTCGCCGTGGAACTCTTGAAGGGAATCGATGGGTGCATTGGCAGTGACGTTAAAGGCAAATCCGCCGGCAAAGTCGTTCACGTCGAGACCGTCCAGGCTGACATTGCCTTGGTCGGTGCGGGCGCCGGTGGTGGCACCATCTCGGCTTTGGTTAGCATCCTCGGCGTTTGAGTTGGCAACCGTTACGACGCCGGGCTGATACTGCATCAACTCGGTCGGACTGTCGCGGATCTGAACCGGCAAGTTGTGAACCATGTTCATGTCGAAGCTGTTGCCGACCGTGGTGTCAGTGGTATTCAGCGATACCGCGCTGCCCGTGGCTTGCACCTCGACCGTCTCGGTGGTCCTGCCAATCCTCAACTGTGCATTTTGCGTGTGGGTCGTGTTCACGGCCAGATAGAGATCGGAGACTATTACGGTGTCGAAACCCTCTTTAGTGAAAGTCACCTTATACCCTGCGCCCGGCGGCAGCTTGTTGAAAAAGTAGGCTCCGACCGAATTGGTTTTGGTCTCATACGTGGTGTTGGTCCTTGTGTCGGCAAGCTTCACGTTGCTGTCGACGACGACGGCGCCGCTGGTGTCGGTAACTACGCCGGTCAGAGAGGCTGCGTCCTGAGCGGCGAGCTGGACCGGCACGGCCGCCAGCCACAACAACACGGCGAGCGAGGTCACGGTCAGAGAAAAACGAGTGGCAGATTTCATCGACATGGAACGCTCCTGTTTCCGGTCGTGGGCACAAGACGCTGGCGCAGAAACCAGGTCAGGCGTGACTTGCTTTGCAGGGGAAAACCGTGGAAAAGACAATACTGCTGCTGTTTCACACATGTTTCAGTCCGCTGTGTCGAGCTGTACAGTGGTTTCTGAAAACGCGACATTCTACACTGAACAGTTCGCCCTTGTTGAGAAGATTTTTTGGGGGGCTGGGTGGTGGGCGAGTAGGGCTTTCCAGCGCCGTGGCGGGAGTCGGCACGGATTTTCGCCCGCGGACGTTCTTGTGCGTTCCGACCGTCGTTCCGCCGACGGAAACATTCATGGTGCAGGTGTTCAACTGCGTGTAGGTTCCCGTGATCTTCAGCAGTCCCGCCTTGCCCACGTCGCCCACATTGAGCGTGGCAGCGGTACTGAAGGGAGGTGGCGGGTTGACCCATGTCCAACAAAGCCAACAACGCTCTCCTGGGGATACGGCCAGCCGAGCGGTGCCAAGTTCACCAACCAAACCACCATTCAGGGGGCGGGAAGCATCGGTTCCCCCAGTAGCGGCACATTCGCCAACCAGGGGACGGTCAACGCGGATCACAACTCCCCTGACTTTAGCATCGGCCCCGGTGCTGTCACTAATACCGGAACCCTGGAGGCGACGAATGGAGGAACCCTGGCGCTGAACGGCAGCGGCACGGTGACCAACACCGGCAGCACCATCCACGCCGATGCCGCCTCCAAGGTGACGCTGTATGGCGTGACGATCAGCAGAGGCGTGTTGACCACCACCTCCTCTACTGGTCTGCTCGAAGCCCTTTGCTGCCTGGGCTACCGCACGCTCGACCGGGTCACCATCAATGGCGATCTTCAATGGGACAGAAACAACATCGGATATTTGCATGGGAGATCACGAACAACGGGCCGATGACATTCAACTCGCCTTCCGGCACCCACGTGGTTCTGGACGTAACCCTGAAGGGCAGTGGCATGCCCCAACGCCGCGGGTAGTCTTCCGCTTCGTTGCTTTCGGCTGCTCGCGACTCGCAGTCAGCAAGTATTAAACGCAAGTCACATCGCCAGGGCGGTGGCTTTCAGGTTTCACATACGATTCACCTGTCTCGAACTCCCATAGCTACTCCCCGCCCTGAGACACGACCTCTTCGGCTCGCTCGATAGCCCGCACGGCCCGGTCGAGATGGTTACGCTTCTCGGCCAGGATCTGGCGTTGCTGGCGAAGTGCAGCCAGGAGATCGGTGTCCTTCCGACGAAGCAGTTCCCGGATTTGGAATAAGGGAAATCCGATGAACTTCAACGCCACGATCTGCTCCAGGCGTGCAAAGTCGCGGTCGGAGTACCCTCGATACCCTGCCCTGGTACGGCCCCTGGTTTGAGCAACCCGAGCCGGGCGTAATGCTGCCGGGCGCGGACGGTTACTCCGGGCGCTGCGCAAACTCATGAGAAAGATTACGTGCGGTTCACGGTTTCCCCTGTTTCGAGGTTTTACCGCCTGACGTTACGTAAGGGTCAAGCAGGATTTTAGCCCGACATTCGAAATCGCCCAATTCGCCTGCATCTGTGCAAGAATGGGGTCCGCGTTGCGGCACTGAGCCTGTGCAGGGAGGGTGCCCCCCTGCTAACGGTCGGTTCGGCCCCACTCTATTCGTTAATCTGTCATCGTGGAGGGCGTGTGAACAAGCTTGGACTGCCGGTTTTGGCTTTGATCTCGCTCCTTGGGTGCGGCTTGATCGCGGCCCAGGACCACGACTTCAGCAAGGTGCAGAGGAAGGTCAGCAAAGTAGCCGGCAATGTGTACATACTGGAAGGTGCGGGCGGAAACATCGGGGCGTCGCTGGGCGACGACGGTATCGTGGTGGTGGACGATCAGTACGCTCCGCTGGCCGACAAGATTCAAGCCGCGCTGAAAGGCATTACCGACAAGCCAGTTCGGTTTATTATCAACACGCACTACCACCCCGATCACACTGGCAGCAACGAGTACTTCCAGAAGCAGGCGCCGATCATCGCGCACGACAACGTACGCAAGCGCCTCGAAGCCGGCGGTCCGGCAGGCAATGGCGGCTCCCTTCATATGGAATTCAAGCCTCAACCTAAAGAGGCCCTGCCCATTCTCACCTTCGATCATGACGTGACCGTGCCCCTGAACGGCGAAGACATTCGCGCGCTGTATTTCCCTGCGGGCCACACCGATGGCGATTCCATCATCTTTTTTCCGAAGTCGAACGTGGTGCACATGGGCAACGACTTCGTGACCCATGGCTTCCCGTTCATCGATGTCGACAGCGGCGGCAGCATCAAGGGCATGATCGACGCTGTCGAGAAGGTCATCGGGCAACTGCCGCCGGATGCGAAGATTATTCCCGGGCACGGGCCGGTCTCCAGCCTGGACGACGTGCGGGCGCACTTTACCATGCTGAAGGCCACGCGTGACACGGTCGCGAGCGCCCCGAAGGAGAGCAAGACGCTGGCTCAGATGAAGCAGGCGAAGCTGCTCGATCCGTGGAAGAAATATTCCGGGGACTTCGTCAGCGAAGATGTGTTTCTGGAAACGCACTACAACTCGCTCAGGGGACAGAAGAACGGGAAGTTCGTCGAGCATAATTGATGGCCTCGAGTTCGCGATCGGCGGTCATCCCGATTCTTGAAGGAGCCCAGATCTAGTTTGCGTCTGACACGCCGCAAGTTTCTACAGTCGTTGCTTGGCGCCGGGGCGGTTGCCGGGTTGCCCGCGGTTTTTCTTTCCGGTTGCAGCGGATCGTCACGAGCCAGCACGGTTGCAGGCAGGATTTCCCCCCGCCAATTCGCGCTGTCATCGAGAGTCGCGTTCCCCAAAGGGTTTTTCTGGGGCACGGCCACGGCTGCCTATCAGATCGAGGGCTCCTGGAACGAAGATGGCAAAGGCGAATCCATCTGGGACCGCTTTGCCCATACTCCGGGCAAGATCCACAATGGCGAGACCGGCGACAGGGCTTGCGATTCGTACCACCGCTGGAAAGAGGATATCGCCCTCATGCGGGCGTTGAACCTGAACAGTTATCGCTTTTCGATTTCCTGGCCGCGCATTCAGCCCTCGGGATCAGGAGTCGCGAACTCCAAAGGCATCGATTACTACAGCCGCCTGGTCGATGCCTTGCTGGAGGCGCACATCCGGCCGTTCGTCACGGTTTATCACTGGGACCTGCCGCAAGCGCTCGAAGACGCCGGGGGATGGCCCAATCGCGATACGGCCGCTCGCTACGCCGACTATGTGCAAGTGGTCGCGCAGGCACTGGGCGATCGCGTCGCTGAGTGGATGCTGTTCAATGAGCCTTCTGCTTTCGTCGATCTGGGTTATCTGGAAGGCACGCATGCTCCCGGCCGCAAGAGCCTACTCGATTTCCTGCGCGCCACGCACGTGGTCAACCTCGCGCAGGGGGACGGTTTTCGCGCGCTGAAGGCGGCCCGGCCCGCGGCGCGCGTGGGAACCGCGTTCAACATGTCGGCGTGTGAGCCGGCAAGCAATTCTGAAGAAGACAAGCTGGCAGCCGAGCGCGCGCACGCCATCATCAACGTATGGTTTCTCGATCCGGCGTTGCGCGGCCGCTATCCCGAAGCACTCACCTTTCTCCCTGAGACCGCTATGGGGATCAAGTCAGGTGACATGGACAAGACCCGGGTCCCGCTCGACTTCCTTGGAATCAATCTCTATTACCGCACGATCGCGTCCGCTCCGCCGGCGATCGAGCGCGCCGCACATGCGCAGGAATGGCTGTTCCCGGTCAAGATGGACGGTGGCCACGAAGGCCCCACGACCGACTTCGGCTGGGAAGTGTGGCCCAAAGCCCTTTACGACATGGTCATGCGCATTACGCGTGACTACAACCGTCCAGTGATCGAGATTACGGAGAATGGATGTTCCTACAACGACGGTCCAGACGCGAAAGGCGTAATTCGAGACGGCCGCCGCATTGCCTACCACCGCGAGTATCTGGCGGCGCTGGCACGCTCGATCTCCGACGGCGCCGATGTCCGCGGGTATCACGCCTGGAGTCTGATGGATAACTTCGAGTGGGCGGACGGTTTTGCGCAGCGCTTCGGCCTCGCCTACGTGGACTTCAAAACGCAGAAGCGCACCATCAAAGACTCAGGCCACTGGTACGGGAGAGTGGCGGCAGACAATAGTGTCGGCCCCGCGTAAGAGTCTGAGATGGGTTGTGTGGGACCGGGTCTCAGACCCGGTCAGGCCGCCTGAAAGGCGGCTGCTGCGCTGACTTGAGATCCCTCCATTGGCTCAGGATGACCGCGCCGGGCTCAGACGCCCGGCAAACGCGGTCACTTCTGCTGCATCACCAGTTCACTGTTCTCTACCTTCATGGCCCCAACGTTGTCGGGAAGCTTCAGCCGGTCGCGCTCCTCGGCCAGCTTTTTCTGCAGGGCTGGATTCACGAGAGAAACCGGAACGCTCAGATCTCCCACCTTGAATTCCGTCGGATCAAACGTAGCGTAACCATCCTTCTCGCCGATGTGACCGGAGATCGTGACCCAGACGTCTTTCCCGGCGATCTCCGTAAGGAATTGTCCGTGCACAAGGTCGCCGTCGAAGCGGACCTGTTGGTCTTTGATGGTGGGAGCCCCACTGCCGACGTTGGAGTTCGGCGTTAGACCCGAAGCAGCAGTCGCGCCGAGCGATTGAGCAAGCACCGCGCTGATCTCGTCAGAGTTGATGTGCACCTCAGCCTTCGAGCTTTGCGCGCCGGTGGGCGAAGCCGGCTTGGGCGCCGGTTCCGCATTGTCTCGAGACGGACTCGGCTCCTGCTCCGAGGGTGTGTCCTGCGTCTGAGTCTCCTGCTCGAATTGGGCCATCTTCTGGTCGAAGGATTGGGCGTGCTCCGCGACGGCCGCCGGAGCTTGCCGTTGCGCCACCGGCGCAGGCCTCTTCAAAACCAGAACAATGGCCACCAACGATGCCACCAAGGTCGCAATGCTGATGATGCGGTCGAGCTTGAATTTCATGGGTGATCCTCGAACAGTCAGCCCCGGCAGACGGGCCCTGCATCATGGTAGCCGCTGCCGAGACTCCGTTGAGATGACCAAAGTGATGGTCCTGCGATGACTGTGTGGGACCGGGTCCGAGCCTGCCCCGAGCGAGGTCGAAGGGACCCGGCCAGGCGGCCTGAAAGGCCGCTGGCTCTCCTCAGCACGAGTTCAGAGGACAGGAATTCTCCCTCTCCAAATCCAGGATTACTCCGCTTCCGTACTCACCACCCCTGCCCTCACAGGGTTCTGACAAACATAGTCCAGTCTATCGACAAGGCTATCGTTCGATCGCAGAACATGGTCGAAGAACTCCTCTTGCCACACTGAGCAACTCGGCTCGAGCTCTAGGTTGATCTCCCGCGCAGAGCGGCCTTTGATAGCCTTCACGATCTCGGGCAGGCTATAGCTCCAGCCGTCGCTGCGGCGGAGCAGCGAATAGATCAAGTGCACGGGATCGGGCCTTACGAGGGCAGCATGTAGCTCGAACTTGCAGCCGCTCTCTTTGACGCTGCATTCGAGAGCAATGTCGCGGGCTGCGGGTGGGAGTTGGCGGCGACGATCCGGGGTGAATGTGACCAACAGCGGTGATTGTCCTTCTGAAAGTGAGATAAACGACGGCGATACTCATACTTCGGCTGCATCGTGGCCTCGGCCCTTCGGGCCGACCGGGTCTCAGACCCGGTCCCACACAATCAAAATCACCCCAGCTTCTTTGCCAGCAGCTCATTCACGATCTGTGGGCTGGCTTGGCCTTTTGAGGCCTTCATAACCTGGCCTACGAAAAATCCCAACATGGTCTTTTTGCCGGCCCGGTACTGCTCCAGTTGCTTGGGATTCGCCGCCAGAATCTCGTCGATGATTCTCTCCAGCGCCGACGTGTCGGTCGACTGCTGCGGCCTGCCCTCTTCCTCGTAGACGAGCGGGAAATCCTTTCCCCGCTCGAAGGACAGATCGTAGAGATCCTTGAGCATTTTGCCCGAGATCGTCCCCGATTCAACCAGGTCGGCCGAGGCAGCGACTCCCCGCATCGAAATCGGAGACTGCTCGATCTCCGTGCCCTTGGCTTTGAGGCGGCCCATCAATTCGCTCTGCACCAAGTGGGCGACACGCTTCGGATTCTTCGCCGCTTGCGCCGCCTCCTCGAACTGATCCACCAGCGATTTGGAAACGGTCAGCACCTGCGCGTCGTATTCGGTGATCCCGTACTCTTTCACCATGCGCGCGCGGCGTGCCTCGGGCAGTTCGGGCAATGCCCGCGCGATCTCAGCCTTCCATTTCTCATCGACCACCAGCGGAAGGAGATCAGGCTCGGGAAAGTAACGATAGTCGTGCGCCTCTTCTTTCGAGCGCATGCTGTAGGTCTTGCCTTCGTTGGCGTTGTAGAGGCGAGTCTCCTGCGTGATCTTGCCGCCGGATTCGATCACGTCGATCTGGCGCGCGATTTCAAACTCCAGAGCTTCGCGAATGAAGCGGAACGAGTTCACGTTCTTGATTTCGGTTTTTGTGCCAAATTCTTTCTGCCCGCGAGCCCGGACACTTACGTTGGCGTCGCAGCGCAGCGACCCTTCCTCCATGTTGCAGTCGCTGACCCCGGTGTACAGAATGATCTCTTTCAGTCGGGTCAGATACTCGTAAGCCTCGTCGGGCGTGGTGATGTCGGGCTCGCTGACGATTTCGATCAGGGGGACACCGGTGCGGTTGAGGTCGATGGCCGTCTTCTCCGCCGCGTCAGGAAATCCTTCGTGCAGGCTCTTGCCCGCGTCTTCTTCCATGTGCACACGCGTGATGCCGATTTTCTTACGTCCGCGGCCGCTGGGAATTTCAATGGATCCCTGCTCGGCCAGCGGCTTGTCATATTGCGAAATCTGGTAGCCCTTGGGCAGATCGGGATAGAAATAATTCTTGCGCGCAAAAATCGAGGTCTCGTTGATGCGGCAATTCAGCGCCATCGCCGCCAGCGTGGCAAACTCCACGGCCTTCTTGTTGAGCACGGGCAGCGCTCCGGGCATCCCCAGGCAGACGGGGCAGACGTTGGTATTCGGTGGCGCCCCGAATCGCGGCGAGCACGAACAAAAAATCTTCGTCGCCGTCAGAAGGTGAACGTGAACTTCCAGTCCGATGACAGGCTCGAACTTGGGATGAGCGGCGATGGAGGTCTCCGCAGTCGTGGCCATAGAAGAGAGATTATAAAGCTCGCCGTCGCATCGAGTTTCGCCGCCGTTTCTATGCGGCCTGAGAGCAGCGATTCGTATCAGGGCATCGCATCAGCGATGCCGCCCGAGCTCGTCAGTGAGCATACGGCTTTAGCCGCTGGGTTGGCTAAGGAGTGGCAGGGGCTAAAGCCCGCAAATTCTCACAGACCGACGCGGCACGCCGGAAGGCATGCCCTGATACGAATCTTCCCTTCACACTTCAAAACGTGGGCGCCCCAGCGATCACGGGTTCTTGGGCGTGTTCAGGTACTTGTCGACCGCAATCTCGAAGTACAACAGTTCGTTACCCTTCGCGTCCGCGACACCCGTAATGTCAATGTTCGCATCCGACAAAGGCGATGTAATGCCGCCCACATCAAAAAACAGAAACCCCGACTGAGTCCCGTGCGGCTCGACCGCCTTGGCCGCGAACTGTGACGACTCAATCTCCTCCATCTCCTTTGGGCTGATCGCCCCCTTCACTTTTTTGCGCGGGATGGGAATCGGGCTTGGCCGCGTGTTCCCCTGCGGATTGGCGAGCCGCCGGTAGATGTCCGCAGGCGTGGTGGGCGTCAGCTTGGAATGGTGGGCGGTGATGAGCGTGATCTCCATGTTCGCGATGGAAATCGGCTGGTCGCTGTCGTTGGTGACAACGAAAAAAATGGGCAGGAAACCATGGCCGGCAAAATCCACGGAGAAAATATTGGCCTTTTCCGGCGCGTCGTAAGGGTCGGCTGCGAAAGCGACCTGCTCGTCGCGATGGAAATCGTGCGCCGGATAGTTGATGGCGGACTTCGCTGCAGGCTTCACGAAATTCTTCGCCAGCAAAAGAACCGGAAGCGACGCCGCAGCGCAAACGATCAACATCAGGGATTGACCGGGGAATGTTCGAGCGTGAAACCGCGGGCACCGCATGATTCTGATTATAGAGTGTGAGTGCTCCGGCGATGCGCCGGTTTAGAATGGCTCAGCTTGAGCTATTTCCTCTACAGCTTTCTGCTGGCGGCGGGAATGCTGCTGAGCCTGCCGTATTGGCTCTACCAGGTCCTGCGCCACGGCAAATATCGCACTGGATTCCCCGAGCGCCTGGGAAGGGTGCCCGTGCGCCTGATGGCGGGAAGCGCGGAATCTTCGGCCGGCGGGAAAGGAGTGATCTGGGTTCACGCCGTTTCTGTCGGCGAGGTGCTCGCCATCAGCGGCCTGTTTCACGAAATGAAAAGGAGATTTCCTCAACATCGCGTCGTGGTGTCAACCACGACGGACACGGGGCAGGAATTGGCTCGCAAACGTTTCAGCGAACAGAACGTGTTTTACTTTCCCATGGACTTCGCATTCGCTATCCGGCCCTATTTGCGGGCTCTGCAGCCGGAACTGGTGCTGCTGGCAGAGACGGAATTCTGGCCGAATTTCCTGCATCTGGCGCACGCGAGTGGAGCTCGCATCGCGGTGGTAAATGCGCGCATCTCCGATCGTTCGTGGCCCAACTACCGCCGTTTCCTCTGGGCACTCCGGAGGATGCTGGTGCACGTCGACCTGTTTCTTGCACAGACCCAGGAGGACGGCACGCGCCTCGAGTCCATTGGCGCGGAAGCGGGCCGCCTGCGAGTCACCGGCAATCTGAAATTCGACCTGAGTCTGCCCACGCCCCCGCCCATTGTCGAAACTCTCCGTCGATCACTGGCCGCAGAAGGCGCCGGTCCCGTGTTGGTTTGTGGAAGCACAGTAGAAGGCGAAGAACCTCCGCTGCTCAAAGCGTTTGAGAATGTGCGGGTCAGCCATCCGCGCGCAGTCATGATCTTGGCCCCGCGACATCGCGAGCGCTTTGATGAGGTTGCGATACTTCTGCAACAATTGGAAATTCCATTTGCCCGGCGCTCGCGCTGGCAAGGCAAGGCCCTTGCCAGCGGAGTTCTGCTGGTCGATTCCATCGGCGAACTGGCCGGACTCTATGCCTTGGCCGACATCGCGTTCGTGGGCGGAAGCCTGGTGCCACGCGGTGGGCACAACATTATCGAACCCGCGCAGCATGGCGTCGCCATCGTAGTCGGAAACCACACGGAGAACTTCCGCGACATCGTTTCGCTGTTTCAGAGCCGCGACGCCGTGCGCATCGTGGGATTGTCCGAGTTGCCGTTGGTACTGATGCAGTTGCTCGAGAACGATTCCGAGCGGCGCGCCCTCGGCCAGCGCGCCAAAGAGACGGTGCGGTCGCAGGCAGGGGCGACAGCACGCACGCTGGAAGAATTGAACACGCTCCTCAACGAAGGCCCCCACCCTCAGCCCGTTCCCGCACAAGCGGCACACAGCGATTGAACCCTCTCTCTGCCATCTACGGCGGTGTCGTCGGAGCTCGCAACGCCCTCTACGACCGCGGGCTTCTGCGAGCCCGCAGACTTCGGGCAGCGGTCGTCAGCATTGGGAATCTTTCGGCCGGCGGTTCGGGAAAAACCCCGTTCGTGTTGCTTCTTGGCGAACTTCTCAAGGTGCGGGGCTTGAAATTCGACGTTCTCTCGCGCGGCTACGGGCGCAAATCTCGGGGCGTGTTGCTGGTTGATCCTGCCGGCCTGCCGCAAGAGTTCGGCGACGAACCGCTGCTCATTGCGAGAAAGCTTCAGGTCCCGGTCATCGTCGGCGAGGATCGACACCAGGCGGGTTGCTTCGCCGAATCAAGATTCGGCCCACAACTCCACGTGCTTGACGACGGCTTTCAGCACCGGGCTCTCGCCCGGGACTTCGATATCGTGCTGGTAACGCCACAGGAGGCATCCGATCGGCTGCTGCCCGCCGGGCGCCTGCGGGAGCCACTGAGTTCTCTCAGCCGCGCCGACGCTGTGGTGCTCGCCAGCGGCGCTTCCGCTGAATCCTTCCCCATCGAAGGAAAGCTGATCTGGCGCGTGCGGCGCGGCATGGCGCCGCAGAATGTGCCGCCACGTCCCGTAGTTTTCTGTGGCATCGCCCGGCCCCAGCAATTCACGCTGCAACTGCGTACGGCCAATATCGAGCCCGCCGCCGAGGCGTTCTATCACGATCATCACGCTTACAGCGAGCGGGACGTTCGCGAACTCCTCGCGCTCAGGCAGAAAAGTGAAGCGGGAGGTTTCGTGACCACGGAAAAAGATGCCGTGAATCTGGGATCCTATCTCACCGCACTGGAGCCGCTCTGCGTGGTGCCCGTCCGTATGGAGTTCGCCGAAGCCGCTAACGCTGTGGATACCATGCTTGGCATGATCGAGGAACGAAAGCACCGAGCATGAGAGAATCTGTTTTCGCAGCGTCGCCGGACTGAATTTATCGCACCGATGACCAAACACCCCAAAGAAGCCGACCGGCTAAGAAGAATCGTCGAAGCATTTCCCAAGATCACGGTCACGGTCCTGGGGGACATGGTCGCCGATGAATTCGTGTTCGGTGAAATTTCGCGCGTGTCACGCGAGGCCCCGGTGCTGATTCTGAAACACCGTGAGCGCACGGTAGTGCCCGGCGGTGGGGCCAACGCCGCCAATAATCTGGCCGATCTGGGAGTGAACGTTCTTCCCGTGGGTATCGTCGGCGACGACGAACCGGGCCGCCTGCTACGGAAATATTTCCGCCACAAACGAATCGCCGTCAGCGGTGTGCTCAAAGACAAGACTTTCAGCACGGTCACGAAAACCCGCATTCTAGCTGGCATGACGCATACCGCGCGCCAGCAGGTGGTGCGGGTGGACCGTGAACCTCAGGAGGCGCCCAATCATCACTTGACCCGCGAGTTGTATCTGGCTGCACGCAACTACGCGCATGCCTCCGACGCGTTGCTGGTCTCCGACTACGGATACGGCGCCGCCACTCCCGCGATCCTGACCGCGCTGCGGGAAAAAGGAAAGCTGGGCTCAGTGCCCGTGATTCTCGATTCGCGCTACCGCATGCTGCAATATGCGGGGGTCACGGCGGCCACGCCCAATGAGCCTGAAGTAGAAGAGGCTCTCGGCATCCGCATTGGCCAGGATTGGAATAAACTCGTGGCCGCGGGCGAGCAACTGATTGCGCACATGAGCCTGCAGTCCCTCGTGATCACGCGCGGGCGCGACGGTATGGTGGCTTTTGATCGAGGGCACAAGCCGGTCGACATTCCCATTGTCGGCTCCGACCAGGTGACGGATGTGACCGGCGCCGGGGACACCGTCATTGCGGCCTTCACCGCGGCGCTCGCGGCCGGAGCCACGACCGAAGAGGCGGCGCAACTCGCCAATTACGCGGCTGGAATCGTCGTGATGAAGCGCGGCACGGCCACAGTTTCACGGGAAGAGTTGTTGCAAGCGGTGGGACAATCGCCGCCCGCGACCCGACCCCATTGAACATTCAAGACAAAATTCTGAGCCGCGAAGCGCTTCGACGCCGCGTGGACGAATGGCGCCGTACCGGCCAACGCATCACCCTCGCCAACGGCGGTTTCGATCTCCTGCATGTCGGGCACGTGCGCTACCTGCGCGGAGCCAAGGCTCTCGGCGGCAAACTTGTCGTGGCCGTCAATTCGGATGAATCCGTTCGTGCTCTCAAGGGCGAGGGCCGCCCGCTTATGCCGGAGCAGGAGCGCGCCGAAATTGTGGCTGCGCTGGCCGACGTTGATGCGGTGGTGATCTTTCCGGAACTCGACGTGCGCGCCATCATCCGCGAGATTCACCCCGACATTCAGGCCAAGGGCACCGACTACACAGCCGATTCGGTTCCCGAGCGCGCTGCCGTCGCCGAATACGGAGGACGCGTCGAGATCGTCGGGGATCCCAAAGATCACTCCACCAGTGAGATCATCCGTTCGCGGCTTTCGCCGAGGAAATCGTGAGCGCTGAGTCCGCAGAGGTCTCGAAAATCGAGCGTCTGCTGATCGTGCGCTTGAGCGCGATGGGGGATGTGATTCACACACTCCCCGCTGCGCAGGCCCTGCGCGAGGCTTTTCCACGAGCTATGATCGGCTGGCTGATCGAAGAGCGCTGGGCCGAGCTGCTCTGTGCGCCGGACTCGACTCGTCGTGGACCGCGCTCGCCAGAGCGCCCCTTAGTGGACTGGGTACACACCGTGAGCCTCACGGAGTGGCGCAAGTCGCTGCTCTCGATCCAGACTGTGCAGCAGATTGCAAAAGTCTGGAACGACATCCGCACCACTCGTTATGACGTCGCCGTCGATCTGCAGGGAGCAATCCGATCGGCGGTGCTGGCTCGCTGGTCCGGCGCCCGGGTCGTGTGGGGCGCGGCCGAATCGAGAGAGTCTCCTGCAAGCCTGTGGTACACACGCCGGGCGCTCGCGCGCGGAGCGCATGTGATCGAGCAATATCTTTCCGTCGCCGAGGCGGTTGCGGCCAAGACGCTGAAGCCGCCGCGCGTACAACTGCCTCACGACTCCGCCGCCGAGCAGGGCATTAAGAAGCGCCTGGCCCAATCTGGGGTGCGTGATTTCGTGATCCTCAATCCCGGCGCAGGATGGGGCGCGAAACGCTGGCCCCCCGAGCGCTATGGTTGCGTGGCGAAATCGCTCACCGCCAGGGGCATACGATCCATCATCAACTATGGACCCGGCGAGGAGGATCTTGCGTGCGCGGCTGAGGCTGCCAGTGAAGGTGCAGCAATGTCGCTGAACTCCTCGCTTACGGAGTTGATTGCGCTGACTCGCCGAGCGAGATTGTTCATCGGAGGCGATACTGGCCCTATGCACCTGGCAGCGGCGCTACAAGTGCCGGTGGTGGCGATCTTCGGCCCCACCGATCCGGCGCGCAACGGGCCTTACGGAACGCGCAGCATCGTGCTGCGCAATCCGGCGAGCCCCACGACGCACGCGCGGCGGTCAGAGCCCGACGAAGGACTGCTCGAGATCAGCACCGACGCGGTAGTCGCCGCCTCGCAAGCTTTGCTGCTCGGCGCAACGGAGGATGCCCGTGGCTGAGTGGTCGCAGGTTGCGCGCCGCATCCGAGTGCCGCTCGGTTTTGTGTTCGCAGTGTTCTACTTCTGGTTGGCGCGGCCAACCTGGCGCTCGATCGGGTTCGGTGCCGTCATTGTGGTGCCCGGGCTTGTCACCCGCGCCCTGGCCTCAGGCCACGTGCGCAAGAACGAGTCGCTTGCGACCTCCGGACCTTACGCCTACACGCGCAACCCTCTCTATCTCGGCTCGCTCCTGATCGGCGTCGGATTCGCAGTCGCAGCGCGCAGTTGGTGGGTAGGTATTGCCCTGGTAGTCATGCTTTTCGCGATTTACCTTCCCGTGATCAAGCACGAAGAGGCCTTCCTGCGCGAGAAGTTCCCTGCCTTCGAAGAGTATGCCCGGCAGGTGCCGCGGATGCTGCCGCGTATCGTACCCGTTGGTTCGGACAACAAGGGAACGGGGTTTTCACTGGGCCTCTATCGGAAGCATCGCGAGTACAACGCGCTCGTTGGTGCGCTGGCCATGCTTGCGGCGCTGGTAGCGAAGATGCTGGTGGTAAGGGGAAATTGAGGACGGCTCGCTACTTCTTCGCCAGCAGTTCCTTTGCCCGGCTCAGTTCCGGCCGCGTTGAGCTCCCACCCTCACAGGTTTTCAGCAACAGCGCGTAGTACTCGTTGGCGGCGCTTTGCTTGCCTGCCTCCTCCGCCGCGCGCGCCGCGCCGTAGAGGCCGTTGAAGCGATTGGGATTCAACTTCAAATCCGTCTGATACTCTGCCAGCGCTTGCTGCGGGCGCTTCGCCGCCAGCAGGATTTCGGCAATCATCTCGCGGGTAGGAATACCTTCCGGTTCGTCACCCAGCGCATCCTCTTTGTCAGCCATGGGGCGCAGAGTCTCGACCGCGTCGTCATACTTGCCTTCGGCAAAAGCCAGCCATGCCCGGGCCTGCTTCAGATCGTTCTCCGTAGCCTCGGCAAAGTCTTCCTTCTTTAACGACACGAATCTCTCCTGGATGGCCTCGATTGCCTTGACATCCTTTCGGACTTCGTCGGGTTGGTGAAGGTGTGCCGCACCGATCGCTTTTACCCAGTACCCGGCTGAGTCCTCTGCAGTGCCCGGAACCGCAACGGGGGTAAGCGCCGCGGCAGTGGCCCAGTCTCGCATCTCGAGCGGATACAACGAAGCAAAGTGCGCCGCCGTGGCCAGGTGCGGATCGAAGCCGACGCCGTACATGTCATGCATTTCGGGCATGGCCTTGACTTCATCCATGAGCGCGCGGGCGTCGGCTTCGCGGCCGCTCTGCAGGTAGGCATAGAAGAGGTAGTTCATGGCGTGGAACTGGTGGCCTTCGCCGCCCATGTGCATGGCCGCTGTCTTGCGCGTGGCGGCAACGGAGGCAAGGTTCGATTTGATGTCGTCCTGCCAGAGACCCACTCGCGCGAAAATGTGGGATGGCATGTGCAGGGCGTGGGGTGCGGCGGGCGCGATCTCTGCATAGCGGCGAGCGGCGGCAATGCCCAGTTCGGCCAGTTGCGGCTTGTCGTAGCTGTGAATCAGATAATGCGCCACGCCGGGATGATCGGGCTCCATCGCGAAGAGCTTTTCGAGAATGGCGGCCGCCGCCTTGCGGTTCGCGAACGTCTCGTCCTGGTGTGGTTCGGAGGCGAGTAACGACAGGGCATAGAACGCCGCGGCTTCGTGGTCGTCAGCATACGTCTCATACACCTTCTTCATCGCGTCGGAGTAGGCCTTGGCGCGTGCGGCCTGATCCAGGTTCTCCGAGTTGCCATAGAAGGCTCCGATCGCGGAGACGTAAGCCCTCTCGCGCGGCGTGGACTTATTCGGGAGCTTCTCCGCAGCCGTTACCTCGTCGCGGCCGCGCTGGATGACTTTCGCGTCAGGCTCGTTCCACAGCTGATGCCACAGGCTCATGGCGACGCCCCAGTGCGCCATGGCGCAGCGCGGATCATCTTTTTCAATCTGCAGGAATCCCTTTTCCGCTTCTTCGTACCAGAACGAGTGCAACAGCGCCACACCACGCTCGAAGGGCTTCTGCACGGCAGCGGCACAGGAGACCGGGAAATGGACCGTTCCCAGTTGGTTCTCGTTCGGGTCCTCATGGTGGGAATGGTTTTTATCGTCGTCCGCGAAAACGGTGATGGTGCTGAGGAGAACCGACAGGAGCAGCCAAACAAGTCGTTTCATGAGAACCCCGCTGAGAGGCGAGTTTAGTGCAGTGAATTAGAACCGGTCAAATCTGCCCCGTATCATCAAACAGCAGGCATTTCTTCTGAGAGGAACCGTTGCCTTCGATCCAAACAAAAATGTTTATCCGCTCCTCGTCCGGGTCAGAAAAAAATAGCAGAATTTCGACTTTTCCACTTGTCAAAAACTAAAAGTTATGGCATCTTCAGTCATCCCCAAATGAAAGGACGCCCAAATTTGTCAGAACTTATGCACAAATCGCTTAGCGGGCTGCCTCGGCCAATAACCTGCCGAGTCAGTTATGGGGCGTCGTTCGATTGCGCTAATTAATCTTCGGCGCCTCTTAACGCAAAGCTAACATAACAAAGCACCCTGGGTGGCGAAGGCCGCGGTTCCTTCGACTGGTAATCGACAACGCCGCTGTCGCTGATTCCCCCAGCCAAAACCATGCCCGCCCGGTAATTAGCGCCGCGCCCGAGCGCGGACGTGTCTCTGATCCCGAACGTTTTCGCTCGGGATCAATTCGGTCAGTGGTGAAAGGCCACGGATACTTCTCTCGGCAGAACAGCCTGGGTTTCCAGGCTGTGAGGTTCGACCCCTCATGGGCGCAAGCCCGCTCCGTCGCCGACCGTTCCCTGACCTTATCGCTTGTCGTAAATGCGCGGGAGATACCGCGCAAAAAAGTTCAGTCAGTGGTGAAGTTCACGGCAACTTCGTGGCGTGCCTGTAACCAAGGCCGGGGTTCGAGCCCTCAACCGTGATTCCAGTTCCCTGGCTGCAATCGAAGAGCGGCGCTGGCTGGCCCAAGGAAGTTGCAGGGGCCTCGCCCGCGCCGCCTGAAAACAAGTTTCGCCGGTGGTGAAGACGAGGGCTACTTCATAATCCGACGGGTTGCGGGTTCGAATCCCGCCACGACGCGAGTCATGTAGCTCAAACTTGGATAGAGCATCGGACAAAACACCGTCGTCGCCCAATTCCCCGGCGATTGAAACAACAATGGGTGCCTCACCGGCAAAAACGCCGCTTCGGGATGACAAAACGTTTTAGCTAGAAGCTAGAAGCTCTTACCCACAGCTAGCCAGCTGATAGCGTACAGCCACAAAGGAGGCCACTTATGGCTCGACTGAATCTGCTCAACCTGAACTTTGGTCCGCGCACGCACGAAGGCGCGCCGGCCCGCAACATCTCGACCGAGCTGCAACTGCGGCGCTCGGTCCTGGCTTGCCTGCTCTGGGAGAGCCAGTTCTACGAGGATGGAGTCGAGATCGCCGGCCGCATCGCGGAACTCGTGCCCAAGGTTGCAGCCGAGAAGGTGGCCGCGCTCGCGGTCGAAGGACGCGAGAAGATGAAGCTCCGTCACGCGCCACTGTTGCTGGTACGCGAGATGGCGCGTCATTCCACGCATCGCGGACTTGTGGCGGAGACGCTGATGGGGGTCATCCAGCGTGCCGACGAATTGGCAGAGTTCGTTGCCATCTACTGGAAGGACGGGCGCGTGCCGCTCTCGGCGCAGGTGAAGAAGGGGCTGGCTGCGGCATTCCCCAAGTTTGATGAGTATGCGCTCGCGAAGTACGATCGCGGCGGACCGATCAAGCTGCGCGACGTTCTGTTCCTGGCACACGCCAAGCCGCGCGATGAGAAGCAGGCAGAGGTGTGGAAGCGCCTGATCGCGGGCGAGCTCACTGCTCCTGACACGTGGGAGGTTGTGCTCTCGTCCGGCGCCGACAAGCGCGAGGCCTGGGAGCGGCTGCTCCGCCAGCAGAAGCTGGGCGCACTGGCTCTGCTCCGCAACCTGCGCAACATGCGTGAGGTCGGAGTGGACGAGTCGCTCGTGCTCGCCGCGCTCGGCTCGATGAGCACGGCCCGTGTGCTGCCGTTCCGCTTCCTGGCTGCGGCGCGTTACGCTCCGCAGTGGGAAGAGGCACTGGAGCAGGCCATGTTGAAGTGCGTGGCCGGACAGGAGAAGCTGAGCGGAAAGACCATCGTGCTGGTCGACGTTTCCGGCTCGATGACTGCTTTGCTCTCTCACCGTTCGGAGATGCAGCGTACCGACGCGGCTTACGGGCTCGCCGTGTTGCTGCGCGAGATCGGCGAGAAGGTCAGTGTGTTCAGCTTCTCTGACTCACTGGTCGAAGTGCCGGGGCGCCGCGGCTTCGCACTGCGCGATGCGATCGACGCCTCGCAACGCCACAACAGCACGCAGCTCGGCAAGGCGGTCACCGAGCTGAACCAGAAGCACGGCTACGATCGCCTGATCGTCATCACCGACGAGCAGGCGCACGACACGGTGCCAGCCCCCAAGGGCAAGGGCTATGTGATCAACGTGGCCAGCTACAAGAACGGCGTCGGCTATGGCACGTGGACACACATCGACGGCTGGAGCGAATCGGTCGTCGAGTACATCCGCACGCTGGAGCAGACGGCCCAGTGAACGGGACCGCGGAGCCGTTGCGCGTCTCCGCGGTTGCCGAATAGGGACAAGAACTTGAACTGGTCGGACTCACGGGCCTTCGAGCGGAGTCGAAGGGATGCCGGGACTACGGTGCAGGGCTATTTATCGTCGGCATCGTGGTCGGGCTGCGCGGCACTCTTTAGCTTGACCTGATCATGCGAGAGCGCCCGCTTTTCTGCACCGGCGGAGTTGGGCCTGAGGGTCGGGCTTAGGCTCCGCAGGCGGTTGCGCGACTTGCCAGGCGTCGATCAGGCGAGCGCTGGTGATTGGAGTGATCATTTTCTGGTCCTCTAGGGGATAGGATCGGCGGGAGACGAGCGAAGTTAGGGAATTAGGCGGGAGTGGTGATCTTTAGTAAGAGTTTCACAACGTAATTCACCCGTGCACAGACGACTCGATCAAGCTCGAGCCAGCGCCGCCAAGGTCATCCGTTATTGGGGAAGTGCGGCGTGCGGTCCTTCGGGGCTTTACTGCGGCTTCCTGGCGAACCCGAAGGTCCTTCGAATCCGATGCGACGACGAGGTGGATCCGGAGGGTTGATCAGCTCGCGGATTGCGTCCATCAGGCCTTGGATATCGGCGTCATGGGTTTCGAGACGGCGCTCGACCTCTGCCAGCTTGGCCAGAACCTGGCGATTAGCGGCGATCGCGCGGCGCATGCGCACAAAAGCGAGCACCACGAACACGCTCATTTCGATGGCGCGCTCGGAGTTCAGCACGGTGGCAGCCATGATCGCGCCGTGTTCGGTAAAAGCATACGGCCGGTACCGCGTACCGCCGTGGCCCTCACTTGAGATCACATTTTGTGATCTCAAGATTTTGAATTCTTGCGGCGAGAGTTGAAAGCGGAAGGCAGGCGGAAAACGCTTCGCATTGCGTTTGACCTGCTGATTAAGATGCCGCACTTGCACTCCATAAAGTTCGGCCAGGTCTGCATCAAGGATGACTCGGTGACCTCGAAGAGCCAGAATCCTGGAGTCGACTTTTCTGGCTGCGACGATTGCTGTTTTCGCCATAGTTTCAAAATTTTGAGATCACAAATTGTGATCTCAAGATACCTGCAAAACTCGCAATATGAGGATAGCAGCGGCGGGATGCGAGAATGCCGCTTAAGCAAATACTTAGGGCATGATTTTTGATTCAGGAAAACCTATCAAGGATCAGGCGCCCCTCGGCGCGAGCGAGGGCTTCTTCGGAATTCACGGGATCGCATGGCGGAAACAGTTGTCGGACAGGAGTGTCCGACCCACCCGGGCAACTACACGACCACCCACAGAATGACAAAGGGCCAGGGGCATCCGTAATTCGTAAAGGGAACTAACCGGACTTCGTGGCGGGTAGCGGGAGTTGTATACTCTACGGCGACATCATCAAATCCACGACGTCTGTGTCGTAAAACCTCTGGCCGACCGGCGAGACTGGGTACGCCCGGATGCGCAGAGATTTTACTTTGTCTTTCAGCCTCGGGAGCTGCCGCGTATTGTCAACCGGCTTCGCGTCGGTGCCGGCCGGCAACCTGGGAGGCGACCGAGGCGCTGGACCTTCTCCGTCCGGCCAGATAGTAAGAGGAATTGCAAACAATCCCGGGAATTGAGGTAGTAGCTATGCCCCCAATCGAGATTCTTACCGTGGAAGAAGCAACCGAGAGCGCGGCTCCCACGACTGCGCCGGGCACCGAGAGCGGGTCGAAGCCACGGCGGTTTTACGCACTAACGCTCAAAGACCACTTCCGATTACTGGTGCCCTTCCTGGTGGCGGGCATCGTGGGGGTGGTGGCCAGGCTCAAGTACCCGTATTGGTGGCCGGCCAACGAACTGGTCTATTTTCTGGCCGACGCCTTTATCGTCGCCATGGTGCTGGGCGTTGCCTTCGATGTTTTCTCCGCCAAGCTGCTGGTGGAAAGAGTTTCCGACGGCCTGGCGCAAAGGTTGGTGGGACGAGGTTTGCCGACCGAGATGCAGGCTCCGATTCGCGACGTTGTTTCCACAGACCTGGTGCGGGACCGCTATGTGAAGTCTTATGCTTTTTCGAGCCCCGAGGATGGGCGCGTCCAGGTGAATGTCGAAGTCCGCTACGAAGTGAGGAACTATTCCGAAGCCGTGCGCGACTACGCACCGGAAATGGTAGCAGAGACCTTTTTTCACCCGGAGTTTCGCTTCCTGGAGTATGGAATTGCGGGAAGAAAGATCTACACGTTCTCCGATGACACCCTCTCCTCCAAAGCGGAAGCCTCGGACGAACTTGGCGTCACGCGAGTGCCCCGCACCGCCTTGCCGCCGGTGATCCTGAGACCGGTCAGGACCGGTGAGAAGGCGGCGTGCCGGGTCACGTGGAGGTATGGCTTAACCGTGCCGGAACAGTATTGTGATGTGACCGATCTTGACCAGGCCACGCTGGGAGCTACTCTGCAAGTGGAGAATCTGCCGGAAGAACTGGAGTTCGTTTCTGGGGGCGATGCCAGCGTGCACCATGAGGCCGGGAGCCAGTCGTGGTATTTCGAGAAGGCGTTCATCGCGGGGCAGCACGTACGGGCCTGGTGGTTTCGGCGGAAGCCCGCGATGCGAGGGGCGCGCCCCGGTAGCCGATAGAGTCCGGCAAGGACGCCGCACCCAGCGGCAAGGTCAAAGGCGGCGGACAGGAGTGTCCGCCCCACACAATCCTACGCGGCGGCAATGCGGCGGATCAGGTCTTCCTGTTCGGACTTGCTTTCGGCGCCGATCGTGAAGGCGTCAAGCACGCCCAACGACAGGGCGTACTTGACGGCCTCATCCTGGCGATTGCGGAGGTCGCCCTGGCCGAGAATCTTCATCCCGACCACGGCCTTGCCTGCCGCCTTCATCTCCTTTAGAACTCCAACCACAGTCGCCGGATCGGAGTCCATGTAGGCGCCGACGGGATTGATGCGGGCGAGATCGATTTCCACCCAGGGGGATTTCGCCGCGGCACGCAGGGCTTCGATGCTGTGGCAGGAGCATCCGTGGGCGCGGATGGTTCCCTTTTCTTTGGCCTCGGAGAGGATGTCCATCACGCCTTTGTAGCGCTCGGTCCAGTCGCCTTCAGTGACGCAATGCATGAGGCAGACGTCGAGGTAGTCGGTGCCGAGTTCGCGGCGGAAGCGATCGAGATCGGCGCGGGCGGTAGCGGGGTCGCGCGCCCAGGTCTTGCTGAGGACTGTGACTTTGTCCCGCGGGACGTGCTTGAGCGCTTCGGCGACGTGAGGATGGCTGCCATATGAGTCGGCCGCGTCGAAGAAACGCAGGCCGTGGTCGTATCCGTTGAGCAGAAGATCGGAGAGGCCTTTGACACCGAGCGCCGTCTGGTGCGAGTGATGTCCTGAGCCGACAGTACCGGTGCCCATGGCGAGGCGGCTGGTTTTGATGCCTGTGCTGCCGAGAGTCATGGTGTCGGAGGCGGCGAACTTCGCGGGCAGAGTTGCGTTCGCGAGACTGGTAAGTATGGATTTAGAGCTGAGCCAGGCCGCTCCCGCGGCGCTGGCGGAACGGATCAGGAATTCGCGACGACGCATGGTTCCCTCCTGAGTCGGCGGCACGCCCTCGTTCCTATGAGGCTACACCTGACTGGTAGGGTTGACCAAAGTTTTCGCGCAGACTTTTGGCCCACTAGGGCGTGCAGTCCTGGCCAGCGCGGCGCAGAATCTGTCTCACAAATTCTGTCTTTCCCTGGTTGTATGCTTCCCGGTCGGTCGCAAATTTGTGGGCCAGGTTTCGTTTCAGGGCGGCGTAGGCGGAAGCATCCTCAAGATGGGACCTGAGATAGTCCCTGAACGCGATATGGCGGCTGTACTCTTGGCTCCCCGGCGGACAGGCGTACAGGTGGTGTGCAAATTCGCCCGCTGGGGTTCGGAAAGCCTCGCGACCGGCGACGCCTAAGTCTCCCCCATGCTCGTATCCCAGGGAACCCAACCGCGTACAGACGATTGGCAAGTCGGTGGCTGATCGCAACAGGATGTCGATGTCGAGGATGGGCTTGGCTGCTAGACCTGGAACGGCTGTGCTGCCTACGTGCTCAATTGCAGTGGTCAGTCCATTCAGGACCTGAGCGATCCGGCTGCGCAGCGTTTCGAACTTTTCTGGCCATAGCAGGTCGTAATCCTCGATTGTAATCGGCGCGGTCATTCGAACTGTTTGCGGAAGGCCGCCAGTTGTTGCTGCACCTCGGTGAGTTCCTGGCGCAGGCTGGCGACTTCTTCTTCCAGACGTGCGAGGCGTTGGGCGGGCGGCGGGACAGATTGCGCCGAGGCTTCGGACGCGGGCGAGGACTCGTTCGACTCTCGCTCAAGGACGGCTCGCGAGACGGTGGGCTCCAGCGGTTCGCCGGAGAACAGATGCATGTAGCGGTATTCCTTTGTGCCGGGTTGCCGCGCGAGGA
>Ga0307477_10000483_pt1 | contig 43851 bp, 38 predicted proteins | sample atmos_gasesECM2C_FD_203316 | JGI IMG/M metagenome (GOLD analysis project Ga0307477, IMG submission 203316) | Hardwood forest soil microbial communities from Morgan-Monroe State Forest, Indiana, United States - atmos_gasesECM2C_515 | ecosystem: Environmental > Terrestrial > Soil > Temperate... | reverse complement strand
ATAGCACCACCGGCGATGCTGAGCATGACACTTTCGGTTAGCAACTGGCGGATCACGCGGGCGGAGCTGGCCCCAAGCGCGCTACGAATGGCGAATTCACGAGCGCGGCCCGTCGAGCGGGCGAGAAGCAGATTGGCGACATTGGCGCAAGCGATGAGGAGGACAAAACTGACTGCGCCCAAAAGCACGAGCAGAATGCCGCGCACATCACCAACAACGTCGGTCTTGAGCGGGACGAGGGTGACGCCGGAACCCTTGTTGGACTCGGGATAGGCCAGAGCGAGATTGTTGGCTACCAAGTCCATATCGGCACGCGCCTGCTGGAACGTGACGCCGGGCTTCAGCCTGCCGGTCGCGAACATGCCCATGCTGATGCGCCGGTCGAGAAACGTCGGGTCGGTCCACTGGCCGATGGGCACGTAGACGTCGGTGAGGCTGAGGCCGGGAATGCGGCCCGAGGTGACGCCAACGACGGTGTGGGCTTTGCCATTGAGCGTTATGCTTTTGCCGAGCACGTCAGGCGAGGAGGCAAATCTGCGCTTCCAAAGGGCGTCGCTGATGACCACGACAGGGCTCGCCCCGGCCTGGTCCTCTTCCGGGCGGAAAGTGCGGCCAATAAGTGGGCGGAGGCCCAGCATCGGGAAAAAGTCCACGGAGACCATGTGGGCGTGCAAGCGCTCCGGCTCGCCCGCGCCAGTGAGGTTGTAATTGTCGGAGCGGAAGGCACAGAGGGCGGAGAAGGAATGGTTATTTTTCTGCCAGTCGAGGAAATTCAGATAGGTGACCGAGGATTGGTTGAAGGTGTCGGTCTTGGAGTAAAGAGCGACGAGCTGATCAGGATTGGGGAAGGGTAGCGGATTCAGGAGCACACCATTGACGACGGAGAAAAGGGCGGTGTTCGCGCCGATGCCCAGCGCGAGCGTCAGGATGGCGATAGCGGTGAAACCGGGGCTTTTCGCCAATACGCGTATGCCATAGCGCACGTCTTGAAGGAAACTCTTCATTGGGCACCCGCCTCGGACGCTATCTGCAGGTCTGGATCTTACATCGTTAGATACGACTATGAGCTAGGGATTGTTCCCCGCGGCAGGGGATGATGAAAGTGATTTTGGAGAAGACGGTGGAGCCATGGGCAGGGTTAGCAGCAAGAGTAAAGAGCACAGACAGGATTGTCTGTGCCACAAGGAGTGGAGCGAGGGTTTAGGCGGGTTGCCAAGGGCGGGGGAAACGGAATAGATTTGCGGACTGGGGTGCCTGATGAGCACGCAAGCGAAGACGCTGCCCGCGCGTTATTACACCGACGCGGAAGTTTACCGGCGTGAGATGGAGACGTTCTTTTGCCAGATGTGGGTGTGCGCCGGGCGGAGCGAGCAGATTCCGAGTCCCGGGGATTTTTTTGTCCGCGAAGTGGCCGGCGAAAGCATCATCGTGACCCGGGACGCGGGCGGGGCGATTCGCGCTTTCTATAATGTTTGCAGGCATCGCGGGACGCAGGTTTGCCGCGAGGCCGAGGGAAGGTTTGCGGGGCGCATTCAGTGCCCGTACCACGGCTGGACCTATGGATTGGACGGGAAGCTGCTGGGCGCGCCGCACATGGAGGAAGCAGACTTTCGCAGGGAGGAGTATCCGCTGCATTCGGTTCACATAGACGAGTGGGCGGGACACATCTTCCTGAACCTGGATTCGCGGCCGCAGCCGCTCAGGGAGCAATTGACCGACCTGCCGGAGAAGTTCGCGCCGTGGAGGATGGAAGAGCTTCGGATGCACAAGCGGATGGTGTACGACGTGAAGGCCAATTGGAAGTTGATCGTCCTGAACTACAACGAATGCCTGCACTGCCCGGTGCTACATCCAGCGCTGCACCGCATCACGGATTATCTTAGCGGGGAGAACGACGCGCCGCATGACGGCTACATCGGCGGGTCCATGGAATTCCGCGGCAGAGCGCAGACGATGAGCGTTGACGGGGAGCGCCGGCGGGAGTATCTCCCTGGCCTGAGTGAAAAACAGCGGAAGCATGTTCTCTATTACGCGATCTTTCCCAACCTGTTTCTCAGCCTGCACCCAGATTACGTGATGGCGCACATGCTTTGGCCGCAGGCCGTCGACCGGACGCAAGTGATCTGCGAATGGCATTTCCATCCCGCGGAAATGGCCAAACCGGATTTCCGGGCGGATGACGTGGTGGAATTCTGGAACACCACGAACCGGGAAGATTGGGGAATCTCCGAGCTCGGGCAGAAAGGAATCAGCTCACGGGCGTACGAGCCGGGCCCCTACTCACCACGCGAAGGACTTCCCCGGGCCTTCGATCAGATGATCCTCAAACACGAACGCGAGAATGGAAAGCGCTAAAGACCCCTGGATTCGCGGAAGGCGCGAACGACGGGGGAGGCGTCCTGGTGCTGCGCATCGACGGCGTAGTTGAGGCGGCGCATGTCCGCGGCGGTGAGCTTGCCGGCGAGATCGGAAAGGGAGGCGCGGAGCTGCGGGAATCGTTCCAGCGTGGCGCGGCGAACGATGGGGACGGCGTCGTAGGGCGGAAAATAGTGACGGTCGTCTTCTAGGGCGACGAGGCCGAGAGAGTCGATGAGGCCGTCGGTGGAATTGCCGGCGACGACGTCAACTTGGTGACCCACGAGGGCGCGGTAGATGAGGCCGAGGTCCATGACGCGAGGCTGCCCAGCGAAATGGAGGGCGTAGCGTTCGCTCCAGCCGCGGAAACCGTCGGGGCGCTCGAGGAATTCGTAGCCGACGCCGACACGCCACTTCGGGGCGAGAAGCGCGATATCAGAGGTTTTTTGCAGATGGAGGTTTTTGGCGTCGTCGCCACGAATGACCATAGCAAACGTATTTTCGAAGCCAAGGGGTTCGGTGACGTCAAGGTTGAAGCGCTGGGCGTAAAGCTGCTTGACGCGATTGTAGATGGCCGTGGAATCGCCGGAAGGAGGCTCGTTGAGGACGGTGGTGAGGGCGGTGCCGGTGTATTCGACATAAAGGTCGAGCTCGCCGGCTTGGAGAGCTTTGTGGATGAGGAGCGTGCCGCCGAGGTTGGTCTTGCGGATGACGGGGATGCCGGTGCGGGCTTCGATGTGCTGAGCGAGGAGTTCGGCGAGGATAACTTGTTCGGTGAAGAACTTGGAGCCGATGATGATTCTGGATTGTCGAGGTTTGTGGCAAGCGGCAAGGAAGTAGAAGAGGTTAAGGAAACAAAGGAGGTAAAGGAAAGAGGAAAGAGCGCGGCGCATGTTGGGGCGAGTTTCTCCTGGAAGTAGAAGGAATTTAACACAGAGATCAGCGAGAGTGCAGAGATCAGATAAAGAAGAAAAAAGATTTGACACAGAGACCACAGAGTAAGGCTCACAGAGAACACAAAGACGGCGTGATTCTACGTGCCAAAGGAACGAAGTCGGAATTTGCGGGTCCTAGGAGACTTTGAGGCGGCGCTCGAGGAGGCCGAGAAGCAGGTCCGCGAGGATGGCGAGGAGAGCAGCGGGGACGGCGCCAGCGAGAATGACGGCGTCGCTGACCATAGCAACGCCGCGGAAGATAAAAGTACCGAGCCCTCCGGCGCCGATGGCGGCGGCGATGGTGGCGACACCGATTGTGATGACCGTGGCGGTGCGGATGCCGGCGAGAATGACCGCAAGCGCAAGAGGTAGGCGGACGCGCCAGAGAATTTGCGAATTGGTCATGCCCATGGCTTCGGCGGCTTCGAGGACGGCGTGATCGATGCCGGTGAGGCCAACGTAAGTGTTGCGCAGGATGGGGAGAAGCGCGTAGAGGATCAGAGCGACGATGGCGGTGCGGCGGCCGACACCGCCAATGAAGGGAATGGGAATCAGGAAACCGAAAAGCGCGAGGCTGGGAATAGTTTGTAGAATGCTGGCGACGCCGAGAGCGATTCGGCGCAGAGCGGGGCGGTGCACCACGAACATGCCGAGCGGGACGCCGATGAGAATGGCGAAGAACATAGCTATGACGACGAGCGTGAGGTGCTCAAGGGTAGTGTCCAGGATCTCGGCGCGATGAGTGACGAAGAAGGTCCAGGTGGTCATGAGGACGCTCCTGGCCGCGCGGCGGCAAGGTCAATGAGAGAAGCGGTGAAGGCGCGGACTTCGGAATGATCGAGCAGGAGAAATTCCTGCGGCGTGCCAACGGCGACGATGCGGCCCGCTTCGAGCAAAGCGATGCGCGACGCGAGAAGGAGCGCTTCGCGGAGGTCGTGAGTGACGAAGAGGATGGTCTTGCCAAGACGGCGCGCGAGGGCGCTGAATTCACGCTGCAATTCGGTGCGGGTGATGGGGTCCAGTGCACCAAAAGGTTCGTCCATAAGAAGGATTGGCGGGTCAGCGGCGAGGGCGCGCGCAACGCCGACGCGCTGGCGCTGGCCGCTGGAAAGCTCACGAGGGCGGCGCGCGGAGAATTCGGCAGGGTCGAGGCCGACGAGGCGCAGCAGCTCTTCGACGCGAGCGGAGATGCGCGCGGCGTTCCAGTTTTCGAGGGCAGGAACAAGGCCGATATTTTCGGCGACCGTGAAATGTGGGAAAAGTCCGGCCTCTTGAATGACGTAGCCGATGCCGCGACGCAAGCGGATGGGGTCCCAGGAGGAAGTGGGGCGACCCTCCACAAGCACCTCGCCTGCCGAGGGAAGGAGCAATCGATTGACGAGCCTGAGGAGGGTGGTCTTGCCACTGCCGCTGCGGCCGAGAAGAACAAGCATTTCGGCCGGGCGAACAGCGAAGGAAATATTGGAGACCAGAGCGGGGCGGTTCATGAGGGGCACGCGGTAGGTGACGCCACGAAATTCGATTAGCGGATCGGGAGACGTCATAGGTTTCGCATTCGTTTCGATTGACAGCCCCGGGTACGGGAGAGACGATGGTATCTCAGTCAGCCTCCCCGAAGCCGAAATTTGGCGCATCCTTCTCTCGGAAGCGGCATCCAACTGGAAGGGGAAAAAGCGATGGGAACTGCAACCAGCGCTGTTCGTATCCGTTACGATCTTCCTACACGCCTGCTGGAAGCACGCTCGCGCACGGACGAGGTATTCCACATCGTGCGCGACGAAGCAATGTATGACCGCCCTGTCCGCGAGCGGCACCGGCTGATTTTTTATCTTGGCCACGTGGAAACTTTCGACTGGAACCTGCTGGGCCAGCGGGCATTTGGACTAAAGTCCTTTCATTCTTCCTTCGACAAGCTGTTCGCATTCGGGATTGATCCGATCGGCGAGGGTCTGCCGACGGATAAACCAACGGATTGGCCGGAACGCCAAGAGATCGAGCGCTATAACCGGCGGCTGCGCGACGAACTTGATGGCGCGATCGCGTATGCGCTGGCACGCCCTGCGGAGGGGCACCCCCAATTAATTCCGATGCTCGAAGCAGCCATCGAACACCGGCTGATGCACGCGGAAACGCTAGCGTATTTGCTGCACCAGCTCCCGCGAGAAAAAAAGATTTCCGGACCAGTAGATATCGAGTGGAGGCTTCCGAAAACGAAATCACACATGGTGGAAATCCCGGCGGGACTCGCGACACTGGGGCTGCGGCGAATTCGTGGCGACGAATTCGGGTGGGATAACGAGCTGGAAGACCACGAAACAGAAGTGGGCGGATTCGCGATTGACACGCGCAACGTGACCAACCGGGATTTTCTGCGTTTTATCCAGGCCGGAGGATATGAAAACCCCGCGCTCTGGAGACAAGAAGATTGGGCCTGGAAAGAAAAAGAGCAGATTGAGCATCCGGTCTTCTGGAAGCGCGACGGAAATTTGTGGATGTACCGCGCGATGTTCGGGGAGATCCGTCTGCCGCTTGGTTGGCCTGTATACGCGAGCCATGCGGAAGCGACAGCGTACGCAAACTGGCTGGGGCGGAAGCTGCCAACGGAAGCAGAGTTTCACCGCGCGGCGTATGGAACGCCGGAGGGCGAAACGGAACGCAGCTATCCCTGGGGCGAAGAAGCGCCGAGTGCGCGGCACGGTAATTTCGATTTTCATTATTGGGATTCTTCCCCGGCGGGCGCGCATCCCGATGGAGCGAGCGCGTTCGGAGTGCAGGACCTGCTGGGCAACGGGTGGGAATGGACGCGAACGGAGTTTGCAGCCTTCCCCGGGTTCGCACCGATGCCTTTTTATCCCGGATATTCCGCGAATTTTTTCGATGGGAAACACTACGTCATGAAGGGTGGTTCGCCGCGCACGGCTGCGTGCATGCTGCGGCGGTCGTTCCGAAACTGGTTCCAACCGCACTATCGATACGTCTACGCAACGTTCCGTTGCGTGGAGGACTAAGAAGCCCGACCCGGGAGCCCACATGCTGACTCGTTCCCTTCCCGAACGACACGTGTCTGAATTCGCTGCGGACGTGCGCGACAGCTTGACGAAAAGGGAGCAGCGCGAGCTTCCCTCCAAGTATTTGTACGACGAAGTAGGCTCGGCACTGTTCGAGACAATTTGCTTGCTGCCGGAGTACGGACTGACACGTGCGGACGCGCGGCTGCTGAAAAGTTATGCGGGCGAAATTGTGGAGCGGCTGCCATCGCCAGTGAAGGTTGCAGAACTTGGCAGCGGTAGCGGAAAAAAAACGCGCTGGATCCTGGAAGCTCTCTCCCGGCGGCAGAAAACCTATTACTACCCGATCGAGATTTCGCCTTCGGCACTGGAGGCGTGCGCAAAAGAGCTGGGGCAGATTGATCTGGTGAGCATCGTCGGCCACGAGCGGCCGTATCTGGAAGGGTTGCAGGACGTGGCCGAGGGGCGAGCAGAGGGGGACCATCTGCTGGTGCTTTTCCTGGGGAGCACGATCGGCAATTTTGACCGAGATGCCGCGGAAAAGTTTCTGCGGAGCGTGCGGGATATTCTGTGTCCGGGCGACGCGCTGTTGCTGGGGACGGACCTGGAAAAAAACGTGGCTGTTCAATTGCTCGCTTACGATGATCCGGCGGGAGTGACGGCGGCGTTCAATTTGAATTTGCTGGCGCGGATTAATCGGGAATTGGGAGCGGACTTTGATTTGAGTTGCTTCCGCCACGAAGCGCGCTGGAACGCAGCGGAACGGCGGATCGAAATGCATCTGCGATCCACATGCCGGCAGAAGGTGGAAATTCCGGCGGCGGGGCTGCGCACGATTCTGGACGAAGATGAAACGATTTGGACAGAAAGCTCGCACAAGTACCAGCCGGAAGATGCCATCGCCATGGCGGAGCGCACGGGATTCCGCTGTGATGGTCAATGGATCGATGAAGAGTGGCCGTTCGCGCAGAATTTGCTGATTGCGGAGTGAAGCGGGCAATCGATCGTCAGTGCGCCAAATCCTAACTCTACCAAGAGAATAGGGTAACAATCGAGGCGGCAATTGCGCGATGGCTCAGAGACCTCCCAGACTCCGCCGCTATCGAGACCGTGCTGGCGCGCATCGCCGTATCACTCGATTCCACACACGGCGCGAGCATTCGCGACGAGTGCCGTCAAATCATCCAGTTTGGAAAAGACCGCGGTTATTCCACACAATAGAGCTTCCTTCTCGATGTTCACATCGTAGCCCGTTGTCAGCACAAAGATCGGCAATTCAGGCCTGATTGCTTTGAGCTCCTGTGCCAACTGTAATCCGCTCATGTCTGGCAATGAGAAGTCCAGAACCGCCAAGTTGGGCAATAGCCGCTTTGTCTTATCCAAGGCTTCAACACCATTTCGGGCTTCCACACAAACATCGAAGCCGCCGCCATGATCGAAAAGCGCACAAACGTGTTTCAGGAAATCGCTATCGTCATCGACGATAAGCACCGTCGGCATGTCTAGTCTCGTTCCGGAACAATCCCGCAGTAGAAATTCATCGAACGCAATTCTTTCGGAGCGCCTGAATGCCAGCGTCAACCAGATGCGATAGCTTGTTTTTTACCTCCATCGGTTCGGAGATCGGCTTATCGAAACGCGATTCATAAGCCTCCAGGTAGCCCGGGATGCCAGCTTTTACCAGCGCTTCGTGAATGTGTAGCGCCAGGATCCGCATTTCGGACGCGCATTTCATGGCTTCCCGAGAAACTTCGAGAATACCGGCAATCGCGACCCTGGTGTCTTTATCCACATCACTTCTCCATGGAAAGATTTCGACTAGGCGCCTAGTCGGCTAGCCCCTCAGGCTGCAGCGATCTATTGCAACGCACGCAAAAAGAGAGACCGCCCCGGCAGACAACCTCCAACGGTTGCTCGCAGAAAGGGCAATAGCTTGACCACTTGCTCCCGCATTCCGGGCATTCGTCGATGACTAACTTGGAGCGCTCCAGCAGTTGACTGCCTTCTAGAAGGTTGATGATCGAGCGGCACCTCGGATTTGGGCACATCAAAAAGTATTCCAGACGGAAATCCTCCTTGCACACGGGCAGTCTTACAATGGCGAGAGAATCCGGGAGCGGCCCGAAAATCGCCGGCGTCGCTCACACGTGGATATCCCTGCCCGACGTTCCTATATGAAGCTTCGAATCGTTGGAGTGCAATCCCAAGAACTACGTACTGCCAATTACGTATTGGCTTTCCTCTTTCAATCTCCTCTGCAGGCGCTACCGGCTCTCGCAGCTGTAACGGTCTCCTCCTCCCGCCCGACCCTGGGATCCCACGAATGCAAACCTACTCACGTGGATGGCACTGCGAGCCATTTCTCCAAGATTGGAGTACTATCGGCCCAACGAAGTAGGGATATCGTAAGTAGTCACCTCACATTGAAAAACAGGAGTTGCAGCCATGAAGAGGAACGAAAGCCCTAACAATTGCTAGGTCGAGTCTGGCGGAGGGCACCATGAGCCAAACCGGGGCCAATACGCATCACAGCGATTCTGACGAAGCGTCGAATGCAATCGAAGAGCGCCTGCGGCTCATAATTGACACAATTCCCACAATAGTCTGGCGTAAATTGCCAGATGGCTCGGCTGATTTCCTAAACCGAAATTTTCTGGAATATACAGGTCTTTCCTCAGAGGACGGTCTGGGCTGGGGATGGATGAAGGTGTTCCATCCTGACGACCGTTTGAAGGAGAAGTGGCCCGCGGCCATGGCGGCTGGGAAGCCTTTTCAGACGGAGGCACGTCTTCGCGGGACTGACGGGCAGTATCACTGGTTCCTAATTCGCGCCATGCCATTGCAGGATGAGCGGGGAAATATCGTCAAGTGGTATGGATTAACCTGCGAAATCGAAGATTTAAAAAGAGCCGAAGATCGCATTCGGCTTGTTATCAACACAATTCCCACGATGGTCTGGACACTTCAGCCCGATGGCGCCGTTGATTTCGTCAATCAGCGTTGGATGGACTATACGGGTCTCACTTTGGAGGAGGAAATTGAAAACCCGACGGGCCCAGTTCATCCCGAAGATCTTCCAAGAGTCATGGAAAAGTGGCGCGCGGACTTGGCCGCTGGGGAACCCTCCGAGGATGAAATGCGAATGCGGCGCGCTGACGGAGAATATCGCTGGTTCCTGGTTCGCACCGCGCCGCTCCGCGACGCTCAGGGAAACGTCGTCAAGTGGTATGGAGTGTCCTTCGATATTGAGGATCGCAAAAGGGCGGAAGAAGCCCTCAGATTGAGCGAGCGGGAACAGCGCCGCATAGCCGCGCAATTGGAAAGAGAGCGCGCTCGCTTGGTCGAGGCTCAGGAGGTGGCGAAAATAGGAAGTTGGGAAGCGGAGTTGCCGAGCTTGAACGTGATTTGGTCAGGGCAAACACATCGCATCTTTGAGACTGATCCGTTCCGATTCCACCCCACACGTACAAAATTCCGGGAATTCGTTCATCCGGAGGACCGCGCGAAAGTGGATGCAGCCTTTGTAGCGTCCCTCGACAAGCGTTCGCCTAGCGCGGTCGAATATCGGATTGTTATGCCGGATGGCCGCGTCAAGATTCTCGAGGAGCGCTGGCAAGCTTTTCATGATGAAAAAGGAAAGCCGGTTCGTGTTGCGGGCACTTGCCGTGACATCACCGAACGTGTGCGAGCTGAGGAGGAACTCCAGCGCCTTTCCGGTCAGCTCTTGCGTTTGCAGGACGAAGAGCGGCGGAAAATGGCCAGGGACTTGCACGACTCCACAGGCCAAGACCTTGTCGCCCTGGCAACCACCCTGAGTCAACTCCATGCTTCCATTCCTTCTTCCAGCAGGAAGCTGCGCAAGCTCGCTTCGCAATGCCAGGCGTTGGCGGATCAGTGTGTCCGGGAAGTTCGCACCCTTTCCTATTTATTGCACCCACCGATGTTGGATGAAGCCGGACTGGACGATGCGATTCGTCATTACGCGAGCGGCTTCACACAGCGAACTGGAATCGAAGTCGAACTGGAGATTTCGCCGCATCTCGGAAGGATGAAGCCAGTCGCCGAGATGGCTCTGTTCCGCGTCGTTCAAGAAAGTCTCACCAACATCCAGCGGCATTCGGGAAGTCCCCAATCCAAGATATGGATTGAGCGTGCCCCGGGAAAGATCACACTGGAGATCAGCGACAAAGGCAGCGGAATTCCTGGAAACCTGCGGAGACAAAACGGGAAATTATCCCTCGGGCTTGGGGTCGGCATCCCGAGCATGCATGAGCGAGTGAAGCTCATCGGCGGCCAACTTGATATTGAATCCAGCAGCAGCGGCACCACGGTGCGCGTGACCATACCGGCAGATGACTAGAGGGAGGAAGAAACTTCGTATTCTGGTGGCGGACGACCACGAGCTAGTCCGCCGCGGCATACGGGAACTCCTCCGCACTCAACGCAGCTGGAGGGTCATCGGAGAGGCCGCGAATGGTCACGAGGCGGTGGAAAAGGCAAACAAGCTGAAACCGGATGTAGCTATCCTTGATATCAGCATGCCCGATCTAGACGGGCTGCAGGCGACGCGCCAGATTCGAGACACAGCCCCAACTAGCCAAGTAGTTGTCCTGACGATGCATGAGTCCGACCAGATGGTGCGCCGGGTTCTGGATGCAGGAGCCCTAGGCTACGTCTTGAAGTCCGATCTTGCAGCGCACCTTGTAAAAGCGGTGAAAAACGTCTCCGCAGGTAAGCTGTTTCTGACCCCCAGAGTATCCGACATCGTACTGAAGGGATTCCTCAAGACCGGAGATCAACCGTACCAAGCGGGGCACTCGAGAGCGCGGCCAACTCCCCGTGAGGTTGAAATTATTCGACTTCTGGCAGAGGGTAAAGCGAATAAAAAGATTGCTGCCGAGCTAGGAATTACCGTCAGGACGGTCGAGACGCACCGGGCGAGAATCATGCTCAAGCTAGGCCTGCACTCGCTCACGGAACTCATTCACTATGCCATCCGACATGAGATATTCTCCGCGACAGGCACCTCAGATTAACTCCCAAATAATTGAAGAGTTGCCGAGCTGTCTTACGCCCATAATGGTTGGGAATTCCCCATATCAGCGCTTAAAGCTCGAAGCCTCTCGGGTACCTGGTGCAAGGGAAATTGGTACTTGCCGGCGGAAGATCAGAAGGCTTCGAGGCGCCAGACGAGGCGGGCGGTCCAGGATTTTTGGGCGGTTAGATCGGGCTGCCAGATGGCGAGGATTTGGGAGCCCTGGTAGACACGCTCGAAGCCTTCTTCGGATTCCGAGACCGTTTCGATTGGAGCGACCCAGAACTTTTCGGCAGCAGGCGCGTGCAGGGCGATGCGAATGCGCTGCCAGCCGTCTTCCATACGGAGCTGCGGGGCTGGGAGCGTGCCGTTGAAACGGAGATTCTGCGGGCCGGAGGGCGTTTCGAAAAAGCGATCGGGCTCGGCCGGAGCAAGAAGATTGATGACCGATTCGATGCCAACGGCGATGGATTTTTCCAGCGGTTGTTTCAACTTGAGATTGATCTCGCAGGCAACTTCGCAGCCGCGCGGCGCGGGGCCGAAAGAAAATCTCTTGGTGAGAAGAAGCCGAGGAGACGCCGAGGCCTCCCCTGCCGTGGGCGCGAGGTTGTCCGCGCGCAACAATTCGGCATCGTGCGCAGCGGAAGTGCGCACCTGGAATGCCCCGCCAGCGAACCCAGGATGCTCCTCGAGCTGAAGCATTTCGTATTCGCTGTGGGTTCGTGCGGGGTCGAAAAGAAGAACGCGAAAAGAGTGGCGGGGCCAACGGTCATAGCGAAGAAAGCGCTCGAGGCCGGGCTCCTTGACGCGGGTCTGCTCATGGATGGAAGCGACGCCGACAGTGGTTTGTGAAACATCACGCAGGCGCGCGTGATAGGCCTCGGGGCGGCGCGTGATGGAATTGACGAGCGTCGCGGCAGCAGGGCGAAAATCGAGGGCCGCGAGCGTGCCGCCGTCGGTGGGCTTCAGGAGGGCTTGATACTCAGGGGCAGTGAAGAGCAACTCGCTGGCGCCGTCGGCGTCGTAATCGAGCAGTTCGACGCGGGCAACGAGCTCCCCCGGCGTTTGGCGATCGGCGATGGTTTCCGCGCGGATGAGATTGCGCCACAGTTCGGTGCGGAGATGCGGAGCATAGAGGCCTCCAAAGATACCGTGCCAGTAGGCATCGTTGCATTGCGCGCGGAGGAGTAGATCGCGCGCCTCGGCCAGCTCCTCGGAGGCTTTAGAGCCGCTTCGGCGCAAGGGCGCGGCAGCAATGCGGGCGGAAACGCGAAGCATTTTTTTGTGCAGCAGATTGGACTCGGAATATTTGTGAAAAAAGCCGCGCCAGGAACCGCCACGCAGAAAAGAGAGCACCTCGGGGCGCGCAGCGAACTCCTTTTGCACTGCGTGGTAGCGCTGGCGAACGCGAGTGGGCAAAACCCACTCCATCATTTCGGGGTAGGAGGCAGTGGGAAGATCGGCGCGGCCGAGAGGCGTGTGCGTAGCCAAGTAATCGCCGGGAGTGGAGATATGAAGCCAGGTGGAATTTTCTTCCAGCGCAGAGAAGAACTGCGCTAGCCAAGATTTTCCGTAGCAGTGTTCGTACGTACCTGGCCAGACGCCGAATTTTTCCATGTCGTCGCCCATAGCAGCGACGCCGCCGGGATGCGCCACGGACGAATCGCGCAGATAGGTGATTACGTCTTCGATTTTGCCAAAGGGGATGAGATAGCGCAGTGCTTTCTGGCCGGCGTAGAGCCAGACACTCTGGCCGCGGTCTTCGGCGATGTAGGCGCCGAAAAGCTCTTCGGGCTCGAAACCGGCGGAGAGAAAGTGGATGTCGTCCACCAGAGTGTAGTTGACGCCCGCGGCCGCGAGGGCCGAGGGAAGTTGCGGCTCCCAGACGCGCTCGGCGAGCCACGCGCCGGAAGCGCGCTTGCCAAAATGTTTTTCGAGATAGGCGGTGAGGCGAATGATCTGCTCGTGCTGATCTGCGGGCGGAACCGAGACGAGAATGGGTTCATAGAAGCCACCGCCGACCAACTCCACCTGGCCAGAGTGGACCAACGCTCTGAGCTGTTCGAAATATTCGGGATGGTGCTCCTCGATCCAAGTGAGGAGCGGGCCCGAGTAGTGCAGGCCGAGGCGCACGCCGGGATGTTTTTCCAGCAGCTCGAGAAATGGAAGATAGGAGTGCTGGTACGATTTCTCGAGAACAAAACCAAAATTGCCGCAGGGTTGATGCGCGTGAATCAAGAAGACGAGATGGAAATTCTGCGGCACGAGGGCGGGTCGATTCTCCAATGAATATCATACCCTGCCGGGCGGGCTTGCAAAATCAGGGGTGGAGGGTTTGGACGAACGGCGTATGAGGGTTTGGGGCAACGGACGCGTTTGCGGGCGCGAACGGGCGCCCAAGCGGGGAAGCAGGGAAGATTGGGCGAGATTGACAGGCAGACGACCGTATGAAACGCTAAGAAAAGAGAAAACGAGCGATGCGAGTTACAGCGAAAGGCGAGTACGCAGCACAGGCGGTGCTCTATCTGGCGCTGCAATATCCGGGGGTGCTGACGATTCACGAAATCGCCGAGCGGCACCACATCCCTCTGAAGTACCTCGAGCAAGTGCTGCTGGAATTGAAACGTGGCAGGATCCTGGAAAGCAGGCGCGGCGTCAATGGAGGATACACGCTGGCACGGGCGCCGGAGAAGATTTCAGTCGGCGAAGTATTGCGGATTGTGGACGGGGCCTTTGCCGAATCGAGCTGTGTACATAACGAAATGCTGGGCGGTGTCTGCGTGGAAGGCCAAAGCTGCGGGCTGAAACAGACTTGGCGGGACGTGCAGGGAGCAGTGGAAAAAATATTGTTCGCCACTTCGTTCGAGGAAGTGCGCAAGAGGACGCTCAATGGCAGAGCCAGAGAGCGAGACCTGGCCCGACTGGACGCGTAAACATCCCGCGGCAAAAGAAAAGCGGCGCGCCGGAGCGTGCCGCTCTCCATCTCAAGTAAATGTTTGAAACTGGAAGAGTCGAGTTACGCCTTCTTCGTGTACCAATCAGCGTTGACCGGGGTATAGCTGTTCCACTTTTCCGGCAAGTCTTCCAGGGCGAAAATCGCGGTCACGGGGCAGACGGGGACGCAGGCGCCGCAATCGATGCATTCGACGGGATTAATGTAGAGCTGCTTCTCTGCCTCATGCTCGGGTTCGTCCTTGCGCGGGTGGATGCAGTCCACCGGGCAGACGTCCACGCAGGCGGAGTCTTTCGTGCCGATGCAGGGCTCAGCAATCACGTAAGCCATTCACGATCTCCTTTGTCCGAACAACGCACCGGCGGCTACCCACCGAAAGTGGCGACCGGCGAATTTTGTTTTATACCACGTCGCTGCGGTGGTCAACAAGCGGCAGATTGGTATTGTACGCGGCGGGAATGGGATTCTCAACCCTGGCAGGTGCGGTAGAATGAGGGGGAAGGATATTCAAATGCGAATAAGGACTACACTTTTTGCTTTGCTTTTTCTGGCTGGCACAAGCGCGATCGCCGCGCAACAGGCTAAACCGCCGCGCGATCCGGAAGTGATTGACGCGCAGGGCTTCCAGAAAGTGCTCGAAAAATATCGGGGAAAGAGCGTGGTAGTGACATTTTGGGCGACGTGGTGTGAGCCGTGCCGCGACGAATATCCGCTGCTGAACGATATGGCAAAGCAGTATGCGCCACGGGGCTTGCACGTCGTGGGGATTAACCTGGATGACGACGGCGACATCATCCTGATGCGGCGATTCCTGGCACGCTACAAGCCGATCTTCCCAAACTATCGCAAGAGAAAGGGAGATGAAGCGGCGTTTAATCAATCCGTCCTTCCAGGATGGAATGGAGCGCTGCCGGCGACGTTCTTCTATTCCAAGGACGGACGCCAAATCGGGCATGTGCTTGGCGAAGGCAACCGCGCGACATACGAGGCTGCAATTCAGGCTTTGCTCGCGCCGGGGAACAGCGCGAGCTTGGCGCCGCAGATACGATAAGCCTTTCCACCTGCTAGAATTTCCAGCCGGAGGCGGTTGATGCTTAAGACCCAAGGAAATCGGATTACGTATTTCGGCCACAGTACGTTTTCCCTGACGACGCCATCCGGCCAGGTGGCACTGGTCGATCCGTGGGTGATGAGCAATCCAGCCTGCCCTCCTCTGCTGAAGAAAAGCGTGCCGCGACTGGACGCAATTTTTCTCACGCACGCTCACACAGACCACATGGGCGACTTACTGGCGTTTGCAAAGCAGCATCGTCCAAAGATCGTGGCCATTTTCGAAACATGCTTGTGGATCGAAAGTAAAGGATTTGTCGAAGAGACCTGCCCGATGTGCAAGGGCGGCTCGCAAAAAGTGGGTGAGTTTGAAGTGACGATGACGAACGCGTTTCATTCGAACTCGATCGACGAGAAGGGAGTGAGGCATTACGGCGGCGAGCCTGCAGGATACATCGTTCGCATGCCGGGAGGCTTCAGTTTGTACCACGCCGGCGACACGGCGGTTTTCGGTGATATGAAACTGATTGGAGAATTGTACAAGCCCGATTTGGCGCTGCTGCCGATTGGCGACCGCTTCACCATGGGCCCGCGCGAGGCGGCGTATGCCATCCGGCTGCTTGATGTGAAACATGTCATACCGATGCACTACGCTACATTTCCGTTTTTAACCGGTACAGTCGAGGAATTGCGAAAAGAGACGAAGAAGATCCGAGGGCTCACGATTCACGCGCTCAATCCCGGAGAAAGCTTATGATTCGCAGCGAGAATTTGCGCAGTGGTTACATACAGGATGATGTCGAGCAGTATCTCTACCAATTGCTTCCGGAGCGCGACGCGGTTGTGCACGAAATGGAGGACTACGCGGAGCGCAATCGAATACCAATCATCGGGCCCGCGGTGGCCCGGCTGCTCTCCCTGTTCGTGCAAATATCGGGCGCGAAACGAATTTTCGAAATGGGATCGGCAATCGGTTATTCGACGATCTGGCTGGCGCGGGCGGCGGGCCCGAAGGCAAAAGTGTTTTACACGGACGGAGATCCGGAGAAAGCGCGGCGCGCGCAGGAGAATTTTCGCCGGGCGGGAGTAGCGAAGCGCATTGATGTGCAGGTGGGCGACGCGCTCGAGCTGGTGAAAAAAGCACCGGGAAAATTTGACCTGATTTTCAACGATGTGGACAAGCATCAATATCCAGCAGCTTTGAAGGTTGCACTGCCAAAGTTACGGCGCGGCGGCTTGTTCATCACAGACAACACGCTGTGGTCCGGCAAGGCCGCGCGGCCGGCAGCGCCAGAGGATAAGCACACCCTGGCCGTGCAGGAATTCAACCGGCTTGTGTATGCCTCGAAGGAGCTTTATCCGGTTCTGATACCGCTCCGAGATGGCGTGACCATCTGCCGCAAGAATTGACGGGAGGGCGTTGGCAAAACGGTCGGCTAGGAGCGGAGGAAGTTGCGCAGGAGGAAGCCTACGTTGGCTGGGCGCTCGGCCAGGCGGCGCATGAAATAGGGGAACCAGTCTTTCCCGTAGGGGATGTAAATCCGCAGACGGTAACCATCCCTCACCAGGCGGCGCTGCAGATCGGTGCGGACACCGTACAACATCTGAAACTCAAAATCATCCTTGGAGATTTGTCTTGCAGCCGCAAAGCGAATCGTTTGGGCGATCATGTGGGGGTCGTGTGTGGCGATTCCGTGGTAGAAGCCGCTGGACAATAGCAATTGCATCAGATGGATATAGTTGAAGTCGACGTCCTTCTTGCGAGGGTAGGCGACGTCCGCAGATTCCTTGTAAGCCCCTTTGCAAAGACGGATGCGGCACCCATAGGCCAGCAAGTCCTGCACGTCGGTTTCGCTGCGATAAAGGTAAGACTGAATCACGGTTCCGATGGCGGGATTGCGCGCACGCACGCGTTTCACAAGCTCGATGGTGCGGTAGGTGTAGTCCGAGCCTTCCATATCGACGCGGAGGAAGTTGTCGTACCTGACGGCGACTTCCACCAGCGAAACAACGAGGCCCTGGCAGAAATCGGCATTCAGGTCGAGACCCAGTTGGGTGAGCTTGCAAGAGACATTAGCGTGGAGTTTTTCGCCGGCAACGCGCTCGAAAATCTCGAGGTAGGAATCCCGCGCACGCTGCGCGTCCGCGATGGTAGCGACATTTTCGCCGAGATAGTCGAGGCTCGCGAGCATCCCGGCGTCGTTGCAGGCCCGCACGGCAGATATGGCATCGTCGAGAGTCTCGCCGGGGACAAAACGCTGCGCCATGCGGCGAGTCGTGTTATTGGAGGTGACCCAGTGAGCGAAGCGGGCACTTTCCGACAGCTTGAGCAGTGTCGCGCGGAGCATGCGTCTATGATTATGCCCGTCCGGGAGGATTGCTTCTAGTGACTGTGCTCTTCCAGGAACTTTTCCGCATCCATGGCCGCCATGCAGCCGGAGCCAGCAGCGGTCACGGCCTGGCGGTAACGATGATCCTGCACGTCGCCGGCGACGAAAACCCCGGGAACGGAAGTGAGGCTGCCATCTTTCGCGATTAGGTAGCCGTTGGAATCCATTTCGAGTTTTCCCTTGAAGATCATTGTGTTCGGATTGTGGCCGATGGTGACGAATACGCCGTCCAGCGGAATTTCGCGTGTTTCCTTGGTCTGCTGATTACGCAGACTAACGCCTTCCACGTGGCCTTGGGGAGCGAGAATATTCTCCACGGTGAAGGGAGTGACGAATTCGACTTTCTCGTTGGCCTTGGCGCGGTCGATCATGATCTTGGAGGCGCGAAAATCATTCCGGCGGTGAATCAGATGGACCTTGCTGGCGTAGCGCGAAAGAAAGTTGGCCTCTTCCATCGCGGAATCGCCCCCGCCAACTACTGCAATGGGCTTGCCGCGGAAGAAATAACCGTCGCAGGTGGCGCAGGTGGAAACGCCATGGCCGATCAATTCTTTTTCACCCTTCAGCCCCAGGAGACGCGCTGAGGCGCCCGCGGCGACGATCAAAGCCTGCGCTTCGTACTTTTCTTTTCCGGCGACAATCTTGAACGGGCGCTTGCTGACGTCGACTTCGTTTACAGCTCCAGCTTTGAATTCTGCTCCGAATTTCTGCGCCTGCTTGCGCATATTTTCGATGAGCTCCGGCCCCATAATTCCGTCGGGGAAACCTGGGTAATTCTCAACGTGCGTGGTGAGAGAGAGCTGGCCGCCGGGCTCGTGCCCGTCAAGGACCAGCGGTTTCAGGTTGGCGCGCGCAGCGTAAATTGCAGCAGTGAGACCGGCACAGCCGCTGCCGATGATGATTACGTTGTACATTCGATCTTTCTCCATCCATTGGATTCAGCAGTGCGGACGCCGGATACAACTGAGCGGGTATTGTAGCATTCTCCAACAAAGCACCCAGTTTATTGAGAAATCCGCAGGAGAGCCTCCGATTTTCGATCCGCAGGAATACGCGGTGCCAAATTGGAGAGGAAATAGCCGGGGTACGGATTGACGGTGCACAGATGGCGGCGCTAGAGTGCGGGAGAAGCGGCATTGATACCAGGAGAATCGTGATGGATCCACACTATCCGATTGGAAAATACGAGCTGCCCAAGGATGTAACGCCCACGATGCGAAGGCAGGCGATCGCCTCGATCGCGGAGACGCCTGCAAGGCTTCGCGCTGCGGTGAAAGGTCTGAACGACGCGCAGCTTGACACGCCATACCGCGCGGGCGGGTGGACCGTGCGCCAGGTTGTCCACCACGTGCCAGACAGCCACTTGAATGCTTACGTTCGGTTGAAGCTGGCGCTCACCGAAGAAAAACCTACGATCAAGCCTTATGAGGAAGCCGCGTGGGCCGAACTGGCGGACTCGAAGTCCGCGCCGATTGAGGTGTCGCAGATTTTGTTGGACTCATTGCATACCCGGTGGGATCGGCTGTGGCAGTCGTTGAAGCCGGAGCACTTCGCGAGAGTCCTGGTGCACCCCGACTATGGGGAGCGCACGGTGGACTGGTTGCTGTTTCTCTATGAATGGCATGGACGACACCACACGGCACACATCACGGAGCTGCGCAAGCAAAAGGGCTGGTAGGCACTCCTCCACAGCCAAGTAGCGTGGGCCGCGCCGCCTCGTGTACGATGTTTCGACGCATAAGGAGATCGCATGAGCCGAGCCGCAGGAACGTACGCGATTTTTGAGACGTCGCAGGGGAATATTGTAATTCGACTGCTGGAAAAGGAAGTGCCGAAGACGGTGGAGAATTTTATCGGGCTGGCCGAAGGCACCAAGGAATTCACGGACGAGCTGACCGGCAAAAAGCTGAAGAAAAATTATTACGACGGGCTGACGTTTCACCGTGTGATTCCCCAGTTCATGATTCAGGGCGGCTGCCCGCAGGGTACGGGCATGGGCGGGCCGGGATACAAGTTTGCGGATGAGTTTCATCCATCGCTCAAACACTCGAAAGCAGGCAAACTCTCCATGGCTAACGCCGGGCCGGGCACGAACGGCAGCCAGTTCTTCCTCACCGTGGCACCAACGCCGTGGCTGGACAACAAACACACGATCTTCGGCGAAGTTGTCGAAGGCCAAGAGGTCGCCGACAAAATTTCGAAAGTGCCGCGCGACGCGAATGACCGGCCACGCACGCCGGTGACACTTCAGAAGGTGCGGATCGAGCGTGTCGCGTAGGCCCACAGCAAGACGACGATTATGCCCTTTCGCTTTCTCCGGCTCATCATCGAGATCATCTTTGTGTTGCTGGGCACCTTGGTGGTGTGGCTTGGCCTGACCGGGCACATCTTCTTTGATCGCAGAAAGACAAGTTGGGTGGTCGTAAGCGTCGTGCTCATCCTCTGGGGCTTGCGTGCACTCTATAAGCCAAACAAATGGTCGACGCGGTGGGAAAACTGGACACGCGGAGTTTCGCTAACGGTTCTAGGTGTGGTGATGGTGACGATCTCGCGTGTGCCGTTCGCATGGGTGGGCCCACTGTTGGCATCTGGGGGCGTACTGCTGATGCTGCGCGGAATCATTGGCTCTGCCCTGGTCTTCGGGCCACGGCGAGCAGTCTCGCGGTGATTGCCCGCCCTTGGAGAAACCTCACCAGCTATAATCTGCGGCACGGACGGCCCCTCGGGTGAATATTTCCTCGCCGCACCGGGGCCGCGGCCTAACCCTGATGGAAAAAGGAGACGACCCATGCTGAAGGAATTCAAGGAATTCGCCATGCGGGGGAGTGTGTTGGACATGGCGGTTGGCGTCATTATCGGCGCCACTTTCGGAAAAATCGTTTCTTCGCTGGTGGATGATGTGATTATGCCGCCGATCGGCTTGTTGTTGAAGAATGTGAACTTTTCCGAGCTCTTCATCGACCTGAAGGGGAACCACTTTGCTACCTTGGCGGCAGCAAAAACCGCTGGCGATCCGACGCTGAATTACGGCCTCTTCCTCAATACGGTCATCAATTTCCTAATCGTCGCGTTGTGCGTATTTCTGGTGGTGCACCAGGTGAATCGCTGGACGAAAAAACCGGCCGCGCCGGCGGCGCCCATCACGAAAGACTGCCCGCAGTGCGCGATGCCCATTCCGATCGCAGCGAAGCGCTGCGGGCATTGCACTACCCAACTTGCCTGAGCTGCGCCTGCCGCGCGGCATTTCTTAGTGGCGCGGGCTGTAGACCGCGTCACGACATGGGCGGTTTTTTCTTTTTCAGATTGGATTCGATGTGGACGCGAAGTCGGTTAAAGACCGCGTCTTCCTGGCCTTCTTCAAGCTCTTTCTGGACTTCTTCCAGCGCGAAATGCACGACGTCGTGGTGGTGCAACTCCTGCGGAGCCAGGCCTTCGCTAAAACGCAGCCACAGCCTATGCAAAAGATTGACCTCGTTGGCAGTCAGATTGGGCGCATGGGGCCCGAGAACTTTGTAGATTTTGTCTCCATTGGGCAGATGGATTTCTAGGTTGAATTGCGGCTTCGGATCGGCGAGCTTTTCCCAGGCGTCGCCGATCAGGCGCGCTTGTTCCTCGCTCGATTCCTTCGCTGAATGTCCCAGAACAATCGTGCTGGACTGCAGCGACGTTCCAGCGCGCAGGATGCCGTCCCAGATATCGTTTGCCGCGACAACCGCAAGCCGGACGGACTTGCCGCGCTTTTCGGCCATAGACAGAGCTTGCGAAAAGAGATGTTGTTCGATGCCACCGAAGAGCTGGTCGGCTTCGAGCTCATTTTCGCCCGAAGCAGAGCGGCGGAGCAGCCGCACATGCAAGACAATGACATCGCGGCGACCCGGCTTGATGCGATCGAGGACGTTCCCTAAATGGTAGAGATGGTAGTGATTGCTGATTGGGACGAGGATGTTGCCTGGCCGAGCGCCGACGGCCTCCGGGGTCAGTTCTCCTTCCAGCTCAAGATTGAACTGGTCCATCTCGACGCGGGCAACGCCTGCTCGATGAGCGCGGCGCTCTGAGATCGTGAACACGATGTAGAGCAGGATCGAGAAAACACCGCCGGCCATGGTGGCAATCGGCTTGGTGAAGAGGTTAACGACAGCGATAAGAAAGAGTGTGAGGGTGATCAAGCCTAGTCCAACTGGAATCTGAACGCCGCGAAAATAAAAATTGAGCGGCACCTGAAAATCGCGCTCTCCCGGCTTGGTGTACCGCAAGACGAGCACCGCCAAGCCATTCATCGTGAAACTCCAGATGACACCAAACGCATAGAGATTCGCCAGGAAGGTGACATCGCCACGACTGATGAAAATGGTCAGTATCTGCAAGCCCACGACGATATTGATGATGCGGTAGCTCGTGCCGAACCGGGGGTGAGGCTGCCGGAACCAGTCGCTGAGAACGCCATCCTCGGAGACTCGATTGAGAACGCCATTGGAGCCCACGATGGCCGTGTTGACTGCTCCGGCCAGGATTAGCGTTCCCACGACAACAACGAAACCGTGAAAGATGAGGCGCGCGAGGAAAGGCCCTTCCAAATTCATGGCCAGCCCGCCGATCAGGTTTTGCAAGAATCCTTGGCGGACATCGTCAGGAATGATCATGACCGCGAAGAAGGAGACCAGCGAAGTGAACACCAGGCTGTATATGAAGATGACCAGGCCGGCTTTTTTCAGGTTCGGCAGCTTGGGGCTTTCAATTTCGCGATACACCTGCGCGAGCGATTCTTCGCCGCTCATTGCCAGGACGGAATGCCCCAGAGCGATAAAGATGGCCACGACGCCAAACATTCGGGGAAGGCTGCTATGCGCCAGCCAGCCCAGTGCGTTGGCTCCCAATTTAAGATTTCGCGGATGCGGCAAGGGTGGGAGTGGCGAGTGACGAACCAGGATGGTGTAAACGCACCAGGTGATCAGCAGCACCACCATCATAGTGACAAGCTTCATGATGTGTAACGCTTTTTCGCTGGAATCAGGAATGCCCTTGGTGTTTTGCCACCAGAAATAGAGTGTTACGACGATCGCAAAGCCAGAAGCAATTCGGTCGATCGAAAGCATAGAAAAAGGGCCGCTGAGGCGAGCCTGCTGAGAAAGTTCGCTGAGAAGGCCGCCGAAGTATTGTCCCGCCGAGACGCCGCTGATCGGCCCTGTCAAGATGTAATCAAACATCAAAGCGGAGACGCTGAATTTCGCGAGAGTCCCACCCAAGGACTGCTTCACGGCGCGGTAGACGCCCCCGCGCACGAACATGCTGCAGCTTTCGACATACACAGCCCGGACCGCGTAAGAGAACAACATGATCGCGAGGATGAACCATGGGGCGGTCTTGCCAATGTAGCCTTCGGCTTCACCGCCAGCGTAATAAGCGGAAGAAGCGAGGTCGTTCAGAACAATGGCAGCGGCGCGCCAAAAGGAGATGAATGTCAGGAGGGCGGTCGTGGCAATGATAACGCGCGGAATCGCGTTGCCGCGGCCGCCTGCGGCGGCAGGGCCATTGAGAGTTGTGCTCATTTACGGGTGTCGGTAAATTGCAGGGTAAAATGCTCGCATTTTTTGACAATGAAGTCTAGCAGGCGAGCTGTTCGTGAAACGATTTAGCCTGCGGCGCGGAAGGCTTGGGCGCATTCGGTGCAGGGACAGATGCTGCGGAGGTGGTCGTAGCTGTAAATGCCGGTGGAGTGGCCGTCGCTGAAATTGATCTGCACAGCGTAATTGCCCATCACGGCGGCCGACTGTGCGCGCGGCTTGGGTTTGAACATCGGGAGCACCGCGGAGGGTGAAGACGCGACGGCCGCAAACGCTTGTTTCTTGCCGCGCTCATCATTGCACGTGGCGCAGGGACATTCTTCACGCAGATAGGCGAAGTCGTAGTGACTTTGGTGGCCATCGGCCCAGGTAATGTCCACACCGGCGCCGGTGGAAACATGAATCCTCACATTCGACGCTTTTTTTCGGGGATCGATGGGAATGGGCATGTGCGGAAATCGTTGCTAGCTTTGCGTCTTGTGGTCGCAGCAATCTCCCGGAGGAATGGGATTGCCATGGGGACAGGTTCTGGGATGGCCGAGGAACGCACAGATGCGCTGGTCCAGCTCGGGGCTGATGATGTGTTCGAACTTGCAGGCTTGCTGATGGGCTTCAGATTCGTCGATGGAGAAGGTGTCCTTGAAGAGGCGCTCGGCGAGGCGATGACGGCGAACGACATCGCGCGCGCGACGGCTGCCAGTCTCGGTAAGGCAGACGGCACCATCGCGGACTTCGACGAGGTGCAAGTCCGTTAGCCGCTCAATGGTGCGTGTCGCGTCGACAGTGACCTGCGCTTGCATATCGTCCACGTGGGCGGGGCTTGCCTCCTCACCGCTGACCCAAATCTGCTCGAGGAGATGATCGAAGCGAATTTCATCATCCGCGGTCGTGGCCAATGCGGGCTGAGTGGTATCGAGAATCAGATGGCCATGGGCGAGCTCGATACGACGGTCGGCTTGCCGGGCGATGTCAGGATCGTGCGTGACCATCAGGATGGTGTGCCCCGCGTTGTGCAGCTGGCGGAAGATCTGCAGAACGATCGCTTCATTGGCTTCGTCAAGGTTGCCGGTGGGCTCGTCGGCAAGTATCAGCTTCGGTTGATTGATGAGCGCGCGCGCGATGGCCACGCGCTGCTGCTCGCCGCCGGAAAGCTGAGCAGGGAGATGCGTCAAGCGGTCACCGAGCCCCACGCGGTGGAGTGCCTCGGTGGCTTGCTGTTCGTCGGTGACGCTATGGAAATATTGCGCGAGCATCACGTTTTCAACCGCAGTCAGATACGGCATAAGGTGGAACTGTTGGAAGACGAAGCCGATTTTTTCGGCGCGGTAGCGGACCAGTTCATTCTCACTGAGTCGAGAGAGGTCGACGCCATCGACGACGACGCGGCCGGAGGTCAGTGTGTCGAGGCCGCCGAGGATATTGATGAGCGTAGTTTTGCCCGATCCGGAGGGACCCATCAGGGCGACCCATTCGCCGGCCTTGACGCTGAGGTGAAGGTTGTCGAGCGCGCGCAACGTGCCGTACTTTTTCGTCAGGGACTCAACGACAACCTGGGATGTTGCCTGGGGGGTCAAGCTTCACCTCGAAAAACGGAAGCGGCACGTATGCTCGTTAGCCGGCGCAAGGGAAACGCGCCCGCAATCGCGACGATGATGGTCAGCACCACAGATACAGGATACACAATCAAACGCGGGCGTGCCGCCACGCCGAAGACTGCTTTACCCAATCCGATGGAGAGCGCGATTCCCGCAGCGGCACCGAGCACACCGCCCGTGAGCCCAAGCAGCGCAGCTTCCGCGAGGAACAACCTCAGGACGCGCCGCGATGCGCCGCCGATGGCCTTCATCAGGCCGACATCATTGCGACGCTCCATCGCGACGTTGGTCATGGCCGCCATGACGCAAAGCCCGGTGAGCAGGAGGACAATCGCAACCGTGGCGGTCAGCACGCCGCTTATGCGGTCGTAAATCTTTGCTTCAGCTTCAGTGAATTGACGGATGGGGCGGACTTCGGCGCTGGGAATTGAGCGTTGCAGAGAGGCGGCTGCTTGTTCGATTTGCCGTGCCGTTCCAGGGATGCGAACCTCCACAAGACTTATGGCTGCGGGCAGGCCTGCTACCCTCTGCGCCGACTCAAGATCCACAAAGATCCGATTGTCCTCAGGACCCCCGAAACTGTCCACTTCCTGCACAAAACAATCATTCCAAGGATCGAGCACGAGCGAGTCGCGAGCATTCGCCTTGAGCTTGCGAGCGACATTTATACCGAGGTAGCAGAGGGGTGTTTCGTAACCCAACGGTTGCGACACCTCGATTGTTTGATGAGGCAGCAACTCACGAAATGCGTCCGAAGAGTAGCCGACAATGACTGCTTGAACAGGCCCTTGCGGTTCGTCGTAGGCACCCGGGCCGTGAAGTTTGCTGACGCGCACACTCGCAAGTGCGTAGAGCAAGCCGACAGCCCTGCCGCCCGGCGGCATGAGCGCGGAAGTAACCGAAGAAACCAGCGACTCCGGCAGCGTTGGCGACCAATTTCGACTCGGATCCGGTCCCGGTGTGACAAGCACATTGGCGCCGAAGGCGCGAAACTCCGTGGTGAGGCGGCGCTTGGCGTCGACTTGCAAATTGAGGAGAGCGGCGGTGACAGCGGCACCCGCGGCCAGAGCAAGCAGAATGACGAACAGCCGGCCGCGATTGGACTCGAAGAGGCGGCGGATGATGCGCCAAAACATGGACCGATTCTTGGTCAAGAGGGCCGGCATCATTCGCCTCGAAGGATGGGCGCCGGCTCGTAACGCGAAGCGCGGCGCAAGGGTACGGCGCTGCCAAGGAGAGTGACGCCGGCGGCAAGACCGATGGTGAGGACAAGAACCAGGAGCGAGGGCTCCGGTGCGGCGCCAAAGATCTTTTCACCGACCACACGGGCAAGAAAAATGCCCAACGCATAACCGATTCCCCCGCCGACAAAGGCGAGGAGCAGCTGTTCCGCCGCAAGGAGAAAACCTACCGTGCCTGAGCCCGCGCCGAGCGCCTTCATCAGCCCGATTTCCGTGCGGCGTTCAATAACCGAAGCCGCTGACGATGCACCGACGGCCAGAGCCGCAGCCAGTAGGGCCGCTAATGTCACCAACCAAAGCAGTATGCGTACGCGCGTGAGGATACGGCCCTCGCCTTCAGCCACACGGCGAATAATGCGAACGTCGGCGCCGGGTAAGACCTGCTTTATGGAAAAAGCGATTGACGAGACGTAGGGAGAACAACTCCAGCGCTCCAATTCATCAGGCTTCATCGTTTTCGGGTCGCGCCGGCCAAAGTCGTCTTCCGGCTTGGTTAGCGCGCTGACGTAGAGTTGGCGATACTCTCCTGGCTTGCCCGCGAGTTGCTGCGCAATTGCCAGAGGCGCAATCACCGCATCCTCTTCCGAACCTCCCGAGGACAGAATTCCAGTGATTCGAAGCTTCGTCCAATGGGTGTGGTCCCTTGCGCCGACACTCAATTCGTCCCCAGTTTTCATCGCGATCTTCTTTGCAAGAGCGGCGCCGATTATGCAGTCCTTGGAATTCTCGACGAACCACTGCCCTGCGATGTGCCACCACGGATTCGTCTTCCCCACACCCGTCTCGAACATCCCGCCATCCGGCAAAGTGACAGTGTGCTGCGACCAAGTTCCAATCAAGGTCACATCCTTTACGACGCCTGGCGAGGACACGTTTTTCGATGCCGGGGACCATGCTTGCACGGGTACTTCAAGCACAGGGGCGAACGCAACGATGTTATTCCGCCAGAAGATGGTCTTGAGCTTGGGCAGGTCAGAATCGGGGAGGTAGGCACCTGAGTTCACGGGGCGGTAATCCACGCCGCCGATCTCGAGCGGGAGCGAATCAGCCTGCGGCGTGACGAGCAGATTCGCGCCCAGGCTGCGGAATTCGCGCGCGAGGCGGTCGCCCACATCCAGTGAGACGCTCAGCGCCGCCGTGGCTACCGCCATGCCAAGCGCCAGCGCCGCCGTCGTTAGTAATTTCTGACGCGGACGCCGCGTAACCGAATCCGCAACAAGTCGTAAAAACATAGGGTTAAGTGCCGCGCTACTGCGGAACCTCACGCGCGGCCTGCGTCAGCGAAGATACATCCAGTACCAGGTCGCTGCCATCCACGTGCGATGAAACGCCAACCGGATTGCAACCGCCCTGGTCGCCGATCGAGGGAACGTAGATCGCTGAGCCGCAGTGGCGGCAAATGACGTTTTGTCCGTCCTGGCGGTAGCCCTCGGCTCCGCAGATGCGGCAGGCATCGAGCGCGGTGCCGTAGCCGTTCGGCTTCTTGATGATGAGGAAGCGCAGCGACTGCCCTCCGGCACTCACCGTGAAAAGATGCAGACTTGAATCCGCAATTTCAGTCAACGGAATCCGCACTTCGTTGCCGACGGCGCTGAGTGGCCGGGCTGAGGGCGGCGCGGAGTTTGCCCGGGCATAGATGAAATCAGCAGTGAGCACGAGAATCACGGCAAGGCACGCGGAGGCCGCCGCTATCATCCAGCGTCGCTGGCGGCGATTCTGTGATTCCAGGAGCCGCTTTTCGGCTTCGCCAGCGCCCCCGACAGATACCTTCGCCTGAGAAGCAACAAGCCACTCGCGAAGCACCAGCAACATGGCTGCGCCAAAAACAAAAACAAAGAAGAACAGCTCGTTGCGTACGATCGGGCCAATAATAGCCATTTCGGACTTGCTGGAAGGCAGCCACTGTGCCTCGCTCAATTCGTGCAGACCCGTCAGGGCAAGCTGGAACGCGACGAGCATGAGGATGACGCTGGTCGCGGCAAAGAACCGGTGCAGCGGGACGCGCAGTGTGCCCTTAAAGAAAAAGAATCCCACCGCGACGGCCACGGCAATGCCAAGAATGGTTCCCAGCCAAGTCTGCAAGCCTTCGCTTGAAAGTTCCACGGCGCGCAGAATCAGAGCCAATTCAGCGCCTTCGCGCAGGACCATAAGGAAAACGAACAAAAAGATGCCGAGCCCCGCGGCACGTCCCGCGCGCGCGGCGTAGGTTTCCACCTTTTGCTCGATCTCTTTTTTTAAGTGGCGCGCAACGCGGTTCATCCACACAATCATCGTAATAACGAAGACTGCCGCGACAAGGAGCATCAGCCCTTCGAAGCCATCCTGGCTGATGCGCCAGCGTTCCAACGCAATCGCCACGGCAAGGCTGAGCGCAGCCGCGGCCGCCACGCCATACCAAACGAAGCGGGACAAATGAGTGCGGGCAGTGCGGGAAAGGTAGACCAAGATAATGCCGACCACGAGAGAAGCTTCAACGCCTTCGCGAAGAGCGATGAGGAAAGCCGAGAGCAAGGAATCTCCAGTTGAAAGTAATTTGCAACTACGACCCCAGTGTACCCTCAGCCGTCCCACGCGTCAAGCGGACTCGCCGGCACCGGTCTCCACGGTAGAATGAATCTTCGGTCCAACCCGCTATGAATTTCAAGCCACTGCGCCAGACTGCTTCGCTGTTCTGCTCCCTACTGCTTTTCTCGCCTTCGCCTTCTGCGCAGGAACTCGGCACTGGCTCCCAGATAACCTCACAGAACCAGCTCCAAGTGCAGGCAATGCCGCATCCCGATCCCAAGCGCGCTCAAAAAGCAGTCGAGCGCGGCGACAAAGCTGCAGCCCAGGGACGCAACGAGGAAGCGCTCGCAGAGTATGACGAGGCTGCTCATTACGCGCCGCAGGATGCAGCCATCGTCGGCCATGCGGTGGCGTTGCGTTCGAAACTCGTTCGGGAACATGTGGATGCGGCGGAGCGCCAGGCGCTCGCGGGAGATCTCACTCATGCCACAGAAGAATTGGGCGCGGCCTTAATCATCGACCCCGGCAACACGATTATCGCAGAGCGCCAGGCGCAGATGCATGCGATGGAGGAAGCCGAGCCACACAGCAAGCCCGAAGCTCAATTCCCGGGCATTCCGCGCCTGCAACCAAGCCGTGGGAAGCAAAATTTGGATCTGCGCGGGGACACGCGGGCGGCCTACGAACAGGTGGCGATGGCATTTGGCCTCCAGGCGGCATTCGATCCCGACCTGGTGTCACGCCCCGTGAAATTGCGCGCGGATAACATTGACTTGTTTACAGCTCTCTCGCTGCTCGGGACGGAGACAGGAACGTTCTGGCGCCCGGTGAACGCCACGCTGTTCTTCGTCGCATCCGACACGCAGGAGAAGCGCCGCGCGTACGCGCTGCAGGCCGAGCAGACGTTCGCGCTGCCAGCGTCGGTGGGTCCCGAGGAAATGACTGAATTACTGCGCGTCCTCCGCGAAATCACTGGTGCGACGCACATCGAGCTCGACTCGCACAGCCGCACGATCACAATGCGCGATTCACCCGCAACGTTGACACTTGCGAGCGAAGTGATCCAGCAAGTCGAACAGGCGCGCGGTGAAGTCATGCTGGAGATCGAGCTGCTGGAGGTCGACACCGACACTGCGCGCAAACTCGGCGTAAATCCTCCCAGTACTTCCCGACTCATATCCGTCAACACAGGCCTTTTGAACCAGCTGCGGCAGGCGAAAGACCTGGCTACTCTCACTGGTTTGCTGGCCGGAATCTTCGGCACGGCAGCAGCTACCGGCGGGCTGGGTAGTCTCAGCGCGCTGATCCCGGGCCTGACCTTGGTGGGAGGAGGCAAATCGACTTTTCTGCTGACTCTACCGGGCGCGACCGCAGATTTCTCCGACGCATTATCGCTGGTGCGCAGCGGTCGCCAGGTTCTCCTGCGTGCCCAGAACGGTAAACCCGCGACGTTCTTCGTAGGTGATCGCTTCCCAGTTACTCTTTCCTTGCTTTCGGCGAATCTAGGCACGGGGGTGGCAATCGCTGGCGTGCCAGTCTCGACCAACTTCCCGCAGACGACGTTCAATGTGGGCAACAATCCCGTGGCGTTGGTGGCGAAGGATTTCAACGGCGACGCAGCTCCTGACATAGCGGTGGCAAACCAAAATGACAATTCCATCACCATCCTACTGAACGACAGTAAAGGCAATTTCGCGCAACCGCGCACCTCGCCGATCCTACTCGGCAAAAACGAAGCCGGCCCGGCGGCGATTGCGTCGGCGGTTCTTCGCACTTCGAGCACGGCCGTACCGACACCTGCCGCCGATCTCATCGTGGCCAACGCGGGTTCAAATACCATTTCGGTTCTTCTGGGAAACGGAGACGGAACTTTTACGGAAGCGACGGGATCGCCTTTCGCGGTCGGCAAACAACCAAGTGCCGTCGTTGTGGCGGATTTTAACGGTGACGGCAATCTGGACTTTGCAGTGGCGAACAAAGGGGACAATTCGATCTCCGTCTTCCAGGGTGATGGTAACGGCGGATTCACGCCTTTTTCGAAATCACCCTTCCTCCTGCCCAATATCGTCGCCGGCACCGAAACAGGTCCAGTGGCGATGGTCACCGCAAATTTTCGCAATCAAAGCAAGCCTGATCTCGCCGTGGTCAACGAGAACTCCAATACTGTTTCGATTTTGCTGAGCAGCGGCGACAACAATTTCGATGGCACATTTTCCGAAGCGACGAATACGCCGATCTCCGTTGGCAAGACTCCCGTCGCCATTGCGTCGGGCGATCTAAATGGCGACGGGGTGCCAGACCTCGCGGTCGTCAATCAAGCTGACAATTCCGTGAGCATTCTACTTAGCAATGGGGATGGCAGCTTCAGCGCCGCGTTGGGATCGCCCCTGCCCACCGCGCCGACTCCAGCGGGTGTGGTCGTGGCAGATTTCACAAGTGGGGTGAACAATGATCTTGTTGTAACCAACCGGGGCCAGGGCACAATCGGCATCTACGTCGGGCTTGGCCTCGGAACGTTCGCGCAGCGGTTCGAACTCAACACGCCTGATGGTCCAGGAGCCATCGTCACGGCGGACTTCAACGGCGACAATCTTCCGGATGTGGCATTCACTGCGCAGGGGCAGACCGCGAACAAGGGTGAGGTGGCAGTGGTGTTGGACACGCCTAGCTTTGCTACGGGCGCCACGCCCACGCAGACACCGTATCCCGGTTCGGAATACCTCGATCTCGGGGTAAAGATAAAAGCCACGCCGACTCTTCACGATAACGACGAAGTCACGTTGCAGTTGGAATTCGAGATCCGTGCGCTTGCCGGCACCAGCGTCAACGGCATCCCTGTGATTTCGAATCGCACGCTGAGCCAGACAGTGCGTGTAAAGGATGATGAGCCGACGTTAATCAGTGGTTTGCTCGACGTGGAACAAACGCGCACTGTTACGGGGCTTCCAGGCTTCGCGGAGCTTCCCGGTCCTGCTTCCTACGCCTTTTCGCAGCACAGCAATACTCTGCAAGATACGGAGCTGTTGATCTTGGTTACGCCACGCAAGTTACGCCTGCCGCCGCGCAGTTCGCGCACGATATTCGCGGGACGCGGTGACATCGGCGGACGCGGCTCGGTCGGAGCGAACGCTCCCCTCTCGCCCCAGCCCCCACCGCAGCCTCAGCCGCAACCTTGATCCTCGGGACAGGTCTTCCTTTATGTGCTTGTTAGTCCGCGTTGCTCAGGGAATACCCGGCGATATGTTCGAGGACTGCCAGAGGTGATTTTTCCGGGCAGACCATCGCTCTTCGCGAAACGATGAAGGTCTGCTCGAGTGCGTATTGTCCCTCCAAAACCGCGTGACTCACGCAATCGGTGAAAACGATCCAGGTAGAGTTGGGCGGAAATTCCCAGCGCTGTTTTGCGCAAGTCGCTTGAAAGCCCGCGTCTTCCTTCATCGCGTTATGGCAGCGGTGCATGAAAGCGTCGTAAGGCGAGCGGCGTGCACCGGGCAGGCCAACGGCCCGCGCGAGGAACCGCAGCGCGCAAGCCAGCTTTGCCTTGCTGCGCGGATGGGGCAATCCGATGGCCTGTGCGAATCGCGGTGCTAAAACGTCGAATGTCTGCGAAGTGATCCAGACGCGATTCTGTTCGGGGTTGATGTTTGTAAAAAGTCGCAGAATGCGGTCGCCATTCGTGGGGCGCGTAGGGAACGCATCCACATGAGGCAGGTCGTTTCGCGCGCGGAGCCGTGCTGGCCGGCCGCGCTCTTCGATCGGGCGAAAGCTAGCGAAATCTAGCTTCCATTTTCCGGCATAAGGCGGGAGGAGAGTTTCCAGAAATTCCAAGGCACGGCGGGAATAATCGCTCAGAATCGCCCGGAGGCGGATCGCCTCATTGGCATCGGACTTATCAAGGCCGGTGACGCGATCTTCTCCCGGACGGTAGGCGATGTTTTTGTGGATGGCGGCGCTCGTTTGTCTGCGACCTAGGAGGAATTCGCGTTCTTCATCAGGAAATTCGAACGGAGTACGGGGGAAGAAAAGGATGTTTCCCTGTTCCAACTCCGCGCAAAGCCGCCAGCTTCGCTCGCTTGCATCGTCCATGGGGGTAGCGAGAATGGCTCCGTGCTCGTCCTCCACCGTGATGAGCCGAGTCATTCCTTCTGTTGGACTTCCGGGGAAAGAGCGCGCAACCGTGGCAGACATGAAGCTTCTCTCAAAAAATATACTTCGCGCGGCGACGTGTGGCAAGCGGAACTAACGTGCAGGAGGCAACCGAGCATAAACCCTATGAGTTCTTCCCGTTCGACACTAGCGCAGCGCGTGAGAGCATCTACGGCAGTGGCTCGAATACAACAATCGGTTGATACGTTCGCGGGACGATTGCCACCGCAATCGCGATCAGTTTCTCCTGCTGACTGAAAACGCGAAGGCGTGGGGCCTTCGGTTCTCCCCCATCGAGCTGCGCGGTGGCGCCCGGGGGCGTCTCTACGCGCCCGGGTTGGATCTGCGCCAGGGATACATTGAATTTCGTGCCGTGGCGCACACGGCGCTCGATGATCGGCAGCACATTCACCCGAGGAAAATTTGGCAGCAGGTTTTCGAGCCGAATCACGCAGTCCGCGAATTTCCCCGAGCGGGCCGCTTCCGCAAGCTCTTCGAGCGGAATGGCCTGGTCAAGCGAGAATTCACCGACGGCTGTGCGCGTGATTTCAGCAAGGTGCGCGCCGCAACCCAGCTTGTGTCCCATCTCGTGCGCCAGTGAGCGTATGTAAGTGCCCGAGGAGCATTCGATAGTGAAACGCGCGATGCTACCTTCGATTTCCAAGAGCTTAAATTCAAAAAGTTCAACTTCCACTGGCTTCAGCTCCACCGCTTGTTTCTTCCGTGCCAGCTCGTAGGCGGGCCGCCCTTGCACCTTCTTGGCGGAAAACGCTGGCGGCGTTTGTTGGAATCGTCCGATGCGTTCGGCAGCAAGCTTTTCCAGGATGGGGCGGTTCAGGGAGTGCACGCTGTCGGGACCCTGCGATTCACCGTCGGAATCGTATGTATCGGTCGCGAATCCAAAGCGGAACCCCGCCGTGTAGCGTTTGCGTCTACCCGCATAAAATTGCACGAGCCGGGTGGCACGGCCGAGCAGCAACACGAGGACGCCGGTCGCGAGCGGGTCGAGTGTTCCGAGATGCCCGATCTGCCGAAAACCTGCAAGGTGGCGTACGGCGTCAACGACATCATGCGACGTTTTTCCCTTCGGTTTATCGATCACAAGAGCGCCGTCAAAGGGCGTCGGCTGCGGCTGGCGTGGCATCTCGTCTCGGTTCCTGGAACTTAAAAAACGAAGATGACGGTCTCGAGGCCGTCGCTACAAAGATTGCAGCGCCCGTGAGTGCATGACGGGCATCCTCTTTTTCCTGAAACTGGCTGCTCAACTTTGCCAAGCGCATCACGGAGCGGCTGGCTTCTCTTTTTTCACGTCTTTCAGCAATTGTTCGATGCGCTCGCTGTATTCCTGGGAAAGATCGAGCGTGAAATGCAGCTCGGGAGTGCGGCGAAGCTGCAAACGCTCCACCATCTCGCGCCGAATAAATCCTGCCGCGTGCTGTAGCGCTTTGATGGCGTCGTCTTTTTCTTTGTCTGTGCCTCGAACGTAGATGAACGCGCGTGCGTGCCGCATGTCCGGTTGGACGCGCACTTCGCTGACCACGACCATGCCCTCAAGCCGCGGATCCTTCAGCTCGCCGGCAAGCATGGCGTTCAGTTCGTGGGCGATCTCTTCTCCGACGCGTTCCGGTCGGTGATTCGCTGGACTCATCTTCTTTTCTTACGCGCCTCTCAGATCATCTCGACTGTGTGACTAATCAAGACTGGACCGAGGATGCGGTCCGCCTCGGCCAGGACCTTCTGCAGCGATTCCTCGACGTGCTGCTGTTCGTTAGAAAGCGTGACGATGCCGACAACCGAACGCTGCCAGGTGTCATGATACTCAAGCTCGGAAACAGCGACGTTGAAATGCCCGCGCAGCTTGTCCTTAAGGCTGCGCACGATCTGGCGCTTGTCCTTGAGAGATTGCGCTCGCGGAATGTGCAGCTCGAGGGTGAGCAAGCCGACCGTCATGAGCGGCTCCGGAGAACGGTTCGCAGCAAATTACTTGCGCGAGGTCACGGCAACGCTGCCCTGCGCGGCAGCTTCGGCGGCGCTGAGTTTCATTACCTGGAAGCACTCGAGAAAGTCGCCAACCTTCACGTCGTTGAAATTCGCGATGCCCGCGCCGCACTCGAACCCTGTGCGCACCTCGCTGGCATCGTCCTTGAAACGCTTCAGTGAACTTAGCTTCGAAGTGTAGATGACTGCACTGTCGCGCAGCACGCGAATTTGCGCGTCGCGTTTCAGGACACCGTCCACGACGTAGCATCCCGCGACCGTCCCCGCTCCCTTGACGCGGAAGGTATTCCGCACTTCCGCTCGGCCCAGATACGTCTCCTGAATGACCGGCTCGAGCAAGCCCTCCATGGCCTTCTTAAGCTCGTCCGACACTTCGTAAATGATGTTGTGCGTGCGGATGTCCACATGTTCCTGCTGCGCAAGTTCCAGAGCCTTGCGGTCCGGACGCACGCCAAACGCAATGACAATTGCGCCCGACGCGGAAGCGAGGAGCACGTCGTTTTCAGTTACCGCGCCGACGCTCGAGCCGATAATCTTCAGTTTCACGAGGTCGGTTGAAAGCTTGGGCAGCATTTCGCTCAGTACTTCCACGGAACCCTGCACGTCCCCCTTGATGACGATTCCCAATTCCTTGACGTCGCCCGCTTTCATCTGCTCGTGAAGCTGGTCGAGTGTGATGCGCCCTCCGCTGCTGCGCGCCATTGCCGCGTCGCGTTGCTTTCCTTGGCGGTAATCGACGATGTGCCGCGCTTTGGCTTCGTCAGTGACCTGGAAATGGTCACCCGCCTCGGGAATGCCCTGCAGGCCGAGTACTTCGACGGGTGTCGAAGGCGGCGCGCTCTTCACGGGGCGGCCATGATCGTCGAACATCGCGCGCACCTTGCCGAATACCGAACCGCAGATGAAGAAGTCGCCTGCTTGCAGAGTGCCGTTCTGCACCAGGATGGTGGCGACAGGGCCGCGGCCCCTGTCCACACGCGATTCGAGCACAGTGCCGCTCGCCGGCGCATCGGGATTTGCCTTTAACTCGCGCAGATCGGCTACCAGCAGCAAAATTTCGAGTAACTTGTCGAGACCCTTTTTCTGTTTCGCGGAAACTTCCACGAACTCCGTGTCGCCGCCCCATTCGGCGGGCATCAGTCCCAAATCGCTGAGCTGGCGCTTCACTCGCTCAGGTTGCGCTTCGGGCTTATCGATTTTGTTGATGGCCACGACGATCGGCACGTTTGCGGCACGCGCGTGATCGATGGCTTCCTTCGTCTGGGGCATAACGCCGTCATCGGCGGCCACGACCAGCACCACGATGTCGGTCACTTTCGCCCCGCGCGCGCGCATCCGCGTGAACGCTTCATGCCCGGGCGTATCCACGAACACCACGGCACGGTTGTTCACCACGACTTTATACGCGCCGATGTGCTGGGTGATTCCGCCAGCCTCGCCGGCGGCAACATCGGCTTCGCGAATGGCGTCGAGCAAACTCGTCTTGCCGTGGTCGACGTGGCCCATGACAGTTACCACTGGCGGCCTGGGTTTTAGGCTCTCTTTGGTCTCTTCCTTGGCGACCTCGAGCACCATCTCCTCTTCCAACGAGACTACGCTCACCACGCCGCTGAACGATTCCGCGAGCGTCGTCGCGGTCGGCACATCGAGTGCCTGATTGATGCTTGCAAATACGCCGCGGTCGAGCAGCGTTTTCAAAAGATCTTTCGCGCGCACATCGAGTTTTTCGGCGAGCTCACGGATGGTGATTCCTTCGGTGATGGTGACATCGCGCGGCGGCCGGGGTTCCGGCGGCGCAATTACCGCGACAGCCGCACCCCGGCCCCCCGCGCCGGGACGCTGGCGCGTCGGGTGCAGCTTCCGCTCGCCTTCCATCTCCCGCTTGTCGACCACGGGACGCTGCCGCTGCGGCGGCTTCCGTGTGTAGAGAGGTTTTCCCGGCTCCGCCTTCGCTGGCATCTTCTCTGGGAGCGGCGGCAACATCCCGGGGCGCCCGGGCATGCGCGGACCGGGGCGCGTGCCGGTTGGAACAGCGCCGCGTCGCTGCTCAAAAGGTCGGCTTGGTGCGCCGGGCCTGCCAGGGCTACTGGATGGCACGGGTCGCATCGGCTGGCCTGGACGCGGACCACCGCCAGCCGTTCCAGGCAGAGGTCCACGATTACCCGTAGGAAGCGGTGATCGGGAGGAAGTCCCTGATCGTGCCGCGGGAGTGGCAGGTCGCGCCGACGCTGCAGCTGCAGGCCGCATGGCGGAAGGTTGCGCGCCCTGACCAGGCTGCGCCGGAGCAGGCCGAGTGGCAGGCTGTGGACCTGCTGGATGTCCTGAAGGAGCACCGGAGCGAACAGGCTTAGCGGCAGGCGCCGTGGCGGGTGCGGCAGGTGCGGGAGCCTTCGCTGCGGCCGGTGCAGTTATCGGTGCGGGGGCAGCAGGCTTGGCTGCCGGAGCAGGCGAGGGGGCGGCAGATCCTACGGCTGGTGCCGCGGCCTTCGGGACCGCGGGTGCAGTTGCCGCTGGTTTCATCCTCGCCGCTCTTGCCGCTGCCTCCTTGGCTTCCTTTTCCGCTTTCGCCGTGCGTTCCGCTTCAGCTTCGGCTTCCGCTTGACCCTGTAAGTGCCTGCGTACTTTTTCGGCGACGTCTGCAGGGATGGAGCTGGAGTGAGTCTTCTTTTCAGTAACCCCATAGCCTGGCAATAGGTCAATGATCGCTTTGGCCTTCACCTCGAGTTCGCGGGCCAGCTCATTGATTCGGACTTGGTTTACGTCACTCAGGACTTCGCCTCTTCTGACGGATCAGTGTCGGCCTTCGCTTCCGTCGGCTCGGCTTCTGCTAGACCTTCAGCTGCCGGCTTCTCTTCAATCGTTTCCGTTGCTTCGACAGCCGGATCCGCTTCCCCAGCTGGTGACTCGCCGCCTTCGGCCGGCGCTTCCGGAGCTTCCGCAGGCTCGCTGGCCGCAGCAGTCGCTTCCCCGCCGCCTTCATAAAAGCGATTCACGGCCTGGTAAATTTTGTCCACCATCTTTTCGCCGATGCCAGGAATCTCCATCAATTGTTCGGGCGTCATCGCCGCAAGCTTCTCGACATTGTTGATTCCTGCGGCCTCGATTTTTTCTATGGTCTTGGGGCCAACACCAGCAAGCGCCGTCAGCGGCGTCGTCGGCGCGGTTAGCGCAGTCATCTGCTCTTCGATTTCGCGGCGCTTCTCTTCCTCACTCTTGATGTCAATGTCCCAGCCGATCAGCTTGCTCGCCAAGCGGACGTTTTGTCCCTTCTTGCCGATCGCCAGTGAAAGTTGCGAATCTTCCACGATCACTTCAAGCTTGTGATTTTCAGGGTCCGTGATCTGCACGCGCGTGACCTTTGCCGGGCTCAGGGCCTTCTGCGCGAACGCCACTGTCTCTTCGCTGAACGGAATAATGTCAATCTTTTCGCCGCGCAACTCTCGAATGATCGACTGCACGCGCATGCCCTTCATTCCCACGCACGCACCCACGGGGTCCACGTCTTTGTCGCGGCTCGCCACCGCCACTTTCGTGCGTTCCCCGGCCTCCCGCGCCGCATGGCGTATCTGCACCGTGCCATCATAAATTTCCGGCACTTCCATCTCGAACAGCCGCTGCACCAGGCTTGCATCCGCGCGCGACACGATCACCTGCGGCCCTTTCGCTGCGCGGTCCACCATCTTGATCACCACGCGCAAGCGCTCGCCGATGTTGTAAGTCTCCAGCTTCGATTGCTCGCGCTTCGGCAGCCGCGCTTCCGTCCGCCCCATGTCCACGATCAGATCGGGGCCTTCAGCGCGCTTCACGATTACCGTGACGAGCTCGCCCACGCGATTGTGGTACTCGTTGTAGATCGTGTCGCGCTCGGCTTCGCGCACCTTCTGCAAAATCACCTGTTTGGCCGTTTGCGCTGCGATGCGCCCGAGCACGTCCGTCGGCTTCGTTGCCAGAATTTCCGTGCCCACTTCCGCCGCGGGATTCTTTTTCTTCGCTTCCGCCAGGCTAATTTCTTTCTTCGGGTCGGTTACATCTTCGACGACGGTGTGCACTGTGTAGACATCGACCTGCCCGCTTTCCTGATTGAACTTCGCGCGCAGATCTTCTTCCGTCTTGTAATACTTGCGCGCCGCGACGACCATCGCGTCTTCGATCGCCGCCACCACGATTTCCGGCTCAATGTGCTTCTCGCGGCTGAGCATCTCGATTTGTTGGTAAAGCAGATTCGCCATTTCGCTTCCCTGAAACTCCGTCGTTAAAACTCCACGACCAGATTCGCCTTTCGTATCCCCTCGATCGGCAGCTCGACGACCCGTGCTTCCCGCCCTTTCAACTCCACCCGGACCTTTCCGTCCGCAAATCCCGCCAGCCGTCCTTCAAAAAACCTCGCGTCGCCCACCGGTTCGGTCGTCGAAATCTTTGCCAGCCGGCCTTTGAAGCGCTCGAAATCGGCCGGTTTCTTGAGCTCCCTGTCCAGCCCTGGCGAGCTTACTTCCAGAATGTAGCCCGGGCCTGGAATCAATTCCTCAACATCGAGGATTACGCTCAACTGCTTGCTCACCCGCTCGCAATCGGCGTGGCTGATCGCCGCATAACCCCCGTCGGCCCACGCGCCCTCACCTGTCGCGGCAATCCGACCAGCTTCGTCACTCACGGGCGCCACCGCTTTCGGCACCCGGTCGATGTACACCCTTAGGAACCTCTGCTTGCCGACTTTCCATTCGACATCAACAACATCCAGCCCTTCCGAGCGCGCCACCCGCTCGGCGGCTTCGCGGATTTTGTCAAGATTCACGCGAAGACTCCCCGACCTAGGCCGGTCATCCCTGCACCGCAACCGGCGGCAACAAAAAAGTGGGCTCGCGCCCACTTATCCGTGCGACCCGCTTCAGAGCGAAATTAAAGTATATTCTCGCAGCAAGGTAAAAGCAAGATACGCTGCCCCATCGCCTTTTCTTCGCGCCGCACCATTTTACCCCTCCCTCGGATCGGTGGGACCACCAGTTCTCTCGATCCCACCCGTCTCCCACCGTGAGTCCAGGCCTACAAGGGTGGGGCACTTCGGTGTGGCACAAATGCGCACAACCGCGGACGCCCCGGAATTCTGCCCCTGTGCATTCGCGCAATACCGCATTGTGGGAGAGTTTCTTACCGCTGAGGTTTCTGTGCTGCCGGAGGAGGCTGTTGCTGCTGCGCCGCTGGCCTCGGGGCCGGCTTCGTCTGCGCTGGTGCAGTTGCAGCCGCCTTCACGGGATAGGCCTGGTCGTAGAGGCGCACGATGTCCTGAGTAACATCAATTTGGGTCGACTTGTACAAAATCGGAGAGTTCTGCGCCGAGGAATCGAAGATCGCCACGTAGCCATTTTCGCGCGCGTAGCGGTCCAGCACGTCCACCAGCTTGCGGCCAATCCTGTCGATGACCTCGCCTTGCGCCGCGTTCACGTCTTCCTGGTATTCCGTCTGTTTCCGTTCGAGCTGCTGCGTTAGCCTTTGCCCCTGCTGCGTCAAGCGCGCTTCCTCCTCCGGGCTCAGTTTGCCCGCACCGCTGGCGAGCCGTTGCCGCAAGTCATTCACCTGCTTGTTCATGTTCTCAAGCTCAGTCTGGCGCGACGCAAACTGCGACTGTAGCTCCGCCGACGCCTGTTTGCCCTCCGCCGTGCCGACGATGGCTGCGCGCACGTCGATCACTCCGACCTTGCTAGAGGCGGAAGATCCCGCCGCAGGAGCTCCTTGCGCCCATGCGGCCGCGATCGCGAAGAGGCAAACAGCACCTAGAGCAGCCGCCCGTATCATTGTTGTCTGGCACCCCGACCGTGTCAGGGCCAACATTCTCGAATTCACTTTTTTCTCCTTATTGTGAGTGATTCCGGCGAAGCCGGACTCCCCAACTTGGCCAATTCTCGATTGGCTGAAACTCGTCCTGCTCCCCCTACGGGTTCCGCAGGCTTTCTACAAACGTCGCAGTATAGCCGAGCCCCCGCATCTCCCGCAATCGGAAAGCATTCCCTGGAGCAACCACTGTTCTTGCGATGCCCGCAAGGCGCTTCTGCGTTGTCCGCCGAGCAAGCCGGTGGGAACAACTTACGCTGCCAGCCGCTTCAGTTCGGCATGGGATACAAGAAGACTCGGTTGTTCGCCGGGTCAACAACGACGGCGAGATTTGTGAACTGGTCGATGGCCACGCCAAATTGTGGCGAGCCGGGCAGACCCAGTGTTTGGCGCGTCCTAAAAGGGTTTGACAGCGTATCCACGACCGAGACCGTGCGACTCCCGGCATTCGCAGTCAGGATCGCACCGGTTTGAGGATTCAACGCCAGCGACGTCGGATTGATACCAACGTTCACGAAGGACGAAGCATTATTGTCCGGGTTGAAGGAGCTGATCTGGTTGGTACCGCTGGAATTGACGTAGAACACCCCCGGATTCTGGGTCGGGGTCGATACGGCCGGGTCGAAAACGATGCCCGTCGGGCTCGTGCTCACATTTCCGATGGGAATGGTCGTACTCAGTACCGGAGTCGCCAACCCGATGTCCACGGGATACAGAGCGCCGTTAGGCGCAGAGCCATTGAGTAGCTGCAGCCCTGTGACTACCGCAAGACCCTGGTTGTTTGTGCCGCGATCGGGGTCGATGGCAATGGCGATCGGCTCTTGAACGCCGCTGACGTTCGAAGCCGTCAAGGAAGTCGCCGAAGAGGAACCTGTCAAAAGGCCAAGGTTGATTACGGAGACGTTGTTGGAATTAAAATTGGCCACGATCGCGGCATTGGTGGCCTCATTGATGGCAACCCCGGCGGGATTTGTGCCGGTGGTGACCGCAGGCACGGGCTGAGTATTCGTCAGAAGATTCACGATGGACGCGTTGCCGCTGCCGTTATTCGCCACGACTGCGAGGCCCAGGCGCTGGCTCACCGCGACGCCTTGAGGAGTCGTTCCCACGGCAATTGTGTGAAGGATGTGACCGAAGGTCGCACTGGCCGGGTTGATGTCGATGGTTGAGATGTTGTTACAGTTGCTGTTGGCAATCACCGCGATCGGAGAGAACGGACCATTCTTAAGTTGGTCCGCGATGGCGACGGCACTCGGCTGCGGATTATGGCTGGAGCAGACACTCGTCATGTCCACGGCCTGAATGACGATGAAGTCCGAGGCATTGGACTGCACGTTGCTGCCATTGATCACGTCGAGCGCGTAGTGATGCGGCGTGGAAAGAAACGAGTGCGGGACGGTAACGGTAATCTGGCGGCTGCTCACAAATGTGAAATTGCCCAGCACCGTCGAAGCGAAACCCGTACCGTCGAGGCGAACCTGGGTATTCGTATCAAAACCCGAGCCAAAGATCTGAACACCGGGTAGATCTATTGCCGAAGTGAGTGTCGCCTGTGGAACCAGCGCTTTCGGAATCCCACCGATAACTCCTGGACCGGGACTCGGGCTTGGAACGACTACTTCCGTAATCTCCGAGGCTTTGAAGGAGCCAAGATTGACGATCTGAATCGTGCTGCTGCCCGACTGCACGATGAACGCCTGGTTTGTGGCTGAGTCGACAGCGATGCCGCCCCACAGCGTCAGGGAGTTGATCGTAGCGGTACCCGTTCCTGTCAACGTGACCTGGCTCGGGACAATGGGATTGACCTGACAAGCGCTGGAACTCTTACAAGCGAGAGCGCGGCGCGTTCGCGTCTCAGGATCGGATATGGACACCTGATTCAGCGTCGGGTTGTAAGAAACGAGCAAATTGGTGTAGGGCTGCCACGCGACGTCCGCGGTGTGGAGCAGCTCGGGTGAGCCAGCGCAGTTTATCGTGAAAGCCGTGCACGTAGCGAAGTAGCTGATCGAACTCACGGACTGGTCGAGTTGATTCAGCAGGTCAATTTGAGGACCGTTCTGGCCCGTGGCATTCGCATCGGCAAGCGCGGCGGTTTGAGTGATCGGATTGATGGCAATTCCTTGCGTGGTCGCGGAAATGCCGGGAAAAATCACGTTGGGACTCCCGTAGAAAACAGTTCCTCCGCTGGCCGTGCCACTGTTATTGTTGCCGGTCAGAGAATAGATGAAGGTTGTGCTGCTGGTGACAGTTGCCGAGAACACGCCGTTGAAGTTTGTGTTGCCTGCGGAGTTAGACGTCGGGACGCCGGAGATTAGCACTGTAAACGGCATTCCGGGAATAGTCCCAGTCAGTGTATTGCTCGTCGTGACGGTCACAACTCCCACGGCGAGCGAGAGACTGCTGATGCCCACAGAGGTGGAGGATTGTGTGACGTCGACACCCCTTACCACCCCAGAACCGCCCGGACTTACATAGGCCATGTGGCCGTGCGGCGCCATGGCAATCTGGGGATAGGCGCCAGTATTCAGCGTGACCTGCGAAAAGACGCACGGCGGAGTCTTACCGGAATTCGCCAGGCAACCGAACGGAGCATTCGCTCCTTGATTCAGGTTGACCACGAATCCCAGGTTTGCGGCTGTGGAGGTAGAAGTCGAAGAGTACGCCACGAGCGCCAAATTCGTGTCCGGGTCCACACCAATCGCATACGGCAGAGGAGCCGGAGAAACACCTTGCAACAGGCCGGAGAGACTGACGTCCGTCCGAGCGACAGGGTTGGGAACGCCAGGAATCGGCACAATGGAAACGCTCTGGCTTCCATAATTCACGACCGCCACGGAGTGATTGGTTTGATTTACCGAAACACCCGTGGGAATCTGCCCGACAGGTACCGGGGCCCCCAGTGGTGATAGGGTGCCGCTGCCAATAGTGTAGAACTTGATGGCGTTCGAGCCCGTTTCAGCAACCACGAGAATTCCAAGCGTCTGGTCGATATCGATCGCGCTTGGATTTGTGCCGACAGCTATCGGGGAGCCTACCACCTGAGGTGGCGTAGTCGAATAGTCCGGAAACACGGCGAGGGTAGTCACTGCCGCATTGCTGGCATTGGGTGGGGGGGGGGGCGTCGTTCGCGAAGTTGACAAGGGATAGAGCCCGGGACTTGTTGAGTTGATCCCGTTTGTAGGGAATTGCAGCGCGAGTTGGCGGGAGTTAGACAGCGGCTGGCCTTGACTATTCTTCGCAAACGGAATTTGGT
>Ga0307477_10000482_pt1 | contig 43982 bp, 33 predicted proteins | sample atmos_gasesECM2C_FD_203316 | JGI IMG/M metagenome (GOLD analysis project Ga0307477, IMG submission 203316) | Hardwood forest soil microbial communities from Morgan-Monroe State Forest, Indiana, United States - atmos_gasesECM2C_515 | ecosystem: Environmental > Terrestrial > Soil > Temperate... | reverse complement strand
TAGTTGAAGTCATACGTTCCCACTGCCGCAAAAACCGGAAACGCCGCCTCCTTCGACGGCGGGGTCCCTTGAGGAAAGCCCGCACCACTCAGGAGCACGCCCGCGGCACATTGACAGCCTTGAGCGACAGCAGCAGCCACACGCGCCCCGCCGGAGAACCCCGCGAAATACGACCGGCGATTGTCGATGGCCAGGCGCGTTTGGACATCTTGTACCATCGCCTCCGCCGCCTCTCCTTCGAGCTTCCTTGGGCCATTCCGCGAATTGTTCGAACCGGCCAGGATGAAGCCATATTTCTCCGCCGCATCCTTCATCAACTCCAGCGGCACGCTGCCGCGCGCCGCCGGATCGAAGGCGTACACGACCGGCCATAGCCGGCTGGGCGTGTAGTTCTTGGGAAGATAGAGCGCGTAACTCTGTTCCGCGTTTGCCGCGCACCGCACTTCGCGCGTGAGCTCTCCCGGACGCAGCTTCGCGGCCGCGTTTGAAGCGTTGCCCGCGGGGGGCTTTTCCTGACCGAAAACACAGATCCCCGCAAAAATGGGCAGCAACAGGATTCTCTTCACCACACAAGTATAATCCCGCACCTCCCTCCGCGTTTCGTCTTCCACCGGCGGCAGGGTAAACTCATTAGTCCATGCAATTGCTGAGGAATCCATCCAAGGGCCATTCATGAAACACTTCGCAGGAAATGTTCTTCTCCTGTTGGCGGGGCTCCTCCCGCTTCGCTCGATCGCGCAGGTGCCGAAAATTCTCCCCCAGCCGGGTGAGCGCTACAAAGCAGACATTCTGCTGGTAGTCGCGCATCCCGACGATGAAGCCGCGGCCACGCCCTACCTGGCGCGGGCGATCGATGAAGGCAAGCGTGTCGCCGTGGCTTATGGCACGTGCGGAAGCAGCGGCGCGAACGAAGCCGGCTCCGAGCAAGCATCCGCGCTTGGTGCAATTCGCGAAATCGAGGCGCGGCGCGCCCTCAATACCCTCGGTATCACGAACGTATGGTTCTTGAACGGGCAGGACACCGCTTCACAAAACGTTTTGCAATCGCTTGCCAACTGGGGGCATGGCGCCGCCCTTCAGCAACTCGCGCGCATCGTCCGGCTAACGCGCCCGGAGGTGATCCTCACCTTTTTGCCAGGCACATTCATCGGTGAAGATCACGGCGACCATCAAGCCAGCGGTGTCCTCGCCACGGAGGCATTTGACCTAGCCGGAGATCCCGCCGCCTTCGCTGAACAACTCGGCTCTCCCATGCGCCGGCTGGAGCCTTTCCTCGAAAACCTGCGCCCCTGGCAGCCGAAGAAAATCTATTATTTCCCCGATGCGGATCGGGAGGACATCTTCCGCGGAAAAGGCCCCGAGTACTCCGTGAAGGAAATATCCAAGTCCGGGAAGCAAGCCTATTGGCGGATGGCGCTTGAATCGTTCCGCGCACATCAGACGCAGGCGAAGGCGTACCTTGATTCCATCGCCAGGATGGATGAGGCACAGATCGAGAAGATGGCCCTCTCCCCTGACGGTTGGGGCGAGGCGCAACGTTTTGTGCTGGGAAAATCGCTCGTCGGCGGCAGCGTGACCGGCGATATTTTTGAAAATATCACGCCTGGCGTGATCACTTTTGTGCGACCCGATATCTCTCCCGAGCCTGCAAAGCCCGAGGTGGCTGCGGAACTCGCAGGTCCGTGGAGCTTCTATGCCGAATTTCGTCGCGCACACGGCCTCACGCATTTGCCGCATCCGGAGCCTTCGGAAATCGCCTTGCAGGAAGGAACCACACTGGTTATTCCGCTGTGGATTCGCAATCAGACTCAGGCAAGTCGAGAGTTCACTCTTTCTGCCGAACTGCCCGCGGGCTGGACCGTGCAGAGCGGCGCGGGAAAATTTGCGGTGGGAGGCCGGCAGGTCGCCGCCTTGCGCATCGAGATTAGTCTGCCCACGCTCGGGGATGCCGCGCCGAAGAAACCAGAGGCGCAGGAAGTCACTGTTCGCGCCGAATCGAACGGCCAGACCATCGGCGTGGTAAAGCTCCGGGTCGAATTGCGCAAACGCGCGCTCCCCCAGTAGGCGGCTTCAGGGTTTTTTCACGCGCGCAGATTCCATCTGCTCCCATGCTGTCTCCGGCAGCATCAACAGGTCGTTGAATTCTCCGGCACCCCGCAGCCACTGGCCGCCGTCAATCACCACGCACTCGCCGTTGATGTATTCCGACATGCCGCTAAGAAGAAATGCCGCAAGGTTCGTGAGTTCTTCATGCCGGCCAAAGCGCTTCATGGGATGTTTTTCCTTGCCGTGCTCTTCAAATTGTTTCGATGGCATCAATCGCGACCACGCGCCCTCGGTCGGAAACGGTCCCGGAGCGATGGCGTTCAGCCGGATGCCATATTTCGCCCACTCCACCGCCAGCGACGTCGTCATCGCCAGCACACCGGCTTTCGCGCAAGCCGAAGGCACGATGAATCCCGAGCCGCAATTGGCCGCGGCGTAGGTCGTCACGATATTCAGCACGTTTCCGCCCAGTTTCTTTTCGATCCAGCGCTTCCCGAAAACTTGAGTGCAGTGAAACGTGCCATTGAGCACGATCCCGACCACCGAGTTAAACGCGTTCGGCGTGAGTTTTTCGGTTCGCGCGATGAAGTTTCCCGCGGCGCAGTTGACCAGAGTGTCGATCGCGCCAAATTGTTCCTCCGCGGCTTTCGCAGCCGCCTCCACGGCTCCGTAGTCGCGCACGTCGCACGTAGCGTAAGCCGCCGCACCTCCCGAGCCGCGAATCTCTTCGCAAACTTTGCGCAGCGGATCCTCGCGCCTGCCCGCAAGGAACATGCGGGCTCCCAGCTCCGCAAAGCGGAACGCTATGGACCTTCCCAGGCCCGTTCCGCCGCCGGTCAGAAAAATCGCTCTCTTCTCCAGCAAGTTTTTTTGAAACACGCTGCACCGCCTTATGCCAGGATGGTCCCCCTTGAGAACCGGGACGGCGAGGCGATTCTAGTGCATCAGCGCCCTCATGGAAGTTATTTTCGTTGGAAATTCTTAAAAAGGCGAAAAAGGGAGGAGCATTCGCGAAGTGAAATACTGGGAGCAGCTCACTAATTTTCTTTGCGGACGAATTTCACGAATTCATCCTTTTAAACTGGCTGAGGTTCGCACGCACTCGAGATTCCGGGAACCGAGACAACCCCTCCCTGCATTAGATTCCTTGTCTGCGGAAAGTTCTGCGTCTCAAGGCTCGATTTCTGTGGGGACCGGCCTGCCCATGGCCTTGGCATATTCCACCGCGTAGAGCGGGCTCGCCGGAAATTCTTCGTTCAGTTCCCGCAGAAGTTTCTGCGCAAGCGCATTCTGCTTCTCCCGGCGCGCTGCCAGCGCGAGCATGATCTTTCCGAAGGGCTTCAGGTAGCGTCCGTTTTCCGCTGTCTTCTCCACCTGCGCCATGCCGAGTTTTTTGTCTCCGTGAACTCCGCCAAACCACAGCAGCGCGCGAAACCCGGCAGAGAGGCTGCCGATGGTGTAATTCGCAATACCCAGCGCGACGTAGGCGTCCGCTACATCGGGCCGCTCCGCCAGCAGCAATTTTGCATGCGCGTTGGCTTCTTTCATTCGCTTGAGCCCGTCCATCTGTTTTTTCTCCAACATGCTGTCGGCGTCCGATTCCATCCCCGCTGCGAGCGTCAACGCGAAGAGAGCCTCTTGGTCTCTTGAGTTACTCTTGAGCCGTACTTTTGCGAGTTCCCGCGCGCGCCCGCTCGCTTCACGGAAGTTTTTCATGCGCTCGGGATCCGCTTTCCCCTCGATGCCTTTGAGAAATCTGTTCTCGTCTACGAAGAAATCGCTGCTCAGCACCCCTTGCCGGTACAATTCCTCAAAAAGGTAGCTGGCCGCCTGGGCGACGTATCCGAAGGGATCCTCCGGATTCTGTGCGGTCCATTCCACAAACTTCTCGCGGCCCTCCGGAAACTTTTGTTCGTAGAGCAGTCGAAAGCCACTCATGAGTTCCGGGACTTCCTTGAACGCCGCAGCGTTGCTTTCCATGCTCGTTTGTGGTCTGGCCCCAGCGGGCGCGAGCGAGACAATCAAGCTGAGGATGGCAGCCGCTCGGTACATTCGTCCTTGCCCCTTAGAGTTGCGTTTTCAGAAAAACTTTCAGAACAGCCCCGGCAGGAATCGCGGCTTGCCCGCCATTGCCGCGCGGTATTCCGGATTCGCAAACAGCACGCTCTCCTCCACCGCGATGCGCTGCGAAATGGCCAGCGTGTAAGCCACCGTTCCCGCCAGAGCCGTGATCCACGCCGTGTGGATGAGCGGGAGCGAAAACATCTCCGCGAAAACAGCCGCATAATTGGGATGCCGGACAAAGCGAAATGGTCCTGAGGTCACCACGCCGAGACTCGTCGAGTCCATCACCTGCACATTCCAGTGCTGCCCCATCGTGCGCACCACCCACCACCGCACGCCATTGGACGCCAGAAATATCGCGAACATCACCGCGGCCAGGAGCGGATAAAACGGCCGGCGAAGAAATACCACCTCCAGCGCCGCGCCGATGAGAGCGGCTGTGTGGACGAGCACAACCCAGCGGAACTTCGGTTTGTCTACTCTTGTCGCTCCGCGCGCGATCATTTCCTCTCGGTGGCGCCGTGAGACACGCAGTTCGAACACGCGCAGAAGCGCAACCGCGAGCAGTAGCCCGAGAAACGCGATGACGGTTATGTCCATTGGAGCAGAAGGAATTCCGCGCTAAAACCCGGGCCAAATGCGGCGGCCAGGGCGTAATCGCCCGCTTTGAGCGGCCGTTTTTCCAGCCATTCCTGCAATATGAAAAGGATCGTCGCGCTCGATAGATTCCCGACGTTGCCCAGAATGTCCCATGAAGGCTGTGTGTCGCATTTCGTCAAGCCCAGCTCCGCTTCGACGTTGCCCAGCAGCCGTGCGCCGCCGGGATGCAGTATCCATCCTTTAATGTCTTCGCGTTTTCTGCCGTTCCGCTTCAGAAAATCTTCCACCAGCCCGCGAATTTTCCCGCCGATCATTTCCGGAACGTCTTTCGCCAGCAGAATGTGAAATCCCGAATCGCGCAGGTCAAATCCCATCGCGCCCAGCGAATCCGGAAACGTATACGTTTCCGAAACGAGGATCTTCGGACCGCGGTGGCCATTTCCGCTGACCAGCACCGCCGCCGCCCCGTCGCCAAATAGGATCGAAGAGATCAAGTTCGCCTGCGTCACGTCCTTGCGCTGAAACGTGAGCGAAGGCAGCTCTACCGCGATAATCAAGACGTTTCCGCCTGGGAGCGTCTTCAGATAATCCGCCGCCCGGCCCAGCGCCATCGCTCCCGCCGCGCAGCCCAGTTCGGTGAACGGCATGCGCCGCACGTTCGAGCGAAAACCCATCAAGTTGATCAGGTGCGCGTCGAGCGACGGGATCATGAAGCCCGTGCACGATACCGTGATGATCAGGTCGACCTCGTCCGGCCGCACTCCCGCGCGCTCCAGGCACTTTTCCGCCGCCTCGCGCCCCAGTTTCACAGCGTGCTCGATGTACTCGTTATTTGTCTTCGAAAGCGCGCGCGGTTCGATGGTGTAAGCGAGAGGAAAAATTGAGTGGCGAGTGCGTACCTGCGCGTTGTCCACGATCGTCATCATCGCTTCCAGCCGCCGCTCCGGAATATCAAAAACCCGCCCCATGTAGTACTTCACGTCATCGCGCGTAATCGTGTGCGGCGGCAGCGCCGTCGCCGTGGCGGCGATGCTGCAAATTGACGCCGGTGAAATTTCGTTGGCCGCTCGAGTGCTCAAATGTTTCCCCTGTCCTTTTGGTTTGGAACCCGGCTCCCTGTGCGCACAACCACGCAAGACTCGTTTCGATGCATCGTGCCCCCGACGCGCTCCAGGCGAGTGAATGACTTTATATCATTCTTTACGAAGAGGGGAGAGCTTTGCAACTCCGGCGTGCCTGGAATTATAGCTACCCGCCCCTTCATCGACGATTCATCCACTTTTCGCATTTTCGTAAAAATGACACACGCGCCTGCGGTATTCTTTCCCCTGCCATGAACGCACATCATCCGTCTGGCAAGATTTTTCTTCGTCAGCTTGCTCTCGCATTATTTCTTGCCGTCATTTTCCTTCCCGCCTCGTTCGTTCTGGGGCAGGAAAAAGCACCGCGCCTCCTTCTAATGATCTCCATAGACGGCTTGCGCCCTGACTACATCACCGCTGCGGACGCGCATGGCGCGAAAGTCCCCAATCTCCGCCGCTTTCTCAAAGACGGCTCTTATGCCGAAGGCGTCGTTGGCGTCGTCCCGACGGTGACCTACCCGAGCCATACCACGCTGGTCACCGGCGTCTGGCCAGCGAAGCACGGCATTCTCGCCAATACCACCTTCGATCCGTTGCAAAAAAATTTCCAGGGCTGGTATTGGTATGCCGATGATATTCGCGTCCCCACTCTGTGGGACGCCGCCGCCCAGGCCGGCCGTACGACCGCGACCATTCAGTGGCCTGTCACCGTAGGCGCGCGTGTCACGTGGAACATACCCGAATTTTGGCGTGCCAATACGCCCGACGACGCAAAACTCCTCCGCGCCGTCTCCACTCCCGGCCTCCTCGCCGAGGCTCAGCCCGAGCTGGGTGAATACCGCGGTGGCATTGACAATGTTCCGGAGAGCGACGAAGTTCGCGGCCGCTACGCCCAATGGCTCCTCGAAAAAAAGCATCCGGCCCTTCTCCTCCTTCATCTGGCCTCGCTCGATCACATTGAACACGAGACCGGCCCCTTTAGTTCCGACTCCATGGCCACTTTGGAGCGCCTCGATGCCGTGATCGGCAACCTCCGCGATACCGCCGAGCGCCTCGCTCCAGGCCGCGCCATTGTCGCCATCGTCTCCGACCACGGCTTCGTAAAAACCGATGCGCAGTTGAATTTATTCCCCTCGTTTCGCGATGCCAGGCTTTTCACCGTGGATGAAAAAGGAAAGATCTCGGACTGGAAAGCGATCCCTTGGCCCACGGGAGGATCCGCCGCAATCGTTCTTAAAGACCCTAGCGATTCCGCGACGCTCGCTCAAGTAAACGAACTGCTCGCCAAGCTTGCGCGTGACCCCGCAAACGGCATTGATCGCGTTCTCGACGCCGACGAGCTGCACAAGCTTGGTGGCTATCCCACCGCCCAATTTTTTGTCGGCCTCAAGCCCGGATGGCGGACCGGCTCCTCGCTCGATGGCCCGGTTCTCTCAAAAGTGAAGCCTGGAGGCACCCACGGCGGGCTTCCGGATCTTCCCGAACTCCGTGCATCCTTCTTTCTCGTGGGTCCCGGCGTACCGGCCGGCCGCTCGCTCGGCCTCATCGATATGCGAGACGTCGCACCCACCTTGGCCCACGTCGCAGGCCTCTCGCTCCCCACCGCCGATGGCAAGAATCTATTGCCTTAACTTCGCCCTCGCGCAGCGCCGTCATTCTCGCCTCAGTGCAATCCCACGTACCCGCGCACGGACTCGATCAGTTTCGCTGAGTCGTAACCCACGCCATCCTTGAATACCATCTCCACTTTCTCGATGTCCTTTATGTTCGCCGACGGATCGCCGTGGATCACCGCGATGTCCGCCGCCTTCCCCGCCGCCAGCGTGCCGATTTTGTCCAGCTCGCCCAGGAACTCTGCTCCATTCGAGGTTGCAATGTGAATCGCCTCCACCGGTGTGAACCCCGCCTCCACCAGCAGCTCCACTTCGCGCTGGTCGCCGAATCCCGGGATCACGCCGCCGTACCCCGTTGGATCAAGCCCCGCCAGCAGCAACCCACCCTGCTTCGCAAATTCGCGCTCGAATTCCAATTCCTTCTTGAACAGCGTCGCCCAATCCGACTTGGCCGCATCGTCCGACACCGCCGCGCGTGTCCGCAGATAGGAAATCCGCGCCTCGGGCAGCATGGCGTCCAGCACCCGCGCATCGAGCGGCGCCCGCCCCGGCACAAACGTTTCAAACACCGGCAGCGTCGAAGTCACCGCCACGTGATGTGCCACCAGGTCCCGGATCGTCTCCTGTATGGGCTTACCCGTGATCTCCTGTCCAAGCAGCGCCTTCGTTCCCGAAGCTGCGCCGGGACACACGCCGGGCTTCTTGTCCGTCGCAAATTCCGTATCCACCACCAGTCCGTGTTCCAGGTCGTCAATTCCCAGCGCCGCAGCTTCCCGGAAACCGATTGAGCATAGGTGCCCCGTCACTTTGATTCCATGCGCATGTGCCGCCTTCACGGCTGCTGCCAGCTCTTCCGGCGTAATGTTCATGTAAGCCTTGAACGACGTCGCGCCTTGTGCGATCCAGTATTCGGCCGTCCGCCGCGCGTCCTCGGCGTCCTTCAATTGATGCATCTGCATCGTAAACGAGCCTTCGCCCTCGAGGTACGGCCCGGTGACGTGCATCTTCGGCCCGGCCACCTTTCCTTCGTCAATCGCCCGCTTCAGCTCCAGGTCCGTATACGTTTCAACGCTTCCCGTCGTCCGGATTGACGTCACCCCGCCCGCCAGATACAGCCGCGGAAAGCTCGCCGCGTGCTCGGGATAAAGCGGCGGCCTGCCCGGCGCGGGATAGTACAGATGATCGTGCATGCCGACAAGCCCCGGAATTACCGTGTAACCCGAAAGGTCCAGCACTTTCGCGCCCTCGGGAATCTTCGTCGCCGCGGCGTCGCCCAAGGCGGCGATTTTTCCGTCCGCGATGACCACCGTTTGATCAGCCCGGGCAGCCGTGCCCGTGCCATCCATCACACGCACGTGCGCCAACGCCACCACGGGCGCGTCTTCCTTCACGAACGCGCGCACTTCCGCGGAAAACTTGCTCTTTGTTTGCGACCACGAGAGCAGCGGCAACAGCAGCAAACATGAAACCGCAATCGCAATTTTTCGCATCGAAACACCTCCTCCCTGGCGCTTTTGCAACGCCGAGAGTCTATTCACACCCGGCCTTTATGACAAGCGCCGCAAGGCAGGTTCCGCACAGGCTCCCGCTGTTGCCGCGTGATCTGTTTCTTATCGGGGGAAAATCGGGATCGCTTCCGCTTCGACGGCTTCCAACTCCGCATTCACGCTGGATATCTGTATCACGCGCGAGGGACGTTACTAAGAACGCGCCGTCCGCCGTTATTGCCCGCCGAGTTTCTGGTAATCGGAATTTGTCGTACTCACCTGGAGCTTCTTGGCCGTCGCGTCAAGAAAAGTCTGTTGTACATAATTAGTGCCACCGGGCAGGCTGGCCATGTGAACCTCCAACGTCACCACCTCTTTCGCTTCATCCATATAGGTGTTGACGTTCAAGGATGTAATTTTTCTTGCGCCAGTGTCGAACGCGAGCGTCAGCTGATCGCCGGGTTGCGCATAATCCCTGAAAACCAAATTCATGATGTCTCCTGCGGGATTCAGAGAGAATTTCCCGGCCTGATAGGCTTGCTCCATTTTCTGCGGGTCGGGCGGCACGTACAGGCTGAGAAGAGCCTTCACGTCTTCCATATAGTCCTTCATCTCTGCTGTTTTCTTCTTAATGATTTTTTGCTTCATTCTGCCGCCGCTGGGCGCTTGCGGCGGAGCTCCAATAGGAGTCTTCTGAACCTGCCCGTCAGGTCCGTAGTGGCACAATTGTTGCGATGGAGGCTTCGCATCTCCCTTCAGCGTGAGCTGTGTTGTTTCGATCCACTGATACTGCTGCAGTCTCTGCTTGTTTTCCGCGATAGACTGCTTCACTGCTGCAAGCCTTTGCTGCAGATCGCTATTTTGCGCAGTCGCCGGGAAACTGGCTGCCAGCGCAACCGCACCGATAATCATCAAGCGTTTACCGATCGAAACACCGGTACCCGCGACGCGCTTCTTCCCGCACATACTTGCCATGTTCCGATTCATTGGACTTCTCCTTGGTCGGTGTCGAGACTCTTCGCAGGAGTCTCTTGCGAATACAAACGACGCATTGTCCGTTACGGTGTGGGCACCACGCGGTAAATCACCCCGTTCGCGCCGTAGCTTGGGCTGAACCAAGTATTGCCACACAGGTAGTAGGTCGCGCCATGGACGCTGGGTGAGATGCAACCGGCAGGTAGCGCCGCATAAACCGCGCCCATCTCATACGTGCCGTTGGCAGTCGCGCTCGCAGCGGCCACGTGAGCATTCGCAGCGGCAGCATTGGCGTTCGCGGCAGCGGCGTTCGCATTGGCCGCGGCGGCATTGGCGTTGGCAGCGCTAGTAGTACTGCCTGCCACGTAGCCTTGCGAATAGGCGTTCGACGCTGCAGCACTGTTGTTCGCGTTGGCGGCCGCGGCGCCAACCGCCATACCGACTACCACACCCGCCGCCGCGGCACCGGCAGTCGATCCGGAGTTGCAGTTGTAGCAGCTTGAACCGTAGTACGCCACGGTGGTGGGTGGATGATAGCCATAGTAGGCAGTGGGCGGATGATATGCCGCGCCGTATGCACCGCCACTATAGTGGGCGCTACCATAGGCTGTCTGCCCAGAGGAATTTGTAGCGACGGTGCCGACTCCCGCGTAATGTGTCGCGCTACCTCCATAGGCGTTCGTAGCAGTCGTCTTTCCAGATCCTTCCGCATGATATGCAGAGCCGCCGTAAGCGTTGGAGGCGGAGGTTCCCTGTCCGGCGGTGTGGGTCGCGCTGCCACCATAAGCATTGCTGCGCGTAGTTGTGTTTCCATAGTGGGAGGTAGAACCCCCGCCGTAGCGGTTAGCGTGCGCTTGGGCCCGGACCGTCCCGCAAAAGACCAGTGTGATTACCAGAGTCACCAAACTAACGGTCATTTTTTTCATCATGTGCCCCTCCTCCTTCATAGCTGCTTTTTCGCCGGCTTGGCCATCGCCGGGGGCTTGGCGCCCGACGCTGCCTGCGTCTTCTTAATGTCAGCGAACGGGATGCGTTTCGCGTTGTCGGCGTTCGAGAGCGCGAAGACATCCGCGGGGACGGTAAGGTCGAGTTGCCAGTTGGAGAACTCCACCTGGCTGCGCAAACGCTCTGGATCGTCGAGAAAAATTGCCCGGACCATCTTGGGGAGTTTGTCCTCGGTTCCAATCCACACCTGGATGAACACGCCGTTGTCGATGTATGCCACCATGTCCGTCGTCGTTCCGTCGACCACGTGGGACTGGCCGACGTAATAGGCAAGAGTCAGCCCTTCGGCCATATCCTTATAAGGATCGGCAACTACCAAGTCGGTGAAAGTGAAGAAGATCCCGGCGGAGTGGTAGACGGCTTCCAGCATTGCGTCAATCGTAGGCGGCGCATCGCTCACCGCGAGCAGGTTTTCGGCCGGTGCGAATGCCGACACGGTTTTGCCATCGTAGTAGAACTCGGAGGCGGGGCCGTCAGCTGAATTGATCACTCGCAACTTGTCAGGCCTCTGCAGGATGACGTCTGTCTTTCTCGCAAAGGCGAGGGGAGGGCCCTGGCGGCTCGGGGACTCGAAGATTTGTACCGCCGAGAACGATAGGGTATGCGCAGCAGCCAAGCGGTTGCTAACGGCTTTTAGCAGTTCGACTGCTTTGGGCTCTAGGTCCGGTTTCGGCGGCGTGGCTGGAGGCTTTTTGGTTTGGGTGGTCTTCTTCTTTGCGGGCGGCGCGGCAGTTTGAGCGTTCACGACTCCCGCCACCATCGAAAGAGCAAGCAGCGACATCAGCAATGCTTTTGCAAAATTGTTCAATCGGATTTTCATGGCATCCCTCAAGTGATTGGCTTGCATTCGTGTTTCCGATTCCCTCAGGGAATCATTCCGCAATCGAACATTTTGTTGGCGATGGGCGCTGCAATTCTGTTGATGAATGCCACCCGCATCTGCGGATCGCTCTTTAGAAATGCGACGGCTTTTTGTTCTTCAGCACTTGGCGGCGCCTTCTCGCTTTTCTTGAGCCACAATTGCTCGCAAGTGGACGCCTGGTATTTATGAATGATCTTGTCGGCGACCGCGTCCATAATCGGGTATTGTTGTGGCTGTCCAGCTTGCGCCCCCTTTGTATACAATCCCGCAACCACCAGTGCCAGTAGCGCGAGGGCCGCGGCAGAAACGATTAAAGATTTGCTCATTGCTTTCTCCCCGTCTTTTTTGACTGCCAATAGCCTGTTCGCTCAATCCGACCCGGCTGTCCATTTACCGGTCCACCTGAGCTCTTGAAATTGTCCTTTGTCACGCCTGCTACAACACATCAGTTAAGCGGAAAATGTCCTGACCGAGGGACGAAAGTAGGCGTCCTAACCTCAAGAGGAACAGTATGCTGGCCAGCAAAGGACGCTGGACTAAGGCCTCGACTGGAGGGCAAAGAATGGCACCCGGAAGATGTGTCGGTAACTGGCAAAACTTACAGTATCGGGTGGAGCTAGCTCTTCATCCAGTGATCACTCGGCGGGTGGTCACAGTTTGGCCGCAGTAGTGGATTGGCTTTTGCTCGGGGTGCCCCATGTTCGTCCCGCACGGGAGTACGTGGGCTTCCTCGGTTCGGTTCCTGACGTAGCCCTAGCTTCGCGCACAGGATGATCTGACTTTGAGACATCCTCGATCGTCCCATTTCAGCCCCAGGAATTGCCATTCAACAAGCCGGTTGCCCCGGTGCCAGTTTCTCATCTGGAGTTTTTGACTTTGCTTTTTTCTTGCTCGTCTTGCTGTCGCCCGCACCGTTTAACCCGCCATATTGCCGTTCAATCCCCAATTTTCCCTATTCACTGCTTATTACTTAACCTATCCGTACTGGCATGCTATTCTCTCCCGTGTATATCGAAGCTCATCCTCGCCGAAATGCCTTCCTCGCGACCTCCTGCACTTCTTCTGTTTACTCTAACTCCTTCCATTTCTATTCCTTCCGCACACTTGCCTCACACTTGAAAGCAACTGTTTCCCACAATTCTTTTGGAATCAAGGAGTTCCGCACACTTTGCAAAATACCCGGGATAGGGTACCCCCCTCCCTTTCTTTTCCCGGCCCGTTCTTGATTCGATCTCTTCAATCTTTCACTCTCGCGCTGCGCTCTGCGAGGGCACGAATTGCGCTCTTTCTCGGCGCGTGGCAGAACCACCCCTCCTCTAACCTGTTTAGAATGAACACTTGTGAAAGTGTATCAAAACAAAGGACTTTAACTATCTTTAGAATCAACACTTATGAAAAACATGGGGGGAGGGAGGAGGGGTCGTCACTTTCCCAGAATAGCTTCCGCATACTGTGCGGCAATCGCTTTCCAGGAAAAATACTGCTCGTGCGCCAGGCGGCTTTGCGCGGCCAGCGAAGCGCGATACCCGCGATCGCTCAGGACGCGCACCAGCGCCTCGCCCAGCTCCTCTTTCTCTGCGCCGGAAACCAGCACGACTCCCGCCTCCGTTATGGGCGCCGCCGTCTCCGGGCCGGCATACGCAATCACGGGCAGACCACACGCAATTCCCGCGATGGCGCTGCCCCTGCGGCTGGAAATCGGCCCTCGCACAAACAGCAAGACATCCGAAGCAGACAGCTTTTGCGCGGCTTCTTCAGCCGGGAGCACTCCGGAAGCTTCTACGTCGACCGCAACATCTTGCAAACTCCTACGCAGGAAAGCTTCGGCATCGTCGGCGTGGCGTCCAAACGCAATCAGCCGCAACTTTGGAATTTGCTTCACTGCAAAACCAATGGCCCCGGCGATGATTGCACTCTCAACCTGCCCCGTTTCGCCTCCTGTAATTCCGAATACAGCCACGGTCGGAACTTCACCCTTGATGCTCGAAGACGAATCAGCCACCGCTTCCGTCACCGGGAGATTTGCGCCCACGGGGATGAATACGGCCTTTGGGCAGCCGCTCGGCACCCAGGAGAGTTTTTCCGCCGGCACCGTGAGCACCGCACCGGCCGCGACCCGAAGCGCATCGCGCATCACAAGCGTCTGGGCACTGCGGCGCAAGCGGTCCACGGCCCGGCGTCCGCCATAAGGCTGCACATCGTGAAAGACAACGGTCACATGTGCGCCTGCGGCGCGCAAAATTCGCAGGACGCCGGGAAAACGGAGCGGGAAACCCCGGCGCGACCAGGCCAGCGCAGTGTATTGAACGAAAACGCGCGCGCCGCGCCAGCCCTCAGATTGGCTGCGGAGTTCGCCGAGCGCCGCGCGCCAGCCGCGCTCGTGCCACGCAACTCGCTCGAGTTCGAGCGTAAAGCCGTGCGGAACCAGCGCTGCACCGAGATAGCGGCAATACTCTTCTACTGCGTCGGTCGGCTCATCTCGCCGCCCGAGCAGCGCAATGCACCTCTGGTTCATTGCGGCATGGCCGCAATGCGATGTTTCGTGCCCGCAGCCCTCACGCTATTTCTCCACCAGGAAGCTGCCGATGACCAGCGCATCCATTCCTGAACTGAAGAAAGTGCGCAGGGCGTCGGTGGGCGTGTGTGCGATGGCTTCGCCGCGAAGATTGAAGGAAGTATTCATGACCACCGGAACGCCGGTGCGTTTGCCGAATTCATCGATCAACCGCCAGTACAGCGGATTGATCTCTTTTTCGACGGTTTGCGGGCGCGCGCTCCCGTCCACGTGCGTAACCGAGGGAATCACCTGGCGCTTTTCCGGCCGCACCTGCGCGGTCAGAATCATGAATGGAGAATCTGTCGCGCTCTCGAGAAAATCACCTGCGGCTTCCTTCTTCAGCGACGGCGCGAACGGCCGCCACCACTCGCGAAATTTCACCGCATTGTTTACCTTGATATTCATCTCCGGGTCTCGCGGATCCGCCAGAATCGATCGGCTGCCCAGCGCGCGCGGGCCGAACTCCATGCGGCCCTGGAACCATCCGAGAATCTTTCCCTGCGCGAGCAGTTCGGCGGCTGTCTTTGCGGGATCGCCTAAGCGCGTGGGGCGCAGCTTGTACGTTTTCAGCGTGGCTTCAATCGTGTCATCACCGAAAGATGGTCCGAGATACGCGTGGCGCATGAGCATCTTCGGCAGGCGCCCGTCATTGTCGAGGTACGGAGCGAGCGCAGCGCCTAAGGCAGCGCCATCGTCGGAGGCCGCAGGCTGCACAAATATTTCTTCGAGCAGTCCGGAGGCGAGAATTTTTCCATTGGCTTTGGAATTGAGCGCCACGCCGCCGGCCAGACAAACATTGCGGCAGTGCGTTTTTTCCATCGCCAGGCGCACGACGTTCATCATGGCCTTTTCACAAGCCTCCTGTACCGCGTACGCGATGTTTTTGTGGCGTTCTTCAATTTCGCTCTCGGCGGTGCGAGGCGGCCCGAGCCGCACGGCGATATCCGAAAATTGTGACGCGCCGTTTGCGAAGAGTCGCTTGGGATATACCCGGTACGGTGTTGTTTCAAAATCGATGAAAGGCCGCACGTCCAGGCCGCGATGACCGTAGGGCGCGAGACCCATCACTTTCCATTCGTCCGTATTGCGTTGAAAGCCAAGATACGCCGTAAATTCGCTGTAAAAAAATCCGACCGAATCGGGAAAAGGAATCGTCAAAACATGTTCGAGGCGGCCTTTGCGCCCGTGCCAGATCGAAGTTGCTTCCCAAGCTCCACGTCCGTCCATCACCACGACAGCTGCTTCGGAAAATCCGGAATAGGCGTATGCGCTGAGCGCGTGCGCCAGATGGTGGTCCACGAAGCGCATACGCGCTTTGACGTTTCCAAATTGCTGCCGGAATTTTTCCGCGCCTCCGCCCTGATGCCGCATGCTCAGAAAATGGAGCGTGCTGGTCAAAAGATTCAGATAAGTGAACGGAAGCCCGCCGGTGGCCATACATTTCAGATCGTGACGGAATCCCGGACCGGCCGTGGGCCAGCCGAAACAAACTTCGTCGAGCTGATCGGCGCGAACTCGCGAATATTCCAGGCATGCTTGAATCGACTGATGCGGAAAACCCGCGTCGTGCTTTACGCGGCTGATGCGCTCCTCCGCGATCGCGAAAAGAAGTTCGCCGTCGCGCACGATACACGCCGAGGAATCGTGCATCTTGGTGTAATTGACGCCCAGCGTGATCATCCGCGATTCAACCCTTCCTCACGCAGGATTTTTCCATCGACGTCTTCCCGTTTGTACTTCCGTCGCGAGATTTGCGTACTTTCGAAAAAATTTTCACGGCGCTCACTTTTCCTGGCGATCGACGTGCCCCGGCACGGGAAACGGCAGGAATTTTCTCCGGAGAGTCTGGTAAAACGCCAATCGCGAAAGCCGCTGCTTATAACGATAGTACATGCGCGGGGGCATCACGATCCCAGGGACGAGCCTTAGGCAGGTGAACAAGTGCTGCCAGAAAGAGGTGTCGTGATGCAGCACAAACATGGTCTTGAGTTCCGTATAAACAGTTTCCCAGGGGTACCCACCATCGAGAATAAGGCGCAGTTGTGTGGATTCCAGCTCGATAGCCCCCACGATTTTCTTCCGCACTGATGGATCAATCTTTTGGAGCTGGAGTTGTTCGGATAGAACTTTGGAGAGCGCTTGAAAAACATCGAGCTTGCGGCGAAGTTTTACGGGGTCGTGCGCCGATATCTGGAAAAGGTTGGAGCGGTGATGACGGTAGAAGGTCAACGGCTCCGCCAGCACGAGCACCTGGGAGAGAGCTGCCGCCATCGTAAATAAGTACTCGTCCGCTTGAATCACGAGACTCACCGGGACGGGCAAGATTTTCTTGAGCAATTCGGTCCGGATCGTCATCCGGCTCGTGCCGAGAAAATTCTTTCGCGTCCGGAAAATTCGCGCTCCTTCCGGCGAATTTGCCTGAAAGCGCGTGTCTTCGCGAAGCCGTTCGATCCGGCGGCGGCCGTCAAGCAATATTTCCGTAATACTGTGTCCCGTAATGCCCACTTCCGGATTTGAGGCAAAGACTTCGGCGACTTGTTTCACTTTGTTGGAAGCCCACCAGTCGTCGCCGTCCAGGAACGCAACAATCTCGCCTTGGGCCTCAATAATTCCCGCGTTAAACGCAGACGCCTGTCCTCCATTCACCTTGCGCAGGAACCGAATTCGCGGACCGAACTTCCGCACTAGTTCGGGGGTACGATCCGTCGAGCCATCGTCCACAACGAGAATCTCCATTTCCGAAGCCGGAAAATCCTGCTGGAGAATGCTGTTGATAGCCTCCTCGATGAAGGACTCGTGGTTGTAAGTGTCCACAAGAGCAGTCACGAACGGCCTGGACATGCTGGTTCTCACCTTCCTGCGAGCTGCTGATGCACAATTCTCTGCGTGCCGCGGAATGTAGCCTCATCCCTGCGACCCGCAACGTAGAAGAACCTGCGAGCTCCACTCAAGGCATGAAAAGAGCGCCGATGCCGGCCCATCCCTGCCTCCGGTCCGCAATAATTTCACGATATCGATAGCCCCGTTTGATTTCGGTCCAGAACTTGTCCACACCGCAATCTTTTTCCCGCTTGTGCTCCACGATATCGTGAAGAGCCAGTATTCCGCCGCTACGCACCAGCGGGGCGTACATTTCGAAATCGCGCCGCACGCCGTCGTAGGTGTGGTCCCCATCAAGAAACAGATAGTCGAGGGGCTCGCCAGCGAGAATGCGCAAGACACGCTGCTTTGTTTCCGCGGCATGCGAATCTCCCCGGAGGAGGTGCAGCCGCTGGCCGAATCTTGGAAATTTACGGTAGAGCGGAATCTTACGCAGGGGATAGCCACCACCGAAACGCCCTCGAGGCAAGTCGACGCTGATAATTCGGGCGCCGGGCGGCGAAAGCGTGCAGAGCATCAAGAGCGTGCCCCCGTAGTTTGTTCCGATTTCTAAACTGCGCCTGGGCGGAGAAGCCTGCAGAATTTTCCCCAGCTCCAGAATCTCAGACCGCACCTGCGTCATGAGAATGGGACGGTCCACGCAGAAATCGATGGCTTCCTCGAGAGTGCCGGGGCGGCCGCGGAAGGATAACGCACTGTAACACTTGAGATATCGAATACCTTTTAGTAAAAGTTTCGCCATGGCCAATAAAACCGCCTCAGGAACGGACGGATTTTCGCCGGACAAATTCCGATGGAATGCAGATGGGCGGCGTCATTGCTGGCCGCCATCGCTTCCGCCGGCTTGGAACACTACGCTTTCTTTCAGTTGGAGCAGAACGCAGAGTTGTTTTTCCGGCGAGCTGCGCGCATCTCTGAAGACCATTTTCCTCTCCCGGCGTAACTGCGGAAACAGGCCCGCCATCTCCATTAAGACTCCAATGCGGTCAGCAGCGAAACGAAACCTCAGATGGATCAAATCTTTTGCCAAACCCAATTTCGAAACCAGCCAGGTGCAAAGGGCATATCGGAGGGGAAGGAGCTTGGAGGCCAGCAGCAAGCGCCCCTTTAAGATTCCCCGGAAATTGAGGCGCGCCCCTTCCGGCGAACGCCCGGAACTCCCCACGCGATGCCAGCAGACAGCCTTTGGAATGTAAACAGTCTTCCACCCGCGAATCCACGCGCGCCAGCAGAGCTCGACGTCTTCGTATCCGAGCGGCAACCGGTCATCGAACCCCCGCAATTTCTCAAAATGCGTCCTTCGAACCATCATGGAAGCCGCAGAGCCCATGAATACGGGCGTCGCGGCAGCAGAGGTTTCCTGGAAGAAATACAGTCCGGGCACCAATTCGGCAAATGATTGCGCTTTCGGCCGGACGCTCGTGAGGCGCGCCGCCAGGTGACCGGGAGCCGTGCCTTCCCAGTTGTATTGCATTCCGTCGGTCGAAAAAATCTCATTATCCTTGAAGAATGGTTCCACCAGCGCGGCGACAAACTCCCGATCGAATCGCATGTCATTGTTCACGAAAAGCAAAAAATCGCCGGCGGCAATCGCGGCGCCCCGATTCAGCGCCGGAGCAAGACCGATATTTTTATCGAGCCCGAGCCACCGCACTTCCCATTCCCTCGCCACCTCCGCGGAATCATCCGAAGAGCCGTTATCCACGACGATAATCTCCAAGGACTCGAACGATTGGGAGCGAAGACTCGGAAGGCAAACGCGCAGGTGATGGGCCCCGTTCCAGTTGACGACAATCGCGGAAACTGCGGGTTTCCCGTCCATGAATCTCCATGCGCACCTCGCGGGTTTGCGCTCTGTCCAGGGAACTAGATGTTCCGGCTAGGGCCTGGCTGCCAAAATTTCTTTCGCAACTTCAGCGCGTTGCGCACGCCGGCGGTGCGGCGGACGAAGAGATCCCAGAGAAGATGCCGCGTTTCGAACGCAAAACGACGCAGACGGACTTTTCGAAAAACGCCACTAGCGGTCAGCTCATGGGTGGCTTCTAGGAGCGTGCAGGCGTGTTTCATGCCGCCATACAGCCGCAAATTGTATTCTGCTTCCTTGCCCTGCCAGATGCCCCCTCTTCCGCCGTCCACGTGGTTGTAGTCATGATTCTGGTGCAACACGGGAGCGACGAGGGAAAGGTCGACTACGGGAAACTTTCCATCTTTTGCCGCCTTGATCAGCCATTGATCGAACCATAGCCGGCCAATCCCAAAATCCGGAACTTTTCGATAAGCGCCTTTCGGAAATACAAATACGTCGATGGCCGTATGGTCGCCGGATTTGCCGCTCGCACGGCAGCGCGCCTTAAGTGGAGTTTCCCAATTCGCGGAAAAGCTTAGCGCTTCCGGGACGTCGAGATTGATTCTCTTCGAGACGCAGAGGAATCTTTCGAAGGACTGCGTGACGCGCTCCACCGCGCGGCCGAAATCGCTCAGGAGCAATATATCCGCGTTGACGTAGCACATCCATTTCGAACTGGCATCCAGCTCAGCCCGGCGGAAGAGATCATCGAGCAGGGGTGTGCCGTATTCGTTCGAAGCGATCAGCGGCTCGTGGCGCAGGCCGAATTCGGCGGCCACCTGCGCGGTGCCCTCTTCGTTGCCAAAGAGAATGATTTCCGGACGAGGATGCAAGAGCGTCCAGCTCTGAATGGCGTTGCGCTGGATGGTGCCGATGTGACCCCGGAAGGGCTTTGGAAGGGTGAAGATCGTGAACATTCCAGCCACTATCGCGCACTCGAAGAAGTTTCCATGGGGCGCATGGCTTTGCCGCCGAATCCAAGGCGAACGTAGTCAACGCCTTCGACGCCGTCCAGATGATTCAGCACGCGCCAGCAATCCATCACGACGCGCGGCCGGCCAGGACGCGCCCAATGTGCCGCGGGAATTTCGCGGAACTGCTGCCACGGCGTGGCCAGGACCACGACATCGGCCTGCGCGATGCATTCCAAAGAGGAATTCGCGATGCGAACTGTCTTGCATTCGCGAAGCGCGTGGGCGCCTTCGGCTGACGGATCGTAAGCAACGACGGGAAGCCGGGCGGCGGAAAGCTCCTGCGCCAGCAAGAGTCCGAAGGATTCGACGACCACATCGGTGTCCGGCTTGTAGGTCAGGCCAAGAATGCCGATGGAGCCGGCACCTGAAAAATGACGGCGGACCAGGTCCGCAAGCCACTTGATTTGCGCGCGATTGAAGCGGTCGGTGGCTTCCGCAAGATCGGAAAAAGCGCCGGCCTGGGACGCGAGCGCGGCGAAGGCGCGATTGTCACGCGGGAAACAGGGACCACCGTAGCTCACCGCGCCTTTCAGATACTTCGGGCCGATGCGGGTGTCGAGGCCAAGAGTATCGGTAATCACGTTGACGTCGGCTTCCGGAAGCATCTCGCAAAGGCGCGCGAGCATGTTGGCGTAGCTAATTTTTGTGGTGATGAACGTGTTCACGGCAAGCTTCGTGATTTCGGCGTTGATGAAATTCATGCGCGCCGTTTTCGGAGAATTCTTGCACACACGCCCGTAAATCCCGGCGAGCATTTCGCCGGAGCGCGGATCCGATTCGCCAATCAAGAGAAAATCCGGGAAATAGAAATCGCGGATGACCGTGCCGAGGGCGATGAACTCAGGGCTGTAACACAGGCCGAAGTCCTCGCCGCAGCGCTTGCCGCTGGAGCGTTCCAACGCGGCCTTAACTTCGCTGCCAGTGGATCCTGGCATCACCGTGCTGGTCAGCACGACCAGATGAAAGCCTTGTTTCCCACGCAAAGCACGGCCGATGGCTTCGCAGACCGGCAAAACGTTGCGCAGGGAAAAACCTCCGTCCGGCTCGCTCGGAGTGCCCACGACGATGAAAGTTGCGCCGGTTTGGCGCACCGCTTTTTCGGTGTCCTGGCCGGCCTTGAGGCGGCCCTGCGATTCGCGAAGCAATTCCGCGAGGCCGGGCTCATGCACGGGGGGGACCCCCCGGTTGAGGGCTTCGATCTTTTGCGCGTCCGCGTCCACCGCGTGGACATTAAATCCCCGGGCGGCTAAGCATGCCGCCAGCGGCGCGCCCAACTTCCCTAACCCCACAACCGAAATGGACTGAACCATGTTTCTCCCAGGCGTTTTCTCAGTTGTTATGCCCGGCTGAGGCTGAAGTCAAAAAGCGCCCGCGACGGTCCGCGGCCGCTACATGTGCCCAAACATTGCGTGTCGCACGCATAACGAGTTGCGATCCTTTGTGAAATGTGCGCATGACCTCGCCGCCTTTTTTCAGACGCGATCCGCTATGGTGCTCTCCATCCGTTGAAAGAAAAACAGTCCGCCGACGAGCACGACCACAACCATGGCCGCCGAAGCCAGCATCAGCGGCCCGGGCGGCCGGCCATGACCCGTCAGCGCCCAGCGGAAGCCGTCAATTACCCCCGCCATGGGGTTCAAGCCGTAGAGCCAGCGCCAGCGCTCCGGAACGAGGGTGCTGGGATAGGCCACCGGCGACGCAAACATCCAGAACTGCACGACGAACGGCATCACGAAACGCACGTCGCGATAGAGCGCGTTCAGCGCCGACATCCACAATCCGACACCCAGCGCCGTCAAAATCGCAAGCAGGAGCAGCAGCGGCAGCCACAGCGCCGCCATCGTTGGACGAATGCCATAGGCGAGGGTCAATATCGCCAGCACAACGAATCCGATGGCAAAATCCACGAGGCCGGAGAGCACGGCAGAGAATGGAAGCACGAGGCGCGGAAAATAAACTTTTGTGATGATGCGCTGATTTTCCACGACGACGTTGGTCGCGCTCTGCAAAGCGCCAGAGAAATACGTCCAGGGCACCAAGGCGGCGAAATAAAAGACGGGATAGGGCAAGCCCTGCGAAGGCAATTTGGCCAAGCGCCCGAAAAAGAGAGTGAACACGCCCATGGTCATGAGCGGTTGAAGGATGACCCAGGCGATACCAATGGCGGTTTGTTTGTAGCGAATCTTGACGTCGCGCCAGACAAAAAAATAGAGCAGCTCGCGGTAGTCCCAAAGTTCGCGAAGACGCAGCTCCAGCCAGCCGTGCGGGGGTTCAATGCGAACCGTGGTGGACACAGCGGCTTGCACCAATGGAGGCGCGACAGCGGACGGACTGGCTGTGACAGATGCCATCAAACGATCTTGTAATCCTGAGAGTGACGGATGGACCCGGGTTTAGAGTAGCAGAGATGAGCGCGGGGAGTAGCAGCGAGCGTGTTGAGGAGTTCCTCAAAGAAGCAAGGCCTGGACTGCATAGTTTAGTCTTGCTGCTGCTTCTGTTGCTGCTCGATGTCGCGCTGCTCGATCTGCTGCATCAGGTCCTTGCGGTACAACAAGTACAGCTTCAAATCGGCGGAAATCTGGCGCGGCACGATGAAAAACTGATTGTGAATCATCTGGCGCCAGGAAATAGGGCCGCGCGCCGGCACCAAGTGCGCTCCCCACTGAAACAGGAAGCCGATATTCCAAAGGATGAAGCCGGAGAGGAGGGTTGCTGCGGCCGCCACCGCGACGCGTGGATTGCGGAAGAGTCCTGCGAAGCGATCGAGAGCGACGCTGAGTCCCAGGATGAACAGAATCGTGAGCGAGATGAAAAATCGACTGCCGTAGGAAGAGATCCCATCCCAATCGGGATAGCAGGCAATGAGGACGTAAAACGCGAGCGCGGCAGCCAGGAATGCCTGGCCTACGAGAGGTTCGCGGCGGCAGAAAAGGAAAAGTCCGGCGACGGAAACGGCCAAAATGGGAGTCCAGGAAAACAGCCCGTGGTTGGACGAAAAGAGTACCGCGAGGAAATAAGGAGAACGCCAGGACCATTCCCTCAAGGGAACGTAACCGGATTCGAGGGCATTGCCGTAAATGATGTAACGGCTGAGAAAAGTAGGGAGCAGGGAGATCAAAACGGCCGCCGCAAAAATCAGTTGGCCACCCAGCAGAGCACCGAAGTATCGCTCATGACGGGAGGCGGCGCGGAACGCAGCAGCGTAGTCTTGGACGGCTTCCACCACGAGGACGATGAGCAAGATGGCATTTGCGAAATAGACATTGAGCATCAAACCGGCGATGACACCGAGAAGCAGCCATTGGCGCGGAGTTCGCAACGAGCGTGTTTTGTGCCAGTACCAGAGAAAGAGGGCCACCACGAAGGCGGAATGGGCGTGCGACCACGAGGGATTGAAGTACATGTAAACGGGAAGCGAACTGGCGCACCAGATGGCGATGGTCGCCAGCAGCGCCCAGCGCTCCTGTGCAAACTTACGCGCCATGTGAAAGGAGATGAGCAGTCCAAGAAAACCGTAGATTGCGGTGGCGAACGCTACGGCAATCCGATAAGGAGCGGAAAAACCGTCCGCCGGGACCGCAGAACCCACCGCCCGCGCCAGCAGAACGGCAGCGTGAGCGAGCAGAAAAAACGGAGCCCAAAGAATCGCGGGGCCCACGCTGAAGTGATCGTCGAGGTGGCCGGTGCTGGTGCGGAAGATCTGCTTGAGCTGACCCTTCTCATCAATGCGGCGCTCGCGAAAACCGGTGTTGGCCTGGAGATAGTCGGGCTCGAAATTCAGATCGTGCTGAATCAGGGGAGCTCGAAGGAATGCGTAGTATCCGACGCCGTCTCCGCGTATCCAGGGGTTGAGCAGCGGCAAGGCGAGGAAAAAAAGGAGGAGCAGCAGGCGCTCTGACTTTCGCGCTCCGGACCGCGATGGCGTAGTTAAGCCTTGCTGTTCCACGAACAAAACACTCTAGTGGCGAGCCCTTAATTGCCCGTCAGGCAGACAACACTCTGCTTGGCGCGGATCAATAAGGAAGTTGAGATTCGACGGGGTGAGCCCGCACCGGAAAAGAAGTATAACCTTGAATCTTATTGTGTCCGGGGAAGGTTAGATCAGACAACCATACCCGTGGCCGCCCGTTGGAAAGACGCTTCGTGCCGTTGCAAACAGTGAGCGGCGACGCGATCAATGATTTCCATGAGCGGCTTCTGCGGACGAAAACCGGTCAGCGCATGGAGCTTTTCCACGCAGGGCACGCGCCGCATCATGTCTTCGAATCCGGGCTCGTAGGCCTGGTCATAAGGCACATAGACAATCTTTGATGTGCTTGCGGTGCGCTCCTTAACAGCTTGTGCGAGGCCTTCGATGGAAATTTCCTCGGTATTCCCAACATTGACCACCTGGCCCACGGCAGATTCCCTGTCCATCAAGCGGATGAGCCCCTCGACCGTGTCTTGCACATCGCAAAAGCAACGCGACTGTTTTCCATCGCCATAGACAGTGATGGGCTCGTTCTCCAGCGCTTGCTTGACGAAATTCGGCAACACCATGCCATAGCGCCCGGTCTGCCGTGGCCCGACGGTATTGAACAACCTCACCACGATCACCGGCACTTTTTTCTCTTTCCAGTAGGAAAGCGCGAGAAATTCATCGAGCGCTTTGGAAGCGGCATAGCTCCACCGCCCTTTGTTTGTCGGCCCGATTACGAGATCGGCATCTTCGCGAAAGGGCACCTGAGTGCTCTTGCCATAGACTTCGGAGGTCGAGGCCGTCAGAACCAATTTGCGCTTCTTGCTCGCGACTTCCAGGATCATCTGCGTGCCGTTTACATTCGTCTCGATGGTGCGCACGGGACTTTCCACGATCAACCGAACGCCCACGGCCGCGGCAAGATGCACGATGACATCGGCGTCGTCCACCAGCTCCGCCAGAAGGTGGCGGTTTTCGATAGAATCAAGGTGATACTCCATCCGGTCGGAACCCTTGAGGTGCCGGATGTTTTCCATGCTTCCTGTGGAAAGGTTATCGAGTAGGACTACTCTGTCGCCGCGTTCGAGAAGACGTTCCGCCAGATGGGAGCCGATAAAACCGGCCCCACCGGTAATTAAATAACGCAATGAACCTCCTCAGAGTAATTCAGCATCGTCGTCACGATCTGCTCGCCTGGCAACTGCTAAAGCCTGAGCCTCATCGTCCTGCAGCTCGTTGTGCGATTCCTGCGGGCCGTAGCCATAGGAGTACGGATAGTAGCGATAAGAATAGTAGTAGTCCGGCGCTTTGGAGTCGACTGCGTTCAAAACGACACCAAGCATACGGCACTTCACGCTGGCGAGCAGGTTATGCGTGCGCATGAAAGCTTCCTTAGGCGTTTCACCGCTGCGCACGACGAGAAGTACGCCATCCGCCAGAACAGAAAGGATGACCGCGTCCGTTGCAGCCATGATTGGAGGAGAGTCAATGACGATAAATTTGTACCGGGAGCGTAGGACTGAGATAGCTTCGGCAAGCTTGTGCGAAGAAAGCAGGTCCGCGGGACTCGGCGGGAGGGGTCCTGTCGGGATCGCGGCCAGATTTGGTATCGCGGGATGCGGCACGGTCACCAAGTCCAAGCTGGAAACACCGGCCAAGTAGGAACTCAGACCAGCGTACTTGCCGTCGCCAAGATTCAAGAGCCTGCCAACACCCGGCTTGCGAAGGTCAGCATCAATCAGCAAAGTCTTGTCGCCGAGTTGGGCGAGCGTGACGGCGAGATTCGCCGCGGCAGTGGTCTTGCCTTCGCGCGGCAATGCGCTGGTCACCAAAATCACCTGGGGCGGATGCTCCGCCTGCGAAAGTAATAGTGCGGTACGAAGGGCCCGGAAAGCTTCCGACATCTGCGATTTCGGAAGATGCTGCGCGACGAGTTCCACCTGTTTTTCGTGGCCGTTACGTGACGCGTTCCACAAGAGGCCAGGGCGTCTTCCGTTTCCGTTGCCATTGCTGAACGCCGGCACGACGGCCAGTGAGGGAAGCCGCGCGAGCGTCTCAATGTCGTCCGGCGTTTTTATGGTGTTGTCCATGTATTCGCGGAGGAGCGCCAAGCCGATGCCACCGATCAGGCCCACCAGGAACGCCAGCGCGACGTTTTTCGATTTCGCGGGCCGCGAAGGCGAGGTGGGGATCATCGCCGGATCCACGATTCGAATATTCGAAGACCGCAACCCAACCGAAATGCCCGCTTCCTTTAGTTTTGTGAGCAGCCCTTCGTAGAGAGTTTTGTTTGCTTCCGCTTCGCGCTTCAGGATGTTGTACTGCACCAGCCGTTCGGACATTTGATTGGCTTCGACTTTCTGTTTGTCGAGGGCCTGAATAAGCAGTATTTCGCGCTGGCGCGCCGCTCGATAATCGCTTTCCATGCGATTGACGACGTTCTTTTTCTCGCTTTCGATGAGGGCGTCGAATTCCTTGAGCTGCGCCTGGAACCGCTGTACCTTCGGGTAATTCGGACCGTACTGATTCAGTGCTTCGGTGTACTGCGCGACCGCTTCGGTGCGTTTCTTCAGAATATCCTGGAGGATTTCATTGTCGCGCAGCTGTGGGACCGCGTTCGTGTCGCCCGACTTCGCGAATTCGTAGAGCGCTTCTTTTTTCATCCGGTCGCTCTGCGCCTCGGTTAACTCCCGATTGACGTCGGAGAGCCGCTGGGTGGTGATGTTCTGCTTGTCGTCCAGCGTCCAGATTTGGTTTTGCCGCTCGTATGTGATGCGCGCGTCTTCGGACTTCTCCACCTTGATTTTGAGCTCGTTAAGCTGGTCGGCGAGCCAAGTGGACGCTTGCGCCGTCGCCTCATAACGGCTGCGGAAATTCTGCTCGATATAGTTTTCGATATGCGCGTTGACCACGCGCGCCGCAAGCTGCGGATCGGTGGATTCGAAGCTCACGTCCATCAAGCGGCTGTTGGGGACCCGCTTCACGCTCAGGCTGCCAAGAAACGCACCCAGTTCCGGCGGGCGTTTCTGATTGGCCAGGCTTCCGCTGGCGATGGCCTCCGACGGCCCGCCCGAGGAAGCAAAGTCCGGATGCGAGGCGAGGCTGCCGTTCCGAATGGTCTGCAGCGCCAGGGTTTCACTGGTAAGTATCTTCGATTGGGTTTCGATGTAGTTCTCGAGATCCAACAAGTAGTCGTAGGAATCCATGCCCTGGAAAGGCAGGATATTCGAATTCTCGCGATCGATCTCGATGCGCGTGGTGGCAACGTAAACCGACTTCATGCGAAACGTAGCAATGGAGACAATGGTCACCACCGTCAGGAGAAACGACAGCATCAGCCATTGATGCTTGCGGAGAATCAACAGGTAGTCGTAAAGATGCGGTTCGCGGGGAGAAAGGTCCCAAGCCGGGAGACGGGCGGGAACGGTAATCAGGTCAACAGTGCCGTTGGAACCGTTGGTGCGCGGAACGAGTTTGTGCTCTTCTGTCATTTGTTAGTGATTCGCTATGCGGAAGATTGCCGCTGCCGTGCCAACGGCGACACCCAGCTCTGCCGCTTTCAGCAGCGCCTGTTTGGACGCGCTCTCCGGAACATAAAGGATGTCGCTCGGCCGGAGCTGCACATCTTCCGATTCGCGCTTTAGAACCTTATTCAAATCCACGGCAACTTCATGCTGTTGGCCCTGGGTATCTTTCCGGATGATCACGGCTCGATCGGATTTTGCAGTGTGGGTCATGCCGCCAGCCAGCGATAGCACTTTCAAGGTGGTCAATTGCGTGCGGTCATTGGAAACCACAAAGCCGCCCGGCTTCCCCACTGCTCCCAGCACATAGACGATTCCCGCATGGGGCACGCTGACGATATCGCCGGCCTGCAAAAGGATGTTGTTTGCCAAGTCGCCGGTTTCTAGCAATTCGTTCAAATTGACGGTGATCACATTTCTGATCGGTGGAGGGTTCGGCGAGGCTGGTTCGGGTGACGGCGCGCTGCCAGCAGCGGTTTTCGGGGACGCGGTGCCCGCTTGCGCCGGGGAATTACCTGCAGCCGGTATTCCGGTTGTCGAGCCAGCCGCGGAACTCTCTTGGCCGGGAACCTTGGCGCCGGAGAGCGGAACCTCATCTTCCCGGTCGATCGCTGGAGGATCCGAGGAATCGCCTTCTGCCGGTTGGTCCGACCGCGTGACAATGACGGTATCTCCGGCGTCGTTGGCAATCCCGCCGGCCTCGGCCAGCGCCTCCACCAGGGTAATGGGGCGCTCCGCTTGAAAGACCAGCGGATGACTCACGGCTCCGACAATCGTGATTGGTTTGCTCTTCCTCTCCTTTACACTGACGCTCACCTGCGGGTGAGTCACCAAGCCGTCGGCCTCCAGCACTTCGGCGATTTTTTGCTCCGCCTGGGCTTCCGTCAGGCCGGACATATGCAAGCGCACGGGTACCAGCGGGATGCCAATCGTGCCCGTCTGGCTAACGCGCACGTCGCGGCTCAGCTCCGGGATCTCGAATACTTGGATGGAAAGAACGTCGCCACTTCCGATTACGTAATCGTGGGGCGCGCTGCGGGCTACAAGCGTTGACCGGGACCGGATGCGGTCATTCGTTTGTTCAGGTGTCTCAAGAAAAGTCTGCGCGTGGCTGCGCGGAGCTGACCCCATCACCGCTAGCAGGGCACCGGTGACACCACACCATGACCACGCACCCAGTCTGGCTGGCTGCATTCGAATAGATGACCCCCACGCTGGATTATACCGACAGGCGGGACACCTCAGTCAGCGTTTGTCAACCAGCGTTTGCGCATTCGGACACTGGGTAGTTCCAGCTCAGGCGCACGCCGGGTTGCCCGGACAATTTCCGATGTGGCCAGATTCGCCATAAGGAAAAAGAGCAGCGCGTTGGCGGGAATGTGCAAGTTAAAGTCCACAAAGCTGTGCACCAGAAAACCCGTGCAACCCACGAGGCCTGAAAGATGGAGCGTCGCCGCGAACGAGTGACTTGACTCCCTTAAACGCCGCTGCGATTCCAGGAACAACACTCCCAGGAACCAGGCACAGCACAGACCCCCGAGGAGCCCGGTTTCCGCCAGGGCTTCCAAATAATCATTGTGAGTGTGATTCACGACTTTTCCGTCGTACAGCGTTTCGTAGTGTGGATAGACAATCTGCAACGTGCCCAGGCCGGTGCCCGTCCAGGGATGATCCAAGAAAATCCTCCAGGTGTCTCCCCGCATTGAGGCCCTTTTCCTCACGCTCACCTCGAGAGTCTGCAGCGACGAAAATCTTTCCAGGACTTGCTTCACGCCCAGCCAGGAGACCATCAACACGGCCACCAGCAGGACGATCCCGCCGGCCAGCGCGTGCTTGCCTGCTCTGCGTTGCAAGACCATCAGCAACACGAGGGTGCCCAGTTCCACACCGAAGCTGATGATACCGCCCCGTGAAGCCGAGAGGAAAAGCGCCCCCATCGGCAGCATCGCAAACAGTCCCACAAGAAACCATCGCTCCCGCCGAACTTTTCCCATCGCCAGCGGCACGAGCGCTATCGGAATCACCAGTTCCATAAATCCCGCGAAGTGATTCCGGTTCACATAGGGCCCGAAGGGGATTCCTCCGTATCGCATTTCGCGAAACCAATAGAGCTTTCCATTGAACGTCAAGTGCTGCAGGATTCCGAAAATGGCGACCAGGAAGCCGAATACCATGACAAACCACACAAACCCCCGCCACTCTTCAAGCGCACGGAAGGCCTGCACCGCGACGAACAGAATGATCAGGTAGGTCACGAGAAGCTGCAGTTCCAATCGCGTGTTGTACGCGCTGGCAGTGCCGTGGAATGCCAATTGGCCGGCTACCAGAAGAGAAAGTGCTGCCAGCGGCGGCAGCAAAGGAGAAATCACGATTTCTTCTTCTTCAGCGAAATAGGCGTGTACTGCCCAGACCAGCAACAACAAACCCGCTCCCGTCCCAAGAACCGCGCGTGCCCAGCCCTCAACGGCGCCATGAGCCAGGACGCCGAAGACGACAAGGCCACACACACCAGCGCGGATGATCCTCATGGCTTCGCGCTTCCGGAGTTTTCCGGGACAAGCGCGACGTCGTCCACCCACGCCGCCCCCTGGATCCCGTTATCGAGCTTCTCGCTCGCGTACCTGACCACGCAGATGCGCACGCCGTGAACGTCTTTCTCGGCCGTCCAGGGCATTTCAATGCGTGTCCACGGCTCGCTGCCGCGAATATCGCGGGTCACGCTGCCTCGCGCCCGAGGATCGCCCATCGGCACCAGGCCAAACCGCACCCCTTGATCGGTGGTGAGCGCCCGCGTACGCACCCAGGCGGAGAAGCGGTAAGCCACAGAAGGCGCAACCGGAGCGACAATACAGGCATTGTCAAAACTTACGTTGCGCCTGCCGCCGAACTGCAAGCGCAGCGATTGATTACCGGAATGTTTTTCCCGGGGGTCCAGGCTTGCCTGTACACCTTCGAACTCCGGCCGGTAGCTCCACGCGAATCCTCCGCCGGTCACGCCAGATTCGAAACTTCCATCCCACACCACCGAACCAGGCGCATCCAGAAGCGGCGGTAATTGCGAGAAGCGCGCCGCTTGCTCCCACACTCGCCATGCGGCTTCCCATTGAGCGGTCTCTACAAGACTGTCCACGATAGGAAAGACGTCGCGCAAAACCAATTGAGGATGAAGCGATTCGAGCCGCGACCAGACTTCGAGCGCCTCCGCTGTTTTCTTGTCGGCCACGAGGTCCCGGATCACGCCGAGGTACACATCGCGGCTTGGCGGCAGCACGCGATTCAGAATCATCTGCAGGTCCGGGTCGGCATGCCAGCAGCGCGAAAAGGCTTCCGCGCCTCGCTTCGGATCGGCTTCCACCGCGCGCCGGATCTCCGCGAACGCCGGATCCAGCTCGTGTTGCCGCAACAGAAAATTCCCATAACGCCAGGAAATTTCGGCCGATAGCGGATAGGCGCGCTTCGCTTCCAGGAAAGACTCCCGCGCCTTCGCGAGATCTCCTTCCGATTCATAAGCGGTGCCCAGATCCAGCCACGCATTTGCAGATCTGGGATCCCGAGCGAGGGACGTTTGATAGGCCCGAATCGCTCGCAGCGCGTCCGGTTGTACGAAGTTGTATTGCCAATAGCGTCCGAGCAAATACCAGTTCAATGGGTTTTCCGGCTCTAGCTGGGTGGCGCGCTCGTACCCTTCGAGGGTCCCGAGTTCCGCCTGGTACTCCGCACGGGCGCTGCGGATGCTGTAGTAAGAGAGAGCGGCACCTGACAACACTGCAACAAAACCAATTGCGCTGCGTGCCGCGAAACTCGAAAGCCGGAGAATCATTCCCCGGTACTCTGCCTAGACGACTCTTATTATGCAAGATGAATGTGGCAAATCAGGAAGGAGCGATGCCGCTTTGGGGCAAGTGCGTTTCTATTTTCCGGAAGAAGCGGAAAACGCATCGTCACCCCGGCCGCGGCGGCGCACCTCAATCCCCAGCCGCTTAATTTTTTGATTCAGCGTAGAAAGCGGAATCAAGAAACGTTCGGCGGCTTCCGTCTGGTTCCAGCCGGTGCGCTCGAGCATATCCACGATAACCCGGCGCTCGATCTCGTCCATGATTTGAAAGAGCGAGGGTTTCGAATCGTCGGCGCCGCTGCGCGCCCCCGGCTCGCCGGGCAGCGGCGGAAGAAACTCGGAGAGCTGCAGTCGCACGCCGCGGACGATCTCCTTGCTGCGGATGCTTTCCGGCAGAAGGTCAGCATCCACGCGTTCCTGCGTCGAGAGCACCACGGCGCGTTCCACCACGTTTTCCAGTTCGCGCACGTTTCCCGGCCAGTCGTAGTCCATCATCAGCTTCATGGCCGACGGCGTGAATTGACGCAGCGGCTTCGAGTTTTCCAGGCAGTAGCGCTCCAGAAAATGCGATAGCAGCATCGGAATGTCTTCCCGGCGGTCACGCAAGGGCGGTATTCGCAGGTGAATCACATTCAGGCGGTGATAAAGGTCTTCGCGGAATCGCCCTTCGCGGACGAGGGTGAGCAAATCGACGTTGGAGGCAGCGACGATGCGCACCTCCACCTTAATCTGCTCCGTGCCGCCCAGGCGCATGAATTCGCGCTCCTGAATGACGCGGAGCAGCTTGGCCTGCGTTTCCGGGCTGATGGTGGCAATCTCATCGAAAAAAATCGTGCCCTGGTCGGCGACTTCGAAGAGGCCCTTTTTCGAAGCTACCGCACTGGTGAAGGCTCCTTTGACGTGGCCGAAGAGCTGCGATTCCAGCAAATCCACGGGAATCGAGCCCGTGTTCACGGGCACAAAGGTTTTCTCCGCGCGGGTGGAAGCGGAATGAATGGCTTTTGCGATGAGCTCCTTGCCCGTTCCGCTTTCGCCGCTGATCAAAACCGTGGAGCGCGATGGCGCCACCTGCGTGACCAGATCCAGCAGCGCCAGCATCTTCTCGCTCTTTCCCACGATGTTGGGGAAATTGAAGCGCTGCTTGAGCGCGCGCTTGAGCTGCACGTTTTCTTCGCGCAGCCGGCGCGATTCCACCGCTTGCGCCACCTGCGCCAGCAATTCATCGTTGGACCACGGCTTGGTGATGTAGTCCATCGCGCCGCTTTTGAAAGCAGCCCGCGCCATTTCGATCGAGCCGTATGCAGTGATCAGGACAACGGAAAGTTGCGGATCGCGCCGCCGGATCTCCCGCAGCAACTCGAGACCGTTGCGATCCGGCAAGCTCACGTCAAGCAGCAGCAGATCGAAAGGGTGTTCCTCGAGCTTCGCGAGACCGGATGCGGCGGTTTCCGCGCTTGAAACTCCGTAGCCCTCGCCCGTGAGGAGCAGCTCGAGGCCTTCCCTGATTTCCGATTCGTCGTCGACTACGAGAATGGAGCCTTTAGACATGAACCGCTTTCTTGGCGGCGGGGAACTCGACGTGGAAGGAGGTGCCCTTGCCCGGCGTCGAGCGCACATCGATTTTTCCGGCGTGTTCCTTGATGATCCCGTAGCTTACCGACAGCCCGAGGCCCGTGCCGCGACCGTTGCTCTTGGTGGTGAAAAAAGGATCGAAGATGCGGTGTATGTGCTCGCGCGAAATGCCCGCGCCGGTGTCGGCAATCTCTATCTCGACGCTTCCATTGTGCGCAGCCGTGCGCACTTCGAGCATACCTCCGCCGGGCATGGCGTCGCGCGCATTCAGGAACAAATTCAGGAATACCTGCTGGAGTTTGTTGGCCGACCCGCGCACCGCAGGAATGGTGGCGACGAGGTGCTTGACCACCTGAATCTGCGCAGTTCTCAGCGGATGCGCAACCAGCGACAGCGTCTCTTCCACCACGCGGTTCACGTCCACGTCGGTAAGCTCCGCCGCTCCCGTCCGCGAGAAATTCAGCAAGTTGTTGACGATCTCGCTCGCCCGGAAAGTCTGCTTGACGATCTTTTCGATGATCGCTTGCCGCGGGTCCACCTCCGGCATCTGCTTCGCCAGCATCTGGATGTAATTCGAAATCACGGCCAGCGGCGTGTTCACTTCGTGCGCCACGCCAGCAGCAAGAAGGCCGAGCGAAGTCAGCTTCTCGGTCTGCGTCATCTGTTCTTCCATGCGTTCGCGCTGCGTCACATCGTCGAAGAGCAGCAGGCGTCCGATGCGTTCGCCGGACTTGCTCACCAGCGGAGTGATGGAAACGTTCAGCGTCAGCAACTTCCCCTGGTGCTGCAACCTCTGCTTGTAAATGCCGGTGATCTGTTCCTGGTCGCCGCGCGAGGCGATCTCCGCCGACAGCTCTTCCGGCAGCAGCGAACTCAGCCGGCGCCCCACCGCGTCCTGCCGGGCCACGCCGAACAGCTGCTCCATCCGCGTGTTCCAGCTTTCGACGATTCCGCCCAGGTCCACCGCCAGCACGCCAACGTTCAGCGATTCCACGATGTTTTCGCTGAAGTCTTTGAGCCGCGCGATTTCAAGCGCCTTCTGCTCAAGAGAGGTATAAAGCTGGGCGTTATCGAGCGCCACCGCGACGTAGCCCGCGATGGTTTGCACCACTTCTACGTCATCGCTCGAAAGAAAGTCGCCATCCACCGTTTTACCCAGCCCCAGCACCGCCACGGTGTGCTCGCGAATCCGGCAGGGAACGAAATAATTCAAGTCCAGCTGCTCCAGCGTGCGGCGCTGCGAATTCGTAACGTCTCTGGCGGCGCGCGGCGACTCGAAGAAAAGCGCCCCGCGGGCGAACTCCGGCCGGGATGGCGCGAGAAAGCTCAGATCCATGGGTTCCGAGAGCCGCACACCCATCGAGCGCACCAACCGCATCTCCCCGGGCTGCGACGCAACGTCCATGAAAATTCCCAGCCGGTCGACGAGCAATGTCTGCGATATGCGATCCATCACTGAGCCGAGCATCGGATCTATGCGCACTTCGTTCGTCAGCGTGCTGCCAAATTCAATCAGCGTGCGCCGGTAGTCGAGTCGGTCGCGGTAGAAGAAGCGGTCGAGCCTCCCCTGAATCCACTCGCGGAACGGCTGAAACAGAAACGCGGCGGTGACGATGGCAATCATCCCTCCGGCAGGGCCCGTAGCCTGCGCGTGAAATATTTGCGCCATCAGCGCGACCACCGCGAAGTAGACCGCCGCCACTCCGGCGGTCGCCGCGGTGTACGCCAACCCGCGCTTGAAGATGATGTCCACATCCATCAGGCGGTAGCGGATGATCGCGTAAGCGAAACAGAGCGGAATCAGTACCAGGCTCAGCGCGGAGAATTTCATCCACGAGCTTTGCGCCGCATCGAAAGCGTAGGGGAAGATATAGAACAGCATGAAAGGGAGGCTGCCGGCGAAGGTGCCGCCCGTAAGCCATTTCAATTGCTGCCGCAGGATGCCGGATGGGGCGCTGCGGAAGCTTTTGTAAAAGACGATTCCCGCGGTGAGGAAGCACGCGCCCAGGTAACTCAATTCGATTTTGTCGAGCACGACTCGCGAGCCGAGCCAGGGAACAAAACCCAGTGCCTGGAACGCCGTGCTCACGTGGATTAGCAGCAGCACCATCGGAGGGCCGTAGACGAACGCGAGTTTCGACAGCAAGCGCCTAGGCGCTTCCGCGCGCTCCGGAAAAACAAGCGCAAAATGCAGCAGCAGCGCCGGCGCCAGCACTAGCGCGGCGATATTCGCCCAATAAATCTCGTAGTCGAAAGTGTCCAGCTTCCCGCTGTAGTGGAAGGAATAGAGAATGAACGAAACAAGGCAGAATACGTAAAAATGAACGGCGCGCGGCGCGTTCCACCGGCGGATAAAAATGAATAATCCGATAAATAGGTAAAACAAGCCGACAACGCGGAGATAATTTTCGATCGAAGCAGGTTTTTCGGCGGGCGCGGTCACCAGGGGCGTTTCGAACTCGTCGCCATTGCGGGTCAGCTTGTAGCGCAGCTGCGTCCAAAGGCTGGCGCGCCAAAGGCGCTTCGTCACTTGCACCGCGCTTGTAACCGGCGCGCCGTTGATGGCGACCAGATGATCGCCGGCACGAATCCCCGACCGTGCAGCCGGCGAATTCGGAGCTACTTGCCAGGCCTGAACGCCGTGGTCAGTGTCGAGCCACGCCACGCCATCGTCTGGCGCTTCGAATCGAGTCCGCTGGTCGAAATTTAGCAGCGCAAAAATCATCGCCGCCAGCGTGGCAAGCGCCAGGACGACAGCACCAAGACTGACTCGCAAGTTCTGTTTCATGACCGAAATCGGCAGGGGCGGATATTAGTCTTATGGGTCAACTGCAAATCCATGTCCAATGTTTGGTAGGGGCTCATGGAAGGAACTCTTTTTATTTCAATAAATTGCGAGCGCATGAGCCGAGCCGTCCGATGGCTATCCAGTTTCCAGTAGGCACAATACAGCTTTTAAGAGTCCAAAATGACCTAAAATTGCAAACTTAATCCACCCCGGAAAGACCGAAAGGTCGGCACCAAGACCGCGTGACCGTCGCGGCTGTTCAAAGTCACGTAGCCTTGCGCCAGCAGATTGTTGCAGTCTGCAATCGCTTCCCACCGGCCCGGTCCAAATTTAGGCAGCGCCTGGCGCAAGCCAACATGCATGTATGGCTCCAGTTGGAAGAGCGATTCACCGTAGCCGTCCACGCGGGAAACGGTCACGCCGCTAACCCATTTGTACCCGGCGTTCACCTTCGTCCCCAGATGCGGCATTCTCGCCGAGATATTGCCTCCCAGCGAATGTCGCGCCGCCGTTCGGAGGGCATCGCGAAGCACGTCGTCGGCCGCCTCTCCGGGCACGAGAGTTCCTGCGAACGAGTATACCGTTGTTAATTCGAGATCGCCGCCGAGCTTTTGTCGCAACGCAACGCGCCCGCCCCAACTGCTGGAGGAGCCGCCGTCATAGGTGAAACCGTTCGAAAAGTAATCCTGAAAATAATCTGTCGCAGGCAGGTTGTTGCCTCGCCCAAATACAGCGACATGGCGGTTGTCGTCATGAAACGCGGCGATTTGCAGCTTCCCGTTCGTCCCCAGCTTGCGCTCTGCGGCCAATTCTTCATGCATGCCGCCCTGCAACGCCGGATGCCCAGCGCGCCGCAAGAGCACGGGGAACGCGTCTAACTCGTTCAACGCAGCGGTGAGAGATCCCTGATCCCCTTCGCCGGGTTCTAGGGCATCAGGTGCCTCAGGTTGCGAAGCATAAATCAGTGCCGCGCGCCACGTTTCTGAAATGCGCGTATCCAGTTCCAGTCGCGGCCGCATCGAGGACGCTGCTGTGCCCAACCCCACGAGCACGTACTCTCCGCCATACCGCAAGGCCATGCGGTCGCCGAACGCAACCCTCCCGCCCTGGTCAATTCGCACGCCGCGGAAAGTAGGTCCAGCCGGCCCCAGCCGCGCTTCACGCATCACCAGCGCGGTGTGCGGGCCGGCGCCGAGCGAGCCGGTCGGGAGCCAGATCGTGGCAATTCCGCCCGCAGATGCTTGGTCCTCATGACTCATTTGTCCCGCGACAACCAGCCGGCTTGTTCCGCCAAGCTTTTGTTCGAAAGCAAAAGCCGTTGCGGGCGAAGCGGCCAAATTGGAAACCGAACCCGGACGGCGGGCGCCTTCCGTAAATTCGAGCTGCATGCGTGGTTGCGAGCCGCGAGAATCGATGTGTCCATTTGCCGGGTCGGCGTTATCTTCATCGATCCATTGCAGCACGGACCGCGTCGCCGAAGCCGAGCGCAATACCCATTTCCAGTCGTCGGTCTCGATGTTTATGCTGGAGGGTTGCCGCCGCAACTGCTCGAGCGACGTGAACATCGATTCCATCTGGATTCGAACAACCGTCGTGAGGTTGGCGGTGATGCGGACGTGCTTTTCAAGCGAGGGGAGAAAACCTGCCAGGGTCACACGCACGGTGTAAAACCCTGGAGCAAGACTTTCGCCGCGGAAAATTCCCTGCGTGTTGGTGAGCAAGCCGACGCTGGAAAGTATCCCCGTCGCTTCGGGGATCACCTCCACGCTTGCACCCATCTGAGGCGTACCCGCAGTATCGCGCACCACCCCGGCGAGCTTTCCGGAAACGGATTTCGCTTGCGCGGCCGCCACGCTTGCACCAACGGACGCACAGATTGCAGCCAGCACCAGAGCCCCCAAGACCCGGAGCCGTCCTTGTTTCACGTCGCGTTACCTCCCCGGCACAACATTTGACGCCGCCTTGGTTTCCGGCGCCGCCTTCACCGTGAATTCCGCCGTTCGGGAAATGGTTTGGTTCGAAAGAGCGTCCGTCGCATTGATTTCCAGCATGTACTTCCCCGGCGGCAGCGTCGCTAGCGGCAACAGGCGTTCAATCGTAACCTGATCTCCGGTCTGTTTCAGTTCCGCTGAAGTTTCCTTGAACTGCATTCCCGGCATGGGTTGGCCGCCCTTCATTACCGTGAACTCAAAAGTCGCGTTCGACTTGTGAGTCTTCTCGTCAGCCTTCAGATTGTAAACCTGCATGTAAATCCCAAGTTTTTCATTGACCGTGAAGTCCCCGTCCAGGCGAGGCCGTACCTTCGAGGAACCCAGCACGAATTGTCCCGTCCCGATTTGCTTGGCGGGAACGTGCTCAATCTGGTCCGCAAGGATCAACGAGCTGGATTCCAGCTTTTCGTCTTCATACCGCGGCACCGCCAACCGTGAATTGATTACACCCACGTTTCCGCTCTGCACATCCTTGATCACCAGGTCCAGCCGGTACAAACCGGGCCGCAGCGGCACCGCCTTCTGATAGATGGATTGCAGCTTCACCGACTGCTGGAACAAGCTGTCGGGAAAATCGCGGCTGACCGAATCCTCAAACGTCTGAACCACGCGCCCGGAAAGCGTGCTCACGCGCCCGAAGATGTTCATCGTCGCCGAATGAACGCCGTCTTTCTCGCGGAAAGACAACTGATTGTTGGGAATTTGGACGGTCACCGGGACCAGCACGGTGTCGTTCGTCACTTTCAGGAAATCGCTGCGCCACGTAAAATGCACCTGATCGCGTACCAGCCGCGAGGTCACGAGAGCTTCCAGGTCCTTGAACTTAACCTCAGGTGGTTTGAACGCTTTGGCATACATCTCCAGGCGCGTGAATTCGTTCATGCTGGCAGTCTCTCCGCCCAGCGTCTTCGGCAGGTGCGTTCCGTCCGAGCGCGTGAAGCGGTCGGTTTTCGACGCCATGCCCATCTGTTCAAGCTGGCTCAAACCCGCTCCCGGTACGTGCAGCAGCGCGTCCTTCTCCGAAGGGTCCATGGTCAGGTGATACTCACCCGTGCTGGTCGGATCCACGAACTCCATGATGACGTTCTGTTCCCCCATGCCTTCCAGATAACGCCACCGCCACGTTTCCCATGGGTACGTCGAAGTCGAACCACCGCCCTCTTCCACCGGCCGGTCGTAGGTGCCGCCCGTTGGATGCGATTCGATCTCGTCTGGCGGGCCCCACACGATGTACATGTGCCCGCGATCTGTCTTCCAACCGGGAATTCCCGAAGCGTAATGCTCGTTGGCGTACGCGATCCGGCGATAGTGTTCTTCCTTGAAATCGTTATCCGGCAGGTCTGGATTGCTGCTGCGCCGGAGCCAGAATTGCTCGATGAACTGCTCGCGCTCTTCGTTGGTCTCGAGCTGCAGGAAGGCGGATCGCTCCTCCGGCGCAATGATGTAGATCACATCTTCGTTGAGCCACTGCTTGTAGGGTCCTTCGAGCTCTTTCAAACCCTTTTTGATCTTCTTTTTCTGTTCTTTAGTGGGTTTCTGCGTGGCCGGAGACGCTCCCGGATCCTGTTCTTGTTGCGCAGGTGCGTATGAAATTGCGATGACCAGTGAAAAGACGAAAGTAAAAAGGACACGGGCTGCCCTGGACATGAAAGACACCTCTAAACCTTAGGACGTCTGGATTCTACCCCCGGACAGGTGTCCCGTCAATCGCTCCCCTCTCGGGAAATCTCCTGCGTTTTGTGACACTTGTCCCCTAATTCGACTTAGAATCCGGCGTCGTCACTTGGGTTGCCCGGCAACTGTTTACCTGTACGTTCGGACAGGGGTCTTCCACCGTAGATTAAGAGGAATTAAAGAAGAGAAGAAGCTGAAAAAGCCCGGGGCAGGATATTGATGTGCCTGGGAAAGGCTACTGGACCCGCTGGTTTTGCCCGTCGGTACCCACGAGCGTGTCAAAAATGGCCAGCACGTGACGCCGGTATTCGACGACGCGCGTGAAGATGTCGCGCAACTGCGGATCGCGGTCCGCTTCGCGATGCCACTTCGCCAGCACCGCCGACGGCACTTCAATGTCGCGGCGCAATTGTTCCGCGGAATGCCCGCGCAAGAAGAGCCCAAAGAAAAACGCGGCCTCGCGCTGAGGGAAGTCAAAATCGTGTACGACTTCCACGGGAACGAATTGTGGCAGCGTCGCCATGTGGCTCGTTTCTAAGTCACCCATCCAAGAGAAAAACGCAGTTTACCCAAAAATTGCGCCACGTCAAGTAGTACGGCATACCCCGTGCCGCCAGCCGGGCAATACCCCGTTGTCCTCCAAGCAAACAGTCCATGCAACGCGGCAGTTGCATCTCCGGTTCTAACCGCTTTAGGATACCAATAGCTATGCGTCGGCCCCATCCATCGGCGAGGAAATCCGTGGGCGGCCGCATTCTCGGACGATTTCTGCGCTTCGGAGTTCTCCGCGGCCTGCGCTCTGTCGAAATCGACCCGGAGGTATTCCGCAGGGAGCTTGCGAGCAAGCACGGTCTTTGGGTCCCGGATTTCGCGCGCATGAAAGACGTTCCGCTCGAACGCCTCGACGCCATTGCCACATCGCTCATCCGCGATTCCGAACGCCGGGCGCTCGCTGGGGGCGCAGGTTTCGGCTTGGGCGGCATGGTGACGTTTCTTCCTGACGCCGGCTTGCTCACGCTCATCACGTTGCGCCTCATTCAGCGACTTTGCCTTCTCTATGGCTTCGAATCGCGCGGGCATGACGCGCGCCTCGAAATGTGGAAGGCCGCTGCGGCCGCCGCTGGTGTTGATTACGGCAAGGATCTGGTCGAAAAGCAAATGCTTGAGAAAATCGCGCCGCGCATTGCGCGGCAACTGGCGGTGAAACTCGGCCAGGAAACCGCCGAGAAGTGGGCCGGGCGAATGATTCCATTCGCCAGCTCCGCCATCGGAGGCGCGCTGAATTTTTCCTTTGTGCGGGCTTGGGGACGCCGCGTTCAGCGCCATCTCCGTTCCGAGCGTCTCGTGGCTGACCCTTCACCACAAACACCCTCAGCTTCTTCCTTCCCTGCTCCTGTCACTCTCGTCTGATAGCTGCTTGGGTGCATTGGGCCCACTCAAGCGATTGAACTCCAGATCTAGGATCGCCTCATAGCCCTGAGCCGCACTGTCATAGCACGCCTCCTGCCTGCGCCGCGGCCCAGGCCATTTAGGCAATCGACGAACGCTCCCGGAGTGGAAATTTGCGTCTCTTCACCGTAAGGTAGAGGTGTCCCGCTGCGGTGCTCTCCTAAATTTCCACCGCGCGGAGCGGAGTCGCCCCCATGCGTGTGATGAACAAATTTCTACTGTGCGCCATTCTCCCCGGTTTCGCGCTCGTATTGGCGTTCGTGCCGCAGCGCGCCGCTTCGGGTTCTCCGCAAAATCCCGGCGTCGAGTCCGTGCCCACTTTTCACGCGCAGCCCCCTGAAGGCCCGCTTCCGCAAACCATGCGCCCGGAGCTATTCGCCGATCCCGTCATCAAGAACGCGTACGCCGCGGCCGCGCGCGTGAAGAAAGCTCTCTATCAACAACCCTGCTATTGCTATTGTGACCGCAGCCAGGGTCATGGCAGCCTGCTCGATTGTTTCGCAAGCAGACACGGCTCCGGCTGCGAAACGTGCGTCCGCGAAGCTCTCTACACCTACGAACAGTCCCGCAAGGGTAAGACACCAGCGCAAATTCGCGAAGGCATCGAGCGCGGCGAATGGCAGACCGTCGACCTTTCCAAATACCAAAAACCTATTCCTGCGAAATAACCCCGCTGCTTGCCTCGGCGCTGAGTCAGTATCTACAGCAAACCATCGAAGCTGGCCACCCGTCGGTTGAGCCTTCTCCCGCCCGGGTGCTATTCTGCTTCGTATGGCGGACCACGTCATTTCTCCGCCGGAAGCGGCGCTCGCCGCGCCGCTGGAACACTCCCGGCGCCAGCTAGAAGCTTTGCTGGAAGTCAGCGAAGCCATCGCCCAGCAGCGCGATCTTCCCGCGCTTTTCCACGACCTCGCCGGTCGCTTACACTCCGTCGTGGACTTCGACTTTCTCACGCTCGTCCTGCACGACCCCGCAAAGAACGTTATGCGCCTCCACGTTCTGGAAACTCGCATTCCCCGCGAAAAGCCCACCGGCATTGAGTCCCCCGTCGAGAGCAGCCCCTCCGGTTGGGTCTGGCAAACGCAGCAGCCTTTCGTTGTCAGCGACATTGAAGAAGAGACGCGCTTCCCTGATTTCCTCCAGCGGCTCCGCGAGTATAATGTGCGCTCCCTCGCGATTCTCCCTCTGACCACCGCGCAGCGCCGCCTCGGCGCCATGGGTTTCGGCCGCCTGACGCCGCAGTGCATCACCGATTCCGAACTCCAGTTCATGCAGCGTGTCGCCGCGCAGATCGCCGTCGCCGTGGACAACGCCCTCAATTTCGAATCTTCACAGGCCTATCAACGGCAGCTCGCCCGCGAGCGCGACCGTCTCCAGGTCCTTCTTGAAGTCAACAATCTTCTCGTCACCAGCCGCGTGCTCTCAGACGTTTTCCGTGGCATCGTCGCCACTTTCGAGCGCGTCATCCATCACGACTTCACCAGCCTCGCTCTGCTTGATCCCCTCACCGGCCTTCTCAAGATTCATGCTCTCGATTTTCCGGGCCGCCCGGGCCTCAGCAAGGAAGAATTGGTCGTGCCTCTCGATGTCTCGCCCTCGGGCCGCTGCTTCACCAATGGCCAGCCGCTTATCCTCCGCGGTGCGGAAATCGACCGTTTCGACACCGAAATCATCCGCCTCCTGCGCACCGAAGGAGTGCAAACCATTTGTTGCGTTCCGCTCATCACCCACGGCCGCACCTTCGGCACGCTCAATCTTGCCAGCCGCCGCCCCGACGCCTTTTCTCCCCCGGACGTCGAACTCCTCCAGCAAGTCGCCGCGCAAATCGCCATCGCCGTCGAAAACGCTCTCGCTTTCAAGGAAATCGACGTGCTCAAGGACAAGCTCGCCGTAGAAAAGCTTTACCTCGAGGAGGAAATCCGCAGCGAATTCAATTTTGAGGAAATCGTCGGCGAAAGCGCTTCCCTCAAACGCGCTCTCGCCCAGGTCGAACTCGTCGCTCCCGCGGCGACCACTGTTCTCATCCTCGGCGAAACCGGCACCGGCAAGGAGCTTATCGCCCGCGCCATCCACAATCTCAGTCCGCGGCGCGAACGCACCTTCGTCAAAATCAATTGCGCCGCCATTCCCGCCGGTCTGCTCGAATCCGAACTCTTCGGCCACGAACGCGGCGCCTTCACCGGCGCGCTCGCGCAGAAGATCGGCCGCTTCGAGCTCGCCGATCGCGGCACCATTTTCCTCGACGAGGTCGGCGACATCCCCCTCGAGCTCCAGCCCAAGCTCCTCCGCGTTCTCCAGGAGCAGGAATTCGAGCGCCTCGGCAGCAATCGCCCCCAGCGCGTGGACGTTCGCGTCGTCGCCGCCACCAACGGCGATCTATCCAGGCTCGTCGCCGAGCGCGCCTTCCGCAGCGAACTCTACTACCGCCTCAACGTTTTCCCCATCCACATCCCGCCGCTGCGCGAGCGCCGCGAGGATATTCCCCTCCTCGTCCGCTACTTCGTCCAGAAAATCAGCCGCCGCCTCAGCAAGACGGTCGAGTACGTTCCCGCCGACGCCATGGACGCCCTCGCGAACTATTCCTGGCCCGGCAACGTCCGCGAACTTGAAAATCTCATCGAACGCGCCGTACTTCTTTCGCCCGGCAAAGAGCTGCGCGTCCCAATCTCCGAGCTCAAATCCGCCACGCTCACAACCGCAGGCGCCGATCTTTTTTCGCCCGCCTCAACACCCTCTCCCACACCAGCCTCCCCTTTATCCACTCTCGCGGAAGCCGACCGCCAGCACATTCTCCGCGCCTTGCGCCAAACCGAATGGCGCATCGCCGGGCCCAAAGGCGCTGCTGCTCTCCTCGGCATGAAGCGCACCACGCTCCAGGCTCGCATGCGCAAACTCGGCATCCGCCGCCCGGTTTAGTTCAGCTATACTCCGTTCCGCAAAATCTCCTTCGCTCCCGATAGAGGAGACGCCATGCGAAGAGCCGCGCTCAATTTTCTTCTCACCTTCCTTCTTGCGGCTCTGATTGCGCACGCCCTCCGTGCGGCACAGCCATTGCCCCGAGTCTCGCCCGCCCCTGCCGCTCAACAGCAAACGCAAAACAGCGGCGCGCCTTCTTCGCCCGCCGCAAAGCCGCCCCAAACCGAAGCTCCCAGGAAAATTACCGCCTACACTCTGCCGCCCGACCTCTATCGCAAAGCCCA
>Ga0307477_10000481_pt1 | contig 44006 bp, 34 predicted proteins | sample atmos_gasesECM2C_FD_203316 | JGI IMG/M metagenome (GOLD analysis project Ga0307477, IMG submission 203316) | Hardwood forest soil microbial communities from Morgan-Monroe State Forest, Indiana, United States - atmos_gasesECM2C_515 | ecosystem: Environmental > Terrestrial > Soil > Temperate... | reverse complement strand
AACCCACACCGCCTTGTACACTGACCACTCGCGCCACGATCGTGCCGTCACCCGACAACGGCTGATACACAAAATGAAACGCATCGGCGGTGCCATAGATCTGCTGCCCGGCCCCCGCCACCGTGAAGGTCCCATTCGCGTAACTCGCGCTCCCGGCCACGCCTGGCGAACCGATATCCCCGTCGGTCCAAACCGTGGGAAGCGTTGGGACGGACCGGACCGTGAGGGAAATCGTCGTGGAATTCGACAAGCTGCCCGAGGTACCGGTGATGGTTACCGTGGCTGCTCCTGTAGTCGCCGTACTGCTGGCCGTCAGTGTCAGAGTGCTCGTCGTAGTTGCAGGATTCGTGCTGAACGACGCCGTCACGCCGCTCGGCAATCCGGATGCGGACAAGGTCACGTTGCCGCTGAAGCCGTTCTGTGGTGTGACCGTTAGTGTGCTCGCTCCGTTTGTTCCCTGCGTAATCGTCAAGCTGCTTGGCGATGCTGAAAGAGCGTAATTCGGCGCAGCCTTCACGGTGAGTGCAATCGTGGTCTTGTGTGACAAGTTGCCCGAGGCGCCCGTGATGGACACCGTGAGCGTTCCTGCACTCGCCGTGCTGCTGGCCGTTAACGTCAACGTGCTCGTCGTGATTGCAGGATTCGTGCTGAACGACGCGGTCACGCCGCTCGGCAGCCCTGACGCCGACAAGCTAACGCCTGCGTTGAAGCCACTCTGCGGTGTGACCGTAATCTTGCTCGTACCTTTAGTTCCTTGAGTGATGGTCAAACTGCTCGGGGAGGCCGAAAGGGTGTAATTTCCTTTGGGATTTACAGCGAGCGAAATCTTGGTCAGATTCGTCAAACTACCCGACGTCCCCGAAACGCTTACGGTGAACGCGCCCACGGTGGCCGTGGCGCTCGCCGTCAGAGTCAACGTGCTCGTGGTGGTTGCAGGATTCTTGCTGAACAACGCCGTCACGCCGCTGGGCAATCCGGACGCGGATAAACTCACGCTGCCGCTAAAGCCGTTCTGCGGCGTGACTGTAATCGTGCTCGCGCCGCCTGTTGCCTGCGTGATCGCCAAGCTGCTTGGCGAAGCGGACAGCGCAAAATTCGGCGTCTGCGCCGAGGCTGGCCAGTTGTTCACCAGATTGGCGGCGTTCACGCTCCCGATTCCCGTGGCGAAGTCCCAGCCGGTCGTCGTTCCGTACGCCGGGCTGAAAGCACTGTTCGAAGTCGAAAGCACGCCGACCGCGCCATCGGCCAGATAACAATTTGGGCCAACGCAGTCCACGTCCATGTCCCCCTGCGTCACGTCGTAGAAAATGCAGCTGCTGGCCGCGCCCGTCGTCGAATTGCACGCGCTGCTTCCGCTCGATCCGTACTCCGCCGCCGCGAGTTGGTAATACGCCGGATTAGGATTTCCCTGCGGCCCGCCGGCCTTTTGGTTGATCAGCGCCTGTATGCCGGCCATGATCGGCGACGCAAACGAAGTTCCCCCCGCGCCCGACCATGCGCTCGGATCGCTCCCGCACGCCGCTCCGCCGTTCGCGGTATCCGACCAGCAGAACACGTAGTAGTGTCCCCACAATCCGTCTGCCGCGAACAGCGACACGTCCGGCGTGTCGCGCACGCCGTCGTTCGGGTTGCCGACGACCGACTGCCACGATGGCTTTGGCCATCCCTGGCATGTCCCGCTCACGACGCCGCTGGTGGATGGCGTCCCTGTTGCGCAGGCGCTCGGGCCGCCGCCACCGGCAACCGTGGTCTCCAGGAGCGCGCCAATGGAGGGATCGTTGCACAAGCTCGTTGATCCGTAGGTTAGGCTATGGCCCTCGTAGGTCGAGAGCAGCGCACCGGCGCAGGAGTTGTTCCACGGAATTTCTGGTATATAGGATCGCGCGGAGCCGAACGCGGAAGTGTTGCCCGAGTTCCAATAGTTCGCATTCGTTCCGGAGAACGTGTCGCTGAAGTCCGTGCCGCCCACCGCCACGTTGTACGGCGTGGACGCGAAAGCGTTCACCGCGATGCCATGCGTCGCCTCGGCCACGCTATTGTCGCAACCCGCCGCGCCGCTGTCGCCCGCAGCCACGAAAACAGAAACGCCCTCCGCCGCCGCTTGCTGATACGCCGCGTTGTACGCCGCGTTGGCCGCCGCGCCATTCACCGTTTCGCACTGGCCGTAGCTGATGCTCATGATCGATGGCGGGCTGCCGGCGTTGATCAGGTTTTGCACCGCTATCAAGCCGCCGAACGTCGTGCCCGAGTCCGCGCACGCCACCATCTCAATCGCGGCGTTGGGAGCCGCCGCGCTGGCCCATTCCGCATCCAGAATCGCTTCCGCATCATTCGGAGGGATGACCCCCGGATTACTGCAGTTGCTGCCAGGATGCACTTGTGAGAAGGAGCCCGAAGTGTAACCGGCTAGCCCCAGCGTCGAACGGAACGCGCTCCAGTCCCCCGCGCTGAAGACATTTGTGTCTTCAATCAGCGCTATCGTCTGCCCTTGGCCGGAAAGGCCCGAGCTGAAAAGAGGATTCAAGTTGTAAATCGTCGCCAGGTCCGCCGGCACTACCGCGTAGCTGGTGCCTCCAGCGGTGTCCGGAAACGTAAATTCCGTCCGCGCAAGGTGCATCTTGTGCATGGCATGCGGTTTGAAGTCGTGCAGGGAAACGACGCCGGAAACCACGGACGCGAGCGCCGCGGGAATCTGCGGATCGCTCATGTTCGCGATGTGCTTCTCGCCTTTCACCTCCAGGTGATGGATCTCCGTCTGAAACGCCCTGCGCACCTGTCCCGCGGTTCCGGAAAAATCAATCACCATCCCGCTGGGGTAGACCACATTCACCCGGAATCCGTGCGATTCCAGCCAGCGCGTGATGGTGTCCAGGTCTTGCTTCGCCACTCCAAATCGCTCTCCGAATTCCTGCGCGGTAATCCAGCGGTGGAAATTCGGCGATCCTTTCGTTTGCAGCTCATCGAGGAACGTCTGCAGCGCCTGCTCCTGCTCGGGAGCGCGCTTCAATTGGAGCAGCATGTGCTCCATTGGCAAGTCTTCGCGCGCCACGCCCCGATCGTTCTCCGCTTTGGCTTCGGGATGCGTATTGCCTCGCAGCGCGACCCTCTCCTCTTCATTAACAGTTTGCGTAACGCGGGTGCGCGCTCCAGGCCCGAATTCAGCTTGCGCGCTCGCAATGCCAGCAGGGAAGAGAATGACCCACAGAACGACGGAGAAGGAGGCGAGTCCCATTTTGCCTAACATGGGGCTCCTTTCTTGATTCGAGAGAAAAAGGGCTACGAAACCTTGTAGCAGAAAGAGCAACTCGATAGCCAGGAAACTCCCGCGCTATCCCGCTCTCTTATAAGGGGTTACCGGAGTCCTCATGGCCCCGGTCACGGGGCGTTGCAAACCATTACCACCACCGGTCCATTAGTACTACCAATAGTACTACCGACCGTCCGCTATACCGTATTTCATATCGCAAACGGACGCGGAAAACAACGCCCGGAAGTACAGTTTTCGGACCTGCCCGGCCGTTTGCCTGCCCCCCGTGACGGGCACGCCCCTCCCTCCCTCCCTCCCTCGGGCGGAACCCGTTCCACCTCCCGCGCTATTAAGCAGCTGGGGCGTGACTCCTCCCCCCTGAGTCGCGATTCCTCCTCCAGCGGGATGGTTGCGCCTCCACCCTGTTCGACGAGCTTGACAAGCAGGCCGGGGCATTACATCTTATGCGCCGATACAATTCCCCTGGCGGCTTCTAAATTAACTTCGGAGACTGTACATGCATGGGAGTTCTCCTATGATTCCGCAATCTGCCCTGCAAAAATTCAGGGAATCTCTTCGCGGCCAGTCATTCTGTCCTAGCGAGCCGGGTTACGACTCTGCCCGAACGATTCCTAACGCCATGATCGACCGGCGGCCAGCGATCATCGCGAGGTGCACGGGCGCTGCCGACGTGATTGCGTGCGTTCGTTTTGCCCGCGAACATGACGTTCTCGTGTCCGTGCGTGGCGGAGGTCACAGCGTCGCTGGAAAATCCGTCTGTGACGGCGGCCTCATGATCGATCTGTCGGGCTTGAAGGGCATAAGGGTTGATCCTGCCAGGCGGACCGTGCGTGCGGAGACGGGCCTGACGCTGGGCGAGTTTGACCGCGAGACGCAAGCGTTTGGCCTGGCCACGACTCTGGGTGTGGTTTCCAAGACCGGCATCGCCGGCCTGACCCTGGGTGGCGGCTGGGGCCACTTGCATGCCAGGTACGGCCTCGCCGTCGACAACGTCATCTGCGCGGATGTGGTTACTGCTGACGGGTGCCTGCTCACCGCAAATGCTTCCGAAAACGCGGACCTCTTCTGGGGCCTGCGCGGCGGCAGCGGCAATTTCGGAATCGTCACGTCTCTGGAATATCGTTTGTATGAAGTCGGTCCCGTGTTGGGGGGCGGGGTTTTTTATCCCATCGCAAAAGCGGGAGAAGTCTTGCGCTTCTTCCGCGAATTCGCGGAGGTCATCCCCGACGAATTGGTGATCCAGGGGGGTGCAATGACCTTGCCGGACGGCGTTCCGGTCTTTGCCATTGCTGCTTGTTACAGCGGCTCCCTGTCCGAGGGCGAGAAGGTATTAAAACCGCTGCGGGCATTCGGTTCGCCGGTTGCCGACCTCTTTGACACCATGAGCTACGTGCAAATCCAGAGTATGTTCGACCCGTTCTTTCCGCCGGGACGCCACACCTATGTGAAATCCAATTTCATCCGTACTCTGAACGACGAAGTCATTGAGACACTGGCGGAGTACGCCAAAACTCGTCCCTCGCTATACACTTTTGCGCCTTTCATCGAACACTGGCACGGTGCTGCCACCCGTGTCGGCCCCACGGAGACGGCCTTTCCTCATCGGCAGTACTCGTACAACTTCATTGCCTGGTCAAACTGGACAGATCCTTCCGACTCGGAAAAGAACATCCAGTGGACGCGCAAATTTTGGGAAGCTATGCGGCCGTTTTTGGTCGAGAGCTCGTACGGCAACTACGTCTCAGACGAAGGAGACACCTTCGCGCGCGCAGCCTATGGCCCCAATTACGACCGCCTGGTCAAATTGAAAAACAAGTACGACCCGAAAAATTTCTTCCGCATGAACCACAATATAAAGCCAACCCAGGCCGCGCCGGCGGCGACGAGCGCCCGATGAGGCGCGCTTGCCCGCCCGCAGCCTGTTAGATCATTTATTCCGGACAGGCTGCGCCACCGTTTATCCAAACTCTTATCTGCGCAGTAGTTTCGGCTCGGGAGAGCGGCGGCAATGTGCGGCCTTCCCCTGGGTTCCAACCCCAGCCGACAAGATCGTCGTCCGCGATGTGGTGGAGAAGGTCTTCGAGGGATCGTCCGCCATTTTGCTTCGGATCTTTAATCTGCTTGCAAAGCTCGCCTGCCGAGCGTCCGACAAACACCATCTTATGCTCGGGAGAAGGTAGCCCCCACTTCGGACTGCCGGGCGGCATATGCCCGCCCGGAAGATTCGTTGATTGATGGCACGTATCGCATCGCATCCCGTACACCCCGCGGCCGTCCTTGCCCCGTATTACGTTCTGAAGATGCACATGACTGTCGTCTCCCTGAAGGGGTGCATCACCGGCGGGATGACAATTCTGGCAGCGGGGCGAAGTTAAAACACGGTAGACCTGCAGAAAAGCGGCGCGCGAAGCATTTGCGTCGGGTTTGGCGGCACGAGCAGTCGCTGATGTCACGAGCAAAACCGCTGCTGCGCCACACCCAAGGACTGCCACGATGCGAGTTATTGCCGGTCCGCCTCTCCAGCGCCAGTGCTTTTCGTTCGCCGTGAATGTAGTCATGATTTATCTCCCAGGTTCTACGCGAGATCACTAGGGCGAATCGGCAGCCGGCGAATGCGTTTGCCCGTCGCAGCGAAGAGCGCGTTCGCCAGTGCCGGCGCGACCGGGGGCACACCCGGCTCGCCCACTCCCGTGGGGTTCTCGCCGCTCGGCACGATGTGCACTTCGATTTCGGGGGATTCGAACATCCGCAGCATTTGGTAATCGTGAAAATTTCCCTGCTCTACTCTCCCGTCCTTGAAAGTGATCTCTGTTTTCAGCGCCGCGGTGAGCCCAAAGATGATGCCGCCTTCCATTTGCGCCTTGACCGTGTCCGGATTGATGACCGTCCCGCAATCGACGGCGCACACCACGCGATGCACGCGCACCGCGCCGTTTTTCTCCACCGACGCTTCGACCACCTGCGCCACGTAGCTATCGAAAGAAAAATGTGTTGCGATGCCGCGGCCCACTCCGGCCGGCAGCTTCGATCCCCAATTCGCCTTCTGCGCCGCCAGTTCGAGTACCGCGCGCATCCGAGGCTGCTTCGCCAGCAGCGTGCGCCTGAGCTCATACGGATCTTTTCCTCCGGCATGCGCGACTTCATCCAGGAAGGCCTCAACCGAAAACCCGGTATGCGAGTGTCCTACGGAGCGCCACCATTGCACAGGGACGCCGATTTTCGGGCTGTGCAGGTCCACTTGCAAGTTGGGCACGCCATAAATGAGGTCCGCCGCGCCTTCGACAGACGCGGCGTCTATGCCGTCCTTGATTCCGAAAGACTCAAAGGGCGTGCCTTCCATGATCGATTGACCCACGATGGTGTGCGTCCACGCGATCGGATTGCCGCTCGCGTCCAATCCCGCGACGAAGCGGTCATGCCACATCGGCCGGTACCAACCTCCCTTCAAATCGTCTTCGCGTGTCCACACAACTTTCACCGGAGCTTTGGCGGCTTTCGCTACATGAACGGCTTCCACAACAAAGTCCGAAGCAGGATTCGCGCGCCTGCCAAATCCTCCTCCCAGCAGTGTGGTATGAATCTGCACTTTCTCCGGCGGCAGACCCGCCGTTTTTGCTGCATTCGCGCGGTCCACCGTTTCAAACTGAGTTCCCGTCCAGATTTCGCAACTGTCCGCCCGTAAATCGACTACGCAGTTCAGCGGCTCCATCATCGCGTGCGCCAGGTACGGGACATCGTACTCAGCCGTAATCGTCTTGGCCGCCGTCTTTAGCGCTGCCGCGGGATCGCCTGTCTTTTTGGCGAGGGTTCCGGGGTTTTTCGCCAGCTCTCGAAAATCGCGCAGCATTTGTTCCGTGGAGAGAGCGGCGTTTGGCCCCAGATCCCATTCGACAGTTAGTTTGTCCCGTCCGATCTTCGCCGGCCAAAACCGCTCCGCGATCACGGCCACGCCGGAGGGAATCTCCTCTACCGCCTTCACGCCAGGAACCTTAAGCGTTTTGCTCGCGTCGAATTTCGCTACTTTTCCGCCGAACACCGGCGGCCGCGCCACCACTGCCGTCAGCATCCCGGGCACAGTGACGTCCAAGCCAAACTGCGCCGTGCCGTTCGTTTTCGACGGTGTGTCCAGCCGCCGCGTCGCCTTGCCAATCAGGGTGAACGCCTTCGCGTCTTTCAGCGGCACATCCGCAGGCGCCGTCAACTGAGCCGCCGCGTTGGCGAGCGAGCCATACGTGGCGCGCCGGCCCGTCGCGCCGTGAATGACCACGCCATTGTCGACATGGCAGCTCGAAGCTTCTACATTCCACTGGCGCGCCGCTGCTTCGACCAGCATGGTGCGAGCGATGGCTCCCATCTTGCGATACCGCACCCATTCGGCGGGAGACGTTGTGCTTCCACCCGTAATCTGAATCCCAAACGCGGGATGGTTATAGACTTTGTCCACCGGCGCTGCTTCGACGCGGATCTTCGACCAGTCCGCCTGCAACTCCTCATTCAATAGCATCGGCAAGGAGGTATAGATTCCTTGGCCCATTTCCGAGTGTGCCGCGATCACGGTAACGCTCTCGTCTGTCCCGATTCGCACAAACGCATTGATTGCGAAATCCTTTTCCTCCGCTGCCAGGGCATCACTGCCAGCCAGCGGCGCATGCAAGCTCACCAGGAGCCCGCCGCCGATCGCCGCCCCGGTTCTAATAAACTCCCGCCGCCCTACAACCGCCGAAGCGCTCATCTTGTCCTCCCTTCACTTGCCAGCTCCGCGGCTCTATGGATGGCTCGCCGGATTCTTGGGTAGGTCCCGCAGCGGCAGATATTCCCACCCATCGCTTCATCGATGTCCTTATCTGTAGGTTTGGGATTTTCTGCCAGCAAGACTGCCGCACTCATGATCTGCCCTGACTGGCAGTAGCCGCATTGCGGTACGTCCAGCTCAATCCAGGCTCTCTGCAGCGGGTGCGTAAGATTGGCGGATAACCCTTCGATGGTGGTCACGTGCTTGCCCTCCGCGCGCGACACCGGCGCAACGCAAGATCGAATAGCCTTCCCGTCGAGGTGCACCGTGCATGCCCCGCACAGCGCCATCCCGCAGCCAAATTTTGTGCCGGTCATTTCGAGCGAATCCCGCAGGACCCACAACAATGGTGTCGAGGGATCAACGTCGACCTGGACTGCCTTTCCATTTACGAAAAAGCTTGTCATCTGGGGTCTACCTCCGTAGTTCTTGAATGAGACCTTGGAATTCTGACTTGGATGGAATTCCAGCGCGTAATGTTACAACTTTTTTTAGCAAATCTGCAGTTCGACTCTTGGGGGTCGGAGCTTTAGTTTATCCTGAGCCTCGAAGGGCTCCGACATAAACGCCACTCACCCCCAAGTGTCATCCCGAGCCCGCCGCGGCGGGAGGGATCTGCTTTTCGCTCTTTCAGTCGCCCTGCTCTCTAGCGCCGGACTTTCCCCTGGTTTGGGGGGTGTGCCTTCTGCGTCCCGGTTGCCTTTACCGGGAACTCCCCGCGTTCTTTGCGGGGAGAGCGCGGCATCCCCAAAAGCCGCACCCTTGGAAAAACGAAACCCCAAAGGGTCCGCCACCCAATTCAAAAGACTGCCCCACCCGCCTGAGTTTCAATCGCCTGTCTGCGGGTATACGATGCCATTAGTCACTCAGGAGGAAACCTTGAGTCAAAATGACGTACTCGGCTTGAACTCGGAGTACGAGCGATGGCTTGGTAGAACCTCTGGATTATCTTTTCCTCGCGGCGTGACCGCATTTGATGTTTTTTGCGCTGAGCAATTTCTTAAGCCACATGTTCTACTATCGGATCAAGACGTGTTATCTGGACTTGTCGGGAAAAGTGATGACGGTGGCGTAGACGGTTTTTATTTCATCCTTAATGGAGCACTGGTTGACGAGAGTACGGAAATTTCCGCGCAGCAGGGACAATCAGTGCATTTAGTGTTGCTTCAAACAAAAGAGGGACAAGGGTTCTCGCCCACTGCCATAGATAAATTTGATACCTTCACCGATGACCTGCTTGACTTGACAAAAACTCCGAACAAATACGGTCGTAAATATCACAATAAGTTGCAAGACAAAATGCGGACTTTCAAGGACAAATATCAGCAGTTGTCCCTTCCTAAGATCGCAATCGATTACTATTACATTACTCGACAAGATGTGATGGAAAATGAAGGCTGCGAGATGTCGGGCAGAAAAGTAGTAGCTACTGCCAGGCGCCATATTTCAAAGGCAACGATAAATGACTTCCACTTCATCAATGCCGCTAGGCTTTATTCGCAGATTGGAATACGGCCTCCCACGACAAAGACTCTTTCATTTATAGAAATCATGGATGCATCCGAAGGTTGGGTGGGTGTGGTTTCGCTCCCAGAGTTTTACTCATTTCTAAAAAAAGAAGATGGCGAGCGGAATGAAGCCATGTTCGATGATAATGTTCGAGGTTTTCAGCGGGAAACAAACGTCAATCAATCAATTCAAGAAACCCTTTCTTCCCCAGAAAAGAGTCCGGAATTCTGGCTTCTCAACAATGGCGTGACAATCCTGTCATCTCTTGTACAGCCGAAGTCACTTCGAAAATTAGAGATTACCGACCCGCAGATCGTCAATGGGTTACAAACATCTCGCCAGATATTTACCTACTATTCCTCTGGGCAGACTCCTCTAGATGATAAGCGGAGGATATTAATCCGCGTTATACAAAATGCGAATGAAAATACGCGGGACAAAATAATTAGAGCTACAAACAATCAGAATCCTATGCCTGCGGAAGCTCTATTCACGACGTTTAGGATTCACAAGCAGATTGAAACGGTTTTTCTTCGGCATGGATTGTTTTATGAGAGGCGCAAGGGATTTTATCGTGACCAGGGCAAGCCGATGTCACAAATAGTGCCAACGTCAGAGTTAATTCCCGCAGTAATTGCAATCATGACCGACCGCCAAGATGATGCGCGCGGCAGGCCCAAAGGCTACATACAGGACACAATCAAGAGGTGGAAACTCTTTGGACATGATGACTACGACGATTCACAGATCACATCCGATAAAGAAGTAAACGATAATCCCCCATTTGATATCAGCGTCTATCTTAATTGTGTGCGGCTTGTAAGGCGCGTCGACCAGTTCCTAGAGACACCAAAGTTAAGACTCGATGCGGAGGCCAAAAGAAATATTAGATTTTACCTTGCGAAGTATGCTGCATGCGCCGCGATTGGAAACGCCCATTGCCCACCTGTGGAGATCTCCAAGATGGATGTAGATGCAATCACCGACGAATCGCTTAGGACATATCTTAAGGTTATCAGGGGAATTTACCGTAGGTATGGTGCCAATGATGATGCAGGGCGCTCCCCCAAGATGAGCGCGGCTTTGAACAAGACCCTAATGAGAACTTTTTTAAAGGCGGGTGGCCGCCCTGTTTCCTGCGGAAAATAAAATAATCCTCTTCAATACCCTGCAAATAGTGTCGCCACCGGAAACCCACAGGCCGAAGAAAACACAGGAGAAGATAAGGTATGAGTATTGGGCTGCGGCGATTTGATTAGGGCCTCAGTCGAAGCATTCCGTGAGCTTTACGGAAGTACTCACTGTCACCAATGTGCTGGTAGGCCTGGACCAGTCGAAAGCGCACGCCGAGGGCGCATCTAGCACAGCTCGGAAACTGCCCCCCTTTTATACAGATCAGTTCTTGACTCGTTTTGTCACCATTTTCAATATGCGCTTCGTGTATTACCTCGTAAATTCCTGAAACGGTTATGGGATCGCCAGGGCGGGAGACGACACGTTTGTGCAGCAATAATCGACCTACAATAGGATGCCCCTTGCGCGTACCCCTCGACACCTGACTCCGCGAACCTACCGTTCCCATAGAAGGCGCTTGCCTTCCGCTCAGCGACGCCTTCACTAAGTCGCGCACCGGCGTCATCGGTAGTGGCTGCCCGAACCTCCCGTCTTTCGCAATCGTTTCGTCCGAGGGTTGTCTTGAGCTGTCGCTACTTGCTCCGGGTGGTTCTTCGGGGGGTTTACTAAGCTTTTTCATACACGAACCCCTATTACGTTCTTAATACAAAATACCACCGTGCAGGTCAATCCGACAAGGAATAAAAGGGCGGCGAGCCAGGTGGAGATTGTCAGCGCCCTTGAATACCAACTTCTCTTGTCGAAGTACTCCTGCCTGCCCTCCATGTAAAACTTCCAAATATAGCCGACATATTTCCTCTGCGCGGCAATGCTGAGCGGAGATGAAAACACGGTCAGAATAATGCATGCTGCAAAACAGACCCATGATGCGAACAGAAGGTTAAGGCAGATTGCCTGCTTTAGCGGAACAATGTCTTTAACGAACGCGAGCGAGACACCCAACGCACCGCTGGATACCGCCAATAGACTTTGCTCGAAGCTCTTAGTGCTGCTCTGAACATCATTCCAGGCTTGGTTCTTGTGTTCGTCGTACAGTTCCCGCCGTCGCTGATCCTTGTCTTTCTCTTGTTGGTCACTCTTAGGTTTATTCATTCCGATGACTCTGTTGCTGGGCATAATGACAGACCTGCGAAATACTCGCCAGTGTCTTTGATACGCTGGGCCGGTGGCCCGTCCTTCGACAGCGCGTATTTTGTGCGTTTTTTGCACCCGGGTCGTTACTCCCGGGGCGTCTCGGATGATTTTTCGGGATCGAAGGGTGGGGTCTTTCTCTTAACCCTTTTCTTTTTGTGGGCTCCAAGTAGAGCCCACACCCGTTTCTAATTTCTATTTTCTAGCTAACCGCTGCTTGTTGAGAACGCTCTGTCGCCTTCTTCAATCGCGCCAGAGCATCCGCTACTCCCTCGTGTAACTGCCTGCTCGCGAAATGTTCGAGCACCCATCCCCACCATCCAGGTGAGATTGTGAAGTCTCAACCAAAGCTCACCCGGCGGGTGCCCCAGGTGCCGGTCCTGCACCTGGGGTTTGTGACTTTGCTTTTTTCTTGTTCGTCTAGCTGCCGTCGCACCGTTAAACCCACTTTATTGCCGTTCACCCCTTAATTTTCCCCATTCAGTGCAAATCACTTAACCTATCCGTACTGGCATGCTATTCTTTCCCGTGTTTGTTTACACTGAGTCTCGATCCGCGATTCGGACACTGTCGGGAAGTGCCAACCTTCAGCCCCGATCTGTTCCCCTAGCCGCTCCCTGCGCTTGCACACCACCGACTCGCCCGACCGTTTGCAAACTGGTTACGCTAAGGACTTCAATGGACGCTTGTATCCCTTTTGTTTTCAATCGCTCGTCGACCCTTCGTCTCCGTCGTCGTCCCACAGGAAGTTGTGTATCCCCTTTATTCCCTTGCCTTTGCGGACGCTTTCCTTCGCAACAGGGGGGTACACCCCCTCCCCCAATCTTATTTCCCACTCATTCTTGTCCCGAGCCTCTGGGGGTCTTGCCGGAGAGTTTCGACCCGGCTGGGAGAGAATCCTGCCTTTCACCAGCTCGCCCGCCGAAGCTGGCGAGCCCCGAGCGCGCGAAGGCGGGTCACCCACCGTTTCTCTCCCCCGTACCATTGCGTCCAAGAGGCCACGATGCCAGAATGCTCTGGAACGTAGTAGTAACGCCACACCGGGAAACATCTCCGCTCCTCCCGGTGTCTAAGTCTATGAGTAGAGCGGACGCCGGGTGCGGAAACGTCATACCTCCAAGCCCCGGTCAAGTGTCGTGCCGTAAGGTAAGGTGGCCCGGGAAGCATCCGCAAGGATGCGGGTTTAAACGGGCCGGAAAGGCCGGCAGTGTCCGATTGGGCCAGCACGCTCTCCTGGAGCCGTGACGAATCCGAACTCGTCACCGAGCTGCAAGCCGGCTCGGAATCCGCGTTCGATTGGCTCGTCACCCACTATCACGCTCCCGTGTACAACCTCATCCTCGGGATGCTGGGAGACGTGTCTGACGCCGCCGACGGTACGCAGGAAGTATTTCTGAAGGCCTTTCGTGGCGTTCGCAGTTTTCGCCGGGGCAGCTCATTGAAGACGTGGCTCTATCGCATCGCCATTCGCGAAGCCCTCAATCACAAGCGCTGGTTCAAGCGCCATCTGCAAAAAAACGTCTCCATCGACGCCGTTCCTGAAGAAGGCCAGGCCGCCCTTGAAGTTCCGGACCTCGGCGCTACGCCTTTTGAGCAGCTCGCCGCGCACGAGATTCAGGTGGCCGTGCAGAGCGCGCTGCAGCAGGTTCCCGATGTTTTTCGCAGCGCCGTGATTCTCCGCGACCTCGAAGGGCTCAGCTACGAGGAAGTTGCCGAAGTGCTCGAATGTAGCGTTGGCACCGTGAAGTCGCGCATCCTTCGCGGGCGCCGGGCTCTCAAGGATCTTCTCGAGCCGCTCTTGGGCGACCTCGAACCGCGTCACCGTCCCAGCGAAGGACATTCGTCCGCGCACCCCAGCCCGCGGACGGCTCCTTTTGCGGATGCATTTTCGGCGGCGCGGCGCATCACCGTTTCTTCGCAAAGCACGTCGCTGCGGGCAAGTTCCGCGGGCAAGGATTTTCAATGAAGTGCAAAACTGTACGAACCAGGCTGGCCGCGTATCTCGACGACGCCATCACCAAAGCGGCGCGCGCCGAAGAGCGCGTGCAAATTCGCGAACATCTGGAACTGTGTGCGCATTGCCGCATGGAGCTCGAGCGCTATCGCAGGCTGGCCGTCTTGTTATCCAGCGCTCCGAAATTTGTTCCTCCTTCCGACTTGGCCGTGCGCATTCGCGTCTCTGCCTCTCAGGCTCGCTCCGCGGAAGGCTTTCCCGGCCGTTGGCGCCGCATGCGCGACCGCGCTGAAATTCTTCTCGACAATGTTTTCCGCCCGCTCACCGTTCCGGCGACCGGAGGATTTTTCTCCGCCATTCTCGTCTTCGTGCTCGTGCTGCAGTTGATCGTGCCCGGCATCGTAGTGCAGGCTGATCCCAACGATGTGCCGCTGAATATTTTGCGTCCCGCCGAGCTCATCACCCTTTCGGAGTATCCGCGATCTTGGGCCCCGGATAAACACGATCTTGAGCTCGCCCTGCCGCACGGCTTGCTCGTGGATGTCACCGTTGACGCCAACGGCCAGATGGTCGGCTACCAGATTATTTCCGGGCCGGACAGCGTTGAGCTTCGGCATCAACTTGACCAGATACTCCTGTTCTCGCGCTTCCGTCCGATGCTGAGCTTCGGCCGGCCGACCGCCGGTGGCCATGTCGTCCTCAGCTTTAGCGCCGTGCACGTTCGCGGCTGAGTTTTTTCCGCGGCTTCGCCTGAAATTCGGACCTGTCCCGCGGAACGTCCTGACTTGCCCTTCAGGCCAGCATCTTTTTATGTTTCCATCCGCTAACCTTTCCAGGGAAAGTGAAAGCCGCCGGAACTCTCCGGGCGCAAGTCCCTCATGTCACCACTCACACGCATAACCGCCGTGATTTTCGCCATTCTGGTTATGGCGCCCCTTGCTGTTTCCGCGCAGCGCGGGGTCTCCACTCCCGAACGCCTGCTGTTTGAGGCGCTCAACCGCGAACGCGCCGCTCGCGGGTTTTCGATGCTCGTGTGGAATGATTCGCTCGCCTCCGCCGCCCGCCAGCATGCCGAACGCATGGCCCAGCACAACAAGCTCTCTCACCAGCTTCCTGGCGAACCCGATCTGCGCATGCGGGCCGCCGGCACCGGCGCGCGTTTCAGTATGGTGGCAGAAAACGTCGCCATCGGTCCCGATGCCACTGTTATCCATTCCGGATGGATGCATTCGCCCGGGCATCGCGCCAACATCCTCTCCCCGGAGCTTTCGGCCGTGGGAATCGCGGTGGTCCCGCGAGGTGCGGAGCTGTTTGCCGTGCAGGATTTTTCCCAAACAGTTCCCAATTTGAATTTAAATCAACAAGAGCAGCAGGTGCTTCCCCTCCTCGCTGCGCGTGGCCTGCAAATCATTGCCGGGAATAACGATGCGCGAAAAAGCTGTGATTCGAATCGCGACTTTGCGGCGAATCGCCCGGCGCTCGTGGCGCGTTACGAAACAACGAATTTGAAGGATCTGCCGAGCGACCTGGAACGGAAAATCCAGAGCGGCCGCTACCGTGCCGCCGCTGTCGGCGCCTGTTCCGTTGAGGACGCACGAGGATTCACACTTTTCCGCATCACCATTCTTCTGTATTAATTGGAATAGAAATATTTGTGGCACAACTCCAGAAATGAGAAGCCGAAAAAAGTGAAAACTAGTTGTTTGCCGGCGAAGAAAGAACTAGACTACTCGCCATGAATTGCGCTCCCTGCGCCTTTTGGCATCGATTTAGCAGGCCACCCAACTAGATGGCGAGGGGCGTTTCTCCAGATAATTTTCGTAAAAAGAAATTTAGCCCACTCGCAGAGAGTGGGTTTTTTATTGTGCGCCGCTTTTATTTACATTTTTTTGTTTCGCGGAATTTCAGTTTTAAGTTTTGAGAAATGAAAAAAAGATGAAGAGGTTCAAGCCATGATCATCTCGATGAGACTCCATGCAACACGGGAAGAGATCGACGAAGTACGCAAACAGGTCGAGCACTTCGGCTACAAGGTTCATTCCATCGAAGGAGAAGAAAGAGTCGTGATCGGCGTCGTCGGCGTCGGCGACGTCACCGCGTGCTTGGAATCCGTCGAAGCCATGCCCCAGGTGGAGAAGGTGGTGCGCATCTCCGCGCCGTACAAATTCGTGAGCAAGGAATTTCGCCCCGGGCGCACGCGGATCCGCGTGAACGGCACGGAAATCGCGGGCAGCGAATTTGTGGTGATGGCTGGCCCCTGCTCCGTGGAATCGGAACAACAAATTATGCGCGCGGCGGAAGGCGTGGCGCGCGCGGGCGCAAAAATTCTGCGTGGTGGAGCGTACAAGCCGCGGACGTCGCCCTACGACTTTCAAGGAATGGAAGTGGAAGGGCTGAAGCTGCTGCAAAAAGCGAAGAAAGCCACGGGACTCGCGATCATCACGGAAGTGATGGGCGACCGGGACGTGGAGGTGGTGGCGGAGTACGCGGACATCATGCAAGTAGGCGCGCGCAACATGCAGAATTTCGTGCTGCTGAAAGCGCTGGGAAAATGCGGGCGCCCCGTTCTGCTGAAGCGCGGAATGAGCGGCACGATCAGGGAACTCTTAATGTCCGCGGAGTACGTTGTGGCGCACGGAAATCCGGACGTGATTTTGTGCGAGCGAGGCATCCGCACATTTGAAACCGAAACGCGCAACACTTGCGACATTGCGGCGATTCCGGCGCTGAATGAATTGACGCACCTGCCGGTGATTTTGGATCCAAGTCACGCGACCGGAAAAAGGAGCCTGGTGCCGGCGCTCTCTCGCGCGGGCGTGGCGATTGGCGCGGACGGCTTGCTTGTGGAAGTGCATCCCGCGCCCGAAAAAGCGATCAGCGACGGCGCGCAATCGCTGGACCTCGCGCAGTTCCAAAAAATGATGACGGACCTGAAGCCCTACATTCAGCTGTGGCGAGAATCCCGGAGCCATGAAGTGCGCGCTACCGCTGGTCGGTGAACTTTGCGCCCTTAGGGGAACAGGGCACATGCCTCCCCGCGAAGATGTCGAGACATTTTCGTCACTGTCCCATCGGATCGAGACCACAGAACGCGAAGAGCGAATACGGAAAGGGCCGCCCCTCGGGCGGCCCTTCCCCTTGCTTGATGTCTGAGGGTTCAGTTCTTTCCAACTTGACCTATGCTTTGCTTCGCGACGCCATTCGGAACGTCGCGTTCGGTCGTGAAGACATCCTCGTCGTGTACGACCCCGTTCAGCGGCGTAAACGGATCGGCGTTGCGCGTATCCGACCAAATAGGATGAGCTTCGTCGCCGACGATCGTCAGGCCGCTATAGTCGCCGTTAAACCCAGCTTGGGCGCCATCGGGCGGGGCAAAGACGGGTGAGAGGACGTCGAAGCTGAACGGCAGTATGGGTGCTCTGCCTCCAGCCAAGACATAGTCGGAATTGCCCTGCTGTACGCCGGGCTGCGGCGGCGCGAACCCACCCGGCGGGGTGGCATTCTCGTTCGGCACTCGCTCGCTACGATAATAGCTAACGCCGACATGGTCAGTTCTCCTGCCTGAGACGACATCGATAGCCGCAAAGTAGTGGTCGAGCCCGCTATCGGGATTGACCGTCCCCAGCGATGTCCATGTGAGACCTCCATCGGCAGAGCGGGCGAGCTGGATGTCGTACTCGCCGTTTCGGTAGTCCTGCCAGGTCGCGAAAACGTCCCCATTTGCCCTATTCTCGGCGATGCGGGGGAAGTCGTTGGTGCGAATCCACGGGCCAGGAACGCACTCCTCCGGCCCCCGGCCGAAATCGCATTGCGGCTCGTTGGCGATGACGTCATCGCCGACCTTGGCAGGGCTCCCGCAATTCAGGTGCGCGGTTCCTGCCGGCGAGCTTCCGCTTGGCTTGCAGTGGACGGCGAGCTGCTGGGCGTTTGGGTTGTTCGCTGCGGTATTGCCATTATTGAACACGACCACAAGGTCACCGTTCGGCTGAACGATGGGATCTGAACCCTGATCTAAGTCGCAGTCATTCGGATTGCGAGTCGAATCAAAGAAATCGCCGAAGAAACAGAGCGTCGGGGAATTGCCGCTGATTTCCTCGGGAGTCGAAAAGGTCAGGCCATGATCGGTCGACATGGAACCAAAGATTGCGTTGCTGCAAAATCCCCCGCCGGGGCCGCACCCGAAGCGAAAAACAGTCCAGGTCACGTAGACATTGTCTCGGTTCGGGCTACCAGGAAAGATGTCGGCGGTGTTGAACGGCTTGTCATGGAAAACGTTGGGGTTGTTGTCCTCCACCACGATGAATCTCCGGCTGAAAGTCCCAATGTTGCGGAAAAAGGATCCCTGCGCCCCGAGCGGCGACTGAGCCACATAGACCATGGCCGCGTTTGAGAGAACATCAAACCCAACGCAAGTATAGAAACCCCTACCCTGTGAGTCGAAGGCTGGGGCCGGGTCGCTTCCAGCGTCATAGGTGTGCCCTGTGCCGGGACCGGCAAGGATCGTGTGGCTGTTCGGATCGCCTGCGGTCGGTGTTTCCCCGTCCGGGTTGTTGACCTTCTGGCGGAATGGCGGGAGCATGTCGCCCCAGGTCGCGCCACCATCGGTCGACCAGGCGATGCTGCACTGGTTAAAGCCGACGCGGCTGTCGTTTGCGCCAGCGAGCAGGTTCCTGGGATTGGCCGGATTGAAGACGATCTTCTCCTCGGCTTGGCGGCGGAAGGTACAGTCTTGGTTGACCCGCGTGTTGTTGTGATCGTCGCTACCCAAGCGGTCGCTGCATCCGAGTGTGACGTTCACCTGGCCAATATTGGCAAAGCTGCCGGGGTCCTGTCCGTCAGCCTCTTCCGCCCTCATCTCTGCGGCACTCAATGCCTCGTGCGCCGCGACCAATGTCCCGTTCGAGATAAACGGCAATCTCTTGGTCAAGGGTCCGCCGGTCCGGTTGAAATTGACAGGGAGTTCGGCGGGTTTCAGTTTGCCGGTGGCCGCATCGTGCAACGTCCTCCGGGTTGGCTCTTGACCGAACGTCGGTCCACCGTAAAGGAGGACGAGTGCAGCTATTGCAAATACTATCTTCAACACCCAGGGTCTTTTCATGATGGTTCCCTCTCTTAGAATTGTTGGAATTGTACGGTTCTCACTGCTCTTGCCTTGTGACGGTCCCATCGGGACCTACCAGGAATGACAGACGACTCATTAGAGTGACGATGGCAGATGCGGTGCGGATGCTAGGCCACGCAAATAGGGCTGTCAAGTACCGAAAGAGGCGATAGTACTCTCAGTGCGCTCACGGTGATGAGCCGATTGGGTCTGAGACTCACATGGCGCCAATGCGGCCCAAAGAGAGTCGCTGGTCACTAATTGCCTAGCCGGGTGTGCACGTGAAGAGCTCCCGATGAGCTAGTCCCAGTACAAGATACTTGACGAAGTCAAGGCAAACTACCAAACGCAGAAAGTCTTTCAGCTTCTTGAGAGCTTTCTTGAGAGGCAGCCGCCACTGAAGCCAACGAAAATATCGCCAGCGACGGCGCGCAATCGCTGGACCTCGCGCAATTTGAAAAAATGATGCGCGATCTCAAGCCGTACGTTCAGCTCTGGCAAGAATCACGAAAGGGAGAAGTAGCCGCCGCTGCCAGTTGAGCCGCAGAGCTTCAATAGAATTCGTGCAAAAGATGAAGAATCCTAAGCGCCGCTCTTTTACTTCTGGATCAGCAGCAGAGCGGTCGGCTGTGGTGATGAAGAGTTGCTCGTGTCCAGCCCAACGCCGTACAGCACAAACTTTCCCTTCACCTGTCCGGCCACCACGTCGAAATTCTGGATTGTTGTGCTTCCGATCGCCAGCGTTCCCTTGGGGAATAGGCCCGGACTCGTTTGCGTTCCCAGCGTGATCACGTGGTCCGTAAGATGGTTAGCAAAGGGATCCGTGCCAGGGCTTACAAAAATTCCGCCGGTGAGAGTTGTGCCCGTGTTCGGCCCGAATCCCACCATCTGACTGATATGCCCCGGGTTGGCAAGAGTGCCGACGGGCATATTGGGTTGAAAGAGCACGCCCAGATACTGTCCGGCAAGGATTCCGTTCGTTCCGCTTGTAGACAAAGCGCCGCCCGGCTGTTGCAGGCCCACGGCAGGAATTCCCGTGCCATTGTCAATCACCATCGTCCCGTGACCCGAGAATGCCATCGTGACCTGGTTTGAGGTACTCCCCGTAAAGGACAAGACCTGGAATGTGTTGTCGCAGAGTACACCGGTCTGCATCGCATTCGCAGTACTCGCTGTCCCGTTGAGTTGAAAAGTGTTAAACGTCAGATTGTAGGTGTTCGAACTCATGCTCGGCTGTGTCACGGCCACATTTCCGTAGGCCGGATCCATGATCGAAAAAGCTCTCGTGGGTAGCGCGACGAACTGGTAGGTCGTTGGCACAGGGAGCTGCGGGCAGCTGTTCACCACTGCCGCGACCACTTTGCTGCCCATGCCGTCGGGCTGCATTAGCACCATCTCGTCCTGCATTTCGACCGCATATCCAAAAACTGAAACGCAGCGACGAAAGGTGCAGGGGAAACCGAAATGAGCAAAGTATTGGCGGAATCCCGGGATGGTCGGCGAGAAAACCTTGGTCCGATTGAAGCTGGTTACTCCAGGCAAGCCGCCGTTGCCTTGGTCGCGTTCAATGAAAACGCCGTCGTTCGCATCGCTGTGCGAAATCAAAACCTGCCAGATATCCCCCGGCGCTTGCGTACCGATGAAACTCGTCGAGGGGTTGACCACAATGCTGTACGTCACCGGCGGGGATGTTACGGGCGGCACCTGCGAATCCGTTACCTGGACCATGATGTTGGTGGTCGTCCCCGCAGCGGTTGGTGTGCCGGCTATCACACCCTGATTGTTGCTGGTCCCCAGGGGGCCCAATCCCGCAGGAAGCGCACTGGAACCCGTCGCCAGGCTGAAAGTGTAAGGTTGAACTCCCCCGGTCGCCGAGATGGAAAAAAGGTATTGGAAGCCGACCGCCCCGGTCGGCGCCGTCGAAGGCGTGATGACCAGCGGGAGCGGCGGACCAATGTTGATACTCAAATTCCCTGAGATCGTTACATTGCCTCCAGGGCTCGCATCCGTCAGCATCACCGTAAAATTGTAGGTCTGCGGGGTTCCGGTGGGCGTACCGCTGAAGTTGCCAAAGTTATCCATCGCGAGTCCGGGAGGAAGCGTCCCGCCAGTCTTTGTGAACGTAAAGTTACCTGTTCCTCCCGTAGTCGGGATATTGGCCGAATATGCGGTCCCCACATTTCCGGCGGGCATTCCGGGCGACGTCGCGATCGTCGGTGGCGGCGTGACACTAAATCCGATAGGAAAAGAGTCCGCCGCGTTCGTGACCGAAGTTGCCGTCAGCGTCACTTGAGTAGGACTGGAAACGGAGCCGGGCGCTTGGTACGTGGTGGAACTGCTCGTCGTGCCGGTCAGCATCCCGAGCCCGGAGAGACTCCAATTCACGCCCTTGCCCGCGGGATCATTCGTGGTGGCAGTAAACGTCACCGATTGCCCCTGATCCATGGCTCCGAAATTGGGCGAAACCGATATGTTGATTGGGGGCGGTGGAAGCATCATGTTGTTGTAGCCGCCGCCGCCACCGCCGCAACCGGCAAAAACGATCCCCAAGTTCAGTGCCACAAGCGAAAAAGCAAAACAGATTAGGCGTTTCATTGTGTCTCCCGAAGTTTGTCGTCGGGGTGCAGCGGGCAAACTACCGAGAACGTTCAGGGCGAAATAGGCTCGCCAGCGCAGCGAGGTGTCTCGCAGCCCGCACCGAGTTCAGCTCAAAGGATTGATAATTGCGCGAGATTTTGCTCCCATCCGGGCCATATGTCAATGCCGGGGAGTCGTGGCGGAGGGGGAATGCAAAATCAGTTGGCGGAAGATGGCTGCGCGTCGGAAAAGCTTTCGGAGGCTTCCAGAGCGGTGGGATAAATTTTCACCAGGCGATCGACCAGAGTCAACTTCAAGACGCTTTCGATCATTCCTTTGACGCCGGCGAGCCGGAGCGCTCCGCCGGCTTTTTTCAAACGAGACAAGCAGTTGACCACTTTGCCGAGGCCTCCGCTGTCGAGCTTGGTGACTCCGGTGAAATCGAGGACGACGCGCGTCTTGTTCTCGCCGATGAGCTGATCGAACGCCAGCTCCAACTGCTTGCACTCGGCGCCCATCTGCAGGGGGCCCCTCAACTCCAGGACCACGATGCCGGGCTGCAGCTCTTTTCGGACAATATCCACGGGAACCTTCCGTTCTCTACATTGTCACGCGATGCGATGCACGAAAACTTGCACTCAGAAAATTACCGGGCATCGGAGCACGCGTCAAGAGCTGGTGACGCTCTTCGTTGCTTTGTTCTCATCCCCTTCATAGGGGAATTCACGAATGATCCTCACGCAATCGGAAAGCGCGTCAATGAGGGAACTTCCCCAGCCGGTGGGGAGAAACGGCCCCGTGCTCTGGTTCACCGGCTTATCCGCTTGCGCGAAGAAACGCGCGAATATTCCCGGCGGGGGCGCGGCAAATTCCTTGACGGTGATGTGAAAAAAGACGTCGCCGTCCTTCTGACATTTCTTGAATGAAAAATAATGGAGCTGAGCAAGCTCTTCGGAGACATTTTTCTGGGCAAATTTCCAATCGCTCACGAACCCCTCCGCGGCGCAGGGTTGCAGCATGCAGGCAAGTGGCGCCGAGAACAGGCGAAATCTTAGGCTGCACCGCAGCGCAAGTCAACGCAGTGCGCGGCTGGGTAGTGTCTCGGTGTGAATTTACTGTATTATCCGCAGACCGCTGCGCCGAATCAGAGATGGACGCAAACCTGTACGGCCCATCCTAATCGCAAAGTTGTTGTGCTCGATTAGGTCCGTAGCCTTTTCAAGTGATCGCGCAAACACTGCGTTTTTCACATGATGCCATTCGACGCCTAGGGTGGGATCAGCAAGCTGGTATCCCCGCTCGTACCACCAAGGTTTTTCATCTCCTCCGGGTCGCGGCTTGATGCGTATGATTCTTGTGGTCATAAATCGTCGATCAATACTTTCATTTAAGCCGTGAGACAAGGCTAGAGCGCGCTTCTTCGATGGCGGCAACGGCGAGCTCGCGGCTAACGCTCGGATATTGTTCCAGGAATTGGTCCAGCGTATCGCCGCCCTCCAAGTAATCGATTAAGATCTTGAAGGGAACGCGGGTACCGCGGAAGACAGGCTCGCCACCGAGTATGTTTTCGTCCTTGATAACGACGTTTTTCATCTTCGGCCTCTCGCTGACTTAGAGTGTAACAAGCAAAGGCCAAGGTAAAAAGCAGCTGGCCCGCTCCACCCGCCCCTTACTTTTGCCCGAGAATGACTTCGTGCCGAGGATGACAATCAGCGACAGGGTCGTATGGGAGTGACTTGCTTTGGTCGCCGTGAGAGACTTCGAACTCGGCTGTTCCCTTGATTCGTTCGGGCAAACCTTCGATACGCGCTTTGCCTTCATAGTTCGTGCCGACTGTGGCATCCAGCCTGTGAAAGGCCATAAACCTATAACGGATTTGAATGCGGATTTTAGCGTCGTAGATGCCTTTTCCAGACGAGTCTCTCACCGTGAAATCCGCCGTGCAGGATCCTGCCCCGCCTTTCACAACAGGCACTTCCGCGGCGCCTTGCCCCTGCGGCACGGGGAAAGAGCTTCGCGCGAAAGTCGAAATCGACACAGTAAGCAGGCCCGCCAGCCAACCTGCCAGCCACATTCCGTGTGAGATCCGCATAAGAACTCCCCCCTCAAGCCGAGACTGTAGTTCAGTAGGCCGCAGGCGTCAGGGAATGGCGAGAGTTTCGCCTTCGCCGGCGGTGAGTTGATAGCGAAGGCCTTGCCAGAGATAGATTACGCGGAGGCGCTTCCGCTGGCCCTCGGCGGGATCGCCGCCCATCGCCGCATTCGAGACCAAAACCTGCAACGAATTGCCGCGCACTTGCGAGCGGACGAGGCTGGTGACATCCCGGCGGCGATCGCCTGCGCCATAACTCGCTTCCAAAATTTCCAGGCGATCGTCGGAGTCTCGGGGGCTCCAAGCGTCGTTGCCGGGAAGATTGAGAAAGTCCTTCTCGTTGACGCGGACGCGCGACTGGCGCCCGTTGAAAATATAGAAGACGATGAGTTGCTTGCGCTGCTCGGGGTCGGGATCACCGCCCATGACGTCATTGGTGACGCGCAAGCTGAGAGCGTCGCCCTGAATCTGGGAGTTGAGGATATCGGTGACGTCGGCATAGCGATTACCGATGCCATATTGCGCGCGCATCACGCGGAGACGGCCGGCGAAGAAATCGCTGTCAGCGGGAAGATTGAGCGTGTCTTTCTCATTGATGAGGACATGGGCAGATCTGCCGTTGAAGGAGTACCAGACGTTGAGGACTTTGGGATGGTCATCGGCGGGATCTCCGCCCATGGTTTCGTTGGTGACGCGCAGGGAAAGAGAATTTCCCTGAACGTAGGAAGCGAGGCGGGAAGTGACATTGGCGAAACGGTTGTCGATGCCGTAGTCAGCGCGCAAGATTTCCAAGCCGCCTCCGTAACCGGGTTGGGCGGGACCTCCATAGTTGCCGGGGCCGCCGGGGTAACCGGCGTCTCTGGAACGGATGTTCAGGCTGAAGGATTCCTTTTCGGGATAAGTTAGTAGCTGTTCGCGGCCGTATTCATCGCGGACGCGCAGTCGCAGTGTTTTCCGCGCGTGGGGAGTAGGATCGCCGCCGAGGGTGTCGTTGTCCACGCGCATGTTGAGAGTATCGCCGCTGACGAGCGCGCGGACGCGTTCCGTCACATCAACCCAGGTGCCTCCAGACCCATATTCCGCACGGAGCAGCTCCCACCGGCGAGTTTGTGCGGAGGAGGACACCGCGATTGCGAGAAGAATTGCGAGGCTCATGATGATGCGCTTCATCGAAGGCTCCTGGAAGTACGGAAAAATTTGAGATCTTGCGGCGCAGCTGGGAATGCGGAGAAAAAGCCGCCTATGATACCAAAAGACACCCGCGCTGAGGGAAAGTCAAGAATACGGTGCGGGCGAGTGCGCGGGAGAGTTAATTGCCAAATAAGCGAATTGTCCCGAAGAGCTGAAAGAGAGTCTCAGAGGATGACGAGAGTTGCTCTGCAACGTCAGCGCGGTGAAACGGGGCAGCCAGACTGGGCGGAACTACCGGAAAGATTCTTCGCCGAGGAGCGGTCCACGCCGGTTTCATCCAACTTCAGGATGAGAACCTGGCCGCTCGAATGGAAGCTCCCACCGGTCGCGGTTCGCGCTTCTTTCATAGGATTATCCGGGAGAAAGTGCGTCACATCGGTGACATAGCCCGTGGAGGCGAGAGTTTTCTCGACGTAGTCGCGCTCGAGGTCAATATCGGGATCGATCTTGTGCGTGAGTCCGTTATTGCGCTGGTCTCTTTCAAAGCCGATGTCATGTGTGGCCGCGCCGGCCCACAAAGTTTGCCCGTTGACCTGGAAGCTTGCCTTCCAGATGCGGAGATGGTTGCGCGAGGCGACGACGCTGATGGGTTCCGCGTGAGCCCAGCCGTAGTCCTGGAAGCGGCCGAAGAGGCAGAGCGGGCTCATGGGCATTGTTAAGTAGGATTCCTTTGAGAGGCTGTCGAGAATCCCGCGCAGGACGGAGCCGGAAACGTCGGGGTCAACCTTGACCCAGCCGGCCGTGGTGAAGACGCGTTGCATGGCGGGTTCGGAGCCAAGGATGAGGAAATTGAGCATGTCACCCAGATTGCCGTCTTTGTCGGTAATGCGGCGTGGAATTTTTGTGAAGAGGGTAGTGTTAACGCCCGGCAGGGAAGCGACCTGGCGCACGGCAACGCGGGGAGCGCCGCTGTCCGGAGCGTACACTTCGATGCGCGCGGAGTAAGTGCCCGTAGCGGTGTCGTCTTGCGATTGATTGATGCCCACGGAAAGGCGGCCGGAGATCGGTGCGACAAAGTCGCGGTGCGCGCCGATCAGGAAAGGCTGCGAGGTGGCGGCATCGCCGATGAGTCCGAGAAGCGCGCCGCGACCGGCATCGTTGAAAGGTAGAATGCGAATCAAATCGCTGAAGCCGCGCGTGCGGCCTTCGGGACCGTTGTCATCCGGTGCATCGGAATACCGGAGGGTGCCCGTGGCCGTGACCACGAGGTGTTCGCCGGCTTGCACGTCAATGCCGGTGTCGGACCAAAGCTGATCGCCGGCAAGCTGAATTTCCTGGAAGAGTCGGCGCTTGCCGGAAGGCGTCTGGGTGGAGGAAGAGGTTTGCGCGGAAGATTTCGGCTGGGCCGAGGGAGGGCTTGGGTCTGGGACGAGCTGGGCGGCAAGGCGCGGAGGAAGAACCCCGGCTGCCAGCAAAAGGACCGCGATTTGTGCAAATTTTCGCATAAATATTTTGTGCATGGGAACGAGCCATCCTCGGGAAGGTCTTGGCGCATCCTCACTGTTAGCAGATGCGCGGGGAGGAGACAAGTGTTGGCTGGGACGGGCCGTGCAAGAGACATGGGTTTCCTTGACTCATTGCAAGGGCGACGGTAGATTGACAGGATGGCGCGACACAGCCAGAGAAGATTGTGCGCGTCAAGGAATGGCATATTTCGAAAATAAGGGAGTCAAGAGAAGTTGTCCCACACTCGAAGAGGCGTCCGCAGGACGCGCAGGCCGGATGGGAATCGCGACACGATCCATGGCTAGGTTAATTCGACAAGCAGTCTGGCAAGTGTTGTGCGCCGCGGCGATACTGCCGCTGGCAGCGAACGCGCAGGTGCCCTTGGCACGGCCGCGCCCGCAGAACGCGCCGGTCACGAACGTGACGGTGGATGGCAACGAAGCGATGTTCACGACGATGTGCGCGCTGCTGGCGGCGGGATTCGAAGCGGACGTGAGCGCGGACAATTGGCAGCCGTTTCGCGCGCAGATGCGCGAGCGGATGCAGCACCAGCAAGGTCCGGCGGTGGATGCACTGCGCGAGTTCTATCACCAGCACGAGACCTCGGATCCCGGCCAAATGCTTTCACGCTACATCTGGTTCGGGCTGGTGTCCGGACCGGCGCCGAAGTTCGTGCTGGTATTGCGGCGCGATGAACTGCCCCCGGAGGTACTGGGGCTTGAAGGATTCAGCGAAATCCTTTCTCAATACTACAAAGAACAGAACATCGGGCAGCTGTGGAGACAAGTGCAGCCGGTTTATAACGGAGAAATTGAACGGCTGCACGAATCCGTTTCGCAAATCGTATTTCTCGCGGCCGGATACTTGAGGGAGATCCAGGATCCTTCCAATCCTCGCACATTCAAGATCGTGGTGGAGCCGCTCGTCGGCCGCATCACCAACGTGCGGAATTTCGGCGACCATTACTCCATCGTGCTCAGCGGGAGCAATGACATTCCGTCGGACGTGATACGCCACGCCTACCTGCATTTTCTGCTGGATCCTTTGCCACTGCAGTATCCGCACGTGGTGGCGGTGAAGCGGACGCTGTATGAACAGGCCGCGCGAGCGCCGCGGCTGGCGGCGGATTTAAAGGATGATTTTTCCTCCTACTTCGCGGAATGCATGGTGCGCGCGGTGGAGCTGAAGTTGAAGCGAATGTCGCCGGGAGAACGCGAGGCGCTGTTGGACCGGGACGACGCGGATGGGTTCGTTCTGGTGCGGCCGCTGTTCCTGGCGCTGGCGAATTTCGAAAAAACCGAGCCGTCCATGAAATATTACTTTCCGGAAATGCTGCGGGCGATCGATACGGCAGCGGAGGCGAAGAGAATTGAAGCGCTGAAATTTGCGCCCGGAGAGAGCGCAGCCAAGGCGCACGATCCAGCCAGCGAAGAGGTGGTGAGGTTGCGGCCAACGGTGCCGACGACGGTGCCAAACGATCCGGAAGCCATCGCGGCGCTGACGGAAGGCGAACGCCGAATCGCGGAGAAAAGCCCGCGCGCGGCGGAAGCGTCGTTTCAGAAAGTGCTGGCGAAGTATCCGGAGCAGCCGCGGGCCTGGTACGGTTTGGGATTGGTAGCGCTTATGGAACACGACGGAGCGCGAGCGAAGCAGGTTTTTGGAAGGCTTACGACAGGAGAGCACGCGGCAACGCAGGACCCCATGGTGTTGGCGTGGTCGCACGTTTACTTGGCGCGAATCTACGACGACGAAGGGCAGGCGGAACTCGCGAAGACGGAATATCAGGCGGCGTTGGGGGTTGTCGGCGGCCCGGAACAGGCGCGGCAGGCGGCGCAGAAGGGGCTGGCGGCGTCCGCGGCGCAGAAGCCGGTGGAGCGGCCTTGAACCGCCCATGGAAAAGAGGATTGAAAAATTTTTGCAATGGGCCCGCGATCAAAGAATGTGTTGCCGCGCTGCGGTCAACCGCAACTCCACGGACTCCAGCGGGCTATCTGAGAGGAGAAGAGAAATGATAAGGAAGTGGAACATTGTGATAACGGGCGCACTGGCGGCAATGATGCTTTGCGCGAGCGGAATCGCCAGCGCGCAGTACGGAGGGAAGCCGGCCGCGCAGGCCCCGGCCCAGCAGCCGGCGGCGAATCCGGCCCCGGCTCCCAAACCCTTGACCCTGGATAAGGATGCGCCGGCGCCCGCGCCGGTGAACGCGGAAGAAGATGCGGCTTTCAAGGCGTTTACGGATTCCCCCGCCGTGGATCCGAAGAAAAAGATCGAGCTGGGGGAAGCGTTCGTGCAGAAGTACCCGCAGAGCCGCTACCTGCCAATCATCTATAACACGCTTACGTCGGCCTACGTGCAGACGGGCCAGGTGCAGAAGATGGAAGAAGTGGGCGAAAAAGAAATCGCATTGAACCCTAACGATGTGCAGGTGCTGGCGGTGCTGGGGCAGACCATTCCGCGCGCGCTGAACTCCACCACGCAAGACCCCGTAAAAGAATTGGAAAAGGCGGAGCGCTATTCGAAGCGCGCGATCGAAGTGACGCCGACTTTGCCCAAGCCGGAGACTCTGACGGAAGAAAGCTTCACGAACGCGAAGAACATCACGCTGGCGATGGCGCACAGCGGGCTGGGATTGGTGTACGTGCGGCGCCAAAAGTACGCTGATGCCATAAGTGAACTCGAACAGTCAATAAAGATCGATCCGACGCCGGATCCAGTGAATTACTACCTGCTTGGCTTGTCCAACCAAAGGGCCTCGCATTTTGAGGATGCGGCGGCGGCGTTCACCAAGTGCGCGGCGATGGCCGGCCCGATGCAGCCAACTTGCCAAAAGGGCGCCGAGGAAGCGAAGAAACTCGCTTCGACCCAATTAAGCGCACCGAAGTAGGCGCCGCTGACACTGCCGAATCCTACGAAGCCACGATGCGTCAGGACGACGAGAGTCTCGAACAGCGCCTGGGATACCGGTTTCAGGACCGGGAATTGCTTGAGGGGGCGCTGACGCACAGTTCGGCGGCCTCCGACCTTCGCGCGAACCACGCCGGGGAAACGGCTGGCGGGGCCAAGCAGGCAGACAATGAGAGGCTCGAGTTTCTGGGGGATGCGGTGCTCGAGCTTCTGACACGAGAGTATTTGCTCGCAAAGTTTCCTGAATGGAACGAAGGGCAACTTTCGAAAAGCCGCGCGCGCATCGTGAATGCGAGGTCGCTTGCGGCGGCGGCGCGGCGTTTGGCGATCGGGGAACATCTGCGGCTGGGCCGGGGAGAGGAAAAAACCGGGGGCCGGGAGAAACCGGCGCTGCTGGCGGATGCATACGAAGCGGTTGTGGCGGCGATTTACATGGATGGAGGCTTGGGCGCGGCGCGCCCGGTGCTACAACGAACGCTGTTTGAACAGGCGCCGGAGTTGCGCGGCGAGGCGGCGGCGGAATCGGACCAAAAATCCGCGCTACAGGAATTTCTGCAAGGCCGCGGGCAGTCCCCGGCCGAATACCGGCCGGCGGGAGAGAGCGGGCCCGATCATCAGAAGTTGTTTCAGGTGGAAGTGTGGGCAGGCGGAAAATGCCAGGGGAGCGGAGCAGGCGGAACAAAAAAGGAAGCGGAGCAGCGGGCAGCAAGAAGCGCGCTCGAGCAATTGCGGAAAATGGCGGAGAGAGGCTGAAACGGAATGGCGCAAGAGATCGCTGAGCAAGCGCAGGTGCAGGAGATAAATCACGAACACCACGGCGATCAGACAACGATCGCGGAATATCTGGAATCGCTCCTGGTAACCGTGCTGCTGGCGCTCTTCGGGACAAGCTTCGTCGTTCAGGCGTTCAAGATACCTTCGGCATCGATGGAAAGCACGCTGCTGATCGGCGACCACTTGCTGGTGAACAAGTTTATCGTCGGCGGGCACGGCGCGTGGTACGAGAAATTCCTGCCCTACCGTGCGCTGGAACGCGGCGACATCATCGTGTTCAAGTACCCTTATCAAGATCACCAGCATTTTGTGAAGCGCGTGATCGGCTTGCCGGGCGACCATCTGAAACTCGTGGACCAGCGCGTGTACATCGACGGAAAACGGCTGAACGAACCGTATGTGGCACACGATCCGAGCGCGCCCTACGATCCCCTCAACTACAATTTTCCGCCACCCGTAGCGCAGATGTTTTCCTCGCCGGTCCAGGTGGAATGGGCGCACGAGATAAGGAAATACGTGACCGGCGATGAGATCATCGTGCCTGCGGGAAAATATTTTGCGATGGGCGACAACCGCGATCGCAGCTCGGACAGCCGCTACTGGGGATTTGTGGACCGCGACGCGATTATGGGCCGGCCGTTCCTGATTTACTGGTCGGTGGAGGCAACCAGCGGAGACTACAGCGGCGAGGCCTCCTTCGGGACCCGGTTGCGGGGAGTCATTGATACGCTGATGCACCTGCCAGCGCGGACGCGCTGGGGCCGGATGCTGCATACGGTGCATTGAACGCGGAAATACCTGCCTCCTTCCAAAAACTTCCCCAATTTTGCTTGCCGCGCGATTCCAGAATCGAAAAATGGGTAGAGCATGTCTCGCCACTTCCCAATTGCGAATCAGTCTGCGAAACTCTGGACCATCGTGGGAAAGCCGCGCAAGTGGAGAAATCTGGCCCTGGCCGTCGCGGCGCTCCTGACTGCCTGCCAGATCGGAGTGTCGGCGGTGGCGCGCACGCGGCGGGTGCATGGTTATTTGGTCGCGCATCTCGAACGCGCTTTCGGGCGGCCGGTCGAGGTGGCGCAATTTGATATGCGGATTTTGCCGAGCCCCCGGCTGGACGCAAACGGCGTAACGGTCGGAGAGGATCCCGCCTTCGGGTACGAATATTTTCTGCGCGCTGAACGATTGTCGGCAAGCCTGCGTTGGACTGGGCTGCTGAAGGGACATTTCGAATTCGGCACGCTCTCGCTCAGCCGTCCTAGTCTGATCCTCGTGCGCAACGCCGAAGGGAGATGGAACCTGGAGCGTTGGCTCCCACCGGCGAAAGGACATTCCACTTCGGAGGCGCGAGTCTATGGCCCCCCGTCTCCGGTCGCGCCCGTGAACCGGCTCCAGAAGATCGAAATCGACGAAGGACGCATCAATTTCAAAAATGACGCGGATAAAGCGCCCTTCGCGTTCACGAATGTTTCGGGGAGCGTGGATCAAATTTCGCCGGGGCGCTGGCAATTGCAACTGGCGGCACAGCCGTGGCGCAGCGGCGTGGCGCTGCAATCGACGGGGACGGTGCAGGTGCGCGGGGATTTGGCGGGAACGTCTGTGCGGCTGCAGCCGGCAGAGTTCAGCCTGCACTGGGATCAAGTCTCGCTGGCGGATTTTTTCCGGCTCTTGCGCGGAGAGGATTACGGCGTGCGCGGTGTGATTGCGCTGGACGCCAGGGCAAGAAGCGGCACTTCTTTAGGCAACTCTTCAAGCGATGCTTCAAGTGCTGCGGGCGATAGAGCCCAAGCGGGGGCGCCGAGCGGGGAATGGTCATTCTCACTCCAAGCCAGTGCCGCGAAAATTCATCGCTGGGACTTGACGGAGCGGCAAGACAATCCGCGCGTGAACTTAAGGTGCAAAGGGCAATGGAACCCCAGCGCGGGAACCCTGAATGCGGAAGAGATGAGCATTGAAGCGCCGAAATCGAATCTGCGGGGGACGGCAAGTTTGTCGAGCGGCGCGACGCCCGGCATGGACTTGCGCGTGGACTCCGCGGGGATTCAGGCGGCAGATTTGCTGGCGTGGTACCGGGCGTTTCACCCGGATATAGCCGAAGGCGTCAAGGCAGAGCAATATTTCACCGGAGCGTTGAAGTTGCACGGCTGGCCGCTGGAACTGAAAGAAACTGCGTTTTCCAGCCGAGGTGGAGAGATCAAACTGCCGGAGCAGTTAGAGCCGATTCGAATCGGGGCAGTCGATGGCGGAGCGGCAGCAACAAAGCTTGTGGTTGAGCCTGTGCGCATCTTCTTTCCCGGCAAAGCCGGCGCGTCGGCAACGCCAACGAAAGCTGCGGTGCCAGCATCAAAACGCAGCTCAGGCGCAGAGATACAAAATGAAGCAGAGATCGCGTTCGAGCACGATTTCGAAACGCATGCAGGCGCGGTGAGCATCAATGGGCGCATCGAAAACATTGAGAACCTCTTGAGAATGACCGCGACGTTGGGAAGGCAGATCAACCACGGCTGGGAGCTGACAGGCGCGGCGAACGCGGCGCTGCGATGGGAATGGAAGGAGCGGCCGCTGCAAGGGCTTTGGAGCGGGCGTGTGGCAATCGCGAAGGCGCAACTGGCTGCGGCAGGACTCAACCAGCCGCTGAAATTTGAAGAAGCAGGAATTGAATGGCAAAGCGGCAAACGCGCTGTGCGGATCGGAAGAGCCTCGGGATTTGGCGCGAATTGGTCAGGCGAAATTGCCGAAGCGAGCGCTGCGGATACGGACAAAGGGAATGCCAGTTGGAAATTCCAGTTGCACGCGGATCATTTGAATGCCGCGGATCTCGACCGTTGGGTGGGGCCACGTGCGCGCCCCAACTGGCTGCAGCGGCTACTGGCATCGCTTCTGGGAGGAGCTTCGCAGAGTTTAGTGGCCAGCGAACTGCTGCGCCGCATCAATGCTGACGGCGAGCTGCGCGCTGATGAGATAACCGTGGAAAGCTTGAAACTGGTAGACGTGCGCGCCGCGGCAACGGTGCAGGATCTGAAGCTCGAAGTGAGCGACGCGACGGCGCAGTGGGCGGGCGGAAAAATTCACGCCAAAGTCCGGGCAGCGTTTTCTCCGCGGCCCACGTACGAGTTTACCGCGGAAATCGAGGGCGTAACTCTGGCTCAGCTTCCGCCCACGGCGCGCGTGGCGCAGCGATTCGGCGGCGTGGCTTCCGGGACCCTGCATCTCACGACCGCAGGCGTAGGCCGGGAAGAATTGCTTCAGAAAATGACGGGGAAAGGCGATGTGCATTTGAAGAATATTGAATTTCGCGGATGGGACGTGAGCGCCAGCGTGGCCGACGGCGCGCCGCGCACAGGCGCATCCCGGTGGACGTCGGGAGAGGGCACATTCACGCTGCGCGACCGGAGCATCGCGGTAAATGCGTTGAAGCTTTACTCCGGCAAAGAAGAAGCCGTCGTGAATGGGACCGTAAGCTTTGCACGGGATGCGGATTTGACGATCGAAACGGCCAGCACGGGGAAAAGTGTGGCCACGGTCACGGAGGCGCAACACGTTCTGAAAATCACCGGACCGCTGGATGGGCCACGCGTGTCTGTGGCGAGCCCTGCGGTCCGGCAGCCGGCGGATTGAAAGATGAAGCGGGAGCGCAACATCACCGCGATTTCGCGGAGCGCCGGAGCCTGCGTCACTCCGGTACTGGCCTGCGCGTTCCTTCTGCTGGCAATTCCTCGCGAAGCGGGCAGCCGGACCGAGCGGGTGAATCTCCTTCCCAAATTGCAGGCCGGTCAGACGTTTACCTACCGGCTTCGATATCGGTGGGAGAAGCTCATTCGAACTCAGAGTAGCGTCGTCTCGCCGCAAGTCCCTGGCGCGGCGCAGGTTGACGTGCAAGGGATATTGCGAATGGATGTTGTCGAAGTTCGTTACGCGGGAGAAAAAGCGGTGATTTACGCGCGCACGCGGTTCGAGGCGCTGAATTCCGAGATGGCCTTTAAGCCACCTAACTTAGAAGCTCCCGCTGGAGACGTTCAGCGAACCGATCCCGATGGAAAACTTGTGGAGTTTATGATTTCGCCGGGTGGACGCGTGGACGACGTGAAGGGGCTGGACAAGTTTTCTCCGGAAGAGCAGCAAGCATGGGGAGACTGGGTGTCGCTTTTCGCGATGGCCGAGGTGTTTCCTGAAAGAGGTGTGAGGCGAGGCGAAAAATGGGAATCGGACGAGCCGGAAAAATCACCTGCACCGATCGCACGGCTGATGTGGTCGAAGCGGTCGTCCTACGTGCGCGATGAGCCATGCCGAGCGGCGCAATTGATGATAGATGGCCAGGCCAGCGAGGCGAGCCAGCCGGCGGAAACGTGCGCGGTTATCCTGACGACGGCGGCGTTGAAGCAACAATCATCCAAGAAAGATGCGACACCCGAGGATTTCAAGCTGCACGAGCTGCAAACAATGGGAACGGCGCGAGGAACGAATCAGGTGATCGCCTACATTTCTCTGAAAACGGGACTCGTCGTGCGTGCGACCGAGGAAGCGAGCCAGTCAATGGATGTAGTCTTGGCGAAAAAGGACGGGACAAACCGCGTGCACTACAAAGTGGACGCAAAGAGCAACTCGGAAGTGCTGCTCGTTGCGGATACACACCTTATCCACCACTGAACGCATTGGGGTGGCGGCGATAGTTGGTGATTCCGGAGGAGACCCTCTCCCGGTTTTGTGCGCTCCAAACCTGATGTCTCGCGAGGGAAAGATCGCAGTCCCAAGAACAGCTCTTCACCGAGCATGTTTGACCTGAGGAGTATAATGAAGGTTTCGGCGGAGGCCGAAATTCCGGCAGGAGACCCCTTCGATGGAATTCAAGCTGCGCAGCAATTACCAGCCACGCGGCGACCAGCCCGCGGCGATTGAGCAGCTTTATCACGGCCTCGGGGGCGGGGAAAAGCATCAGGTTCTGCTCGGCGTGACGGGTTCAGGGAAAACGTTCACGATGGCGAAGCTGATCGAGCAGACCAACCGTCCCACGCTGGTGCTGGCGCACAACAAGACGCTGGCGGCGCAGCTCTACCACGAGTTCAAGGGGTTTTTCCCAGAGAACGCCGTCGAGTATTTTGTCAGCTACTACGATTTTTACCAGCCGGAAGCCTACGTGCCGTCGGCGGACATTTACATCGACAAGGAAGCGACCATCAACGACGAGCTGGACAAGCTGCGCATGAGCGCGACGCGGTCGCTCTTCGAACGGCGCGACGTTGTGATCGTGGCGTCGGTATCGTGCATTTACGGCATCGGGTCGCCGGAAGCATATTACGGAATGCTCGTAACACTCGAGAAGGGCCAGCAGACTTCGCGCGAGGCGCTCTTGCGCCGGCTGGTGGACATTCAGTACGAACGCTCGGAAGATTTGCGCCGCGGAACATTTCGCGTGCGCGGAGACATGATCGAGATTTATCCGCCGTATCAGGATGAAGGATTCCGGCTCGAGATGTGGGGCGAGCAGATCGATACGATCCGGCAAATCGATCCGCTGACAGGTGAAGTGAAGTCCGGCCAGGAAGATTTGACGCGAGTGACGATATTTCCGAAGACGCACTATGTGATGCCGCAGGCGCAGAGGGACCGCGCCATTGTCACCATTCAGGAAGAGTTGTGGTGGTGGAAGAAAGAGCTGGAGAAACAGGGAAAATTCGTGGAAGCGCAGCGCGTCGTGCAGCGGACGATGTTCGATATCGAGATGATGCGGACAATCGGCTATTGCCACGGCGTGGAGAATTATTCGCGGCACTTGAGCGGGCGGCTGCCGGGAGAGGCGCCGCCCACGCTGCTCGATTACGTGCCGCAGGATTTCCTGATGTTCATTGACGAATCGCATCAGACCGTGGGGCAGGTGCGCGGAATGTTCAATGGCGACCGCTCGCGGAAACAGACGCTGGTGGATTACGGCTTTCGCATGCCGTCGGCGCTGGACAACCGGCCGCTGACGTTCGAAGAGTTCGAGCACCGCGTCAACCAGGTGGTGTACGTGTCCGCTACGCCGGGGCCGTACGAGCTGACGAAGTCGGGCGGGCTAGTGGTGGAGCAAGTGATCCGGCCGACCGGGCTGGTGGACCCGCAGGTGGAAATTCGTCCGGTGAAGGGGCAGGTGGACGATTTGCTGGAAGAGATTCGCATTCGTGCGGAGAAGAACGAACGCGTGCTGGTGACGACGCTGACGAAACGTATGGCGGAAGACTTGTCCGAATATTTTACGGAGATTGGCGTGCGCTGCCGGTACTTGCATTCGGAAGTCGAGACGCTGGACCGCATCAAGATTTTGCGCGATTTGCGGCGCGGGGAATTTGACGTGCTGATCGGAATCAATTTGTTGCGTGAGGGGCTGGATTTGCCGGAAGTGTCGCTGGTGGCGATTCTGGATGCCGACAAAGAGGGCTATTTGCGGAGCGCCACATCTCTGATTCAGACGATCGGGCGGTGCGCGAGACACATCGAGGGCCGGGCGATTCTCTACGCGGACCGGCGGACGGATTCCATGAACCAGGCCATCAGCGAGACGAACCGGCGGCGCGACAAACAGCTGGCGTTCAACAAGGAAAATAACATCACGCCGATGTCCATCATCAAGTCGGTGGACATGGAGCTGGCGAAGATCGTTGAGGCGGATTACGTCACCGTGCCGTTGGACGAAGTGGAGCTGGACGCGGCCTCCTCAAACATCAAGAGCGAGGCGCAGTTTGCCGAAGTGCTGCTGCAACTGGAGACGCAGATGCGCGAAGCAGCGAAGAAATTTGAATTCGAGAAAGCCGCACAGTTGCGCGACCGGATTCGTTCGCTCAAGCAGCGCGACCTGGCGGGCCTCTTCTCGGGTGAACCAGCTCCAAGCCCCGCCGCCGACGCCGCACCGTGAATCACCGCAGGCCGCCGCGATGCCTTCCAATCACAGCGCCGGTGATTTCTTACACCAAGCCGCGCTTGAGTTCGTCGAGAGGGTAAAACGTTCCGCGCCAGACGATGCCGCCTTGCCAGAGCGTTACCACCGTCGAGCGCATCAACATGTAGACGAAGAGTAGCGCGCCGAGCGGGTTCGTGAGCGCGTAAAACGGGGAGACGCGCATGACGACGTCCACACTGGCATGGAAAGCGAGCGCCATGAAAACGGCGATGGCGGAAAATACGCGTATCCACCCGTGCCCGAAAATGAGTCCGGCGACTGGCAGCACGTTAGTAAGAAGCACGCCGGCTACCGCGAACACTGCAAAACTGAGACTGAAGCCAACTCCGGCAAAAAAATTCTTCGTGACTCCTCGAATGAAATTGCCCAAACCCGCGTGCCACCGAACGACAAAAAAATCCTGCGCTATTGCTGCACCGGAGCGAAAACCCGCTTGCTTGACGATTTTGGCCAATTTCATGTCATCAACGACTTCCATGGCCAGCCGCCGGTGCGTCCCGCCGGCTTCGTAGGCAGAACGCTTGAGCAACTGAAAAGCGCCGACACCCACATAAAAGCCTGATTTTGGATTGCTGGCACGATGAGGGTCGTTGGCGATGTGAAAGGCGAGCCCGAAGAACGTAATGAGAACGGTCTCCCAGAAGCCGACAATTTCCACGTCGCCGAGCAAGGTAAGGTGATCCAGGTCGCGCTGTTTCGCGAGGGCGACGGCACGGCGCAGAACATCGGGCTTAAAGCGCACATCCGCATCGGTGAAAAGTAGCCACTCTCCCCTTGAGGCTTCGTAGGCTTTTTGCAAGGCGTGCGGTTTGCCGAGCCAGCCGGGCGCGAGCTGGGTCACGCGCACAACTCGAAGGCGTGAATGCGCGGAAGCAAAATCGTCGAGGATGCGGCCCGTGGCGTCACGCGAGCGGTCATCGACCGCGATCACCTGGAGGTGAGGATAGTCGAGCTCCATGAGCGTAGTGAGAGCGCCGGGAAGTTTTTCTTCCTCGTCGCGCGCGCCAAAGAGAATCGAGATTCGCGGGCAATCAGCATCCGGCGCCGGCAGAAAATCCTTTACCCAGGGAAGTCGAAACGCGCCGTAGGCGTTGCGGAGTCCGTGAGTGAGCCAGAAAAATGCGCTGGAAGCAAAGAGAAGGATTCCGAAAAGATGCATGGAGATTGGTATCGGATGCAGGCCTCGGGTTATCCTAACACGAGATGCGAGGAAGCCTGACGATTGTCGGAGCAGGTCGCGTCGGACGTGCACTCGGGCGACGGCTGCGCGAAGCGGGCTGGAAGATTGGAACAGTCGTTACCCGGAGCGATGCAAGCGCGCGCAGGGCGGTGCGTTTTATCGGAGCAGGGAGCCCCCACGGCGGACTGACTCGGCAAGTCTTGAATTGCAGTGTAATCTTGATCGCCACGCCCGATTCGGCCGTGCGAGACGTAAGCGAAGAATTGGCGCGAATCGGGGCGGAAGAGCTCGACGGGAAAATCGTCCTGCACACCAGCGGCGCGCTGGACGCGAGTGTATTGGATGCGGTCCGAGGATATGGGGCGGCAGCGGGGTCGATGCATCCGCTTCAATCTTTCAGCGGGGTTGGGGCGCCGCCGCTCGAGGGGAAAGTATTCGCCATCGAAGGTGATGCCGCGGCGGTGCGGAAGGCCCGGCAGATAGCGCGTGCCTTGGGCGGCGCGCCGGTGTCGATCGATGGAGACAAGAAGCCGCTGTATCACGCAGCTGCGGCAATGGCCGCGGGCCACATGCTGGCGCTAGCGGAGGCGGCGACGCGGCTGCTCATGTCCGTTGGGATGAACCGGCGCGAGGCCGTGCGGGCGTTGCTGCCGTTGACGCGCCAGGTACTGCAAAACTTTGAACGGCTGGGGCCGCGGGCCGCGTGGACAGGGCCGCTGGCGCGAGGCGATTACGGCGTAGTCGAGGCACACTCAAAATCATTGCGAAACATGCCTAAGGAATTCTTGGAAGCTTATGAAGCCGTGAATCGCCTTGCGGCGCTGGTCCTGGCGCGAGATACCGCGGGAGCATTTACAGAATTGGATAGATTTTCGGGAAGCAAGAACGCCAAGGCCAAAGCGACTGGAGGAAACGCGTGAAGCGTCTGCAGATTCCGATCGAGAACACTACATTGGTGAACGGACTGAAGGTGGTAGTTGCGCCGGATACGGCCGCCCCGGTGGTGACCGTCGGGGTGTATTACAAGATTGGATTTCGATTGGAGCCGCGCGGGCGGAGCGGGTTTGCTCATCTGTTCGAGCACATGATGTTTCAAGGCTCGGCGAACGCGCCGAAGATGCAGCACATCAAGCTGATCAATTCGAGCGGAGGCGTGCTGAATGGCTCGACGCACTACGATGTGACGAATTATTACGAAGCGGTGCCTTCGAACGCGCTGGAGCGCGTGCTATGGCTGGAGGCCGACCGCATGCGCGCGCTGAAAGTGGACGACGAAAACTTGAAAAATCAGCGCGATGTCGTGAAAGAAGAAGTGCGCGTAAACGTGATGAACCAGCCTTACGGCGGATTTCCGTGGCTGGACATGCCGCCGGTGGCGTTTCGCAACTGGGCGAACGCACACAATTTCTATGGGGATTTCGCGGACCTGGATGCCGCCAACCTCGCCGATGTTCAGGCGTTTTTCAAGACGTACTATGTGCCGAACAACGCGGTGTTGCTGATGGTCGGCGACGTCAAGCCCGGCGAAGGGATCTCGCTCGCGAAGAAATACTTCGGCGACATCCCCGCGGGGGCGGCACCTCCATTCGCGGATGCGAGCGAGCCGGAACAAATGGAAGAGCGGCGCGGCGAGGTGGAAGAAAAATTCGGCACGCTGCCGGCGATGGCGATCGGGTACCGCGCACCCGCCCGGCGAACGACCGACTGGTGCGCAATGGCGCTGCTGGACCAGGCGCTGCATGGCGGCCGGGCGGGCCGGCTCTACCGCGAACTGGTTCTGGAAAAACAGCTGGCGGTGGAAGCGGACGGCGGAATCGACGATATCTTCGGGTACAACGGGCCGGCGCAGATGGTGACGCGAATCCTGCACAAGCCGGAATATTCGAGCGAGGCCACGCTCGAGGCATTCGACGCGGTGATTCGCGAGGTGCAGGAAAAGGGAATCACCGGGGACGAATTGGAGCAGCTCAAAGTGAAATGGCAATCGGATTATTATTCCTTGCTGGAAGGCGGGCGCGGGGGAATGCCGCGATATGGCCTGATGCACTTGCTCGCATGCTTCGCGCTGTTTGACGGGGAGCCGCAACTCGTGAATACGATTTTGGATGGATTTCTGACGGTGAAGAAGGAAGAGATACAAGCAGTGGCCAGAAAATATTTGCGGACGGAAAAGCGTGCGATTGTCTTCCGCAAACCGGTGCATGCGGGCGCGAAAGAGGCCGCGTGATGGCGACGCGTCCGGCGGAAATTCCCATGGGAGCCCCCCCACTCTCGGAAGAGCGGCAGATCGCCTGGCCGAAACGCACGCGGGCTCGGCTCTCGAACGGGCTGGAAGTGGTGCTTGCGGAATCGCGCGCGGTGCCGAAGTTTCACGGTGAGTTACTGTTTCGCTCGGGCAACGCGGCGGTGGCCGAGCGTGCGCCAGGACTTGCGGAGTTGACGGCGACCGTGGTGCGCACGGGAACGTCGAAACGCGCGAGCCGACAGATTGAAGAAGATTTGCGGCGGATCGGCGCGGACCTCTCCTCAAGCGCCGGGGCGGACACCAGCGCGATTTCTTTTGCCGGTTTGTCGGAATTTGCGCACCCGCTGCTAGAACTTGTGAACGAACTGGCGCGTGAAGCGACGTTTCCGGAAGCGGAGTTCGAGCGCGAACGCCGGCAGTTGCTCGAGGAAGTGAAGTTGCAGCGAACCCAGCCCGGGTTTCTGGGCGGCGAGCGGCTGAGAAAAGTTTTGTTTGGGGCGCATCCCTACGCGCAGGTCGCGCCAAGCGAAGGGCAGGTTGCCGCGTTCCGGCGGGACGACTTGACCGCGGTATACCGAGAGTTCTACACGCCGGAGAACGCGCTGCTGCTCCTCGTCGGTGACTTTGATTCCGCGGCGATGTTGGAGGCAGCCGAGAAAGTATTCGGCTCCTGGACGGGCAAGAAGCCGCCTGCGAAGACCGCCCCGACGCCGGCGAATCCGCGCGGACGGCGCGTTTACCTGGTTCACGTGCCGGGCGCGGTGCAAACGCAAATCCTGGCGGGGTGCCACGCGATTAACCGGAAGCATCCGGACTGGGTGAAGCTCGGATTGACGAATGGTTTGTTCGGCGGCGCGTTTAATTCACGGCTGGTGATGAATATCCGCGAGGACAAAGGTTACACCTACAGCCCGCGGAGCGGCGTGAATGCGCTGCGGCAGCACGGATATTTTTCCGTTTCGGCGGCGGTGCGGAATGAGGTGGTGGCAGCGTCGCTGACGGAGATTTTCTATGAGCTCGACAAAATGCGCGCGTTGCCGGTGCCGGAAGCGGAGCTCCTGGATGCGCAGAATTATCTGAGCGGCGTATTCTCGATGGGGCTGGCAACGCAAGAAGGTTTGCTGGGGCAACTCGTGACCGTGGAGCTGAACGAATTGCCGCAGGACTATCTCGAGACGTACCGAGCGAAAGTGCGGGCGGTGACACCTGCGGAAATGCTGGCCACGGCGAGAAAATATTTCGATTCAGCAAACATGCAGATTGTCGTCGTCGGCGACCGCGCCCAAATTGAGCCGCAAGCCGCGCTTTTCGGCGAGCTTGACGTCTATGACGCACACGGAAAACATCTCGATTAGCTGACCGCATTCCGTCCATTATTGACTTAAGAATATATTCGATGCATTATGCAGACGCCATGGCGCGACGGTCAGCAGCGCTCAGTGCTCTCTTTTCGTGCTTCTTCATCACTCTCCTTCTCTTCACGGTAGTGTCCACCGCGACGACGAAGAAACCACCTCCCAAGCCGGTGAACATTAATGCGGCGACTTCCGAGGAATTACAGCAGGTTCCCGGTATCGGTCCGGCGACGGCGGAAAAGATTTTGCAAATGCGCAAATCATACGGCGCGTTCAAAAGCGTTGATGACCTGCTGGCCATTAAGGGCATTGGCAAGAAACGCCTCGACAAAATGCGCAAATATTTGACGGTAGGGAAACCTGCAGCCGCGAGCAAAACTCCTCCGCCGAAGACGCAGTCCAAAGAACCTGCTACTCCATCGGAACAACCGCCTCCGCCGAACCAGCCCTGAAGAAGCAATTTCCTGTAATCATACCGTAGAGATCTATGGGCGAGCCTCGTTCTCGGCTTCGTTCAGGACACGCCGGGTCGCTTGAGGATGACAAGCATTTTTGAACTGCTCGGCAAAGTCAGAGAGTTTGGTGTGTCGGGCGGGGTGTTTCGATTCGCAGTGGGACCTGATCGGCGATGCGGATGCCGTAGCCTTCGAGGGCCACGACTTTTTTCGGATGATTGGTGAGCACGCGAATGTCTTTGAGGCCAAGATCGATGAGAATCTGCGCGCCGATGCCGCTTTCGTGCTGAACCATGCGCTGGCGAGCGGGCTCGCGGTCCAGCTGACCGCGGGAATGGAAGTGAATCTGCGGCAGAGCGCCGAGTTCGCCGGAAGACTCGATGCCGAATCCACGGCCGGTGTGGTGGAGATACAGGAATACTCCGCGGCCTTCCTTAGCGATGGCGGCGAGCGAACGCGAAACGAGTTCCGTGCAATCGCAAGCGGTCGAGCCAAAAACATCGCCGGTGAGGCAGTGGGAATGGACGCGAACCAGCGCCGGCGTGGGGCCTTCTAGTTCACCGCGAATCAGCGCGATGTGCTGGTCGTGATCCACATCGCTCGAATAGGCAATCATCCGGAAATCGCCGTAGCGCGTGGGCAGAACCGCTTCCGCAATGCGGCGGACGTAGCGCTCATGCTGCATGCGGTAACGGATCAGGTCCGCGACGGTAAGCATTTTGAGGTTGTGCTGCTGGCAAAATTCGAGGAGCTGGGGCACGCGCGACATCGTGCCGTCTTCGTTCATGATTTCGCAGATGACGCCTGCATCGCCGAGGCCGGCGATGCGCGCAAGGTCAACGGACGCTTCCGTCTGGCCAGCGCGGACGAGCACGCCGCCGTTGCGCGCGCGAAGCGGGAAGATGTGTCCGGGCCGCGCGAGGTCTTGCGGCTTCGTTTTCGGATCTATGGCCGCGAGGATGGTGGTCGCGCGGTCAGCGGCGCTGATACCGGTGGTTACGCCGAGGCGTGCATCAATGGCCTCGCAAAATGCCGTGCCGTGCACAGAGGTGTTGATGGGAGACATCAGCGGGAGATGAAGATCATCGCAACGCTGTTCGGTGAGCGTGAGGCAAATCAGGCCGCGACCGTACTTGGCCATGAAGTTGATGGCGTCCGGCGTGATTTTCTCGGCGGCCATGGTCAGGTCGCCTTCATTTTCGCGGTCCTCGTCGTCGACCAGGACGACCATGCGTCCCTGGCGGATTTCTTCCACCGCTTCTTCGACCGAGGCGAATGGCGATTTGGTGTCGGTCACCGGGCTAGCCTCTGACTCTATTTTACTGATTTTGATGAATCCAATGCTACTGCAGTCGCTTAGGGGAATCACTGAACCAGAAACAGAAAGGGCGTTCCCGTAAACCGGAACGCCCTTCAGTTTGGTTGACTTGGCGAGCGACGTTTTAGTACATGCCGCCCATGCCGCCTCCGCCGGGAGCACCCGCAGCGGCCGCCTTCTTGTCGTCTTCCTTGATCTCGGCCACCAGCGCTTCGGTGGTGAGCATCAAGCCCGCGATGGACGCTGCGTTTTGCAGCGCCAGGCGGGTAACCTTGGCCGGGTCGATGACGCCCATCTTGACCATGTCGCCATACTCGCCGGTTTCCGCGTTGAAACCGAAGTTTTCTTCCTTGGATTCGCGGATTTTGCCGATCACGACAGCGCCTTCGAAGCCGGCGTTGTACGCAATCTGGCGGGCTGGCTCTTCCAGCGCGCGCTTGACGATGTTCACGCCGACGTGCTCATCTTCATTGACCTTGAGCTTGTCGAGCGCGGGCAGGCAGCGGAGAAGCGCCGTGCCGCCGCCGGCAACGATGCCTTCCTCGACCGCCGCGCGGGTAGCGTGCATAGCGTCTTCGACACGCGCCTTCTTTTCCTTCAGCTCGGTTTCGGTGGCTGCGCCGACTTTGATGACGGCGACGCCGCCGAC
>Ga0307477_10000480_pt1 | contig 44026 bp, 34 predicted proteins | sample atmos_gasesECM2C_FD_203316 | JGI IMG/M metagenome (GOLD analysis project Ga0307477, IMG submission 203316) | Hardwood forest soil microbial communities from Morgan-Monroe State Forest, Indiana, United States - atmos_gasesECM2C_515 | ecosystem: Environmental > Terrestrial > Soil > Temperate... | reverse complement strand
GTGAATGAAGTCGCCGCGATGCTGCGCGATTTTGCCGGATTGAAAACCGGAGATCGCGTCACCATCCACATGCCGATGATCCCAGAGCTTCCGATTACCATGCTCGCTTGCGCGCGCCTCGGCGTCGTTCACTCCGTTGTCTTCGGAGGCTTCAGCGGGGAGGCCTGCGGCCTGCGCGCTGCCGATTCGGGCAGCCGAGTTTTGATTTATGCCGACGGCTATCATCGCAACGGCAAGTGGGTAGATCACAAGGCCAGCGCCGACATTGCCGTGGAAACCGCAAGAAAAGAAGGTCAGCCGGTCGACAAGGTGATGATCTGGAAACGCTACGCCCACAAGTATAGTTCCGACGCTCCCATGATCATGGGCCGCGACTTCTACATCGATGATGTACTCAAGGACTACGCCGGCCGCATCGTCGAGCCTGTCTCGCAAGACGCAGAAGCCCCGCTCTTCCTCATGTACACCAGCGGCACAACCGGCAAACCGAAAGGCTGTCAGCACCGCACCGGAGGTTATCTCGCCTACGTCGCGGGCACCTCAAAGCTCTATCAGGATATTCATCCCGAAGATGTCTACTGGTGTATGGCCGACATCGGATGGATCACCGGCCACTCCTACATTGTCTATGGCCCGTTGGCGCTCGGCGCGACCAGTGTGATCTACGAGGGCGTACCACAGTTCCCCGACGCTGGCCGTCCTTGGCGCATCGCCGAGCGCCTCGACGTCAACATATTTCATACCTCACCGACGGCGATTCGCATGCTCCGCAAAGCGGGCGTGGACGAGCCGAAGAAGTACAACTACCACTTCAAGCACATGACCACGGTGGGTGAGCCCATCGAGCCGGAAGTCTGGCGCTGGTATCACGGCGTGGTGGGCAAAGGAGAAGCGGTCATCGTGGACACCTGGTGGCAAACGGAAACCGGCGGCTTCTTGTGCACCACAAAGCCTGCTCTGGATCCCATGAAGCCGGGAAGCACGGGCCCTCCGGCACTCGGAATTTATCCGGTGATCTGGGACGAGAATGGAAAAGAAGTCAAAGCCGGCTCCAACACAGCGGGGAATATTTGTATTCGAAATCCCTGGCCCGGCATCATGCAGACCATCTGGGGGGAACCGGAGCGCTTCGTCAATCAGTACTACAAGAAATACTGCAAGAACCCGCAGAGCAAAGACTGGCGCGACTGGCCGTATTACGCCGCCGATGGCGCCGTCTTGCCAGCAGACGGTTACTACCGCATTCTTGGGCGCGTCGACGACGTCATCAACGTGGCTGGCCATCGGCTCGGCACCAAGGAGCTCGAATCCGCCTGCCTTACTATCGCGGAGATTGCTGAAGCTGCCGTCGTCCCAGTGGTTGACGAAGTGAAGGGGCGTGTGCCGGAAGTTTACATCTCCCTCAAGCCCGGCGTTCTTCCGAAGAAAGCCGTCCAGGACAAGGTTCTCTCCACGATCGAGACCATGATCGGCAAAATCGCCCGCCCCAAGCGCATCCACATCGTTCCGGACATGCCCAAGACCCGCTCCGGGAAAATCATGCGCCGCGTCCTGGCCGCGATCTCAAACCACATGGACACGGGCGACATCACCACTCTCGCAAATCCCGATATCGTCGCGCAGATCCGCCAACTCGTGCAGGGCCGCGCCGTCAAGCCCCTCAAGGAAGGCCCCGAAGACATCAAGCGCTTCGGAGAAAATGTGTAGCGACTTTGTTGTTGGAATCATTCAGGGCCACCAGTTCTGCCTACTTGGGGACGTATCCGGCCGGCAATATCTTGTGGGGATCGACCCGCACGACCAGGTAGACGATCTGGTCTGAAGTGATTTCACTGAACCAGTGCGGGGTGTTGGGCGGGATGATGACGACGTCACCGGGCCCGATCTTGCGACTCACGCCATTCTGAATCGATCCGCCGCGCGTGCTGGGACCATTGAGCACCGTAACGGTCGGGCTATCGGGTGGGACTTCCATTAGATTCTCCATCGTGCCGCCCGTCACCAGCGTCGCGTTCCCCTCGATGACATGATAGATCTCGGTGATCTGGCTGTGCTCGATGCCGCCGGGGGCGTCCTTGCCTGCCGTTTTGGCGCGATGGACGACTCCAACACCAACATTGTATTCGCCGTTGATGCTCACCACGCGAAGCGCCTGATCGCTGACCGGCGCCGCAGCCGTTTTCTGCGCCAAGGCTCGAATCTCGCCACTGCTCACATCCGTGGCCGTCCCACGAGGCAAGTGCGGCGCCGGGCTCTGCGTTTGAGCCGGGAATCTATTGGGGATCGCCAGCGCGAACACGAATGTGAAAAGAGTCAGGATTATTCTCTGCATGGTCCTCCCTTCGGGAATGCAATCGGCTCACCGACTTATCCGGAACCTCCTCTCAACGTGAGCCATGACGCCGCCGAATTGGATTTCTACAACTTTTCCCTTGAGGCGGTTTCTCGCTGAGAGAGTCATGCCGCGAAGAATACTCCTCGTCAGCGGAAGAGTCCACAGCGCTCAAAGCCTCGTCGAACTTTCGCGGAAATACCTGGCGAAGCGCTCGGTTTGTTGTGACCACTGCACGATTACCCGGTCTCGAAATCGCATAAACTCGCCCACCTCCTATTCGTATTAAGTCGGTTTGACATAACTATTCAAATTGTATTGAATTATCTACTTACTGCCTTCTGTATTTCTAGGGGATTCCAAAATGACTTTGAATTGCTTGTTGGTAGTGAGGCGAAACTCTCTTGCGGATAATCGAGATTGCGCCGGCCGGTCTAACTGGGCACGGCATCGTCTCACGTTACTAACGCTTTTCATGATGCTTTCTTGTTTGCCGTCGGCCCGCGCTCAAGTCTCGGCGAGCATCAAAGGCATCGTCACGGATCCATCGGGAGCGCCGGTTCCTGCGGCGGCGGTGACCACGAAGAACACGGAGACAGGCGCAGCGCGAAGCTCTATCACCGATGATGCGGGGCGGTATCAGATCGTTTGGCTGGCGGTGGGGCAATACGAAGTGAGAGTTGTCAAAGCAGGCTTCCAGGACGCCATTCGAAGCGGGATCCGGCTTGTGGTGGGCGAGGAAGCAAGCGTTGATGTGAAACTGCAAGTGAGCGCGGTGAAAGCGGAAGTGCGGGTCACCGGAGATGCGCCCATCGTGAGTACGAGCACAAGAGACATCTCAGGCCTCGTTGGGGAACAACAAGTGAAAGATCTTCCTCTGAACGGGCGAAGCTATGATTTGCTGTTGCCGCTGAATCCGGGCATCGTGAATTTCACCTGGGAAAAAACCGGCGGGACTGGAATATCGAATTCCACCACGGGAAACAACTTCGCTGTTTCCGGCAACCGACCGCAGCAGAATCTATTTCTGCTCAATGGGGTGGAGTTTACCGGCGCCGCGGAGAACAACATGCAACCGGGAGGAACGAGCGGCATGCTGCTGGGGGTTGACGCGGTGCGCGAATTCAACGTGCAGCGGGACTCCTATGGAGCGGAATTCGGCAAGCGACCCGGAGGACAAGTGGTAATTGTGACGCAATCGGGAACGAAACAGTGGCATGGAACGGCATTTGAGTTTTTGCGCAACAACGCACTGGATGCGCCGAATTTCTTCGACCAAGGATCCGCCCCGCCGTTTCAGCGCAATCAGTTTGGTGTTTCCACGGGAGGGCCGCTTCAGAAAGAAAAGACGTTTCTCTTCGGCAACTACGAGGGATTCCGCCAGCACTTGCACCAGACGAGTGCCGCCCTCGTTCCAGACAGCAAGGCACGAGGCGGATTTCTGCCGTGTCAACTTGTCACACCAAAGCCAAACCCATGCGCTTCTTCCACGCCTCTCGTGAACGTGGGTGTGGCGCCAGGCGTGGCGCCACTGCTTTCTCTCTGGCCGATACCGGACGCCAATGCGCCAGACTTCGGAGGGATAGCCGAGGTATTCAGCAGTCCGCTGCAAACAATTCGAGAAGATTTTGGAACGGCGCGTTTGGACCATATTTTTTCGCAGCGGGATACGCTTGCGGGAATATACACGATTGACGACGGCAGGGACTTGACGGCTACGCCCCTCGATCCTTTCAGCAGCGACGTGATGACGCTGCGGGAGCAGGTGCTGACGCTCGAGGAGACGCACATTTTTTCGCCTGCGCTAGTGAACAGCGCGCGTGTGGGATTTTCGCGCGCGAGCTATTTTTTTACGGGAGAGCCGGCGCCGGGTACTCCAGCGGCAAGCGTTCCCGGGTTCCTGATTGGACATCCCGTCGGGGCGGTAGTGGTTGGAGGCAGTGCAGCATCGAATCCGCAAGCGCAGCTCGGCCTGGCGGGAAGCAATAACGGAAGCAACCTGAGCATCGCGCGGAATCTCTTCACCTACGAGGACCACGTAGCGCTGACGCGAGGGCGGCACCAACTTGAATTCGGCGCATGGTTCCAGCGATTTCAATCGAACGAAACAATTGCGTTGAGCCAGTTTGGACAGGCGACGTTCAGCGGCCTGCAAACGTTCTTGAAAGGAACGATTCCCAGTTTCTTGTTCGATCCGTCGCCAACGGAGATGAATTGGCGCTCGCTACTGGGCGCGTGGTATGCGCAAGACACCATCCGAATCAGTCCGAGACTTACGGTGACGCTGGGTTTCCGAGATGAGTTTACGACCGGATGGAATGAGGCGCACGGCCGGGCCTCGAACTATACGTTTACGAATGGAGTGATTTCGGCGCAACCGCGCGTCGGAGATTCGCTGTTCACGGTGAATAACGCAAAGTTTTTGCCGCAGCCGCGGATTGGGGCGGCGTGGAGTCCATTCAGCGCGAAGACCGTAATTCGCGCGGGATTCGGGATGTACAACGATCTTCAGGATGCTTTGGGATACCGCGCGGATCAGAATGCGCCGTTCAATCCGACGTTCACCACGCCGTTGTCGGTGTCGCAGCTCCCCATCAACCCTGCCGGGCCATTTCCAGCGACGGTGAAGCTCATCCCCGGAGGAGTCCAGTCGGATATGCAGACGCCGACGCTGATTTCCTATTCGTTGAGGATCCAGCAGCAGCTTTCACCGAACACTTCGCTGACGGTGGGCTACGTCGGATCACATGGTTATCACGAACTGATAGGCATTGATGCGAACGAGCCTTTTCCCATGATCTGCCCGGCGTCGCCGTGCCCCGCAACCTATCCCGCAACGTTTCCGGCGGGGATAGCGAACACGCCTGTGCCGGCGGGAACATACTTCGTACCCACAACGACGAAGGCCAATCCCGCAATCGCGAATACGTGGACGTGGTTTTCGGAAGGAGACAGCTCCTACAACGCTCTGCAAGTGGATGTGAATCGCCGCTTCAGCGGAGGCTTGACGCTGCGAGGGGTGTACACGTTCTCGAAGGTTCTCGACGACGGGGACTCTCTCAATGCGACGACATCGGGAGGCGGACCGGCGCTGACTTCGAATCCGTTCAACCTGCGGTCGGATTGGGGCTTAGGGACTTTCGACGTCAGACACGTTGCGGTGGCCGATGCGACTTATGCGCTGCCGGTTGGGAACGGGAAGCGTTTTCTTGCTAGTTTGGAGGGATTTGCGAACGCGACGGCGAGCGGTTGGACGTTGAACTCCATAGTGACGTTGCAGGGCGGCTTCCCGTTTTCGCCGCAGCTCAGCTACAACCCGTCGAACAATGGGGACACACGGAATCCTGTGCGCCCGTTCGCGAATCCAGCTTTCACCGGGCCGGTGACTCTTGGCAAGCCGAACCAGTGGTTTAACCCCAATGCGTTTCTGGCACCGGCGAACACGGCTGCAAATGGCGGGTTCTATGGAAACGTCGGAAGAGACACGTTGATCGGACCGGGCCTGGCCACGTGGGACTTCTCCGTGCTGAAAGACACGCGGATTCGCGAGCGGCTGAATCTTCAGTTTCGGGCGGAGATCTTCAACCTTCTTAACCGGGCGAATTTCAACCTGCCCAATGCCGTTGTCTTCACTCCCTCGGGCGTTTCGCCAACGGCCGGCGTGATTACCAGCACGTCCACCACATCGCGCCAGGTCCAGTTCGCCCTCAAGCTGCTGTGGTAGAGAATTGGGTTCATCGACGACCCGCGGCAAGGGAGAGGTGATGCTTACCGCGGCTGATATCTCTGACGGATGGGACGAGCAGAAGATAGCGGGCCTCGCAGATCACGCACGAGGCTACTCGTAGCGCAATGCGATGATCGGATCCACTTTGGTTGCGCGCTTGGCCGGAATGTAGCAAGCGAGAATTGCCGCACTCACCAAAACGAGCGAGATGCCTCCGAAGGTGATGGGATCATGGGCGCTGACTCCGAAGAGCAGGCTCGAAAGGACTCGCATCAGTCCCAATGCAGCCAGCAATCCCAGCACCAGTCCGGCGACCGCGAGCCTAATACCTTGGCCAATCACCAGCCGCAACACTTGGTTTTGCTGCGCGCCGAGCGACATCCGTATTCCAATTTCACGCGTTTGCTGGCTCACTGAATAAGAAAGCACGCCGTACACGCCCACAGCTGCCAGGATTAGGGCGAGTCCTCCAAACACCGTCAACAGGCCCGCGCCCATGCGCGGTGCCCAGAGTCCTTGCCTCATGATTTCTTGGATAGTCTGCACGTTGGTGATCGCCATGTTCGTGTCGAGTGATTGGAGCTGGCCCCGCACAGTCCCGATTACACCTTCTGGTCTGCCGGTTGTGCGCACCTGGAGCGTGACCGCAGGAGAATAGTCCTGGGTGATCGGCAAATAGACAACGGGCTGTGGCTCCTCACCAATTTGATTCACAACTGTATTTCTGACCACTCCCACCACTTCGCGCAATGCCGGCTCTCCGAAAAAATGGAACCGCTTGCCCAATGGATCCGCGTTCGGCCAAAACTGTTTGACCATCGCCTCATTAATGACCGCAACCTGCACCGTGTTTTGACGGTCGGAGTCATTGAATACGCGGCCCCGAATCAGCGGGATGCGCAGCGTCTCAAAGAAACTCGGCGTGATGTCATCGAGCTGTGTCAGTGTCCCGCGATAACCCGAAGCTTCATCCTGGCCCTCGGGGAAAACCGTGCGCTCAAAACCTCCGCCGAGAGGGAAGTCGGAAGCAATGGTCGCCGTTTCCACGCCTGGGGATGCTTTCGCGCGTTCCACGGCGGCTCGGAAAAACTGCTGCGCGCGGCCTTCTTCATAATGCAAAGCCCCCAAATCAAATGCCATCATGAAGAGCTTTTCCGATTCGAACCCGGGATCGATGCGTTGCGCGTTTTGCATGCTGCGGATGAAGAGACCCGCTCCTATCAGGGCGACTAGCGCCAGCGCAATTTCGGACACCACGAGCATGCTGCGCAGCGGGTTCCGTCTCCAGCTGACGGTTCCTCCACGCCCGCTAACCTTCAATACTTCGCTCAGGTTGGGTTGGGCTGCCTTGATCGCTGGTGCTATGCCGATGAGCAAGGCGGTAAGAAGTGCGATACTCAGCGTAAATAACAGCACATGGGAATCGAGAGTGAGATCGATGTCATTTTTCTCGATGAAAGGTGGCCGGAACGACCAGAGCGCAGTGCGGCCCCCATAAGCGATCGCCAGGCCGACAATCCCGGCGAGCAGTGAAAGCACTAAACTTTCCGTGAGCATTTGACGCAGCAGGCGGCTCCGGCTGGCTCCCAGCGCCGCGCGCACACCGATTTCCTTTTCGCGGCGCGCAGCCTGGGCAAGCAACAAATTAGCTAAGTTTACACAGGCGATCAAGAGCACCAGACCAACGATTCCCATCATCAGTCCACCAGCGAGATTGATCTGGCCGAAATTGTTGGCCCCCACCGCCGCATCTGCCAGCCGAGTCAAGGCCACGCTGCGGCCGCCATTGTCCTTCGGATATTCGCTCTCCAAATGCAGCGCAATGGTCTTGAGTGACGCCTCCGCTTGGCTCAAACTCACTCCCGCTTTCAAGCGGCCTACAATTCCGGTTCCCAGCAAGCGGCGATCGTTGAAATTGTCCCTAAAAAACCCGGAGAGTGTCTGTGCGTACATACTGACGGGGATCCAGACCAGCTCCGCGCTGCCGAGCGTAAACGTGCCTTTGAAACCGCGCGGTGCGACACCGATTACCGTGTAGGGCGTCGCGTTCAGCGTTATCGTCTTGCCGATGAGTTTCGCATCGGACCCGAATTTATTGCTCCACAAGCTATAGCTCAGCACCACGACGTTGTTGCCACCCGGCTTCTTGTCCTCATCGGCGAAGAAAAAACGGCCGACGGCCGGACGCACTCCCAGAACGTCGAAATAATTCGCGCTGACAAGTAGTCCCGTAATTTGCTTGGGCTCTGCTCCCCCGCTCCACGTGAGTGGACCGCCGGAGATGCATGTCAGACCGGTGAAGACCTGGTTCTGCCTCTCGTAATCCTGGAAATTCGGATAAGACATTCCCAGTTTCGTGGAGTTTGCCTGGGTCACCTTCGTCTTCGTATCGACGGTGTCCACTTCCACGAGCCGCGAAATATCTTTCACGGGAAGAGGATTCAGAAGAATGGCGTTCACGACAGTGAAGATGGTGGTGTTTGCGCCGATTCCCAGCGCGAGAGAAAGCACCGCAATCGCACTGAACGCTGGGTTCTTCAGGATCATGCGAAGTGCGTAGCGAATGTCTTGCCCCAGGGTTTCCATGTTTCTCGCCTCCGCCTGAGCTTCCGGCCCGGGATCGCGCGCTCTTTGCCTTATAGACGTACTACTTTCGAGTTAAGATATCAAATAACTAGCGAGGCGTATAACTCTTCTCGCCAAGCGCCGCCCTCGGGTCTCGGCAGCCCGTTCACGCAAATTATTCAGGGTTTATCGACAGCGCCCGGGAACTACTCATACCTAAGGGCGATCAGCGGATCAACGCGCATGGCGCGGCGCGCGGGCAGATAACAAGCAAGGAGCGCCACTCCGACGAGAAGCAACGACACCGCTGTAAATGTGAGCGGGTCCGTCGCGCTGATGCTGAAGAGCAGAATTGCCATGAGCCGAGTAAATATGAGCGCAGCGATAATCCCCATGCCGACGCCTAATAACGTGAGCCGAGTCCCCTGCCCGAGCACGAGGCGCAGGACATCTTGTCTTTGCGCGCCGAGCGCGACGCGGATGCCTATCTCCTGCGTACGCTGCATAACGCTGTAGGCAATTACTCCGTAAATGCCAACCGCTGCCAGCACAAGAGCGATGGCAGCGAACACGCCGAGTACCAGCATCGTGAAACGCGAGCGGGAGAGAGAATCTGAGAGAAGCTGCTCCATTGTTGCGACGCTGGCCATCGGCTGCTCCGGGTCCATCTGGTGTAGTTCACTGCCGACGGCGGAGACGAGACCCCGCGGATCATTTGACGTGCGCACCAGAATCGTCATTCCTGTATAGACGAGTTCGGGGTAAGGCCAATAGACCGTAGGTTCAGCAGCTGTGTCGAGCCCCATCTGGCGGACGTCGCCGACCACGCCGATGATTTCAGACGGCTGATTCTCATTCTCCACAAGGCTCTTCATGTAGATGGCGGCTTTCTGGCCGATGGGATTCACGCCCGATAAATATTTGTCCGCGAACGCCTGGTTGATGATCGCCACGTGCTTTTCTTCCGCCATCTCCAGCTCGTTGAACCTGCGGCCCGCGCGCAGGGGAATGCTCATCGTGCCGAAATAGTTCGGCCCGACAACGCGGACTGCGGCCACGGGAAGATCCGAAAGCTGACGTTGCGGCTGGCCAAGAAGATGAACGCCGGTCGCCGCACCCAGCCCGGAGAGCGGGGGAAAGCTGTTCATGCTGACGGAACGAACGCCTGGAAGCCGTGAAATTCGCGCTAGGAGCTGCTGGAAGAAGGTCATGCACGCCTGATCCGAGCCGTATTTCGATTCAGGAAGCGTGACCCTAAATGTCAGCAGGTGGCCCGTGTCAAATCCGGGATCGACACCAATCAAGCGAATGAAGCTGCGAATCAACAAGCCGGAGCCCGCAAGCAAAACGAGCGCGAGGCCCATTTGCGCGACCACGAATGTGCTTCGCGCGATGCCGCTGTGTTTTCCGGCCGAGGAGCCGCGACCTCCCTCCTTGAGTGTCTCCGAGATAGTCGAATGCGCCGAGATGTAAGAAGGCAGGAAGCCGAAGAGCAAACCCGCCAGAAAGGTGGCGCCGGCGGCGAACGCCAGCACGCGCAGGTCAATTGAGATCGCACGCAAGTCGAGGAGATTTTCCGGACTTGCGGCGAGCAGAGCGTTCGTACCCCAAACGGCGAGCGTCACGCCGATTCCGCCGCCGGTCACCGCAAGCAGCACGCTCTCTGTCAAGAGCTGCCGCGCAATTCGCCAGCGGCTCGCACCGATCGCGGTTCGGATGGCCATTTCCCTCTCGCGACTCGCCGCTCGTGCTAGCAGCAGGCTTGAGACGTTGGCGCAGGCAATCAGCAATACCAAGGCGACCGCGCCAAGCAAAATCAGCAACGCGGGACGCAGACCGCCGGAGATCTGTTCGCGCAAAGGCACCACGTTGACGCCCCAATGCCCGTTGAAATCGGGATATTCCTGTTCCAGCCGGGCGGCGATCGTGTCCATCTGCGTTTGCGCTTCTGAACGGCTTACACGCGGCTTCAGGCGGGCCACTACCGTCATGAAGCGGCCGATCTCTTTGCGATCGCGGAATCTATCTGGAAAGACGAACGGAGACCACATTTGAGGTTTCGCGCCAGTGAGTGAGCCATCTTTGATGAACCAATTGAAGCTCTGGGGCGCGACACCGACCACGGTTTGGTTGTGGCCATTTAGCAGGAGTGTCTTGCCAATGAGTCCCGGATCGCCGCCGAAGCGTTCCTTCCAAAGTGCATAACTCAGGACGACAACGTTACCCTTCCCAGGCTGGCCGTTTTCGGCGCTGAACCCGGGGCCGATCGCCGGATTCACTCCCAGTAAGGAGAAGAAATTCACGGAGACAAGCTGGACAATCACCTGCTCCGGGTCGCCATTTCCCGTGAGATTGTCACGCTCGTCCACTATTGCGGTCATTCCAGCGAAAACATCGCTTTGGCTCTGCCAGTCGAGGAAGTCCGGCGGAGCCACGGTGTTGTGCGGGCTAGATTCCCGCGTATTGCTTTCCCAGACGATCACCAAGCTGCTGGAATCCTTGTACGGCAGCGGGCGCAGGAGAACGGAATCGATGACCGAGAAAATTGCAGTATTCGCTCCAATGCCGAGGGCGAGGGTAAGAACAGCGACGAAGGTGAATCCGGGATTCTTGCGCAGCATGCGCAGGCCGTAACGCAAATCCTGCATTAGCGTTTCGACAAAGGTCACGCCGCGGGCGTCGCGGCATTCCTCCTTGACTTGTTCGGTTCCGCCAAACGCCAACCGTGCGCGCCGCACCGCTTCTTCGCGCTGGACGCCCGCACTGACGTACTTTTCGACCTGCTGCGCGAAATGAAAGCGCAGTTCGTCGTCCAGTTCGCTTTCGACAGCATCCCGCCGAAATAGCGCTCGCAATCGAAACAAGACGTCGTTGAGCATTTCGCGCTCCTGGAATCATTCGTAGCGCAAGGCGGCTATGGGGTCGGCGCGCATGGCCCGGCGTGCCGGGAGATAAGCCGCAAGGAACGCCACCGCAGAGAGCAGACCAACCGCAGCCGTTATGGTCACGGAATCACGCGGGGCCAGTCCGAAAAGCAATTTCTGAAGCACTCCCACGGCCGCCAGCGAAATTGCGATGCCAGCAGCGATGCCACCTAAAAGGACGGCGGTGAGATCCCATAGCACGAGGCGCAGAATCGAAACCGGTCGGGCGCCCAGCGCCATGCGGATGCCGAATTCGGTGCGCCGCTGGTTCACCAGGTAGCTAAGGGTGCCGTACAAACCGATGGCGGCCAGGAGCAACGCGAGCACCCCGAAGAAGACGGAAAGAGTAGCGAGGAGGCGTTCCTGAACGAGCGAATCATCCACTTGTTGCGCGAGGGTGTGAAATTCGAGCGGGATCGATTTATTCACCCTCGCGATCGCATCCTGAACCGCAATGGCCAGGCCGGAAGGAGGGATCGCGGTGCGGAGCTCAAAGTTCCCCCCTTCATCGCCTTCAGGAACCTGGGTGATGGGGAAGAACGCGGTCGCAAAAGTGTCTTCACGGACCGATTCGTATTTGGCGTCCTTCACCAGTCCAACGATTTGGACCATGGGCTCGGCCTTACCAGGATCTGCCGCCACGCGGAACGATTTTCCGACGGGGTTTGCAATAGAGAAAAACCTTCGCGCAAATGTTTCATTCACGATGGCAACTTGAGGCGAGGTCTTCGTGTCATTGGCGTTGAACCCGCGGCCGGCAAGCAGAGGAGTGCGCAAGGTGTCGAAGTATGTGGGTGAGATGAAGTTGAAGTAGGCGAGCGAAGCCTCTCCCGTCGGCGCATTGGGCGTGTCTGCTTTAATATAATTATTCCATTCGAAGTTGCTGATGGGGGTTGTGATCGAGCGGCTAACAGAGATAACTCCAGGAAGAGCGCGCAAGCGGCTTTCAATGTCTTCATAGTTCGCGGGCCACTGCTTCGGCGGAATGTTGGCGGTCTTGAAATTCGTATTCACGATAAGGACGTTTGTTCTATCGAACCCGATATCGAGCGTCACCAGCTTTACGATGCTTCGCAGAAACAACCCTGCAACGACCAGCAAGACCAGGGACATCGCGACTTGCGAGGCTACAATCCACTTTCCAGGACGGAAGCGAACGTGGCGCTCGCTATCCTCTGCGCCGCCGCCCTTCATTGCCGAGGTAAGTGAGACGCGCGTCGAGCGGAAAGCAGGAAGCAAGCCGAACAGAATTCCGGTAAGGACAGCGATGGTGGCGGTAAACGCCAAAACGCGGACATTGAGTGACAGATCGAGGTACACATTGTTATGCGCTGTCGAAATGAACCGCACCAGCAGCGCGCTTCCCCAGCGAGCGAAGAGAATGCCGAGGAGTGCGCCCGCTGAGGAGAGCAGAATACATTCCGTGAGGTGTTGCCGGATGAGGCGCATGCGAGTAGCGCCGAGGGCTTTGCGTACGGCAATTTCCCTGTTGCGTGCAGCGGCCCGCGCGAGCATGAGGCTGGCAATGTTGGCGCAGGCGATGAGCAGGACGACCCCGACGACGGCCATCAGGATGGTGAGCGGCTGCCCGAACTGCTGGCGCAGATCCGAAGTCCCGGTTGCCGCCGGCACGCTCACCAGGTGGCGCGTGCGGAAGCTTTCCTGATCTGCAGGAGCCCAATCCTGAGGCACCGCACCGGCAAAAACCTGAGGTGAGAGCACGGATAAGCGGGTGCTGAGTTGTTCCCGGCCGATACCCTGCTTCACGCGGCCGGCGATGCTCAGCCACCACCAGGAACGATGATCGAGCCTGGACTCCTTTCCATCAAACCGTGCTGCCGCACAAATCGGAATGGCCACATCGATTTTCTGCCCGGGTTCCATGCCGTAAAATCCGCGCACGCTCACGCCAATAATCTGGAATGGCTGATGGTCGAGAGAAAGTGTGCTTCCAATCGCGTTCTGGGCCGCTCCGAAGTGGTCTTGCCAGAAGCCGTAGCTCAGGACGGCTGCGCCTGGGCAGCCGCGGCGGTCGTCTTCTGGAACGAAAAGGCGGCCGGCAGCCGGACGAACACCGAGAGCGGCAAAATAACCGCCGCTCGCGAAAATGCCGTTCGCGGCGCGCACTTCGCCGCCCTGCGCAAGATCGAATTGCGTCTGGCCCCAGGACAAGACACCGGAGAAAACGTCTTGGCGATCCCGCACCTGTTCCCAGAGAGCGTTGGTGAAAGAAGAAGTGTCAGGAGACTCCGCCTGGGCGGAAGTCCTGAACAGTTGCACAAGCTCTTCGGGTTTTTGGACCGGCAGGAATCGCAACATCACGGAATCAATCAGGCTGAAGATAGCCGCATTTGCCCCGATGCCGAGCGCCAGTGAAAGAATTGCGATGGCCGTGATGACCGGCGTGCGGCCGAGGATGCGGAGAGCGTAAAGGATATCCTGCAGAAGGGATTCGAGGAAATGGACGCCGCGGGCGTCGCGGCATTCCTCCTTGACTTGTTCGGGTCCGCCAAACACGAGCCGCGCGCGACGGCTTGCTTCTTCGCGGGTTAAGCCCAAGGCGACGGATTTTTCGACGTGCTGTTCGAAATGGAAGCGCAGTTCGTCATCGAGTTCGGATTCGACTTTCTGCCGTCGAAAAAGGGCGCGCAGCCGAAAGAAGAGATCGCTAAACATTACGACCCCCTACGTCGCCTTCAAAACCTGAGCGACCGCAGCCGTCAATTTTCCCCAGGCGCGCTTCCCTGCTCCGAGCTGTTTCCGCCCGCTGGAAGTGAGGTCATAGTATTTCGCGCGGCGGTTGTTCTCGGAGGTTCCCCACTGCGCCTTGATCCAGCCGCGGCGCTCCAGCCGGTGCAGCGCCGGGTACAACGAACCTTGCTGGACGCGGAGCACATCGCTGGAGATCTGCTGGATACGCTCGGAAATGGCCCAGCCGTGCTGGGGTCCAAGCGCGAGGGTTCTAAGAATGAGCAAGTCCAGAGTGCCTTGCGGAAGATCGATTCGTCGGCCGGTCATGCGTTCCCCTTATCCTTCTACAAGGGACACTACCGCTTCTCTTGTCGAAGTGCAAGGGGAAACTTACGCAAATGTTTGTGGTGGAGATTAGCGGTTGGGACCGCAGCGGGTTTCGACTTCCTGGCGGAATTGCGGATCCATCAGTGCGCCGCGCCAGTTTGTCGCGGAACACAGTTGCTCCGCCGTCAACCCCAGCGCCCCGCGCAGGTCGGCGCCATCGAGATTTGCTCCGTCTAGCTCCGCTCCGCGCAAGATTGCCCCTGTCAGGAACGCGCCGCGCAAATCTGCTTTCTTCAGATCGGCATCCAGAAGGATCGTGTCCTTGAGTTGCGCGCCGGTAAGATTGGCTTCCGTAAGTTTCGCAGATGACAAGTCCGTCTGTTCCAATACCGCCCTCGCGAGCACGGCTCTTTCTAATTTTGCGTCGCGGAGATCCGCTCGCGAAAGATCTGTCCGCAGGAGATGCGTGTTCCGGAGATTTGCGGCATAAAGGGAAGCGCTATTGAGTTTTGCATTCGAAAAAATGGCATTCTCGAAAATTCCGTAAGAAAGATCGGCGCCGTGCATGTCCGCCGCAGAAAAATTTGCCCCGCTGCCATCCGCGGAAACCATAACGGCGTGGCTTGCCTGCACCCGGTCCAGCGTTGCGGAATGCAGCACCGCCTCGCGCAGGTTCGCTCCGCGCAAGTCCGCTTCGGAAAGATAAGCGCCTTCGAGATCCGCCCGCCACAGCCGCGCATTCACGAGAATCGCGCGGTACGCTCGCGCATATCGCAGATTCATCTGGTTGAGCCGCGCTCCTGGCACGGCTGCAAGCGCTTCCTCGGACAAATTTCCGCGCACAGGCAGCGGGGAAAGAACGGCTTCCGCAAGCTCTGCATACGGACGGCATCCCGCTAGCTGCAGCGCTTGGGAAGCCCAACGGCGGATATCGGTGGATGCGACCTCCGGTGCAATGCTTCTATCGGAAGGAATTCCTCGCATCACCCCATAAGAGAGCAACGAAAGGACCAAACTTATGGCCGCCGTAGAACGCAGCGTGGAAGCCACAATTCGGAGTGCGCTCTTCGATTTCGTGCGATGCACATCCCCCTGGCGCAGCACGCGCGAAACAATCGGGGGAAGACACGTGGCCGCCGCAATCGCGATCGTGACCACCAGCACCTGTAGCATGGTCCCGCGAAGGTCTTGCCGCACCAGATAGCGCGCCCAGAAAAAGATCAGCGTTGCCGGTACAACCCAGTAGGCCAGCAGCGCAGAAAGCGTAGTTTCCAGCAAAGAGAGCGGCGACCGGCTGTCCCGCGGCCACCGATAATGACGGCGCACCAGCGCCATCAAAAACCACGCACCGTCTTTCTCCAGTGTCTGCCCATCGGGAAATACCGCCGGAAGTGCGGCCATGTTTCCCCACAATCGCAAAAGTAAAAAATGAAGACGTAGATAGAACAAAAGCAGGAGCAGCGGGCCGCCTAAATAAAAACCCGTCATCGGTAGCACATTGCCGATGCGCGGAAGCGGAATCGCGGAAGCGTTTAGCATGAGCCGAGGATCCGTGGTCATGGAAATGAGAATCCAGCACGCAACGCTGATCAGGAGCAGGGAAAAATAGAACCATCGCGCGATTTTCGTTGTTTGCGCGATCGCTGTGGAACTGTCGAATGTAGAGATGGATTCCGGCAGGATCGCATCGAACAAATTTGTTCCGCCGAGACGCCCCACCCACAAGCCCTCTGCGCCGTAAAGATTTGCGCCCATTAAATTTGCGCCGCGCAGTTCCGTTCCGAGAAGATTTGTGTCGCGCAGGTCGGCTCGCACCAGGCTCGCGCCGCGCAAATTCGCCAATGACAGATCCGCGCCGCGAAGATTCGCCTTGTGCAGATGCGCTCCCTGCAGATTCACGCCGGTGAGGTCCGCGTTCGCGAGATCGACACCGCAGAAATCCGCTTTGGTTCCGGATTCTCCGCCGGACTCGACCCAGATTTTGTGCTGGTCCAGTATTTCCGCTAGTTCGAGAAGCGATTGAGCTCCCGAATTATTTTCCGCGGACGTGTCTGGGTGAATTTCTTGTTGAATTTTCGAAGCCATCCCCAAACTTTTCCCCCAAAAATCTCCCGCAAAAATCTCCGCTCGTCGCGAGGCCATCGCGCCGCAATCTGTAAAATGGACCTGGCATTGCGAAAAATGCGCCCCACCTGGGACGGAGCGAACTCTCCGTGCGGCGTACCCTAGTCGATCGGCTGCTGGGCTGGGGCCATCATCCCGCAGGAGGGCTGTGGAAGTCGCCTGACCGGAAGTACAGGCGGCGCAGTGGTAACGTCGCCGCGCGCCGTATAAAAACGGCGAACTGCGGGATGGGGAGATTATCGTTCAGGAGAGTAAATCACGCTATAGAAAAAATAGTTAAAAGAAAATAGTTCGGAAAAAAATAGCCGGGGGCTCCGCTGAGGGGCCGAGGCACCCCGGCTTATCCCGCCCGCCTCCGCAGTGAGCGAGCAAGGAACTCTTTAAAAAAATCTCGATGCACTCTGCGAAAGAGAGTGCACCGCAGAAAATCTAAAGGCACGCTGCAAAACAGCGTGCGTAACAAATCCGCAGCCGGAGAAACTTTTCACAAGAGCATCGGAAATTTTCTAGAACAGCGTGCCGACTAAACCAGCGGGCCGGCGGGAACGGCCTGCTCAAAAATTCTGTTCGAAAAAAAGTTACTGCCTAATGTCCTCGTTGTTGCGAAGAAACTCGTAGCGCTCGATGGCGGCAACCACGCCGATGGAGCCCTCGTCGCGCGGCTCGGTCCGCTGAACGCGGCCAAGGCAACGCACGCGAACGGGACCTGCGAGGGTGATCTCGTTGGGCAAAGTCAAAAGGATTTCGACGGGAGAGCCTTCCCCGAGGTTCTTGGAAAGGAAGAAGTAAACACCGCGGGAACTCACGTCGCGGGATTCGGTGGCAGTTTCGCCAACGGCCGCACCGGTGGTCCAGCGCACGGTGAGGGGCAGGCGCATTTGAAAGCGCTGGGTGGTACGGCGTTCGGAGCCGCTCAAAGGGAAACCTCCTGGCTGAAGGAAAGTGTAGCCGGGAGCGGGGGGTACGGACAATAGAACTCCGGGTACAAAAATGATCCGCGGCGGAAAAGTACGAATGTACTAGGACGAGGTAGCGGGCGAGCGAGAAAGAAGGGTTTGGCAGCAAGGCGCAGCAGACCTGAATAACGTGCGTTTCCGAATGGGGCACCACGACGGGTCGGCGAGAGGATTGGCTTTCGGCCGGACAGGGCCGCTGACAGGCAGGAATTGGGAGCTTTGTTAGTCATGGAGTTTCATTGTGGGAGCGAGAGCGAGAGGGGGTATACACCCCCATCGCGATGGAAAGAGTCCGCAAGCCATTGAGAGGTAAGGGGTTGCGAGCGTCCATGACGCAAAAGAGTCCGGAAACCATTGAAAGTAAAAGAGTTGAATGACTTAAAGGAGATACAGGAGGCCGCACGGGCGGCGTTTCGGCGAGGATTTGATTCGATATACACGGGAGAGGATAGCAGAAATTATGCTGCGTGTCAATTACTATATTGGTACAGTTCGAATGGGATGTGGAAAAGTGCGGAACGGTATGAAAAGAAAGATGCTTGCGGAGAGCCTCCCACCCTGGTGGCGCCGTTGGGTTGTACGTTGCCGTTAACAATGAACAGCAAGACAAAGCATGGCCCACCCGCCATGCTCGATGAATTGTACCTAGCCCCAAAGTTATCGAGGCCGGATTCGGAATCGCGTTCTTTGCCGGTGAATTTGTAGCCTAAAAGCGCGTGTTGGACTGAGCAGTCGTACATACAGGTCAGTGCATCGTAGTCGTAGGTGCAGAGAAGGAACGTTTTCGGGTTAGAAGATGGATGACCGCACCAACAAGAAACCACTGTAAACCACTCGTGAGGATCAGAAAGACATCGAAAAGAACAGCCTCGGCTGGCAAAGGCACGAAGCGTCTTGGGTCAAAGAACTTGCCAACGAGTTGCGGTCCTTTCGTCATGCCCAAATAGTTTACGCACGTCAAAATTCGAAATGCTCCATCGCCATGACCGACTCTGACAGATACAACCAAACCAAGCGTGATCGCTGCGGCCGCGATGCCTAGAACGATCGCCCAACGTAGCTTCATAATCAACCCCTTAGCATTCTTAGTCTCTGACTCGTGGCGCATTGTTAGGGCCAATCGGACCATAAACTTGCTTCCGCATACGATTTTCCCAGTCAACGGCTTCTTGGTTCGACCGGCTGCCTGTTCTGCCGTGGATGTACCCCCATCCATGTCCGAATTCATGCCAGACCGCGATACCTTCAGTCATATCGCGTATTCGCCAAGGTGGGCGTTCGTTTTGGCCGCCCATCCTGCCTGCGCCCAAGACAGTTCGTTCCAGTATTGTGCTTGCGAGATCTACAGCCTGCTCGGGGTTCACAAGCACTCGGACGTTCTGGTTAGTGCCGCCGTCCTCTCCAGGTTTGTAAGTAACCCCGCCGCCCCATTGGGAAAGATCACGGTTTGTGAGGCCAAACTCGACAACCTGCTTATCCTGAACGATGTTGGCAAGGTCATGTGCAGTGTCACCCAACTTCATAAAGTCGCCAACGTCGCCTTTGATCCCTGCGAAATACCGCGTGTTGTCACCATCCTTTACCTCATTGATATAGAGGCGGGACGCAGCATCTTTGTTCCCGAGACTTGCCTGAATTGCTGCGAGCTCCTTCTTCCTCTGCTCTTCATCTCCAAGGAGCTCAACAGCAGCACCATCAGGATCGATGTAAATGAGGGGATTATTTCTGGCGTACGCATACCGGTTCCACGTCTGGGGATTTAGCAGCTCCCAATCGTTGGCGATGGAATCAGGGGACATAAAGCGCCCGAGATTGCTGCCCATGTATCTAAGTCCAAAATTATCAAGGCCGGATTCGGCGTCGCGTTCTTTGGATGTGAAGTGCATGGGGCTAGGGTCACCATTAGAACAAGTGAGCCAGTCGCCGAAAGGGAGGCTGGTGCAGGTCTCATAGATGCCGCCGCTGACATTGATGCGCACGCGCTCGGTCCCTAGCCAATCGGCCTGGGTGAAATAGGTGGTGTTATTCCCGTAGGTTGCCAGGTGACGTGCCCCGGCGTAAATTTCGCTGCGATTCCAGCTGCCCGTCGAACTGACCTCCTTAATCTCATGCCCGTCTAGATCGTACAGAAAATCCACGCTGCTGCCGGACACCGTCTTGCGGACGCGCTGTCCATTCGCGCCGTAGATGTAGCTTGCAGTCGAGCCGCCATCCACGGCAGTGAGGCGGTTTTCGGCGTCATAAGCGTAGGTATGTACTCCATCTCCCAACAGATTTCCGGCGGTGTCGTAGGAATACCCATCGATGCGATTGGTGTTGGCAGGATTGCTGGGATTGTTACCGGTGAACGTGGTGACGAATGAATGCGGGCCGTTCTGCTGCCAGCGATTTCCAAAGCGGTCATACACGTAGGAATAGACTGACTGGCCGCTGTTCTGATTCGCACTTACAACGCGATTGAACGGGTCGTAGCCATAGCTCCAGTTGCCGTTCACGCTGTCATTCGCGGTGTTCATATCCCCGTTCGGGAAATTGCTGAGGCTCAGATTATATAGAATATTATTGTTTGTACCTCCAGTGAGCGTCGACCCCGATGGTGTAGCCCCGAAGGATGGACTGGAGAAATGGCTGCTATCATAGCTCACCGATGCGGAGAGTGGATAATTTGTAGCTGAACCGCTGGTCTTAGCCGTCAGTGTGGGAACACCTCAGGGCTGAACAATGCCACGGCGAACCGCGTACCGCACAAGGCTGGCGGTCTCATGGATATCCAGTTTTTGCATGAGCCGTGTGCGGTGAGATTCCGCCGTCTTTACGCTAATGCCTAGAAGAGACGCAACATCCTTTGTCGATTTTCCTTCTGCAATCAACTGCAGCACTTGCCGTTCTCGTGCTGACAATGGATCGGCGGGCCTTTCCGATTTGGAACGATATGCGTCCATCACCGCGCGCGAGACGCCTGGACTAAGATAAACTTGCCCGCGCGAAACCTGCTGGATCGCCTGAACGAGATCGCTTGCCACCTGACTCTTCAAGACGTATCCCTTCACCCCCGCTTCCAGCGCTTCTGAGATGTACTGATCTTCATCGTGTTGCGTCAAAAGAATCGTTTTGGTCTTCGGGCAGGAACGGCCGAGTTCGCGTGCCGCGTCTATACCGTTCAGCATCGGCATGCTGATATCCATGATTGCAATGTCGGGATGGAGCGATTCCACCTGGCGCACCGCCTCCTGCCCATCAGAGGCTTCCGCAACGACTTTAAATTCTTCTCGCTCGAGCAAGGACTTCAAACCCTGACGTACCAGGACATGGTCATCAGCGAGCACTACGCGAATTGGCATGTGCAGCCTCCAATGGAAGTCGAATCAAAAGTTCAGTTCCTCGCCCGCGGCCCGATTCGATGCGCACCGTTCCGCCGATGGCACTCAGGCGCTCCTGCATGCCGATCAGTCCCAACCCTTTCCGGCAGCCTGCTGCTTGAACAGCACGAACGTCAAAACCCGCCCCGTCGTCCCGGATCGAGCAACACAACACGAACTCGTCTCGCCACGCGCGGACCCAGATATTGCCTGCCTTTGCATGCTTAACCGCGTTGGTCAGGGCTTCCTGAACGACGCGGTAGAGCGCGATCTCGCTAGTGCTGGGGAGCCGCCCAGCAAACGCCACCTTGATATGGATCGGCAGATTGGCGCGCTTTGAGACTCCTTCCGCTAAGAAACGAATCGCCGGAATCCAGCCAAGGTCATCCAAGACCGTTGGCCGAAGTTCATGGGAATACCGTCGCAACTGCTTTTCAACCTGATTCAGTAATTCTTCAATTCGTCCAAACTTCTCTTTCTGACGTTCGGGCAATTCGCGGGCGACGTCGGCCAGCGCAAGATGCACAGCCACCAGAAGCTGCCCTGCCTCGTCATGGACGGCATACGCAATGCGTTTGATCTCTTCCTCGAGCGTTTCATTGAGTTGCCGCAGCGCCGCGATTGCATCTTGAACTCCACGGTGCGCCATTTCATAAGGAGAGAGGATCTCTGCCAGGAAATCGGTAGCGGCTGTCAGCAATTTTTGGTGGCGCACCGCTCCTCGCGCATCTGCGAGCATCCCGTGGAGGGCCTGATGATGCAGGGAAGCGATTTCCATGAGGCTCTTTTTCTCGGTTATGGCGCGCCGCCCAAGCTCGTAGGCTCGGCCCAACGCGGCCTCGCCACCACGCTGGGCGTATTCACCAAACGCCGAGTGATACTCTTCTTCAAAAGCTGGCGGCGACTTCGTCTTCCGTTTGGTTGCCGTCTTCATCCACGAACCCCTGTTAGCCGCACCACCAAAACGAGCGCGTCATCATTTCCCCGGCAGTGATGTTCGAGAATTCTGTCGGCGGCTCTTTGCGGGGATTCGAGGGCGGAAAGATCTTCGGCAAATTCGCCTCGAATCCCATCCGTAGCAAAAACCAGAGTATCCCCCTTCGCTATCGGAAGCACGGCGGCCTGAAGGGCAGGCAATTGGGAACCGACCACGCCGGCACGCAGGAGTAGCACCTCCTGGACGGTTCCCTTCGTGGCGCCAGAGCGCATCAGTACTCCTTGAACATTGCCGACGCCGACCCAGGTCATCATGCCATGCTCCTGGTCAATGGAAGCAAGGCTCATTACCACACCGCGCGTCGAGCGGAGTCCCTCATGGCAGCGCTGCACCAGAGAAATGACCGGTTCGTCCGCCCCAGTTTTGAGAACGGAAACCGCGGCCTTCGCGGCATTGGCAGCCTCGTCTCCATGTCCAATTCCGTCTATCGCGGCGATCAGAATTCCGCTCTGGTTACAGCAGACAAGGTGATGGTCGCCGCACTGGCCTTGGCCAGGTAGCACGAACTTCGCTACACCATATTCGATGGTCGGCACTGTTATGGTTATTGTTTCCATTTCTTCACCGCCACTATTGTTCCCCGGCCGGGTTGGGAGGTGATTTCGAATTCGTCCATCAGACGCCGCACTCCTGGCAGTCCAAGCCCCAGACTCCCCGAAGTGGAAAAACCATCGCGCATCGCCTGACGAATATCTGGAATTCCGGGACCGTCATCGGAAGCGATGACCAAGATCCCTTGGCGACTCGAAGCATTAAGGCTCTTGAGCGTGATCTCGCCCTTACGGGCGTAGGACACGATGTTTCGCGCTAGCTCCGAGATTGCAGTGGCAATGAGCGTCGCATCTCCTGAGGCAAACCCCAGTTCTGCCGCCATAGCCCGACCTTTTTGGCGGGCTAGGACAATATCCTGGTCCGAGTTGATGGCCACTCGGGTTTCTCCAGCCGACACTGTGGCTCTCTTTCAGTCAATGTTCTTGAATTTTTGAATCAAGTAAGCCAGACCTTCTTCCAAGTCCAGCGATGTCGCAACTCCTTCCAGTGTCAGCCCAAGCTGCACCATTGCAAAGGCCACTTCTGGCTGGATCCCTACGATGACTGTCTCCGCGCCTCGCAGGCGGATCATCTGAGAGATTTCCCGCAATGTCCGAGAGGCGAAGGAATCCATGACATCCATCGCAGTGACATCGACGATGACGCCGCGCGAGCGATACCTTACGACCTGCTGCACGAGACCCCGCCGTAGGTGCTCAAGGTCCGCGTCCGAGAGAGCCGCCTGAAAGGTTGCAATCAGGACCTCTCCCTGTTTGAGAATAGGGACTTCCATGTTGCCCTTCTTCCGGATCGTTTAATGGGGTTCCGCCAGTGTCACCACTTTGTATCCCAACAGTCTTTCGGCCTGTTCGATGCCGCCTTGCAGATCGCCGACCGTGTTCATCTTGCCAAGATCGACGCCGATGGTCACCAGCGTCTGCGCAATTTCAGGCGAAAGGCCCGTGACGATGACCGTCGCACCAAGGAGCCGAGAAGCTTCAACCGTTTGCACCAAGTGGTTCGCAACCGTTACGTCCATGGCCGCCACACCGGTGATATCGATCACGACGACTTTCGCGCGGTTGGTGCGGATTCCGCGGAGGAGCTGTTCGGTCAACTGCCGGGCGCGCTGCGGATCGATCACGCCGATGATGGGGAGAATCAACAGGCGTTCGCGAACTTGTAGCACTGGCGTGGAGAGTTCGCGGATCGCTTCCTGTTGCTGGCGGATGACGCGCTCTCGCTCCTGGACGAAGCCAACCGCCACGGTGTTAGCGATGCGATTCGCCGCGGGCTCGTAGGCATCCAAAATACGGTTGAGTTTCCTAAAATCAGTCTGGTACTTTGCAAAAAGGGAGCGCGCCAGGACGTCACGCAACAAGAGAACGATTCCCACGACTTCGTGGGTCTCTACGCCTCGCGGAATGATTCGTTCCGAAAGGTTGCGCGCGTAGGTTTGCAGCGCTTCGAGTGTTCCGGTTTCTAGAGCCTCCACATAACTGTCGTATACCGAAGTCGCTTCAGCGAAGATCTCCTCTTTGGTCATCGCGGTGAGGAGGCGCGTCGCAGAAATACTTTCCACCCACCCCTCGCGGAGTTGGGTTCGGTTTTGCCGGAGGTGTGACACAAGTTCTCGCAGAAGTTCTGACGTCGCTTCATCTAGTGCCAATTCCGCAGCCTGATTGTTGCGTGCCACCAATTCTTTGGTCGAGTTCTCTTTTCTGGCCATGAATTTATTCTCCTCGTCGTGAACAGCTTGGACCCAAACCTTTCCGCTGCCTGAATCGCCTCCGGATCCGAAAACCAATACCATGACTTACCTGCCCCCTCAAGCAAGTAAATCCCTGCTAGAGCCTAGGGTAAATACCCTAGACGGACCTGGGTTCTTGTGCAAGCGGATGAATTCCTTCCGCCGACTAGGCAAAGGGATCTGCAGCCACCACAAGGTACTAAGGTAATTGCCCCCGCAGGGATTACAGCATTCCACCGCTTGTCAGACATTCCCGTCGCTGTAACGATAACCACTGCCAGAGAGCGGAGTCCCACATGCTCGCTGGCAGGAGGCATCATGCCCTTAGGCGATCCGCAAGGAAACAACGGTGCACAGGCTGATCAAAGCAGAAAACCTCTGCCAAATCAGACGCCGAACCGGAGGGTGTTGTCCATTGATCGATGGAACCGCGCTTCAGAGATGCACCTCGAGGAAATGCTCTCCTCCGCTTTGCTGGCCTCGGACAGCGAGTTTGCTCAGATTCTGCAAGCGGTCGACGAGATTTCCAAGACTTTGAAGTCGGGTGCTGCAAACGAGCAGACTTTGAGAATTGCGCACCACCCCGCAGTCTGGGCTGCCGTTAAGCACACCCTGTTGGACAGGGAACTCCGCCATCTGGCACTCACCGATGATTTAACCTGCCTTTACAACCGCCGCGGTTTTTTTGCTGCGGCAACGCAACTACTAAAGCTAGCGCGCAGAAATGCGCAGCGCTTATTACTGTTCTTTTGTGATGTCAATAATCTGAAAAAGATCAACGATTCCTTCGGGCATCGGGAGGGAGATCTGACACTCATTCGTGCTGCAGACGCGCTCGAGCAGACGTTCCGTGATTCCGATATCTTGGCGCGCATCGGCGGAGATGAGTTTGCCGTGCTGGCACTGGAGGCCTCCGGTCAAAGTCAGGGAATCATCCTTCGCCGCTTAGAGAAGTATCTCAAAATGTCGAGCGCAAGCGAAAAACGTTACGAGCTCTCGCTCAGTGTCGGGGTGGCGCGGTTCGATCCGAAGCGTGCCGTCTTGCTCGGAGAACTCATGTCGCAAGCGGATCAGGCGATGTACGAACAGAAACGGAACCAATCGAGTCCTTCCTCGGGCAAACCCAAAACGGGCACTACCCGGAGCGGGCTGGAGAGCATCGCGGTTCTGGAGGAGGCCTGAACATATGCATTTAGATGGGAGAATCGAAAAGCGCATCCCGATGGGGATCCCGGTGTACTTCGGAAGCTTGAAAAAGCCGCGCACTGCAGAACGGGTGCTCACGGAAAACGTCAGTCCCCACGGTGCTCGCGTGGTGACCAAACAGCACTGGCAGCCGGGGGAAGAGCAGTGGATTACTCCGTTGTCAGGCCAATTTGAGTTGCCGGCGCAAGTGATCTACTGTCAGCTACTTGCGAATGGGGATTTTTGCGTGGGATTGGACTTCCGGGGGCGTCCGGTCAACTGGGAAGCGGTGTTAGCGAACAGTTTTCCTGTGGGTACTAATCAGAAAAACTTGCCTGAGCCGCTTTTAAACGATGCGGTTTTTGCACACCTAGATCCCCATGCTCGACAACCACAAAATCAACTAGGTGGAGCCTGGTCTGGAAGGACCTTTTTCGCACGCATTCTTGCCTCCCTGTCACGGCACGCCGGGCTTGGTGTCGGCCTTCAATGGAGGGAAAAATTCTGCGGTGGGCTATGAGAATAGTTGGCGTTCCAGACGCGTGGCGCAGACTTCCTGTTTTGGGCTTCTTCTTGACGGCATAACACAAGGAGAGGACGCCATTTTGGTAATTCACTGCGGAATACCGGTGCGAGGGTGGCCTGCGCTCTTATCAAGCGGCATCCCGGCCTTCGGTCCCACGAAGGGTTTGCCACCCGCCCCCGCCGGAGGACGATACTCTCATACCCCGTGGTTGTGCGAAGAATCGGCCTTGTCAACCCGATGGCCACCAGTCGAGTGACGTAGCATTGCTCGATGCGAAAGAAGGGATTTGACAGCGGAGTAAAGAGTTATGAAGCCTAGCGAAAAGAGCGCTGCGCCCACGATCAGGCTTGCAGACGCGAACCACGTATTGTTTGAGATCCCTTCGCTCAACAAATAGAGTCCAAGGGTCAGAATCAAAGCGGAGATAAGGGTCTCAAAGGTCGTGGACACTCTCTTCATCTGAGATCTTCTCCTCGTACATACACGCTGGTTGCAGATCGAGCATAAGCAAGCGTTCAGCGATGATCACTTGCCACTTCCTCCGCCACGCCCCAATCCTCAGGTGGAAAATCAATGGGCCAGAACCGAGGACATCGCTGGTCAAACTCAAAAGCAATTGTGAACGAATCTCTAGATGGCCCCTCAACTCGCACTACCCTACAACCTGCTTCCTTTCCAGTTTGCGGGTTGACAAGAGTGATTTGTTGATCGACGGTCATCCTAAGGGGTGATTCCAACAGGCCGCCGTGGGCATTCACGACCAAGGTGAATGCCTGAATTTGCGAACGCTTGCCTCCGGGCATCTCCGTCCTAATAAGGACAGCGACTTGGAGCAAAACCCGCTGACTTCGCCGTCGATTCTGGAGATTGGTTTCGCTCATGAACTCAAGCTCCTAAGTCCATCCTTTGAATCCGTCTAAGATCACGGAGCAGTCTTCCGATGTTTTCAGCGTTGAACATGCCGCTTTCGTGCAGTTCCATGATCCGCCTGCGCCAGAATGCAGCCCTCTACAAGAAGGATGTGTTTCCCTCTGGGAGTTTCGAATGGTCCGCGAAAACAAATATTCAGTTTCTCTAAACTCAGCAGCGACGCTTCGATCCTGGTTAGAGCTGTTTTCCCGCCAGCCTATGACATTCGGGCGCTCCAACGTATTTATCGCTATGTACCGTTCCTATAGATAAATCATATCAAGACTTGAATACACCATTCAATTAATAATGTGTCGCGACTAGCAATGGAAGTTTAAGCTTATGATATCGTTGCTCCGCTCTGGGGGAATGTCAGCGACTCCCAAGAATCTAAGAGAAGAAATAACTGGTAATCGGGAGGTCGAGAGGCCGCTGACCGGTGCGAATGGGATACCTAGTCCCGAGAAGATTGCGAGATGCGCGGCAAGGGGAGGTCGTGCGCGACGCGATTGGGGTTCAATCGGTAGTCTGGATTGGGGTTTCGCCGGGAGGCGACGCAAATTCCAGTTTGGGGCGGAAGTGGCGGAGGTCGCAGCGGCCACAGCGGAACCGGAGCAGAAAAAAGAAAGAGGAAAGAAGATGGTCCAACAAGCCCCTCCTCCTTGACCTGTGGACGTCCTGGCTTCCGCACCTCGGACAAAGGTAAGGTGTGCGTCTCGACAAAGCTGGCTCCCTATTCGTTGTCAATGCCCTAAATTAATTTGAACGAGAGAATACCGTGGAGCGCGGAGAGATTCTCTCGAATTCGTGAAAGGCGTTCCGAAAAGTTCATACCTCGGCAGTAAGACAGAGGTGCCAGCCGAAGCGGCGTTCGAGGGCGCGGAAGAACGGTTGAGGCATCCAGCGGAAGTAAGGCTCTTTGACGTAGCGGTATTGCGCGTAGTCAGGGATGCTGTAAGGAAAGATGTGTTCGACTTGAACGTCACGGACGCGAAAACCGTGGCGCTCAAGCAGTTCGCGCCCTTCCCGGCGCGTATAGGTGTAGGTGACGGGGCAGCCCGTCTGAGCTTCCGAGTTTTTGGCGACGAGGTCCGGCAGCTTCCAGAATTGGCCTCTGCCTTCGGTGAGCAGAATCCAGGCGACTTTGTAGGAGCGGCGATGGTAGACCATGATTTTGACGGTCGTGCCGGGGCGGGCGTATTGACGAAGCTGACCGAGAACGACACCGGGGTGCGGGGTGTGGTGAATGACGCCGAAGGAGTAGATGAGGTCGTAAGGCTCGACGGGAACGAAGCGAGAGAGCTCTTCGGCGTTCCCTGGGCAGAAGCGGATTCGGTCCTGTAGGCCGAAGACGGCAGCGCGGGTGCCGGCAAGCTCCAGGGATTTTTCGGAGAGATCGACGGTAGTGACCTGAGCGCCGCGGCGGGCGAAGTTGATTGTGTCCGTGCCGATGCCGCAGCCGATTTCGAGAACTTTCTTGCCGCGCCAGCGCTCAAATTGGGCAAAGCCGGGAATGTGGTATTCCACGAAATACTTGCGCGCCTCGACTTCGTCAAAAAATTGCCTGGTGCCGACAGGCGACTGGGAGTGGCGAATGTTGCAGGGACGCTGGTCCCAGTATTCCTGAACACGAGTGATTTGGACTTCAGGAAATCTCATGGTCTTCCAGCACCACGGCTTCGTGCGGGGCTGTCAAGTCCATGCCCCGTCTTGTCCCTAGCATGCGCTTGAGACGACCCGTCAAACCGAATAACGTTCCCACGGCCGTCCGCCAAGGATCGGAGAAATCCTGCGGCTCGGGAACCAGGGGCATATGGGGAAAATGCACGGGAGATTTTGCGGCAAGGAGAATCGTGCGCTGGCGCTTGCGGCTTGCACGGTCTCGAAAATCTTCGTGGTCCGGCAAAGGGACAAAGCGGGAGACCGATGAAAAACCAATCTTGTAGCAAATCTTGATCAGGCTCGACTCCGACGGATACAGAGCCAGCGCAGTCAGGCTTTGGTCCTCAACATGTTGTTCTTCCCGAAGGTAGAATGCCGTCTCCTTCTGAGGGGTGGCGTAGCTCTCGATCAACAGGAGTTGGTTCGCCATCGCCGCCAAATTCCGCAGCGCTCTAAGGGGGCTTTCCAGGTGGTAGAGTAAACCGAGGCACAGCACCAGGTCGAACGAGCCCCGTTGAAGGATGGCTGGCTCCTCAACATTTTCGAGGCGAAATTCGATCTTCGGATAACGGCGTTTGGCCTCCTCCACATTTTCCAAGCGGCCGTCGAAACCCACGACATCAAATCCCAGCTCCTCAAGGAATCCCGAAAAATATCCCACACCGCAGCCGACATCGGCGGCGGACTTCATTTTCCACTTTTCCCGGATGTCCTGGAGAACTGGCCGGAATGCTGCCTGGCGCACTTCGACGAACCGCCGCGAAGGGGGCACATCAAAGATAAACTTATTTGCCAACTTTCGTTGCCTCCACAATCTCGAAGTTGCACGGAACGTTGAGAACACCGTTCCACTCATCGCGCGGATGTTGGTGCACTTCCGTGGCGATGATCATCTCCGGCAAACAATCCCAGACGTCCACCGGTTCGCTTCCATCGTACAGGCTCACGTGCCACGTGTACGGGCCCGGACGGAGCGGGAGTGTCGGAAAGGAATAGAAAAACTCGTGCTCGCCGGGGGGCAGTTCCACGCCATCTGCGGCCCACGCCCACATAAGCTGGCCATCGATATTGCGAAGAGCGATGCCGTGATGGCCGATGCGCACGGTCTCGCGCACCTCGACGACAAACTTCATCTTCACCGCACCCAGCGTGTTCAGGAGATGCGGTGAATCGGCGCGAGGCTCGACAATTTCCCATCGAACAAAGCGTCCCTTTATCGCGGGCGCCCTGGCCTGCTTATGGCCATTCACGTCACCCGAAGTCATGGCACTTTCGTAAGCACTGACGACCTCGTGCGTGGGGCCGTTCTTCCGGAGTTCACCGCTGTCGATCCACAGGACGCGCTGGCAGAGGCGACGAATCTGATTGAGCTGGTGGCTGACAAGGACCACGGTGCGTCCTGCGTGGGCCACATCATCCATCTTGCCGAGGCACTTTTTCTGGAAATTGATGTCGCCGACGGCGAGGACTTCGTCCACGAGAAGGATTTGCGGTTCGAGGTGCGCAGCCACGGCAAACGCAAGCCGCACGTACATCCCGCTCGAATAGTGTTTGACTGGGGTGTCGATGAATTTTTCGAGCTCGGCAAAAGCAACGATTTCGTCGAACTTGCGCGTGATTTCGGCTTTGCCCATGCCGAGGATGGCGCCGCTCAGAAAAGTATTCTCACGGCCGGTAAGCTCGGGATGGAAGCCGGTGCCGACTTCGAGAAGGCTGCCGACGCGGCCATGGATTTCCGCCCAGCCGGTGGTCGGGCGCGTAATGCGCGAGAGGATCTTCAGCAGCGTGGTTTTGCCGGCGCCGTTGCGGCCGATGAGGCCGAGGACTTCGCCTTCGCGGACTTCGAGGGAGACATCCCGGAGAGCCCAGAAGGACTCTTCGCGGGCGCGGCGGAACACGGAAAGGGGGGAACGCAGCAACCGACTGAGCGAGTCTCGCAAGAGGCCTCTCTCGGCGTGCAAGCCGCGGTGATAGCGTTTGCCGAGGTTCTCGCCGTGAATCGCAATCCGATCCGAGGCCGGGCTCACTTAAATTCCCCTCCCCTCAACGCTCAGTGCCGCGATCGTGCAGGCGACGACAGAAGCCGCGAAACGAGCGGCTGGGCACGAGAATACGCAAGAAAATTTCAACGCGATCGTCAAGAGATGGCTGACCCCGAAGAATAAAAGATAGCAGAGAAGGAGGTTGGGCGGAGCGATGGCGCGAGAGGTAGTAAACAGGCTAGCGGTGAGTCGTTGCGGCGAGGAGCGGGTGGAGCGTTTATCAATAAGACCAAGGAGGAAGGGTTTTTGGGGGAATTTAGGATACTATTTTGAAAAGCTTCTTATCCGAGGGCGATCCCATGGCACAAGAAAAACGGCGCTCAGAGAGATATCCGTTTTTTGCTTCCGCGGAACTCATAGAAGATAAGTCAGACGTACGTATAACGACTCGCCTGAGCGAGTTGGGATTGTATGGGTGTTACCTGGATATGATGAATCCCTTCCCCGCGGGAACATCGGTGCTGATCAAAATCTCGGAAAGTCCGGCCACCTTCGAAGCGCACGCGACCGTCATATATTCACAGCCCAACATGGGCATGGGAGTGGCGTTCCGGGACGTGGAAGAACGATACCTCAAGGTCCTGCAGAAGTGGATGACAGACGCGCAAAATAGATAGCGAGCGTTCCATCTAGCCAGAGAGTTCGTTTTGTCTTGCCCGAAGGCACGATTTACCAGGAAAGAGAATCATCCTTCGCGGTCTCCGCTGACTCGACAAAAGGGGTGGACCTTTCGGACGGACTCCCGGTTCTCGGCAGTTTTATTTTTACACGTCAACTCACCGGAAAATGGAATGTCGACATTTATCTTGACGGCAAGCTCGTGTCCGCGGCCCCATTAGAGTTTGTGCCCTAGAGACCTTGCGGGCGGGACACCCTTCCCCTGGAGAAGCAGAACTGAAACTTCTCGACGTTCACCCAGTAGCTCAGTTAGTATCGGCATCTGCTCATCGAAGTAATTCGACTGAACGGAATTGGCCTGAATGGAGGTGGAAGACATGATCATCAGTGACCGTTTGCGGGCCATTCGGGAAAGCAAGAGCTTGTCTCAAGGAGACATCGAGAAGCGGACGGGTCTGCTGCGTTGTTACATCTCCCGCGTTGAGAACGGGCATACGGTTCCAGCCATCGAAACGCTGGAGAAAATGGCTCGCGCGTTGGAGGTTCCCATGTACCAACTCTTTTATGAAGGCGAGGAGCCGCCGAAGCTGCCAAGACTTCCAAAGCGCGGATCCGCGGACGATATCGCCTGGGGTAGTACAGGGAAGGATGCCCGATTCTTGAATAAGCTTCGCCGCGTGCTCGGCCGTACGGACGAAGAGAATCGTAAGTTGCTCTTGTTTATGGCTCAGAAGATGGCCCGACCGAGAACCGTTCGCGCTACAGCAAGCAACTAATCGCGCTGCATCGGCCAACTCGGGCTGCTGACCGGCCCGCAGGCTCTCTCTAAAAATTCACGCAACTTGGAGTTAGAGTCGCTCACGCAGATACGATAGCGCAGCGTTTGATGCCCGAGAATAACTTCCGAGTTGCCGACCATCCGGGAGTTGATCGGTTCCGTCGACATTGCGGCGGCCCTCACGGCCATCCCGCACCGTATTTTCTTTAGTTGGCAGTTGGAAAAACAGGTAAAACGATTCAAACTTTGGGGTCATCAGGCATTGACACCCTCCATCGCCTGCCATACACTCCCCCGCATCGCTCGTACCATTCAGTACCGCTCGATCCCGAATACATTTCTAGGAGTAGACATGCGCAAGCCTTTCACTTTCTCGAAGTTTTTCGTTTGGCTTCCCCTCGCGTTGGCCAGCTCCTTAATGATTGCTTTTCCGGTTGCAGCTCAGGATTCCCCGCCGTCGGATCAAAAGCCAAAAGAGGAATCCAAGGTCGTCACCGTCGAAGTGATGCCAGCGCAAGCGATCGCTCCCATCGGGTCTAAGCTTCAATTCAAGGCTGTGGCTAAAGACGCGTCCGGCCAGGTTCTCCCTGACAAAGTCAAAACCTGGTTTGCCGCTCCGTTCGATTCTGCTGCCGCCGATGAGAATGGCGAAGTTTCGTTTGTCCAGCCGGGTGAAATCGCGGTTGGCGCACTAATCGGCAAAAAAACGGGATACGCTCACATTTCTGTCAGCAAACCACACATCGCCCGAATTGACGTTGCTTCTCCCACCGCGCCTCTTGCCGTTGGGGCCAGCCATCTGCTCACTGCTACTGCCCGGAATGCCAATGGCGACCCTCGTTCTGATATTCCTCTCTCCTGGTCTTCCCAGAGCCCGGCTATCGCTACAGTTGACGCCGTCGGTCTTCTTCACGCCGTCAAGCCGGGCAAAGCAAGCATTCGAGCTGCCGGTGATGGAGTCACGGGCGACACATCGATCCAGGTCATGAAGAGGACATTCTCGGGCCTCGCCGTCCACCCCGCTTCCACCTCCGCGAAAACCGGCGATGTCATCCACTTCGCCGCCAAGGACCAAAAGGGCACCTCCATCCCTGTGGAAATATCTTGGTCTGTGAATAGTTCTGGAGCGCAAATCTGGTCAAACGGCGCTTTCGTCGCCCATCGCCCTGGAGCGTATACCGTTCAGGCCGTCGTAGGCGATCGTCACGCTTCTGCCAGCATCGTGGTTGCGCCCAGGGATCTCGCCCGCGATATCGAAGTCGTGGGCCACGCCATACCAAAGGACGAACAGTTTGCCGAGGAGTGGATTTGGGATCACTACGCTTATCTGTCGGCCATCAGCGACAAACTTTATGTTTACGACATCAGTGATCCTGCGCATCCACAGAGCGCCGATCCCCTGAAGGTGGATGCGCGGCTCATCAATGACGTCAGCGTCACCCCCGATGGCAAAATTGGCGTTATTACGCGCGAAGGCGCCTCTAGCCGGAAAAACGGCATCGTCTTCCTCGACACTTCCGACCCCATGCATCCCAAAGTTCTCTCCGAATACACGGCTACCGTTACCGGCGGCGTCCACAGCGCCTACGTCAATTCGCACTACGTCTACCTCACCGACGACGCAACTGGCTCGCTTCGCATCATCGATTTTGCCGACGTTAAGAATCCCCAGGAGATCGCGCGCTGGCAGGTGGAAAGTTCAGCCCAGATACGCATTCCGGTTCCCGAAAATCAAGGTGGCGGGTTCACCATGGCGGGTCGCTACCTTCACGACGTCCAAGTCGTTGATGGGCTCGCCTATCTTGCCTACTGGCGCGACGGCGCCGTTATCCTCGATGTTGGCAAGGGCATCAAAGGCGGCAGCCCCGAGCATCCGCAATTCGTCTCTAACTACCGTTTCAATTACGACGAACTCTACGGTTCCGGTTGGCTTGCCGGCGCTCACGCAATTTTCCGCTATAAGAACTACCTGTTCATTGGAGATGAAGTTTTTCCCCGGACATTTGACCTTGCTTCCCGTGAGCGCATTCCCGTTCGCGGCATTGCTCACGTCCTAGATGTCACCGACGTCGCTAGTCCTCGAGAAGTGGCCACCTACAGTGTTCCCGAAGCGGGTTCTCACAATATCTGGGTTGTGGACGATGTCATGTATATGGGTTACTACAATGGCGGCGGTCGTGTCGTCGATGTCTCAGGGGAATTGCGCGGAGAACTTTACACTCAGGGCAGGGAAATTGCCCATTTCTGGTCCGGTGATCCGCAAGGCTATCGCCCGAATTTGCCTTTCGCTTGGGGAGCGTACCCCTACAAAGGTCTCATCTACATCAACGATGTTCACGGGGGACTCTGGATCACCCGCCTCGGCAAACATAAGCCCTATTCGAGCACAACGGACCCACCGCTCTGATCTTTCGCTCCACAGATCCACAACTAAAGTTCTTACTAACACTTACTGGATTTTCCAGAAATCAATCCCTGCTGCTTGCGGCGGTGTATCCACCGTCGCCACGGTTTTCTTCGCCTCGAGATCGACCACTTCCACGGTGCCGGGCTCGGCGCCCACTCCCTCGACGGTCACAAACGCATACCGGCTATCGGGTGATATCACGACACCGTGGACCACTTTCCGCTTTGTCGGGATCCGCGCCAGCTCTTTCCCGCTGCCGATTGCAAAGACCGAAATGGACGCATCCCTCTTGTTCGTTGCGATGAGCAACTTCCCGTCTGGCGTCACCCCGAGGTTATACACTCCATTGCCCGCGGGTATCCGCCTCCCCAATGTCCATCTCTCAGCATCCACTTCCACGATTTCATTCGACTTATTGCACGCAACGTAGACCCGCGTCCCATCCACACTCGGCTGTGCCCATGTTGGCAGACAGGTGCTCCCGCTCATGTTCATCGCCGCCGTGTCATGATGTTCCATCTTTTCCGCGCCTTCTTGCTTCTGTGGGAGACTCGCGTAAACTCGCTCCAGCCCTTGGCTCACTCGAAACGTTCGCGTGACCTTCATCTTTTCCGTATCGATCTCTACCAAAAGGTCGTCCATCATGCACGCCGAGTATTGCCTTCCGCCATCTCGCGTAATCCGCGAACCATGCGGCATTATGCACGTCGGAATCCGCGCCACTTCCATCATCTGATTCGTGTCCACCACGGACACGCTGCTGGGAACTGCATCTCCATGCAGGTTGAAATTCACCACAAAGAGAAAATTCCCATCGGGAGTAACGTCTTCCGTGGCAGGGAAAAACCCCAGTCCCACCTGTTTCTCCACATGGTCGTCCTCAGTCGAGTATTTCACCGCGGTTCCGTAAGGTCGTCCGTGGCCGATGGATACGTAGTAATTTTTCCGGTCCGGCGAAAAGACAATGCCATGCGGCCCGCTTATGTCGCTTTGCAAAATCCGGGTTTCCGTAGTCTTCTCCAGAATGGCGCCTTTCGGTCCGAATCGTACCGTGGCGATGCGATCGGAGGATTCGCAGACCAGTTTTACCCAGTATTCTCGTGCTGGTGTTTCCCCGCTCCGTGCGGCAAAGCATGCCAGCAATGCCGCGCCTGTCGTGGTTGTGATCCATCGCTTCAGCCGCATTCCTCGCCGGCCTCCTCGGGTCCGGCTTCTCAGCGCGCATTCTACCCCAATCTTCGCGACGATTTGGCCCTGAGCTCATCTTGCGTCTTGCTGGTAATCCGCAGTATGCAAATCAGATGGAGCGCCTATTCTAACCTCCGCTGCCACGTGAGGGGTATGCTCGGACCGTTATCAAAGGCAGAACTCGCCGCAGGTGCTACATTGAGCCGCACCTGATTCTGCTCAAAACACTTGCAACGGATACCACCTCTTGATCATCTGACGGATATGCCGAAGCCAGTCTTATTCGCTGTTGACGACGACCCCGAAGTCCTCCGCGCCATCGAGCGCGACCTCCGCGGACGTTACGCCGACCGCTATCGCGTCATGCGCGCCAACTCCGCCAGCGCCGCGCTCTCCACTCTTCGCGAGCTTAAAGCCCGCAACAATCCCGTCGCGCTCCTGCTGGCCGACCAGCGCATGCCCCAAATGGACGGCGTCGGCTTCCTCTCCGAAGCAATGGAAATGCATCCCGACGCCAAGCGCGCTCTTCTCACTGCTTACGCTGATACCACGGCAGCCATCGACGCCATCAACGAAGCTCGCATCCACTACTACCTCATGAAGCCTTGGGATCCGCCCGAAGAAAAACTTTTCCCTGTGATCGATGATCTTCTTGGTGACTGGAACTCCACCTTCCGCGCACCCTACGAAGGCATTCGCGTTCTCGGCACGCGCTGGTCCAACCGCTCCTACGAGCTCCGCGATTTTCTGGGGCGCAATCAGGTTCCCTATCAATGGATCGACATCGAAATCGCACAAACCGACCCCGAAGTTCGCAGCCTCATCTCTTCTCTCGGTCCCGAAGCAGAAACGCTTCCGCTCATCTTATTTCCCGATGGCACGCGTCTCGCCGAACCTCCGCTTCCCGCCGTCGCCGATAAAGTTGGTCTTCGCACCCACGCGCAAACCAACTTCTACGACCTCGCCATCGTCGGCGGAGGCCCCGCGGGTCTCGCCGCTGCCGTGTACGGCGCCTCCGAAGGACTCCGCACAGTCATCATTGAGCGCGAAGCGCCCGGCGGCCAGGCCGGCCTCAGCTCCCGCATCGAAAATTATCTCGGCTTTCCCAGCGGCTTAAGCGGCCACGATCTCGCTCGCCGCGCTGTGACCCAAGCTCGCCGCTTCGGGGTCGAAATCCTCGCGCCGCAAGACGTCGTTGGCATTCGGGTTGAAGGTCCCTACCGCTTCGTCAAACTGGCTGATGGCGCAGAAATTTCCTGCAACGCCCTGCTTCTCGCAATGGGTGTTCAATGGCGCACCCTCGATGTTCCAGGCATCGATCACCTTCAAGGCGCAGGCGTCTACTATGGTGGCGGCACCTCCGAAGCCATCTCGTGTCGCGGGGAAACCGTTTACATCATCGGCGGTGCCAATTCTGCCGGTCAGGCCGCCATGCATTTTTCCAAGTTTGCGGAAAAAGTCGTTATGTTGATCCGCGGCCCCTCGCTCGCCGCCACCATGTCGCACTATCTCATCGAACAAATCGAAAAAATGCCCAACATCGAAGTTTGGACCAGAACCAATCTTGTCGAAGCGAAGGGCGACGTTCGTCTCACCGGCATCACCGTACAATGTGAGACCGACAAATCCCGTAAGGAATTCCCGGCCACAAGCCTCTTCATTTTCATCGGCGCGCAACCTCGCACCGGATGGCTCGGCGACATCATCGAACGCGACGATCGCGGCTTCGTCCTCTCTGGCCCCGATCTTCTTCGCGACGGCAAGCGCCCCGCTTCCTGGACTCTCGATCGTGATCCGGGCTTGCTTGAAACCAACATTCCCGGCATCTTTGTCGTCGGCGATGTCCGCCACGGTTCCGTAAAACGCGTCGCCTCAGGCGTAGGCGAAGGCGCCGTCGTCGTCCAATTCATGCACCAATATTTGGCCAAAATCCAATGAGCGATTCCCATTATCGGGTTTTAATCCCATGACCGAGAACGCTACGCGGTCTTCCAGCGAAGAACTTCTCGCCAAGCTTCTCAAAATCCCCGTCTTTGCGGACCTCCCGCACGAAGAGTTGGTTTGGTTTGCTTCTCAGTGCGACGAACGCCGCGCCGCCGTCGGTGAGATCATCATGCGCGAAGGCGACCCTCCCGAATTCATGATGATCATGCTCGAAGGCGAAATGCGTGGAAGGGCCGAGCATGGCAGTCAGGACGGCCCCGTTTTTACGGTAACGGCGGGCGAGGTCACCGGTATGCTTCCCTTCTCGCGGCTGAAAGTAATTACTGTCACCGGTCGAGCCGTGCTTCCAATGCATTACCTCGGGTTTCCCGTGACCCAATTCCCGGAACTCTTCAAGAGATTGCCCGAGCTTGTCCGCCGCCTCGTCGGCGTGCTGGCAGACCGCGTTCGAAATGTTACCCGCGCCGAACAGCAGCACGAGAAGCTAGCCGCTCTGGGCAAACTTTCCGCCGGCCTCGCTCACGAACTTAACAATCCTTCCGCCGCCGCCCGGCGTTCCGCAGCCGCACTTCGTGATTGCTTGGCCCGCCTCCGGGAGGCCTCTCGCAGCACATCCATCGGCCCGCAAGATTGCGCTCTCCTCGCCCAGCGCGAAGAAGAAATCCGTTCCGCGCTCAAGCCTGCACACTATAAAGACGAATTCGCTCGCCTCGACCGCCAGGACTCGATTCAATCCTGGCTCGAATCGCGCGGCGTCGCTGACGCTTGGAAGCTCGCGCCCCATCTTGCCGAAGCCGATCTCACCGACGCCCAGCTGGAAAGTTTTGCCCAGGCCGCCGGCGCCTCCCTCGGCCCCGAACTCACGCGCTTCGCCACCTTGCTCGAAATGGAGCGCATCGCCGAAGAGCTGGAGCACAGCTCCGCCCGCATCTCCGACCTCATCAAAGCCATCAAAGAGTATTCCTATATGGATCAGGCACCAGTGCAGGAAGTGGATATCGAGCACAGTCTTGAAACCACACTCACCATCATGAATCACAAACTCAAGCGAGGTATCACCGTTGCTCGCGAGTACACTCCCAATCTTCCCAAAGTCACGGCCAATGGCAGCGAACTCAATCAAGTGTGGACCAATCTCATCGACAACGCCGCTGACGCTATGAAAGGCAGCGGCAAACTTTCGATCCGCACCGCCCTCGAAAACGATTTTGTCCTCGTTGAAATTGCCGACAACGGCCCCGGCATTCCCGCCGACGTCAAATCTCGCATCTTCGATCCTTTCTTCACCACCAAAGGGGTCGGCGAAGGCACCGGCCTCGGTCTCGACATTGTCAATCGCATAATCAAAAACGCGCGCGGCCAGGTCAATGTCTTGTCGGTTCCCGGCGACACGCGCTTTCAAGTCCGCATTCCCATCCAAGCCGCACGCTAATCGCGGCAGAAAAAAAAGCATGGCCGAAGTTTCTAGCTCGATTGATACCGTAGAGGCGTGGGTCTGGTGTTACGAGGATGGAATTTCTCCGGGAGAGTTAAAGGGGGCGCTCCTTTGTCCCCCGCGCGCGTAATATGAGCAAATTCACCTTCGTCCTACTAGGATAAGCTGAAACTAGATGGCAGAAAGATTCGCTGGTAAGGTCGTCTTGATTGCGGGAGGCACGGGCGCATTAGGCCGAGCCGTGAGCTTGGCGTTCCTGGACGAGCTCGCCCACGTGGCCGTGACTTACCGTTCGGAAAAGGAGTTTGCGGCGCTTAAAGACGCCGCGAGTTCGCGAGCGTCATCACTCGAAGGTCACGAAGTTGATGCCACGGATGAAGCCGCAGTGGGCGGGCTTGTTGCGAAAATCCTATCGGAGCGTGGCCGGCTCGACGTGCTGGTCAATGCCGTGGGCGCGTACGCTGGCGGTATGGCACTTTGGGAGCTGGAATCGAAGGTCTTCGACCAGATGCTGGCGCTTAATCTGCGCTCGGGGTATGTGTTGTCACGTGCTGTGGTGCCGGTCATGCTGAAACAGCAGGCTGGCGCGATCCTCAACGTGGCATCGCGGTCGGCGTTCGATCATGCGGCTGGAGCGGCCGCTTACGCCGCTTCGAAGGCCGCAGCTGTGGCAATGATAGATTCCTTGGCGGCGGACCTTCGGGGAACGGGCGTGCGCGCAAACTCTGTACTTCCCAGCATCATCGACACGGAAGCAAATCGCAAAGCCATGCCACACGCGGATTATACGAAGTGGCCGAAGCCTGAGGACATCGCACGCGTAATCGTGTTTTTGTGTGGGGATGACGCCAAACTTGTTCACGGGGCGGCTGTGCCTGTATATGGGAATGGGTGAAGAAGTTTGGCGGCGCAGACCCGGGGGAGTAAGTCTAATCGTTGTGTCATTAGCTGAAATCGTTCGTATTGGAGCTCACCATGTCAATCCGACCCGTGAAGCGCCTCATAGAATCCAAGCCGACCGTCGAGGGTGCGGGCGTGCATCTCCGACGGGCATTCGGCTTCGGCAACACCAAAGACTTCGACCCGTTCCTGCTACTCGATGATTTCCGCAATGATGTTCCAGAGGACTATCTGGCCGGATTCCCCTGGCATCCGCACCGGGGAATCGAAACCATCACATACGTACTCGCCGGAACGGTTGAACACGGCGACAGCATGGGAAACCGTGGCGTCATATCTTCGGGTGATGTCCAGTGGATGACGGCTGGAAGCGGAATCATTCACCAGGAGATGCCCAAGGGCGACCGGTCTGGGCGGATGCACGGATTTCAGTTGTGGGCGAATCTTCCGTCATCGCTGAAGATGACTGCGCCGCGTTATCAGGAAGTGAAGGCCCTCGACGTTCCGGAAGTCACTGATGATGACGGCACACGCGCCCGAGTTGTCTGCGGGAGTTTCTGGGGAAAGACGGGTCCTGTAGACGGAATTGCTGCCGATCCGATCTACCTCGATGTGTCGGTTGCTCCGGGCAAGAGAAAAACGCTTCCGATCGAGACGACTCGTCATGCTTTTGCCTATGTCTTTGCTGGGAGTGGAAAATTTTGTAACGCGTCTGGCCCGCTCGCCGTACCCACTGAGGCGATTAAATGGCTGGACACAACTCCTCCCGTCGAAGCGGATAACCGTTCCCTCATCCTCTTTGATCGCGGCGACGAAGTCACGGTGCAAGCAGGCGATGAAGGAATTCGATTCCTCCTTGTGTCCGGAAAGCCCCTTGAAGAACCCGTGGCATGGTACGGGCCCATCGTAATGAATACACAGGAGCAGCTACAGCAAGCATTCACAGAATTGCGCGAGGGCACATTTCTGAGAGAGAAGGAGCGCAAGTAGGACACAGGCCTCGTTGTTGAGCGCCCATCTCGCCGATATGCTCTTGCTCGAGAAAGGTGCCACGCTAGCTCCGGCCCTTGCTCCGAGCGTAAATGAAATGCCTCACTGTGGTAGGCTTCGCCTCAAACCGATGCAAGCGCTCCTCAACCTCGCGGTCCGCCTGGGTCAATCGCGTGTGTTGCCGCAGGTGTTCCGCCCAGGATTCGACGATAAACGTTTCGAGGTAGCGCGTCGGAAGCTCGGTATCGTAATAAACGCCCCACCGCGATGCGCCATCGCGCCTTCGCACGCGTGAGAATTTCTCGAGCGCCCCGAGGAACTCGTCCGAGTCCTTTGCCTCAATCTCATATTCCACTGTAACCAGCACTGGCCCTTGATCCGGATCCGGCCCCGTCTCCCCCAGCACCATCGGCTTGCGCCAATGGTCCCACGCCCCCAGGTCGGATGGCGCGTCCGGAAGTCGTGAAATCAAAATGAGCAGCGGAGACCCCAATGTGCCAATCGCCGCTGCAACGAAGGAAAAATGCGTGCCTCGGTGCGCCGCCACATATCCCCAGAATGCACTCCCGGCTGCCCACGAGCCCATGTATACCAGCATGAAGACCGCTAGCGCCCGCGCGCGCACCCAATCTGGCGCAACGTTCTGCATCACCGTGCTCATCAATGACATCACCGCCGTCCACGCCGCACCGCCGGACGCAATGGCTACGCACAGAGGGGCGATGGACCTGAATGTCGCGGTGGCCCACAACGTGCCCGCAAAAACCGTCGTCCCTATGGCAAGCATTACGTCGGCCGAGAAAAACGATCGCGCTCGCTGCAAGACCACCGCTCCCAGCACCGCGCCGCCACCAAAGACGGTCAGGAGCAAGCCGTATAACGTGGCGCTGCCGCGCAGTTCGTGGGCCACGGTTGGGAGTAGCGCCCAAAACGCGCTCGCGAAAAACATGATCGCGGCGATTCGTCCGAGAACCGTCAACATGTCGGGTGTGTTTCGAGTGTAACGGACCGCCGCTCGCGTCGCACCGCTTAGTGTTTCGCGAGGTGCGCCTCTCAGCCGTGTTGCTGGCCGCTTCCATCGCACAATCACCCACAGCACGCCTAGAAAAGATAGCGCATTCAACGAAAATGCCGTGGCCACGCCTGCCACCGCAATCAGAAATCCTCCCAGCGCAGGCCCGATCGCGCGCGCCAAATTGAACTCAATGCCGTTCAGCGCAATGGCCGACAGCAAGTCTTCTCGGGGCACAACTTCCGGCAGGACCGCGCGCCAGGTTGGGGCTTCGAGTGCGTCGCCAATCGATAAAGCCAGCGTCAAGAGCAGCAGCATCCACGGCGTCATCCAGTGCAGTAGCGTCAGCGCCGCGATCGCCAGCGCCACGGACAACATCCACACTTCCGTGGTTACGATCAGCTTGCGGCGGTCGAAGATGTCGCCGAGGGCTCCTGCGGGCAGCGCTAGGAGAAAGAACGGCAACGCCGACGCCGTCTGAGTAAGAGCGACCAACAGCGGCCCCGCGCCTTGCGACACCATCAGCCACGCCGCGCCCACGCCTTGCATGAACGTGCCAATGTCCGAAGCCAGATCAGCGACCAACAAATTCCGGAACATGGGCACGCGCAACGGCCGCCAAGCAGTCCATAGTGTTCCGGTCTCGTTGAGGTGCATCTGAGACGTGCGCGTAGTCTTTCCCGGTGGGTCACCGCGTTGGCCCCGTTCCGCCATCGTGTTGTGACTCTATCACTATCGCGGGAATGGCGTTTGCTTGGTTGAAAAAGTAAGATACTTGAGTCCGACGCACCTGCACTCTGGAATGGGGGCCGAGCTCGATTATCGGCCTCCAAGGAACGAACCTCAGCAGCCTGACGGACATCCAAATGGGTATGAAAGCCAAGAAAATCGAACGCCGCGAGTTTGATTGCTCCCGGACGACCATGCGGCCCTTCGGATGCATGGAGCTGTGGGCCGGCAATGAGAAAGCGCATCGTTCTTTGGAGCTCGCTGGCCTGGAAAGCGACGTCATTGCCGTTCCGTCTGGCGGCCACAAAGGCGGTGATCTTTCCGCCGTCTTCTCCTGCAGTGACAACATCGCCCGCGTGGTGCTGGCGGACTGCGTCGGGCACGGCTATACGGCGAGCGGCGTGGCGCGTCACGTCCACCACCTCTTGCATAAGTTTCAGGACATTCGCGACACAGCCGGATTGCTTGCGGCTCTCAACGATGCCTTCACCCTTTCAAACGAGAATTCGCGAAGTCCGCTTCGGCTGACTACGGTCGTTACCGGCACGTACGACGGCGCCACCGGCGAATTCAATTTCGCCTACGCGGCCCACCCGCGCATGCTGCTCTGGCGGCAGCACGAGCGGCTCTTTCTGGAATTGGGAGAAGGCTTGGAAGGATTTCCGCTGGGTTACATCACCGGTGAGACCTATAACCAGCAGAGCGTGCGCTTGAATTTGGGCGACTTGATCCTGGCCTTCTCGGACGGCGCAACGGAAGTTCACTCTCCGGCGGGAGAACAGCTCGGGTCGAGGAGCTTCCTGCAGCTAGCGGAAAAGACTCTGAACGATCTCCCTCAACCGGTCCTGCTCCATGATTTCTCTGAGGCGTTGCTCGACGGTGTGCATGGGTTCCGCGGCGCAATGGGAGAGCTCGAGGATGACGTCACGCTGCTCACGTTACGCCGAGTCTCCTAGCTCGAGCGTTTGACATGAAACAGAACTCGAAATCTTGACCCATTCGATAGGATGCGCCACAAAGTACTGTTCCAGGCCCGCCACTCGCGAACTCTCTCTTCGCTTTATCGGTCAGTATGCGGCAGTCCTTGCCAACCCCAACCTCACTTCCCTCCAAACGACCAAAAACTTCAACACCGACCTGCTCTTCACCTATCTTCTCCATCCTGGCACCGCTGTCTACCTTGGTTACAACAGCAACTTGCAGAATCCTTGGTCTCGGCCATGAGAGGCGGGACTGCATCGCGGAGTCGTGGTAAATCACCTCATTGGGCGTCTGTGCATTGATGAATACGCTAGTCGGAAACCAGGGGACTGGAAGCTGGCGAAAACATAGGCAAGGGCGTTCCCCATTTGCGCACAGCTTTGGGTTAGGAGTATGTTCATGTGTCATTAACGCGTTTATTTTCAACCGAGAATATT
>Ga0307477_10000479_pt1 | contig 44067 bp, 48 predicted proteins | sample atmos_gasesECM2C_FD_203316 | JGI IMG/M metagenome (GOLD analysis project Ga0307477, IMG submission 203316) | Hardwood forest soil microbial communities from Morgan-Monroe State Forest, Indiana, United States - atmos_gasesECM2C_515 | ecosystem: Environmental > Terrestrial > Soil > Temperate... | reverse complement strand
GTGGCTTGTCGAGGTACTCCATTGCACCTTACCTAGCCAGTCAAAGGGAAGGGCAATGTTAAAGCCAGTCGAATAACGATCAGCATTATTAAAAAAAGCGGAGGTTGGCGGAAGTTCCGACGCAAAATCATAACTGACACGCAATCCAGAGGGCGCGCCGACAGGATAGTACGGATTTGTTGTTGGGACCGTTACGGTCATGAGTGTAGTCGTAAGCGCGGGGCTCGTGGTCGTAGGAAGAATTTGAACACCACGTTGAGTCGAGAAGTAGGCCTCTCCAAACAGCTGGATCCCAGGAAGCAGATTTTGATCAGCCGTGAGCACACCCGAGGTTTGACTCATGGGTGGCAGGAGTTGGGCAAATTTATACTGATTTATTTCGTTCTTGACGCCGGGATTAGCGAGCAAGGTAGCCCAGGTGAGGCCAACGCCGTTCTGACCCGCCGGAACAGAATAACAGTTGCTACAGGCTGTCCCAACGGCAACGCTCGGCGCCCCAGTGGATACGATGCCTGGAATAGACGACTTAAGTTGCGTCTGATTGTCGAGACCCCAAGGCGCAAAGTTTTGCGTGAACAGGTTGGGACGTGTCGTTGCCCGCATAGCGGAGTAGTCGTTATGCTCGAGGGTAATGGTGATGTTGCCAGAGTCCCAGCTTCTTCCGTAGAGTTGCGACACGTCCCAGTGAAAGTCGCCGCCTTGGGCAGTGCCGAGCTCGACTTGAGTAATAGCGCCGTCAAAGTCATGCTTCAGAACGAAATTGAGGACGCCGCTGATTGCGTCTGAGCCATATGTTGACGATGCCCCTGTCGCGAGTAAATCGATTCGATCAAGAGCCAGTAAAGGAATAAATGAAGGGTCATCGTCTTCGCCAACGTTACCGCCGTAGGGAAAGCGAATACCGTCGACGAGCAACAGGTCTCGTTCACTGCCGGTTGCATTCGTGGAGTTCAGGGAGTGAATATCAACCATAACCGTGCGTGTGGCATCCCCACCAATCGCGGTCGGACCTAATGACGGGCTGACGGTTAATGCTGGCGTGTCCAGGAGAGCTTCGGCGGCTGTAATCGCTCCCGTTGCGCGAAAATCGTCCTCTCCGAGAGAGGTGATGGGAACGCCAACCGCCGTTGCGCCTCGGATCAAGGACCCGGTGACGACCACCTGCTCCGGCTCCGAAGCCTGATTTACTTGGGCACTCGCTCGGCCTGCAAGCACAGCGCATGCCGAGACAGTGGCAAGTAATGCAGTCTTGCTGCATTGCGAGACGAAGTGTCGACGACCATTCATATGAGAGATCCCCCAATAAAGATTGCGCCACCATGATCCATGGGCTCGACGCTCGGGGCATCAGTGCGTGAGTTCACCCGTCCCATGGACGCTGGCTTCCCCGGGCGTGACACGGTGCACGCCTCAAGGTCGTCAGGATAAACGACGAGGTTACGGTAGTTATGGCCGGCGTTAGTGGGAGCGGCGCGATAGGACCTCTATTTGTCGCAAGATTGCGACAGGTTCCCGGGCGATGTTCTCCGTCTCGCTCGTTGCTGACGGCCGAGACCAAGGCGAGCAATCTTGCGGTGCAGAGTCGCCCGACTGATGCCGAGCAGGAGGGCCGCCGCGGAGACATTACCTTGGGCGCGCGATAATGCGCGCTGGACGACGCCGCGCTCGGCCTCTGTCAAATTATCGGCGGACCTATTGGTCGTCTGTGTGAGGATATCGCCGACGGGGAAGGGGCGGGAAAGGTTCTCGTCCGTCAGGCCAAAAGTGCGGCGTGCGGCATAGCTCGCACCGATAACCAGATCTTGCTTGTCAACAGCGACGAGCCCATCCGACCACCGGCCGCCATCGGGACCGACCAGGATGCGCGCGTCGCGGAAGGTCTCGCGGAAACACCGCGCCTCAATTCTTTGCGCAGCATAGCAGGTCGCCGCCTCAATCAACTTCAGCATCGCCGGCGCCATATCCAACCAGCAATTGGAGGTGTCGAGCACTGCGGCGATTTTGCCCCGTGCGTCCCGTATCGGTGCCGCCGTGCAGCTCAGACTGATATTAGAGGTCATGAAATGCTGATCGCGATGGATGGTTAGTGGCCGCTCTTCGGTGAGGCAGGTTCCAACGCCGTTGGTACCTTCCACCGCCTCGCTCCAGACCGTGCCAGTCCATAGGCCGACACTGCGGAAATCCAAATCGTCGCAGGCCTTGCCGCGCCGATCCAGTAGCACGCCATCGCAATCGGTCAACAAAACGCAACAACCGGCATCCCCGACCGAATAGAAGAGGTGGTCGAGCGTTTCCTGCGCCAACTTCACCAAAGGTCCGCTCCGCTCGAGAGCAAGGTCGAATTCGAATTGGTTCAACCGCCGCGGCACTTGGCTGCGTTCGGGATCGAGGCCATATAGCTTGAGCGAACGCGACCACGAAGCAACGACGGGCGAACGCGCTGCCGAAGTAGAATCGCTCAGTACAGAGTAAACCTGATCAGCATGATGAGCTTGGCTGCCCGCAACCATGTTTTCCCCCTCTTCCCCCAATGTGCCCGCCTGCCGCTTGGGCACGACGCGATCATCGAGAAGGGTTAGGCGAAGCTAACTTTGAATAATATTGGAAATGGAGTCAATCAAGCCGCGTACCGGGCAGCGACACGATGTCCATCCATAGGGAGGGGACTTGGAATGGTTGCCCAAGATTGCGCCGCGTTGGGCCCACCTTGCCGTGAGGCTCAGTCTGAAGGTTGGGACAATAGCGCAGATCTACCGAGGCAAACCGGCCGACTTCCCCATATACCCCGTCGAATTTTACCATCCCGGTTCTCGATGGCCGTGGATTTCGAGATCATGGGCTCGCTCGTCCGAATAGGTAGGTCTCTTTTTTGGTTCTTTCAGACACCCTGCCATCACGCTGGATAGAGGACTCCAAACCCCAAGTTATCGTTCATACTTGGCGCCTCAAGATAAACGGCGGCAAACCGGCGCCGCCGGCTTTTTAATTCGGCAGGGATCAATACCGGTAATTCACCAGCAGATGGGCCTTATTGGAGGTCCCATCGCTCCATTTCGGGACAGCTTGCGGGTCTGGATTGACTACCACGATATCGAACCGGCCGGCACTGTGCAGCAGGTTCTCGTCAAGTGTCACGTCCATTTCGGTGGCGCTCACGCGACGCCACGGCACAGATCGTCCGTCGAAAAGGACACGCGAGCGGGCCACAAAGTTGAAACCCGTGAGTCTCACCGTCGTGGTCGGATCGCCTTGGGTGACCATCACGGGGACCATGGTTTGGATAGCCGGAGGCGGCGATTCTGCAGGGTCCGGGAAGTTGGCCGCGTTGGCGCCCCCGCGACCGCCAGGGTATTCCGCTTTCAGGCGGCGAACCCATGGCAAGTCCTCGACGGCGCGGACGCTGCCCCCGCTACCCAGGAAGGGAGTAGAATACCAAGCGTGAAAGCCGCGATCGATAACCTTGCCGTCGAATACGACGTTGTCGATCTTTCGTAGATTGGCGATGTCGGCCAGCGGGTCCGCGTCGACGACGACGAGGTCGGCGATCCGGCCCGGCTCGATTGAACCAATCTTGTTTCCGATCTTCATAGCATCCGCCGTCCATTTCGTCGCCGCCTGGATGATCTGCATCTGTTTGATGCCACCTTCTTGCCAGATCTCCATTTCGTCGTGGATCACGAAACCAGGCACCTTGTCGGCATTCGTGGCGCCACCGATCAGCGGCTTGCCCCCAGCGTCGATCAGCATCTTCGTGAAGCGGAGCATATTCAGATAGCCGCGCTGCTGTCGTTCCCTTGCCGCGCCAGTCCGGTAACGCGTCCGAGTCTGCTGCTGCTCAGTGAAGAAATCGGCCGGATAATAGGCACGCAAATTGGGATTGGTGAACGCTTCGAAGATCGGGGCCTGCATCTGCGTCCAGTTCTTCGGATAGGTCGCGAAACGGTTGATGATTGTCGAAACCGGATGCACGTCCTCCTTCACCAAGATGTCGATCAGAGCCTTCGCTTTGGCGTCATCCATTTCGGAGTAGCGATCCTCATCGTTATTTCCGACATTCGTCCCAACCTTCTGGATCTCCGCTGCGATGCCCGATGCTTGCGGCAGGATGTCAACTCCGGCCATGGCGGCTATCGACGGCGGCATTTTATCGCCGGCGCGTTGCGTGCATGGCTTGTTGCGGGCATGCGCCAGGTCACAAGCAGCTTTTACCATCTCAGGCGTGAAGTTGATTGCGTCCTGGAACATGATCATGTCGGCACCCGCGTCGAGGAGCCGTGTCACCACAGTGCGCGTCTCTTCCAGCGTCTTCGGCATCTGCCGTCTTTGAAGCGGCGTCTCCCAGCCAGTCAGTTCATCGGGCTGCACGCCACCGAGATGAGCGATACCGATCCAGGTTCGCGGCCCACGAATCTTGCCGTGCTCGACGGCGGCCTTGTGCGCGATCGACAGTTCGTCGCCATTGCCGACGTCGCATCCCGATGTGACGCCCTGGTTCAACATCAACTCGCCATAGAACCATGAATAGTTCTCATAACAGTCCCACAGCCCCGGCAGTATCCATTTGCCATTGGCGTTTACGATCTGCGCCCCGGCGGGTGTCTGTACTTGTCCCGCGCGGCCTACTGCGGTGATCTGGTTACCTTGAATAACGACCACGGAATTTGCGAGCGGCTGGCCGCCGTTGCCGTCGATTAAGGTGCCGCCCTGGATCACAAGGACTTGTCCCTGCGCCTGCGCGACCGTGCGAGAAGGTATGCTCGACGTTAGCAGAGCTAATGTGCCGACGAGTAAACCACCCAAACTCAATTTTTTCATAAACGCTTCCTCCCAGGCTTAAAATGTTCCTTTCTCACGGACGCCAAATCACCTGACGCTACTTTTCCGCCTCATGAAATTTGCTTCGCCCGCTAACGCATCAAGGCTCCAGGGCCCGCCACCAACTGCCGCCAAGTAGAGGAAGAGGAAGCAATACACGATTGCCAATTCACCGAGGTTCAGAATCGGGAAAAACCCCCTCGGCGCGTGCCTGATGAAATATGCACACGCCATCTCGCCAGAAAGAATAAACGCGGTGGTGCGGGTAAAAAGTCCCAACGTCAGTAGAATGCCGCCGACAAATTCGAAAATCCCGGACATGCCTGACAGTGACGTCAGTGCCCACACTCTGGGTGGGTCCGGTGGCGGAAACTGAAATAGTTTCTGCAAGCCGTGCTCCAGCAACAGTAAACCGCACATGATGCGCAGTAGACTTAACAATTGCGGTGATAAACGAGCGAGAACCGGCATTTCTCACCTTTCCGCGCGCTGGAGCTTGAATTCAAGAAAGTCCTTGGAAGTAGGTGCGCGGGATTTGCAAACGCCCAGAGCTAAGTCAGTCCAGCGGAACAATGTTTTACAAATCAGCGCTACCTGATCTAGAGTTGCGGAGCGTCCTCCGGAAGTGCAAATACGTTTCATTGGACCCGTGCGCGGCGCGCCTCCTTTACACCCGGGACGTTCGAGATGTCGCGGTGCGGCTCGCCGCAGACATAGTCCTCCAGGCGCACCTCCGGATGGGTGTCATAGATGTAACGAGCAGTCATCGGCTTTGTCAGCATTAACGGATCGGTGATTGTGACTACGTCCTCGAGCTGCTTGCCGCCATTAATTTTTCGGATGCGCTCGACAGTCGTCATCTGATCCGAATGCGGCGCCCCAGTAGCGTCTAAGAAGGTCTTCTCATTGTAGTTGGCGGTTTCGATCACCAGTGTTTCGCCATCCCAGTGCCCGATCGAATGCCCGGAGTAATAGGGGGCGGCCCCCTCGACGTCGACCCACAATTGTGGCTTGTCCATGAGGACGATGCGTAAAACGCCATTGAGTTCATATATGAGCGTGATCTGGCCGGGCGACTGGACGATCTTGAACGGATAAGGGTTACCCAGGATGCGCGGTACGCCATCAGGAACGCAGACGCGGCGCGCGTCATCTTTGATTGAGCCGTTCCTTAGGCCCGCTATATTCTTAGTGTACTGTAACTTGCCCTTGTCGTTGTAAGGGATGTCACCTCCGCCTAGAATTTCTAACTTCGGGCTATACTTAACACTCCACCAGAAACCCGAAACGTCGCCCACCGACGACGTGGCCTGCGCCAAAGCGCCAGACGCCAATATAAATATTGCGCCGGCAACGGTGGCAACTCCGCCGGCACAGACGAAGCGCGCCATGTTTGACTCTTTGGCCGACAATAATTCTCGCATCATTGTCCCCGAAAAATAAATACGCCGGAAGTCGCTGCAGCTATTGCCACCTGGTCTCGACCACGCCACGTGCTCCACTGGTTCCGACAGCCTGTGCTAAAAATCGGGAATCTCGGCCGTCGGAATGAGCGGTGTGAAATCACGATTATTCTCCGCGCAATAGTACTCTCGGATACGAGTTTTTATGGGTAGGTAGTCCAAACTGACCGACCACGGCTTCCTGTAGGCGCCTGAGTCGTCTACCGTGAAAGTGAGCCGCAGCGTTTTGCCGCCCGCAGCGATATATTTCGGATCGACTAATCCGTCAGTGCCCGACGGAGCCGTGGGCTTTTCATCGCTCGATAGAAATCGATAGCGTTCCACAACATGAAGGGCTTCGGTATGTGGAGTTCCGTAGCTGGTAGAAACCGTTTCCGGATGCACGGCGATCCCTATGGTGTCGACAACAAGGCTCTCATCTTCAAAATGTCCGACCGACTCGCCGTACCAGCTCGGCACCACATGGGCCGAATGCGGGCGGTTCAAGTAGATGGTACGTGAATGGTTCGCGTCACCCAGTAGCATTGTGATCTCCGACGGCGTCTGAAGCATTTGCATTTCACGACCACCGAACTCCGCCGGAATGCCCTCAGGGTAACAGAGAGTGTGGTCAGTCGTGTTCGTACGTCTGCTACGTTCTGCTAAATCCTCCCTCAGCAGCAACTCCACGACCCACGGCTTCAGATATGCGTTGTCATAGCCATCAGTTACCTGAGCACCATCGCGCTCGCCGCGAGCCTCGCGCTCATTCCCCAGCTCAGTGAGGTAGGGCTTCGGATAATCAAACCCGTTGTGTGCCCAGATTCCATTGAAGTTTGGGACGCGCGTCTGCGCTTGAGCCGGCGCGACGGCCACGTTTAAAAAGATTACGACCATGCTCAATACTAGAAATGTCGATGGGCGTAGCGGCGCAATCTTCGGGACACCCTGACGATCCATCAGACGTGAAATGATCCCCAAGAGTTTCATCGAGATATCCTCCAATATCACCAACGGGCGCATGGGCAGACACTTAAAAGTTTTTAGGTAGGGGTTACGGTTACCTCCATAGCAACATTATCGAGCAAGTGCAGCGTGACCCAGTAGGGCGCGGGCGGCCGATGGTATGGTGGTTCCATCGAGCCCAAACCGATGAACGCGGTGAACATTTCTCATGACACAGAACCAATCAAAAAAAACCGACGGCCGAAGTTGCCGGAAGTCACGGGGGGTCGGCAGATACATCGGCTCCGGAGGGAGCCGATGATCAAGAGTAATGTACGAATCTCGGAACGGCACTCACAATGCACTTGAGCCAAATTGTGCGGCACTCGTGCAAAATTGTCCTGGCTCTTGTATCGAAAATGCGACAATTAGAGAGCGTTCATGTCACAAGCCAGAGCAGAAGTAGTCGCTGTCGCAAGAATTTGTACCATAGTTCGTCTGCTTCGCAGATCGCCGCACAATGCATCGTTCGGGAAGGCACACCTAAAACATTGCGCCAATTCCGGCCGTTACCATTCAGAAATCTGGTTTGTCTGCCTTCGGCAAGTCAGCAGTCTTACCGGAAAATTCCCGCGGGTTCTCGGCACAGATGACTTCTTCCCATTTGCCTTTGGTGCGGCGATAGGTGACCGAGGCTGACCAGGATGTAGTGAAGACGCCCTCATCTTCGACCATGAACTGGACCTGAAGTCCCTTTTCCTGGTGGTTTAGATCGAGGTCCACTATGTCAGTCGAGCCTCGCACGTGGCCGTTCACTCTCTCACTGCGCTCGGCCACCACTTTTGCCGTTTGACCGTCGATCAACCGATAACGCTCCACCACATGCAAGTGCTCGGTAAACGGAGTGCCGTAGAGATCGACCATGGAGTAGGGCCCGACTTTGATGCCGATAGTGTCGACCACCAGCGTATCGCCTTCGTAATGTCCAACGGAATCTCCCATCCACGAGGGAATCGCGCGCGCCGGATGAGATTGGTTCATGCGCACGCGGCGGACTTCGTGATTTCTGTCGTAGATGATTGTGATCTGGTCCTTCTGCTGAAGGATCTGCGTCTGAAATTGAAACGCAAAGTCGTAGAGCGGCTGGTAAGGCCAGCACTGGTTTGAGGGATCAGGAAATGTTGTACCGCTGAGAGATATTTCGCCACGACGCTTCACAATCTCCGCTGCGTTAGGCCTCAGAATTGGATTCTTGAAGTCGCCGACTCGCGCGCTCTGATCGCTTGTCCCGCTTGGTAGGCGCTTGATGTTCGTAACAGGAGCGTGGCCGGATGGAGCCGTTTCGAAGTCTAAAGAGTTTCGTCCCCACGTGCCGGAGAAATCGGGAATGAGCGAGGCGCCTTGCGCGCCGATGGCCGGCATAGGAAGCATGGCGATCGAAATGCAGCTCGCAATCAAAATCCGAATCCCTCGGCGTGGACTGAATGCGGTCACACCTGTTTCGTACTTCGGCAAATGCACCCATCCAAACAAAGAACATCATGCCACTTACAGCCATCCTCGTCGGCGCTCGCGGAGTGGCAAAGATCTAGGCCAACCAACCGGAAGAGAAGCTTAGCTTAGTCCACGACAATCAAGAAGCGCGAGAACATCGTTTCTCGGCAGATTGCTGACACAGATTAAGTCGCTGCTATTTTATTGCACTGTGAAGGAGAATTCCCCTTCGAGCTTCTTCGCGTCCAGCCCCACCGTGTGCCATTTGACCTTATAGGTCCCGGCAGGAAGTGGCGCCTTGGGTGTCGCCATCAACATCGCGCCCCCCATTTGAAGGGGCTCGCCCACCTCGACGCGCGTGCCATCCGCTTTGGTAACCTCAAAACCGGATGCTTTCGCGTCAATTTGATTGTTGAACATCACATGAATCATGGTCAGCGGCGCCTTCACCCTCGCGTTTGAATCCGGGTCTGTCGCAATGACCTGCAACGGCGCCTGCGCCTGCGAGGAAACTGCCGGTGTTGCAAACAAACCCAGAAACGCGCAGGCAGCGATGACAAATTTGCCATTCCGCATTTTCGTCACTCCTGGCACTGATGCCTTTCAGTATAGGCCAGCGCCTTAGGTCTTCCAATTCCAGCCGGAATATTTCTCGCGGAGGGCGCTTTTCTTGAACTTGCCCACCGAAGTGCGCGGGATGCTGTCGGCGAAGACGAAGGCGTCGGGAATCTGCCATTTGCCGAATGATTTTGCGAGGAAGGCCCGCAACTCCTCGGCGCTCGCCTGTGCGCTATCTTTCAACACCACAGTCGCGAGCGGCCGCTCCAGCCATTTGGGATGCGGAATGCCTACGACGCAGGCTTCCTTGACCGCGGGATGGCCCATCAAGGCGTTTTCCAAATCCACCGAGCTGATCCATTCGCCGCCGGATTTCACCAAATCTTTGACGCGATCGACGATTTTGACGTAGCCGTCCTCGTCCATCGTGGCTACATCGCCGGTGCAAAACCAGCCGTCCGCCGTCCAGCGGTCCGCCCGATTGGGCTCGTTGTAATAGCTTGCCGCCACCCACGGTCCGCGCATCTCGATTTCTCCCGATGTCGCTCCATCCCATGGGACTTCGCCGTCGGGGCGCATCAGGCGCATTTCGACGAAGGGCGCCGGCATGCCCTGTTTGGCGCGCGCCTCGTATTGGCGGTCTTCGCTCCACTTCCGCATATGCGGCTTGAGGCCGCCGGCAATGCCCAAGGGGCTCGATTCGGTCATGCCCCAAAGATGCCGGACTTCGAGTCCAAAGCGGTCGAGACGTCGCATCAGTTCGAGCGGGGGTGCGCTGCCACCTACCCCCACGCGTACGGGCCGGGGAAATTTCCAACGGCCGGGATGCTTCTCCAATTCCTCCAGCACCGCGATCCACACCGTCGGGACGCCGCAGGCGATGGTGACGTTCTCGGTGGTGATCAAATCGAGAATGGTTTTCGCGTCGGGGTGAGGACCGGGGAGCACCTGCCGCGCGCCAAGCATGGTGCAGGTGAACGGCAATCCCCAGGCATTGACGTGGAACATCGGGACAATGGGAAGAACGGTATCGCTGTAGCTAACGCCGCAGATCTCGTTCAGCCCGCAGCAAAAGGCGTGCAGCACCAGCGCCCGGTGCGAATAGACGACGCCTTTGGGCTCGCCCGTGGTGCCGGACGTGAAGCACATGGCCGCGCCGTCATTCTCATCCAGTTTGGGATAGCGGAATTCCGCCGGGCTTCCCGCAAGGAATGTTTCGTAATCGAGATATTCGCCCGGCACGTGAGCGGAGCCGTGACGGACCACGATGACTCGTTCGAAATCGCACTCACGGCGGAATTGCTCGTATAGCGGCAGAAGCAAATCATCGATGATGAGGAATCGGTCGCGCGCCTGTTGAGCGATCTTCGCGATTTCGTGCGGCTGCAAACGGATATTGAGCGTGTGCAGAATGCCGCCGGCGCAAGGCACGCCGAAAAACGCTTCGAGATGTTGCGTGTGGTTCCACATCATGGAAGCGACGCGATCGCCCGGCATCAAGCCGAGCTTCGTCAGCGCCGCGGCGAGAGCTCGCGCGCGCCGGTAAAACTCGCCGTAACAACTCCGCACGAGCGATCCATCGAGCTTGCGCGATACGAGTTCGACGCGCGGGAAATATTTCCCGGCCCGTTCCAAAATCGTGATGAGCGTCAGCGGAAAATCCATCATCGTTCCGCGCATGAATTGCCTCCCGAAAAGCGCTTGTCCTTGCGCCTAAACGTCCGTGTCCCAGAGGTCGGGACCGGTTTCCACGCCCACGCCGCCGTCGATCGGCAGTGGCGTGCAAGCTGGTGCAGGTGGCATCCCCCACGCACGCTGGCACGAAATCTACTTGGCCGTGCGCGATGAGTCCTGTTCTTCTTTCACATAGCCAGGGCTGAGCGTGCCTTTCGTTTTAGCAATTTCCAACAGCGTGGGATAAAACTGAACGAACGTCGTATCCACAGCGCCATGCTGTTCGTGGCAGGAGTAGCAATCGGCGGTCATCGGAACGCGGGACGCCGGCGCTTTACCGTCGGAGACGAAAAATGCCCACTTGCCCGGGAATCGCGCCTCGTCCTTGACGTGCAACTCCATGCTGGCGACAGCGGTCTGAAATTTTCCGCTTTTGCTGATCGATCCCGCAGACGCTGCGATACGATTTTCTTTCACGAAAATCGTTTTGTCCGGCCAGACGCCAGTTCTCGCGAAGACCTTATAGGCTTGCGGATTGACGAAGACATTGTCCAAAAGCGACAGGCCCGCAGCCGTGCCCGGCACCGCTGTGTTGTAATTTAGGTCGAGGCTGGAACTCAGAAACACCCACTCCCGGTAATCTGCCGGCACGGCGAGCCGATTATCGGCATTGTATTGCGGCGCCTGGGCGATAGCTGCGGCGCAGGGCAGGGCAGCGGCAAGACAAGCAACCCGAAGCAAATGTTTCATGAGGGCCCACCCGGTAGAAGTTGAGCTATGATACGGCCATGCCGGAAAGAGTCGCACGGATCGTCACGCTCAACAACGGGGTCGTCATGCCGGCGCTCGGCCTCGGCGTGTGGGGGATGCGAGAAGGGGAAGAAACCGAAAGAGCGGTCAGTTGGGCGCTTGAGGCCGGATATCGTCTGATCGATACCGCAAAGCTGTATGGCAACGAAGCAAGCGTCGGGAAGGCCGTCCGCGCGAGCCGAATTCCGCGCGAAGAAATATTTGTCACAACCAAGCTCTGGCCGACAGACTTCACCCATGTCGAAGCGGCCTTCGAGCGCAGTTTTAAGAAGCTCGATCTTGGTTATATCGATCTCTACCTCATCCATTTCCCGCTGGCGTTCGTGCCCGGCTTCGGTGCTGTGCGCAGCAAGATTTGGCAGATGTTCGAGAAATTTTACGCGCAGAAGCGCGTGCGCGCCATCGGCGTGAGCAATTACGGCATCAGGCAGCTTGAAGAAGTGATGACGCGCGGCACAATTCCGCCGGCGGTCAATCAGATCAAATTCAATCCTTTCGTGTACAAGCGAGACTTGCTCGAATTCTGCCGATCGAAAAATATTGCCGTCGAAGCCTATAGCCCACTCACTCGGGGACACCGTTTAGGGCATCGGGCTATACAAAAACTTGCCGCCGCACACGGCCGGTCGCCGGCGCAAATCCTGATTCGTTGGGCGCTTCAGCACGGGACGATCGTCATCCCTAAATCCAGCAATAAGGAACGTATTGCCGCGAACGCCCACGTTTTCGATTTCGAGCTGACGCAGGAAGAAATGACAAGCCTCGACGGTTTGAGTTAAGCCGGAAATGCCGCAAGCACCAGCAGATCAGAACTTCTCGGTCCAGGGCCTGAGCTCCATTTCCCACGTCCACGCAGTGCGGTTCTGCCGAAGCACGTGCAGATAGTTTGCGGCGATCGCTTCCGGGTCGAGCATCGAATCGGGCTTGTCCGACGGCTCCGTGCGTCCTGGATTTCGGATGACTCCATCGATAACGAAATGGGCCACGTGAATGCCCTGCGGCGCGAGCTCGCGCGCCATGCTTTGTGCCAGGCCGCGAAGCGCGAACTTGCCCATCGCGAACGGCGCCGATTGGGCGTAGCCCTTGATGCTCGCCGAAGCGCCGGTAAAAAGAACCGCGCCGTGCTTCTTGGGCAGCATGCGCCGAACAGCTTGCTGGGCTACCAGAAAGCCGCCGAACGCGCTCACGGCGAGGGCTTGCTCTACGTCCGCAGCAGCGAGTTCGGTGAAGGGTCCGCGGGCCCGCGCGCTCGCATTGCAGACGACGACATCGGGCGCGCCGCCGGCTTTCTCCATTTCGGCAAAAAGCCCGATCACCTGATCGGGTTCGGCGGCGTCGCAGGCGAACGCTCGCGCGCCAATCTCGCGGCATAATTCGGCAAGCTTGTCCGTCCGCCGCGCCGCCAGAGCGACCCGCATGCGTTCGCGGGCAAATAAGCGAGCCAGGGAAGCGCTTAGCCCCCCTCCCGCGCCCACGATAAGCGCAGATTCGTATCGCGGAATGTCCATCACAAGCCTCCTTCCGATTGCGGGATTCCCTGGCCTGATCGCTCGTGCAGCAATATGGTGTGCGCCAAAAGCGGCGGCTAGGCCACCCGGACCGCCCCAACATCTTCTGAGAGGAGACCACAGATGCGCCTGATCGTCTTCGTCCTGGCGGCCTTTATCGTCAGCGGCCCCGCCGCCGCGCAGGCTTGGAAGGAATACAGCTATCCCGACTATTCCTTCTCGGTCACGTTTCCCGCCGATCCGCAGGTCGAGACGGCGACTTATCAGGTCGCGGACGGCCGCTCGGTCCCGGCGCGGGTCTATTCGGTCCGCCAGAACAAGGGCCAGTTCAAGGTGACGATCGCCGAAATCGCCAATACCGGCCTCGCGGAAAGCGCAGTCATCGACCATGCGGTCAAAATGCTTTCGCAAGGCGGCGAGGTGAAGGTCGATTTTCCCCATCGCATCTCACAGGTCTATGGCCGCCAGCTCAGCCTCGTCGCGCCGGATGGCGGCCGCTCAACCGTCGCCGTATTCGATTTCAATGGGCGGCTTTATCAGATCGAGGCCAAAGTCCTTCCCGGCGGGGACGACACCGACCTCATTCGTTTTCAGCAGTCGCTGGTATTCACGGGCGGCGGCTCGAACCGCCCATCCGACACCATCCGTGCCATTCGCGAGGCTTGTCGCGGCGTTGTGAACAATCCCGCAGGCCTGGATGACCCGCGCTGTCCGCGGCGATGAGGATTGCGCTTATGCGAATCCCTGCTAACATTTGGGGTTCGCAATTTAACGAAAGGAGGTGATCCAGTGTCTCATTGTCTTCATCCGCGGTCAGACGGCTGGATGCTTGCCTATGTGAGGATTCACAGCGCATAGCGCGACATTCTGCGGTCGCTCGACCGCGGTTTGACAATGGAAGGGCTCTCCAATGGAGGGCCCTTCTTGTTAAGGCGGAAGCGGGATTGCCCGTAACGAAATGTTCAATCTACGGCCAGCTGGTAACGCTCGATCACGCTTGGATGGACGAGGCCGGCATGCAGGACCAAAAGCACCAGACGGGCGTCCAGTCCATAGCCCGTCTCGATCGCGTCAACCAAGCGCGTTTCGACGCTTTCGGTCTGGTTCGATCCACTCGCTTGCGCGAAGGCTTCCCGGCCCAGCGCGCAATAGGCGATCAGCTCCGACGCTGCCGCACAAGCGGGCAAATCAGGGGCGCGTCCGAGATTGGCTTCCTTGATCTGTTTCAGTGTCGTCAGTTTTACAGCCTCCGGCACGCCGCGGGGATTGAGGCCGGCGGCGCGCAACGCGCGGTCGAGGCGTTGTAACTCTTCAGAACGGCCGAAGATTCCGAACATAGCAATCTATCCTAACCCTGTGGAACAGCATTGCCATGCTTCGCTATAATGCCGGCACGGCAAAACTGGCGGGAGGCGCCGATGGGCAGCGGCAAACTGCGGAAACTTACCACACCCGTACTGACGGCCATTCTCGCCGCACCACTCCTCGCATCGTCCGGCCGCGCGGCGGACAGCTCAGCATCGATTCCCGATTTCTCCGGCAGGTGGGGGCGCAACGCCTTCAATTTCGAGCCGCTCCCCTCCGGTCCGCGTCCGCTGACCAATATGAAACGCCGTTCCGACGGCACGGGCGATCCCAACCAGTTGGTCGGCGACTACACCAATCCGATCCTCAAACCTGAAGCTGCCGCAGTTGTGAAAGCGAAAGGCGAAATTTCACGCCAAGGCCTCGATTATCCGGATCCCTCAAATAATTGTTCGCCCTATCCCCCGCCTTTCATCTTCGCCATGCAGCTCGCCTTTTCGCTGTTTCAGCAAAAGGACCACATCACGCTCGTCTATAATCAGGATGATCAGGTTCGCTTCGCCCGGTTGAACGCCGCTCATCCGGCAAATCTGAAGCCCACCTGGAAGGGCGATTCCGTCGCCCATTATGAGGGCAATACGCTGGTGATCGACACGGTCGGGATCAAGACCGGACCGCTCAATTACATCGATCGCTATGGCACGCCGCACACGGATGCGCTGCATGTGGTCGAGCGTTATCGCCTGATCGACGGCGAGGCTGCGAAGCAGGCGGCTGAGCGGCACGAGAAAGAGGACGGATTGGTCGGCGCCATGGGCGGCGGCGTGATCCTCGATCCCGGCTACAAGGGCAAAGGCCTGCAGGTTGCCCTGACAGTAGAAGACCCCGGCGTCTTCACCACGCCATGGTCGGCTACCATCACCTATCGCCGTGTCGGGGAGGAATGGCGCGAACAGGTTTGCGCCGAGAACACGCACGAATACTACGCCGGCCGCACCACTGCGATTCCAACCGCCGACAAACCCGACTTCTAGCTGCGCCTAACGAGAATCATCCTTCCCTCCCCCCTTGTGGGGGATTGAGGGCGAACAAATGCGATTGATCCAGTTCTAATCCCCGTATCCCAGCCGCAGCATGCCGGAACGCGCGCCGTTGACGGAGCCCTTCTGCAGCCATTCCAGCGAGGCGCGGAAGAGCAGGGCATGGTTCTTCTCCCACATCGCGTTGTGCGACGAGCAGGCAAGATCGACGAAGATTTTGTCGCGCGCGCCGAGATCGGCATAGAGGTCCCGCACGCGCTGCGGATCGACCTGCTTGTCGTGGGCGCCGGAAATCATCAGCGTGGGAATCATGGTCTTTTTCACCACCTCCGCCGTCCATCCCCAAACCGTGGTTTGCGGCGCGCGGCGCACGCCGTCACCCCATTTCGCGCCGGCGGGATCGGAAAGAATCATGTTCGACCACACCGATTGAGAAGCCCCCGATTCATATTGGCCGGGACAGCCCACTTGCCGGTCCCAATTCGCATCGAACTCGGCATGCGATTGCGTATTGAACGCAGGCCCGGGTGCGGGCAGCGCGGGCGGACTCGCGCGCATCGCGCGGTTATACGCGGGCGCGAGCAGGACGAGCTTTGCAATTTTTTCGGGATGCTGCGCCGCGTAACCGGCGGCGCGCGGTCCGCCGAGCGACCATGCAACCAGGCTGATGCGATCGGCGTGCCGCTGCGCCCGGATGTAATCCACGACCGCGCCGACATCGTCCCAGTCCGATTCGATGGTCGTCAGCTGATAGGGATAAGATGGCGCGCAGCGGGCAGGGATTGTGCTCGGGATGAACTGCGCCTGCTGTTCCGGCGCGAGGTTGCAGGGATCGTCCATGGCCGGCGGGCGCGTGGAGCGGCCATAGCCGGTGGTGTCCATCGCGAAGACATCGTAGCCGGCCCGGGCGAGATAAGCCATCCAGCTATAATCCTGGTACGGAACATCGAACGCGACTTCGGCGGGCGTTCCCGCGCCGTGCACGAAGAGCACGACACCCGCGCCTGGCGCTCCGCGCGCGATGTCGGGTTTGGCCCGTTCGCGCACGAAGATTTGCGAAGGTCTTCCCTTCATCGACGGCACCGCGGAAATGGTGGAAACAAACTGGTCTACGGTGATAAGCGCGCCGCCGTCATCGGCCGCGACGGCCGGAAGGAACGACATCAGCAGCAGAGTAAGAGCGCAACCCGCTAAACACCGCATGGGATTCTCCTTGCCGGGTAAGCGTTGCGGATCATTCCAGAAGCAATCGCCGAAGACAATGCAGCCTGTTGCCAAAGTTCAATCATGGTGGAAAATTGCCGCCGATAGACAACATTGACGGGAGGAGTTTCATGGCACAGAGCGATGTCGCGCCCGCAGCGAAGGGGGTGGGAATGTCCGGGCTGGTGGCCCTGATCCAGTCGGCGGGCGATCTCCAGCTCGCTTATTCGGCTTTTCGCATTACGCTCGGCATGAACATCTTCTTTCATGGCGCGATGCGCCTCATCACCGGGCTCGATGCCTGGGTGCAGATGCAGGGGGCCGCGTTCACCAAAACGCTGCTGCCCATGTGGTCCGTCCATGCCTTCCTCTATGTGCTGCCTTTCATCGAAGTTATTCTCGGAACGCTCACGACCTTGGGTCTGTTCACGCGCTGGGCGCTGATTGGCGGCAGCGTCATGATGTTGATCCTGGTATTCGGCAACGACATGCGGCAGGACTGGGGCACGGTGGGCAACAATATGCATTACGTGCTCTATTACGTTTTGCTGATCGCGGCGCTGCGATACAATAGCTTCGCGCTCGATAACCGGAATCGGGCTCACAGTTGAGGACGAACGCCATGCTTGGAAATACCCGCCGCGGCGCCGCTGTCGGACTTCTCTCGACGGCAGCACTCCTCGCACCTGCCATGGGCGCAGAAACCGGTGCCTCGATCCCCGATCTCTCCGGCCATTGGGGCCGCACAAATTTCAATCTCGAGCAGCCGCCATCCGGGCCTGCGCTGATTGTCAACAAAATGCGCAAACCGGACGGCACCTCGGACGAGAATGCCGCGCGCGTCGGCGATTACGCCAACCCTCTCCTGACACCCGAAGGCGCGGCAATCCTGAAAAAGCACGGCGAGTTTTCCCTCACGGGGCAATCGATCCCCGACCCGCACAACCAATGCTGGCCGGAGCCCCCGCCCTTTACGCTGACGATTCAATTAGGAATCGAACTGCTGCAGACCAAAGACGAGGTCCTTTTGCTGTATCAGCATGACCATCACGTTCGGCACGTGCGGATGAATGTGCCCCATGCCACTCCGCTTAAGCCGAGTTGGGAGGGCGATTCGATCGGTCATTATGAAGGCGATACGCTGGTGGTCGATACCATCGGCATCAAAACGGGTCCGCTCGCGGTCATCGACCGCTACGGCACGCCGTTTAGCGATGCTCTCCATGTCGTGGAACGTTACCGGTTGATCGACGGAAAGACTGCGGCCGATGCTATCCGCCGTCACCGTCGCACCCTGACGCTTGCTGAAGCGCCCGTCCGTTACGACGCCTATGGAACGGAAATCGACCTGAGCCCGGAGGAAAAAGGCCTGCAGGTCGAAGTCACGGTCGACGACCCCAAGATTTTCGCCCGGCCCTGGACGGGGCTCGTCACCTATCAGCGCGCGATTGGAGATTGGCCGGAAATGGTCTGCGCCGAAAATCTCCGCGAGGCGGCCGGTCCGAACAAAGGCGTGCCAGTCGCGGACAAACCGGATTTCTAAGCGCGAATAACTTGACCTCCCCCTTGTGGGGAGGTCGAAATTTGCGGAGCAAATTTCGGGTGGGGGTGAGCGCCTCGAAATCCCCCCAACCGCGGAGATTATGGCGCGCGAAACCTTCTGTTACCGCTCCAGCATTGGGCGGCCCTCATGGGCCACCAGCAGATCATGCATATCGTTGACGTGCTCTTCCTCCACCACCAATATGCCTTCCAGCATAATGCGCGTTGCGGGATCATTGTCGCCGAAATAGCGGATCAGTTCGCGATAATGATCGACGGCAATCCGCTCGGCGACCAGATTCTCCTTGATCATATCGACCAGGTTCGCGCCCTCGATATACTGAGATGCGGAACGCGCCGACAAGCCGTCGGGATTGAAGTTCGGCTTGCCGCCAAGCTGGTTGATCCGCCCCGCGACCGCCATCATATGCTGCTGCTCCTCTTTTGCGTGCTGGGCAAATTCGTCTTTGACGCTTTCGCTCGAGATGCCGGTCGCCGCGATGGAATGCATGCTGTAGCGCAGCACACAGACGATTTCCGTCGCAAGGACGTTCTGCAAAATCTCGATCGTCTTGCGGACATCGCCCTTGTAGGTCTGAGTGACACCACCCTGATCCAGATGCTGGCGTGCACGCTCGCGCAGCGTCTTTACATCGGTAAGAAACGGCGTGTTGCTATCGGGCATCCTGACTTCTCCATTGATGGCGCCCCCCAATGTCAAGGCGTGCCAACCGCCGGCAAGCCGGATTTCTCAAAAGCTCGCCTCAGTTGACGCAGAATTCCTTATTCAGCGCGCAGGCCTTATCGGTATCGGCAGCTCCATCCGCGTTCTGGCTGAGCGCATAATGGGAGAAGGAGCGCAGACTGTAGGCCGGCCCGTTCATCGGATCTTCCTGGATGACGATGCTGAGTTCATCGATCGCCGCTTGATATTGCTTTTGCTGCACCAGAATGCCGCCGCGACGGTAATGGGCATCGGCATCGTTGGGTTTGAGCTTTATCGCCGCGTCGAAATCGGCCATCGCCTTAACCTGGTCGCCTTTGCGCGCGTAAACCACGCCGCGGCTGACGTAATCGAAATACAGCATCGGCGTCGCTTTCGGCGCTTCGATGATCGCGGTGAGAAGGCGCATCGCTTGATCGTCGTCGCCCTTTGCCAGGGCAGCGGCGGCCTCCGTCTCGGCCGGCGACAGGACCGTTTGCGGAGCCGCCGGCGCGGCGGCGGCCGCGGCGGGGGCATTGGGTGTGACGCTCGCTACTTTGACGTCGGGATTCTCGAACACCATCACCGCAACGGCTGTCTGTTTTCCTTTGTCGTCATAGGTCTGCTCGCGGAAGGTGAGAGTCTTGCCATCGGCGGACACCGCCCGGATGCCGAGCACGGCGATCGAGTTGCCCTTCATATAGCGATAGGTGGTGACGGCATCGGTGCTGCGGGTCCACATGCCGGAATTGAACGCCGGCATGCCGGTCACAGGGTGAGGATTCCCATCGACGACGGCCGTGAAGCTCGCCTTGACCGGATTGCCCCTGGCATCGACGCCTTCCGCGGTCATCACGGGCGGTCCCGCATCGGGGAACTTCAAGGTCATCTCCCGATAGGGCGCTGGGCCGGGCGTGAAGGTCGATTTTTCGGGGATGAACTTCCATGTCCCAGCCAAAGGATTGTTTTGCGCAACGGCGAATTGCGGAAGCGCGGCGCCGAAAACGACAAGGATTGCGAAGGCGGCACGCCGCGCGAAGCTGGAACGTGTAAAATTCATCTGGCCTTTCCTCAAATTCTTGAGCGGGTCGGAAGACACCAAAGTATAGGATTGCCCGGCGCAAGAGAGCAAGGCGGCAAGCCGATAGCCCGCCTTAAATGCCGCCGTACCACGTGCCCGGTCCGCCACGCGTACCGATCTTGTCCAGGTTGTCGGTAAGGACAATGCGGGAAAGATATTTGACGTTCTTGTAGCCGAGCTGACGTGAAGTCCGAAGGCGCACGGGCGCACCGTGGTCCGCGGGCAAATCCCCGCCATTTATGCCGTAAGCGATGAGCGTTTGGGGATGCAGCGCGTCCGACATGTCGATGCTGTCCCAAAACAGCCGCACGATGCCGGTGTGTTCCTGCGGGTTAGGGATGGGAATGAACAGGGCATAGCGCGCCTCCGGGCGGGTTCCCACCAGCGCCAACAGCGAGGAAAGCCTCACGCCGGTCCATTCGGCAATGTAGGACCAGCCTTGTTCGCAAGCGTGCAAAATGATGTGACTTTCCGTCGGCATCCGCTTCAAATCTTCGAGCGAGAACGATGCCGGGCGCGCGACCAAGCCTTCCACGGTCAAGCGCCAGCCGTTGAAGCCATTTGCCAGCCAGCCACGATAGGTTTCGTCTTTGGGCGCCGGTCCGTTGGTCGGATGCACCTTTGAGATTTGGCTCCGGCTGAATTCGCGCGCCGGCGGTTGGCCCGACACGAGTAACCGTTGCGCGGAATAGGTCAACGATTCGCCAAGGCCGAGAATGCTGCGGTAATCGGGAGTGAGGCGGCCGAAACGGGCCGCTGCGCCAACGCCCGCTGCGCCCGCCACCGTTACGAGGCCCGTGGTGACGAGCTGGCGCCGTGTGAGAATACTGCTCATTGCGCGCTCCCTCCCTGCGGAATGCGTCCGGTGATCATCGCCCGCACGCGAGTCGCGAATCCGACCAGGCACAGCATGGCGAGGTGGACGATCAGGAAAAGCACCAGCAAATTGACCAGCACGAAATGCAGCGTGCGGGCCGACTGAAAGCCGCCCAGCGAGGTCGCCAGGAATGGGAAAACCGAGGCTATTGTGAACGACATCGCAAGCCCGGTCCATACAATCGCGGGGAATATCGCGAACACCACGGCGAGATAGACCAGTCGCTGCACCACATTATACGTCCACGCTTCATCTTCGCTCGTGCGCTTCCAGCGCAAATGGTCCGAAATCACCCGCCCGATCCGGTTCCACTTAAGGTCAGCTTTTGCCGGCAGCAGGTCTTTGCGGAAATGCCGGGTCAACAGGCCCGCGGCAATATAGGCGAACCAGGTGAAGAGAAGAATCCACGCGAACAGGAAATGGATCGGCCGGTTCCAAACCGAGGGGCCGATGATCATCGGAAGGGGGAGATCGACGAGCGACGGAGTCCCGATGGCGCCGGTTTCACCCCAATACAGGCGCGGGTGAGAGATGATAATGCCGGTGCCGGTCACCAGCAGGCCGAGCACGCTGCCCGCTATGAGCCAATGCGTGATCCGCACCACCGCCAGATGCCGCGACCGCGCGGCGGGAGCCTCAACGAAGGCTTCGTCAGGCGCATACAGAGTCGCCGAACGCACATTCGCCGACATGTGTCCCTCCATCACCGATCGATATTAGCACTCGTAGCGGTCAGTTCACACGGAATCAGCGCTCAACCCCACCTCCCCTTGCGGGCAGGCAGGTCAATTCCTCACATACTTTGTCACGCCGCGCACGGTCGCTTCCGCCGTATACAGATTACCCGCCGCATCGATGGCGATGCCTTCGCCCATGGCGCCGTCGGGCGCATCGGTCTTATGCGGCGGGATAAACATCGTCACCTTGCCATCCCTCAAATTGCCGATGCGAATGCCCCTGAGCCAGCCCGGGTGGACACGCGCTGTCGATTCGGAATCGGAGACATAGATGTTGTCGTTGGCATCGATCGCCACACCGCTCGGGCGGCTGAACTCCTTGTACTCGCCGATATACTGCCCGCTCTTGGTCAGGATCTGGATGCGGTGATTGTGGCGGTCGGCGACGATCAGCCGGCCGCGCGAATCCCACACCAGCCCGTGCGGCGTGCGGAACTCGCCCGGCCCCGTCCCGGTCTTGCCGATGATCCGCAAGAACTTGCCGTTCTTGTCGAACACCGAGATGCGTCCGACCAGGTTCGGGTCCTCGACGTCGGTGTGGCTTTCGGCCACGTAAACATCGCCATTGGCGGGATCGGTGAGGACGACGGTCGGCTCGGTCAGCGCCTCCGGCGGATTTCCCTTCACGCCCGGCTTGCCCAGCGTCAGCAGCACGCGGCCTTCGGGGCTGAACTTGACGACGAAGCTGCCCTTTTTATCCGCGCCCGGATATTTCCTGATTTCGTCGGCCGTCGGCGCCCGCGAGTCGGCCACCCAGATGTTTCCGTCCTTGTCGACATGGATGCCGTGCGGCCACACGAACATTCCACCGCCAAAACTTTTGATCTCCTTTCCCGATTCGTCGAAATGGTGGATCGGGTTTGCATTGGTGTCGAGGCAGCCCGGCGCCGTGCCCGGCGAGCAGCGGTCGGTCGCCCACACGGTCTTGCCGTCCTTGTCGATAGCCACGCCGTTGGAGCCGCCCCATGGCCGCTTCTCGATGGTGAGCTGCGCCCAATCGCGGATGACGCGATAGGGATTGGCGCCGCTATTGACCGGCTTGATGTCTTGCGTCTGAGCCTGGCTTCCCGCCAAGCCCGCCCAAACGACAAAAGCCGCAGCAAACGAACATCTCGCGAAAGCCGGCATCGACATGCAGCGCTCCTTTATGCGTGAGGAATAAGCAAACTATCACGGAAACGGCGAAATTTCACGGAAGGATGCGCCCGGCCCATTCTCGGCACTTAAGCCGCGTGATAACTTGAACGGTCAACAGGGAGGCAGCCGTGAAGATAAGCGCGCTCATAGGTTTGTTGTTCGCTTGGACGCTGACGATAGGCACGGCGTCCGCCCAACCCGCCCCGTTCAACGCCACGGGCGTGACCATGGGTCACTGGCACCTCGCCTCGAAAGATGTCGAAGCGAACAAGAAAATCTTTCTCGCCATGGGTGGCAAATTATACATGCCGGGCGGCAATCCGCTGATCATGTTCCCCGGGCTCTACATCAATTTGAATCTCGGCACCGAGAAAGGCGATGGCGGCACCCAAGGCTCGGTCGTGAATCATGTCGGCTTCGTTGTCGACAACGTTCAGCAGCGGGTCGCGCAATGGAAGGCCGCGGGCGTGAAGGTGCTTCCGGGCACCAACAACCGGCTCGACCAGGCCTTTGTCGAAACGCCGGACGGCGTGCGCATGGAAATCCTGGAAGACAAGACGCAGACCGTGCCGATCCGCAACGACCATGTTCACTTCTTCCTGCCGGAAAGCGAAATCCCCAAAGCCCAGGCCTGGTATGTGAAGACCTTCGGCGGCAAAGCGGGCACGCGCAACGGCGCGCCGGTCGTCGACCTGCCCGGAGTACAGCTCCGCTTCGCCAAAGCCGACACTGCGCAAACTCCGACGAAAGGCCGCGTGCTCGATCACATCGGTTTCGACGTGAAGGATCACCCGGCCTTTGTGCGGAAGATCGTGGCGGAAGGCATCAAGCTCGACGAACCCGCCCGCAAGGTGCCCAATGGCAGCACCATCACCTACATCACCGATCCTTGGGGAACCCGCATCGAAATCATCGAACGCGCGCCCTTGGGTCCGCAGGTGCTATAGAGAAGTCAACTTCAGGAGGAGGCTCTCATGAATGCGAAACGCGCATGGTTTATCGGGATTGCTCTGTTGAGCTTGCCCGTCGTGATGAGTACGGCGCAGAGCGCGCAAGATGCTGGGAAGCACAAACCTGTCATTATCACCCGGCTCTATACCGGGCCCGACGGACAGACGCACGCCGAGGAAATCGAGGTCAAGTTCACCCCCGCCGGCGGTAACGACGTCTTTAAGCTGATGGCGAATTCCGGCGCCGAGCTGCACCGCGCGCCGCCCGGCCGTGTAGCCGACTGGCACACCGCTCCGCGCCGTCAATATGTGATGACGATCAGCGGCCGCGGCGAGATCGAGCTGATGGGCGGAAAAAAGATCGAGGTCGGACCCGGCAACATCGAATTGGCGGAAGACCTCACCGGCAAAGGTCACATCACCAGAACCGTCGGCAACGAAGACCGCGTCACCATCCAAATCCCCCTCTCCCCTTGAGGAGAGGAAAGCCGCGCCCGCACTTGCGATAGCAAGTGCGTACTGGCGCGGCAAGGTGAGGGGAGCGGCCTGCCCTTGCGAAGCCTGCTTTTCAGAAGGTGTCAGGCCAGCGCCGGGCGCCGTGAAAGACACGCAGAATCTGGATCGTGTTGCCGGCGACCCGATACGGCACGATGAATGGCGTCTTCGGAATCACCAGCTCGCGCGTTCCCGGAACTCTGCCGGGCCGGCCAATTTCGGGATTATTGGGCAGAAAGGTTTCGATACTCTCGATGATATGAGACGCGATCCGTCGCGCGGCTGTCGGATCGTCCTGTTCAATGTAGGCGCGCAGCGCAACCAAATCGTCGATGGCCTCGGGCGACCAGACCGCGATCATGACCGCCTAGGAATCGGCCGCTGTTTCTTGCCGCCCCAGGATTTGACCCACTCTTTGACCCGGTCGTGCGGAATCCCTTCGCCGTGATCGAGAGACACAATTGCTTGCTTCACGCCGGCGACCTGCCACTCGTTGACGTCGAGGTACTCGTTGATGGCTTCGGCCGCGAGAAAGGAGCGGCTACGGCCGGTGTTTTTGGCCAACCGTTCTAACCGCTTCTTCGCGGCAGCATCGACGCGCACTGTGAAGGTGGTTGATGACATACATAGGTCTCCGGATGGTGTGCTATTTTGTGTACAATATAGCACACAGATTGCACTGCGCAATCACGCGCATTACGCCCGCGCTCACCGGCTCGCCGCCACTTCCATGACCGCGCGCCAGGCGAATTCGGTGAATTGATACAGCGAGGCTTCGGGAAGCCTTTCGACATCGCTGTGAGCGCCGTAATTGACGGTATCGCTTTCCGTGCTGGCGGGTCCTATGCCGTAAGCCTGAACCCCCTTCGCCCGGAGCTGCGCCATGTCGGTGGCGCCCGTCGACATGGTCGGAAGCACGGTGGCGCCGGGATACATCTCCGCGCTCACATGCTCCAGCGCCCGATACATTTCGGAATCCAGCCGCGACGGCGGCGCGACCGGGCGCAGATTCGCCGTGATCGGCTCAAGCTTCACGGCGGGATCGCCGATTGCGCGGTTGAGATCCGCAAATAATTTCGGGATGTCCTCGTCCGGCAAAGCCCGCACGTCGAAGGTCGCTTCCGCTTGCGAGGGAATCACATTGGGCCCCACACCCGCCTTCAGGATCGTGGGCACAATGGAGGTGCGCAGCATGGAGTTGCGCTCGGGGTCGTGCTCGGCGAGATAGCGCACCGCATCCGGAGCAGGCGCCGGCCCAAGCAGCTTGCGATATTGCACCGCCAATTCCGCCGGGGCGATATTCGCGAGCTTGGAGAAATATGCGCGCGTGGTCTCGTTGAGGCGCACGGCCGTCGGCCAGGTGGCGGCCTTGGCGACGGCGGCCGACAAATGGATCAGCGGATTGTCGAGCCGCGGCACCGAACCGTGGCCGGACGTGCCCGTGGCGATGAGGCGGAAGCGCCGCGGCACTTTCTCCGTAGTCTGAATATTCACGGAAACCACGCGGCCGTTTTCGATCGTCGCTTCGCCGCCTTCGGTGAGCGCGAACTCCGCGTCGATCTCGTCGAAATGTTGGCCCACCATATAGGCGATGCCGACGCCCGCGGGGTCGGCCTCTTCGCCCGATTCGGCCAAAAAGATCAGGTCGCGGTCGAGCGGCACCGCCATGCGTTTCGCCAGCAGCATCACCATGAGATTGGCGGCGAGTTTATCCTTATCGTCGCGCGAACCCCGCCCCCAAATATAGCCGTCCTTGACCACCGCCCCGAACGGATCGACCGGCCATTTCTCGCGCTGCACTCCGACCACGTCGGTATGCGCGAGCAGCAGGATCGGCCGCTTCTTGCCGTTGCCCTTGAGCCGCGCGACCAGATTGGCGCGGGCGGGCTGTAGCGCGAACAGCTTGACCGGAATGCCTGCGCTGTCGAACACCTGCTTGAGATAGTCGTCGACTTTGGTTTCGTTGCCGGGGGGACTGCTGGAATCGATCTGAATCAGCGCCCGGTGATGGCGCAAAATTTCCGGCCGCTGTTTCGCCCAATCGACCTTGGGCGCTTGCGCCAGCGCGGGCGTAATCGCGCAAACCAAAATCGCCGCAACGCGCACGACCCGAATGAGCAAATGCGACTTCATCATTCCCACCCCCATTTGCACTAACCCTAATCCTACCTCCTCCTTGAGGGGAGGTCGAAATTTGCGGAGCAAATTTCGGGTGGGGGAGCGTTTCGAAATCCCCCCATGAATTCGCGTGCCTCCCCGCCTGCGCCCGGACAACGGCCTTATCGGAGCAGGCCGCGCAATGCTATCCTCGCGTCAGGTTGGAGAAATTGGGAGGGACCGCATGCGCAATCGTCTGACATCACTGGCACTGTGTGCCGGCCTTGCCGTGGCCGGCCTTGCTGGCGCGATCGCGCTGCGAACGCCGAGCCATGCCGCGCCGGCCGTGCAGGCGCCTCCGCCGGACACGGCTGCATTGCGCGCCCAATACGAGCGCTGGCGGACGGAGTTCAAGACTTGGGGCAAGTTTGCACCGCTGGGGCAAGAGTCCCCGGGCACCACCGCCCTCATCACGCCGGAGAAGGTCGCGAGCGCGCTGCGGCTCGCGCGAAACGGCATCGTGATAACGCTCGCGCATGCCGAGCCGCAGACGGTCGCCGCCGATGTCAACGCCGCCGGCATTTTCCATCGCGTCACCAACAACATCACCGATGGCGGCACCACGGACAATTACCAGGTCAGCTATCACGGCCAAACGGTCGCGCACATCGACACCTGGTGCCACTTCTTCCAAAACGGGCTGATGTACAACGCGGTCCCGGTGCAGGGAAACCTGACCAAGGAGAACGGCTGCATCAAAGGCGGCATAATGAACTGGAGGAACGGCATCACCACGCGTGCCGTGCTCTACGATATTCCGCAGCTCAAGGGCGTCGACTGGATCGACCCCAAAGTGCCGATCACGCGCGCCGATCTCGAAGCCTGGGAAAGGAAAGCCGGCGTGAAGATCGGCCCCGGAGACATTCCGTTGCTCTACACCGGCCGCTGGAAGCGGCGCGCGGCGCTCGGCCCTTGGTCGGGCGAGGTGGCGGGCTATTACCCCGATACGATTCCCTGGATGCATGACCGGCTGCCCGCCTTCATCGGTCACGACTTCAACATCGACTGGAATCCGCGGCCAGGCTGGGAAGGGATGCCGAACCCGATCCACATCGCCGTGCTGAACTGGATGGGGATCAACATCGTGGAGTGCCTCGATCTCGAGCAGTTGGTCGCGACCGCGCGGCGATTGAACCGCTACGAATTCCTGATCACCTTCGCACCTCTCCCGGTAGAAGGCGGCACCGGCTCGCCCGTCAACCCCCTGGCGATTTTTTAGCCGATCTTCCTTCCCCCCGCTTCAGCGTGGGGGATCGAGGGCGAACAGGAATCGCCGGAGGCGATTTCCGCCCGAGGGCCGAGCGCGCAGCGCGAGGCGGAAGGGGGGCGCCGCTGCAAGCCGGTGAAACAGCCCGCGTTGCCCCGCTACGCGCTTTGCCCATTGCGCCCAAAAGATCGGCCAAAAGATCGGCCAAATAACTATGAATGACTGGAATTATCCTTTATTCATTGGCGTTTTCAATCGCACGAGATCGGCCAAATTATGGCGCTTATTGAAAGCCCGAGCCGTATAGAACCCGCTCGACTGGAAGAGCCCAGCGAGGCGATTACAGATGTCGTGGCGGAGATCGCGTCCGCGTCGGCCGGATTGTAGGGTATGGGGTCAGAGTAGAAACTGCCAAATCGTTTGGGCAGCTGCACCCGGCCGCAATCGGCCGGCAGCGTCAAACTGCGGATCACCGCCGAATTCCGGTTGCTTTAGCGTGTCGTGAAGCGCCTAATCGCGGGCACAACAACGCAAGGAGCCCCGATGTCCCGCAAAGCTGCACTGGCCGCTGTGTCGTCATTGGCGCTCGCAAGCATGTTTGCCGCGCCCTGCTCGGCGATGTCCACCGTTACCGCACCACTGAACAGCGACGGCACACCCCGCTTCAGCGATCCGAACGCTGCACCGCACTCCTTCACTTCAGGACCCGGCCAGGTCACTACGACATTCGGCAGCGGCTCGTTCTCGTTCAGCTCCACGAATAGTTCCAGTTGGGGATCCGGCAATCAGGGCTATTACGGTCCGCCGCCGACTAGTCCGTACTACACCGGCCCTTCGGGGTCCGGATTTTCCGATCCGGGATTCCCGAGCCCGATCCTGCCCGGGTCGCAGCTCTATCCGGTGTCGCCCTTCCCCTATTTTCCTGCGCCCGCGAATCGCATTGATCCAAACAAGCCGCGGTAGAGCCCGTTCGCTTTAGCTGATTGCCGCAATTGCGCAGCTAGAAATCCGCGATCTTCGCCGTCTTGCTCAAAGACACTTGACATGCAACCATTTGGTTGCATATTAGAGCGATGGATGACGACAGTGTGTTTCGCGCACTGGCGGACGCAAACAGACGGCGGCTGCTCGATCGTCTGCACGCGAGAAACGGCCAGACTTTGGGCGACTTATGTCAGGGGATGAAAATGAGCCGGCAGGCGGTAACGAAGCATCTTTCCATCCTGGAGCAGGCAAACCTGGTTTCAGTCCGGCGCCATGGCCGCGAAAAACTGCATTTCATCAACCCCGTTCCGATCAACAGCATCGCCGAGCGTTGGATTGGCAAGTTCGACTCGCAACGTTTGGCGGCACTTTCTGAACTCAAGAGAACCCTCGAAGGAAAACGCCATGGCTGATGCGACGAGTAGTTTCGTCTACGTGACTTACATCCGGACAACGCCGGACAGATTGTGGGAGGCTCTCACGACATCGGAGTTCATGAAGAAATACTGGTTCGGCGTGCATTTCGAGACCGACTGGAAGGTGGGGTCGCCGTGGAAGATGAAATATCCCGATGGCCGCGTCACCGACGCGGGCGAGATCGTCGAGTTCGACCGTCCGCGGCGCATCGTGTTGAAATGGAAAAACGAGTTGCGGCCTGAGCTCTCGGCCGAAGGTTATGCGCGCTGCGCCATTGAGCTTGAACCGCAGGACGGCGCAGTCAAGCTCACCATCAGCCATACGATCGGGCGCGCGGATTCGAAGCTGATCAATGCCGTGTCCGGCGGTTGGCCGAAAATCCTTTCCAATCTCAAGTCGCTGATCGAGACGGGCGAGGTCCTGCTGCGCTAGCCAATTTGGAGAGTGAAAGGTGAAGTGACATGGCAAAGGCAATTTTTGGAAATCATTCGTCGGTTCTCGTTCCGCGGCAAGATCGAGACAGGATTCGTAAATTCTATTGTGATGTCCTTGGCGGTAAAATCATGAAGGCGGATCCGGAAAGGGATTTCCTTCGTTTAGGAGAAAACTTCTATATCGGGTTTCTCTATGGGGATGTCCCCGACGAGAGCGCGTTCTTGCGAACTGCAAGATCGGTTTGGCTCGAAATCAAGTCCGGCAACGTCGAAGAAATGAAGCGAAAAATCCTCGACTCCGGTCTCGTCAGGAAGCTCGAGGTACCGGACCCTCACCTTTACTTCCAGGCTCCGGGCGGCCAATGCCTCCGGTTAGTTGGAATCGACGAAGACCTCTCCTTTTATGAAGGGGCCGGAGAAGGCCCGAACGTGGCAAAGGTAAAAGAAGCGGTCGAGAGATTGTAAAAACCTTAGACAGGCAATCCCTCGGCCTTCATTGCAGCTTGCACTTTGGGCCGCGCAAGCATTCGCTTACGGAACGCCGCAACATGGCTGGGCAATTCCAGGCGCATACTGGTTGCCCAGTTCGTCATGACGAACAGGTAAGCGTCGGCGACGCTAAATTCGCCCAACAGGTAATCCTTATGCGCGAGAACCTCGTCCACATAGGCGAACCGTTTTGCGATGGTGGCTTTCGCGGCGCTCTTCACCGCTTCAGGCACGTCGCGAAACAACGGAGAGAAATTCTTGTGCAATTCCGAATTGATGAAGCCGAGCCACTCCATCAGGCGATATCTCGCCATGGTGCCGTTCGCAGGCGCCAAATGGCTGGCGGGCCTCTGGTCCGCCAGATACTGCACAATCGCCGGCCCCTCGGTGAGGATGCTGCCGTCATCGAGCTTCAACGCCGGCACATAACCTTTCGGGTTGATCTTGTAAAAGTCCTCGCCCGTTTCCGTCTTGTGCTGACGCAGATCCACTTTTTCAAGTTCGACCGCGAGTCCGGCTTCCTCTGCGACGATGTGCGGTGAGAGCGAACAAGCGCCCGGCGAATAATAAAGCTTCACGGCGGTGTCTCCGATTTTCCCATCAACAAAGTGGCGCTCGGCGAGCTAAATTTCAACCGCCTTACCCGCGATCTTGGTGGCGCCGCCACGATGAATATGACGGGCGCTGAACCGTTTCATGGGAAAATCGACCCCAATTATTCCTGAGGAGCAGGAGATGCCCAAAAGCGATTACACAGCTTTTTTCGCACTCGACCCTTTCTTCGACGTGGTCATGGAGGGCCTCTCGCAATTTGTGGATGGCGAGCATTATTTCGACACCCTCGCCGGCGACGTTCTATTCGAGTTCCTCTATGAATTTCCCGGCTGGCCTCGGGTAACGCGCGGCCGCGACAATCTCATAGCGCTCTATTCCGGGTACGGCCGCAACATCCGGCTCGATCGCGGCGACTCCCTGGCCGTGCATCCTTCCGGCGATGGCCGGGTCGTGACGCTCGAATACGAAGTGCATGGAAAGGTGCTCGCCACCGGCGTGGCCTACGACAACCGCTTCGTCGCGATCGCTACGATCGAGAACCGCAAGATCGTGCGCTGGCGCGATTACATGGATTCGCTGGCCGCATGGAAGGCGTTGAACAAGTCCGCCTGACCGCGCGAGTTTAACGTCTACAGCTCACGCTTCGTCGCAAAATCCGCGAGAAACAGCGCAAGCACAAGACTGCTGAGGGCAAAGAATGACGGGATCATCTGGGGTCTCCTTGAGTTGAACTTGCGTCTTCGATTCCCCCAGTTCGCAAACCAAGTACGAAGCGATGCTACGGGCTTGCTGTGCCGCAGTGATGCCAATCGGATTAGCGGGAATTAATCGGACAAGGACAAAGATGATACAATTTTCGCCTATCAATGCCTTCGGCCAAAGGGGAGGATATTACGGAGGAATGTGATGAATCACGTCGACCAAATCACCATCCGGAATCTCCACGAAAAGCTTTCAACCCGGCAAAAGCGTTGGGCGTGGCAAAACGGCTTGGCGCTCGAGGAGTCCATGCGCCGCCTGCTGATCGATCCGGCATATTGCAAGCAGTTCGGACAATTTCTCGCGCAATTGGCTCAACGCTGAAAGTGTTTTGCGCAAAACACATTCTTGAGCAATGACCGGGCATCAGGATTTTCCTACCTCCACCTTGTGGGGAGGTCGAACGCGCGGAACGCGCGTTCGGGTGGGGGTAATTCGAAATACAGCTATGGTGCCAAAAGGATTCTTCGCGATGTGGCCCGCGCAAAACTGTTTTGCGCAAAACACTTGCGGCCCCGTTAGGCAGGCTTTTGCCTACTGACTTACGATTAAATTAACCCGCGGTTGCAATAATTCGGCGAAGCCAATGATGGAGTTCGTCCGTGCACTTCGATTTCGCGCCCTCTAATTGCGGCTGGCGTCCGCCGTTCATGGCGATTGCGGCGCTTGCCGTGTGTCTGTCCGGCTGTGTGACCGAGGAGCGGAGCACAAATGTTTCCCGGCGGGACATCGCCGTCGCACCGGCGTCAACACCAGTGCGGCTATGTAGCGTGCAGGAATTGCGAACGGCGCTGGCGGCGAGGGAGAGCGGCTACGACTACGTGCTTCCCTGCAGCTGACGCCACAACCGGGTACCATGGTGACTCAAGCGAACACGGGGCCCGCCCAAAGTGTTTTGCGCAAAACACCTGCTTGATCATCCCCGGGGATGAAGATAGGTGTTTCAGTACTAATTGAAATTGCGCCCGGAGCTGACGAAGCTGCCGGGCGCTAGCATTTCGGGGCAAAAATCTACCGCACGCAGAGCGCTATATGTGTCTTGCGAAACTGTTTTGCGCAAAACACTTGCTTGATCATCCCCGGGGATGGAAGTAGGTGTTTTAGCAATGATTGAAATTGCGCCCGGAGCTGACGAAGCTGCCGGGCGCAAGCATTTTCAACGATCCCCCACCTTCCCCTTGTGGGGAGGTCGATCCGCCGAAGCCTTGGCGAAGGCGGATCGGGTGGGGGGAGACATGGATTTCTCGCGTACACGCGTGCAGCTCGTGCAACCCCCGTGCAACCTCGCGTGCAACCTCGTAACGTGCAAAAAAGCCCGTAGAATCGAGCTTCCGTGCAGACGTGCAGACATGACGACAAGTTTTTTGCGCCGGGACGGCCGGGCGGCCTACGGCGTTCGTCTTTTCCTTCCCCCCTTGTGGGGGAAGGTGGCGCGCAGCGCCGGAAGGGGGTAGCGGTCGCTCGCGTGCGTTTGTGCAATTGTGCGGTCATTTTTCGCGCATCGCCTACCAGCCTGCCAATCTGCTAATCTTAAGAACCTGCCCCAGGACGGAGAAAAAACTGATGTCCGGTTTTGCTTCGAAAAAATACCTCGTCGCGAGCGGGCTCGTCGGCTTGCTGATCTCGCCGTCTCTCGCGGCAACGCAAAACCCCATCCCCGATCTTTCCGGTGTCTGGGGGCGCAACGTGTTCAATTTCGAGGCGCCGCCTTCGGGCCCGCAGCCGCTCACCAATCTGAGGCGCGTGGGCGCGGACGCGAGCCGCCCCATCGAAGTCGGCGATCCCGTACCGTTGGTCGGCGACTACACCAATCCGATCCTCAAAGCGGAAGCCGCGGCCATGGTGAAACAACGCGGCGAAGTGTCGGCGTCGGGCCACGACTTTCCCGACCCGTCAAACCAGTGCGGGACCTTTTCCCCGCCCTATCTCTTCACCATCCAGCTCGGCATGCAGATGCTGCAGTCGAAGGACGAGGTCGTCATTCTCTATAATCAAGACGACCAGACCCGCCATGTGCGCCTGAATGGGTCCCATCCCCGCAACCTGACGCCGACGCCCATGGGCGATTCCATCGGCCATTACGAAGGCGACACGCTTGTCGTCGACACAGTGGGTGTCAAGCTGCGGCCGTACACCATGGTCGACCGCTTCGGCACGCCGCAAAGCGAGGCGATGCATCTCATCGAACGCTATCGCCTGATCGACGCGCATGAGGCGGACGATGCGCTCACCCGGCACGAGAAAACCGCGGGCTGTGTCTGCGGCGCCGGCCGCGGTGCGGCGCCCATCGACCGCTCCTACCCAAAGGGTCTGCGGGTCGAACTCACGATCGAGGACCCCAAAATATTCACCACGCCATGGTCGGCGAACGTCACCTATATGCGCGTCAAACGAGACTGGGCCGAGTCGGTTTGCGCAGAGAACAATACCGACGTGCTGCACCAGGGTTTCGAGCGTGTCCCGACTGCCGGCAGGCCGGACTTCTGAAGTTTAACGATCTAAAAACTGGAGAGCCCCCATGCTGCATCACATCTCCGTCGGCGTAGACAATGTGGAAAAAGCGGCTGAGTTCTATGACGCGATTCTCGGCGCTCTCGGTTACCGGCGGTTGATGGAATTTCTGCCTTACGCAATCGGTTATGGCGACAAGCAGGCGGCATTCTGGGTGCAGCGTCCCGCCGATGGGCGCACGCCGAGCGGCGGAAACGGCACGCACATCGCCTTCATGGCGCCGAGCAAGTTCGCAGTTGAGAGCTTCCACCGCATGGCGCTGGAACGCGGCGGCAGCGATGAAGGCGGACCGGGTCCGCGCCCGGAATATACGCCCGAATATTACGGCGCCTTCGTTCGCGACGCCTACGGCAACAAGCTGGAAGCGATGCTGATGATTGGCCGCGCTGCCGCGCCTGCGCCAAAAAGCAAAACGAAATCGCGGGTGAAAAAGGCGAAATCATCGCCCAAACGCACCGCCGCGCGCGGCACGCGCAAATCCGCCGGACGCAAGCCTTCGAAGGCGCGTCCGAAAAGCCGTAAACGGTAAATTTACCGTCGCGCCAACCGCGACAAAACTGTCATAAAACCGACATCAGATTTTTATCGCGCCGGGGCAGTCCGTTGCTGACACCTAGACAGGTGATTCGCGCATGCGTAACGGACCATGGCGCAGTGAATCTGAAGCGGGAATTCGCTCCGCCCCTCAATGGAAACGCTGGTATCGCACCATCTTCATTTCGGACACCCATCTCGGCACTTCCGGCTGCAAGGCCGAGCTGCTCGCCGACTTCCTCGCGCATAATCATTGCCAGACGCTTTATCTCGTCGGCGACATCATCGATGGCTGGCGCCTGAAGCAGAACTGGTCCTGGAATAAAGCCCACACGGCGGTGCTCAACCTGATTCTGAGAAAGGCGGCAACGGGCACCCGCGTCATCTACGTGCCCGGCAACCATGACGAGGCGTTCCGGGATTATTGCGGGCTGATGTTCGGCGGCGTGGAGCTGAAGCGGGAAAGCATCCACGAGACCGCAGATGGCCGGCGTTTGCTCGTGACGCACGGCGATCAGTTCGATCGCGTCATATCCTGCGCGCGCTGGCTCGCGTTCCTCGGCGATGCGGCTTACGATTATGCTTTGATGCTCAATGACGTGTTCAACGTCGTGCGGTGCTGGCTGGGGCTGCCCTATTGGTCGCTTTCGGCTTATCTGAAGCATCGCGTTAAAAAAATCGTGTCCTATATCGGCAGTTTCGAACAAATCCTCGCCCGGGAAGCAAAGACGCGCGGGTTCGACGGGGTGGTTGCGGGGCATATCCACCACGCCGAAACCAAATTCATCGACGGTGTGCTCTACTGCAACAATGGCGATTGGGTGGAAAGCTGTACGGCGCTCACCGAGGATGCTCACGGCGGACTGAAAATTGTCCAATGGAGAGAGTTTGCCGCCGGCGAAACTGTTGCCGTAAGGCCGGCAGCGATCGCCATCCAGCCCGATTATGCTGCCGCTTAATTCCACAACGGCTTCGCCCATTCTTTCGCGAAGTTCTGCCCAAGCGGATTTGGCGGCGTACCGCGACGGGCCGAGACGAATCTTGATCGTCACCGATGCCTGGGAACCGCAGGTCAATGGCGTGGTGCGGACGCTCAAGGCCGTGGCTGTGGAGTTGACGGCAATGGGGCACCGGGTGCGTTTCGCAACGCCGCAAAATGAAATGACCGTTCCGCTTCCCACCTACCCTCAAGTCCGGCTCGCTTTATTTCCGCGGCATGGAATCCAGCGAACACTCGAGGACTTCGCGCCCGATGCGATCCATATCGCCACCGAAGGAACCATGGGGCTCTCTGCACGCAGACTGTGCCTGCAAAAAGGCTTTCGTTTCAGCACGTCTTTTCACACGCATTTTCCCGAATATGTCCACGCCCGTTTCCCCTGGATTCCGCAACGGGTCATCTATGGCGCATTGCGCAAATTTCATACGGCTGCGAGTGCGACGATGGTGGCAACAACCGTGCTGCAGAAGGAACTGGAGCAGCGGGGCTTCACGAATTTGGCGCTGTGGCCGCGCGGTGTCGACATCGGGCTTTTCGCGCCTGCCGCACGCAAGCGGTTCGACCGCTTGGGCCTTGGGATCACCCGGCCGCTTTTTCTTTATGTCGGCCGTCTCGCCGTCGAGAAAAACGTCGAGGCTTTTCTTGCGCTCGATCTTCCCGGAACCAAGCTCGTCGTTGGCGATGGTCCGCAACGGGCAGAGCTCGAACGCCGTTTTCCCAAGGCGGTTTTTATCGGTGAAAGGACGGACCGCGAACTGGCCGCGCTCTATGCCGCAAGCGATGTTTTCGTCTTCCCAAGCCGTACCGATACGTTTGGATTGGTGCTGCTTGAAGCGCTGGCATGCGGCACGCCGATTGCCGCCTATCCGGTCAACGGCGCCTTGGATATCCTCGACAAAACACCGGTCGCGGCTTTGGCTGAGGATCTTCGGACAGCGTGCCTTGCAGCTCTGGCGATTCCGCGCACAACCTGCCGGGAATTTGCCCAAGTGCGCTCGTGGCGCAAAAGCGCCGAGCAATTCCTCGGGAGTTTGACCTCCGTCAGCTGAAGGTTGCGGCCGCGTCGCTAGGGCAGGCTAGTTGTCATCGCCGCGGGAAAGAGATCTTCGAAATATATTGAATGGACACCGCATGTCCGTCTTCCGTGGCTGCCTTGTACTTCCAGCGCTTCGTCACCAAACTGCAGGCCGCTGCGTCGAGACGCGGATTGCCGCTGGTGAGCACGACTGTACAGGCCGTAACCGATCCTGACTCGCTGATCAGATAGGTGACCGTCACGTCGCCCGATTCGTGCAAGCGGAGCGATTCCCGCGGGTAATCGGCGGCGCTGACATTATGCGATGTCGTGGCGACCGCGGGCGTCGAAGAGGAGGGCGTCGCCGAGACGGCGGCGATATCGCCGGCCGGCTCGCAATTCTTGTAGCCCGACTCGCGGCACGCGCCGGCCATCTCGGTTGCCGCGGCAATCTGTTGAGCCGTCAGCGCGGTGGCGAACACGTCGCGGGTTTGCGTTACCAGCGACCCCACATCGCCGGAGAGCGATGATGCCGCCAAGCTGAACCACATATAGGCGCGAAGCGGATCGCGCGCTGCGCCGCCGCGTCCAATGGCGTAGATCAGGCCCAGATTGTATTGCGCCCCCGCATAGCCTTGTGCCGCAGCAAGGCGGTACCACTTGACCGCCTGGTTGAGGTCCGGCGGAACGCCTTTGCCGTTTTCGTAGATGACGCCGAGATTGTTCTCGGCCCTCGCGTTGCCCTGCTCTGCCAGCGGACGCCACAGACGAATCGCGGTCGCGTAGTCGCCGGCGTTGTAGGCCGCCTGGCCATCATCGATATCGGCCCCGAGCGCCGGTCCGCTCAAAAACGCGAGCACCGCCGCTAGCACAATCCTACGGGCGACCTGCTCTTGCATGGCTGTTCCCACCAGAGGCGCGGCAGGCGTTCATTATACGCCATCGGCGGCACCGCAGTAGAGGGTGAACCGGAACCCAGGGGATTTGGAAAGATCAAGCTTTACAATTGGTTCGCGCAAGTTGGCGACCGGCGCCGAGGCCGGTTTGGGCTGTGGGAGCACGGCGAATATTTGCAACCGTCAGTTCAGTTCCTCAACGTGGCGTGGTACTAATTGATTGCATGGGGCAAATTCTAGGCTCGCCCCGCCAATGGAGCATACGATGATGACACGTATTCTTTTGGCCGGGCTTTTCCTCGCGCCGGCCTTTGCGACGCCGGCGGCTGCCAACTGGTTCTCGAATCCCAACCTGGACATCAATCTCAATCTCGGATCGGCGCCCAGCCCAACGCCGAGCGATGTCCTGGGGGAGAGGCAGCCAATGCTCGTTCGGGACGCCGACGGGAACGTGATTGCCATGATCGATCCCTCGACGGGAAAGATCATTGCGACCGCCGAACCGCCGGCGCAGGCAAAATCGGCGGGCAGTGTCGCTCGGCCCATTGCCGCGAAGGCATCCGCTCGCTAACTGCCCGGCGCCGCGTAGGTCTTGCTGAAACCGTTGCGTTGATTGGTGACGGTGAAAGAGCCGTCGCTCTTTGCGGACACTTTGATCCAATAGGCTTTTCCGTCATGGACAGGCGCGGGCGGCGCGTTCGTGCCGGGCTGAGGCGCGGCAATCGGCGCAACCGGCATGGAGGGCGAGGGCGCATCCAGCAGATTGGCGATGAACATGCCGGGCTGGGTGTATTCCTGCCCGCTGAGCTGCGAGAAATGAATCTGCCACAAATCTTCCAGGCCGGGCGATGTGTGGATGGACATCATCGTCCGCGGGTCGCCGCCCTTGCGGGTGCCGTTGTTCATGATCGCCACGCGCGGATGCAAGGCGTGCACCATCACCGGGGAATTCGAGCTCTCCACGCCATGGTGCAAGCCTAAAAACAGGTTGACGGGCGGCAGCGTGGTGACCGGGCACATCAGCTTGAATTCCATATTGCGCGTCAAATCGCCGAGATGCGCCGTGCGGAAATTGCCGAAGGTGATGTAGCTCGCCACCGACATCGGGTCTTCCATATTGTTGTCGAAGGGCTGGAAATGGGCGCATTCGGGATTGGGCTTATTGGCACCGGCCAGCATAGTCGCCGGGATCGTCGCGCCGTTCGAGGAGACGATGCGCCAATCCACCCCGGAAAGCGCGATGCGATCGCCGGGCTTGGCGATTGTGTGTTTCGCTTTGGCATAGAGCTTGGGATAGACATCCCGCTCCCAATCCGCGCCGACGCCGGGCTGCACATTCCGCCCGTGGTCGATGAATTCCTTGATCGGAATCCGTTTCGACAACTCTTCCATGCCGCCGAAATGGTCGGCGTGATAATGGGTCAGGATCAGATGATCGATTTGCGTCAGATGCGCGTCTTTAACGGCATCCATGATGCGGCCGGCATCGCGCGCCGCGCCAATGGCATTGCCGGTATCGATCAGCACCGACTCGCCTGCGGGCGTCACGAACAGCGTGGCGTTGCCGCCTTCGACGTCGACCACATAGATGTCCAAAGTGGTCCGCTGCTGCGCCGCCGCAGAGGTCGCGGAGAGCAAAACGGCGCAGATCACGCCCAAAGTCGCGCGCATGGTTTTCCCCTTTGAAAGGCACGGCGATGCTACATCATTTGCCGCCGAACCGAACAGGTCCGATGCGTTCGCGCGCCGATTGGCGTTATAATCGCGGGTGAAATGGCGGGAGGGCACCATGAGTTTGCAGCGGCTGGATTTCCTGGTTGTCGTGACTGTGGCGGCTATGACACCGGCCGTAGCCGCGCCGAACGCCGCAGCGATTCCGGATTTCTCCGGCTTCTGGGCGCATCCGGCTTTGGGCTTTGGGCCTCCTCTATCGGGTCCCGGCCCGGTGCGGAACACATCGCGGCTGCCCTCCGGCGCGGGCAATTTCGATCGGCTTGTGGGCGATTACACCAATCCCATTCTGAAGCCGGAGGCCGCGGAAATCGTCAAAGAGCGCGGGGCAATCTCGCTATCCGGTCTCGCCTTTCCGGACCCGGACAACCAATGTCTACAAAACCCCGTGCCCTATATTTTTTGGAATTTCGATATCCAGCTGCTGCAGCAGCCGGACAAGATCACCATCATCTATGAGCACGATGACGATCACCGCGAGGTGCGGATGAACCAGTCTCATCCGGCAAAGGTGATTCCCTCCATCCATGGCGATTCCGTGGGCCATTACGAAGGCGATACGCTGGTCATCGACACCGTGGGCGTCGAGCTCAGACAGGGGTATGCTATGATCGATCGTTTCGGCACTCCCTACACGAAAGCCTTGCATGTGGTCGAGCGCTACCGGCTGATCGATTATGCAGCCGCCAAGGAAGCGCAAGACCGCGCCGAAAAAGAATGGCCACGCGTCGGCGACACGGTCGATCGCAGCTATCGGGGCAAGGGCTTGCAGCTCGAATTCCGGGTAGAGGATCCGGGCGTCTTCACCATGCCCTGGTCGGCGACGATTACCTATCTGCGCGCCGCGCGCACGGCATGGGAGGAACGCATCTGCGCCGAAAATATCCAGCATTACTACGATCTGATCTACTACTCCGATAAGGCTGCACACGTGCCGATGGCCGGCAAGCCGGACTTCTAAGAGGATTGCATGATGGCTGAGCGATCGATCTTCTCTCGCCGCGAGACGCTGGCGGCAGGGAGCGCCCTGGCGCTCGCTTTTGTTGCCGGAAGCCGCGCTGTGTTTGCCGCCGAAGGCGGCGAACGCTTCGGGCGGCAGCCGGTCCTGAATGCAAGTCAGCGCCTGCTGCTCAAGGGCGGAACTATTATCAGCATGGACCCGCGCGTCGGCGATCTCGCGAAAGGCGATGTGCTCATCGAAGGCGCGAAGATTTCCGCGGTCGCGCCCACCGTCAACGCGGCCGGCGCGCAAATGATCGACGCCGCAAACATGATCCTTGTTCCCGGTCTCATCGATTGCCATCGCCATTCCTGGGAAGGGCAGCTCCGGCGCATCAATCCGAATGCGCCGACATTGGCCGATTATTCCAACGCGACGCATCTGAGCTTTGCGACGCATTACCGGCCGCAGGACATGTATGTCGGCGGCATGATCACGGCGCTTGGCTGCATCGATGCCGGTATCACCTGCGTCATCGACAATTCGCACAACGCCCGCAGCGCGGCACATTCCGATGCCGCCGTCGAAGCTTTGTTCGATTCCGGAATTCGCGGCGTGCACGCCTCGGGAGCGCCCCAAGCCGGCAATTGGGATCGCCAATGGCCGCAGGACCTCGCGCGGCTGCAGAAGAAATATTTCACCAGCGCCGATCAGCTCGTTACGCTGCGGATGTTCTCCCCGCCGAGCAAGGAAAACTGGCAATTCGCGCGAAAGCTCGGCTTGCGTATCACCACGGAATTTCAGGGGCCGCAGCAGGCCGCGCTGCTTGACCCGCTATGGCAGGAAAAGCTTGTCGGACCCGACAATACGTTCAACCATTGCGGCGCGCTGCCGGATCGCACCTGGCAAATCCTCCGCGATTCCGGCGCCAATATCGATGTCTGCCCGCGCTCCGACGCGCAATACGCGCTGGGCGAGGGCACCTCCGCCTATCAGCATGCGCTCGATCACGGCATGAAGCCGGGATTCAGCGTCGATAACGAGACCTCCTACAGTTCCGATATGTTCGCGGAAATGCGCACCGCCTTCTTCATGCAGCGCGCATCGCTGCAGAACCGCCGTTTTGCCGGCGAGCAGAACGTGCCAAAGCCGGTGAATGTGCGCGACGTGCTGGAATGCGCCACCGTCAACGGCGCGGTTTGCGCCGGGCTTGCCGAAAAAATCGGGACCATCAGCCCGGGCAAAGAGGCCGACATCCTGATGATCCGCGCTGATGACATAAACCTCTACCCCTCCAACAACGCGCTGGGAACGGTGGTACAGGCCGCGGACCGCAGCAATGTCGATACGGTCATTATCGGCGGGCGCATCCGCAAGCGAGGCGGAAAGATCGCCGGCCTCGACATGGCGAAGCTGAAGCGGATGGTCGAAGAATCGCGGAGTTATTTATTCGCCGCCACTAACTACAAGGAAAATCTCTTCGCCGACCAACTGCCGAAGTTGTTCTAGCGCTGGTGGGCGCAGGCAGAATCGTATTGCGCGACACTCGCCGTATTGCCGGAATTCTGAGGCTGTTGGCCCGCATAAACCGATCCAGCGTTTCCGTTCGGATTGAAGGCCGATCCGGGCGCGGCCGCGGCATTGCCCGGCGTTTCCGGAGCCGTTGCGCTGCCACAGGTTTGATTCGGTTGTCCGGTGCGGGAGGGGCCGAGTTGCTGGGTCTGTGTGCGTGGTCCCGTAGATGGCGCGGCCGCGTGAGTACCAGGATTTCCACCGCCATGGGTTGCAGCGAAAGCAGTTCCACTGACCAAAACTATCCCAAACGCGACGCTCAAGGCTAAATGTTTCATCTCTCGACTCCTCTTCGGCTGGCGAGCAACAAAGCTCCCTGCTGATAGGACGCCGGAGACGCGCGACCTATTCCCCTTGCCGAGCAATAAAGCCGCAAGCATGGAACCGGACATCCGAGCGCGCGAAGCGTCGGATTGTCGCAACGTTGCCGCTGCTACCAGACGTGAATGCGGGCCGTGGGCGCGAGATATAATTTTTGCGCCGGCTGCACGTTAAAGGCCGCATACCAGCCATCGACATTGCGCACCTCAAGCGCGCGAAATTCAGCGGGTGCATGCGTGTCGACCAATATTCGTTGCCGCTCCGCAGCCTCGCGCATTTTAGTCGCCCATTCTTGTGCGAAGGCAAGGAAGAATTGCTGGTCGCCCGTGAAGCCATCACGCAGCGGCGCTGGCTTGCCGCCGAGCGACGCATGCCAGGCATCGTACGATGCAGCAATGCCTGCGTTGTCGGCGATGTTCTCGGCCAGAGTTTGTTCGCCGTTCACGGCGAGATCGGGAAATGGTCTGTACCGGCTATATTGCGCGGCGAGCGCCTGTCCCGATTGCTGGAAATGCGCAAAATCTTCCTTCGTCCACCAGTTGTTGAGGCGGCCTTTAACGTCAAAGGCAGCCCCCTCATTGTCGAATGTATGGCTTATTTCATGTCCGATCACCGAGCCGATCGCGCCATAGTTGAAGGCGCCGTCGGCCGCGGCGTCAAAGAACGGGCGCTCCAAAATCGCCGCCGGGAAGTTCAGTGCGTTCTGCAGCGGAAGGTTCACTGCGTTGACGGTTTGCGGCGTCATCGACCATTCGTGGCGATCCACCGGCTTTCCGATGCGATCGATATTGTAGCGATATCGGAACAGATCGGAGCGGGCTTGGTTTCCCAGCGCGTCGCCATTGATCACGGTAAATCCCGAATAGTCGCGCCACTTTTCGGGATACCCAATGCCGACATACAGGCCGAGCAGCTTTTCCTTTGCCTTTGCCTTCGTGGCCGGCGTCATCCAGGTAATGGCATCAATCCGCCGGGCCCACGCAGCGACGATGTTCTTCACCATCTCCTGCGCTTTGGATTTCGCCTCAGGCGGGAAATATTTGGCGGCATAAAGCTTACCTACGGCATCCCCCAAAGCCGCATTGGTTGCCCTGATGGCGCGTTTCCAACGGTCCAGTTGTTGTGGTGTGCCGGAAAGCGCCTTGCCATAGAAATCGAAGTGCGCGTCCACAAAGGCCGTGGGCAGTTCGTCGGCAAAATGATTGATGCGGTGGAAAGCGAGCCATGCTTTCCAGGTGTCGAGTGGCACATCGGCGGCTAGTTTGGATAGGCCGGTGAAGGCCGAGGGTTGCCACACGACAAAGTTATCGATGCCGCTGAGGCCCGCACCGGCGAAGAACTGGTTCCAGTCCAGACCCGGCGCCTTTTTGGGGAAATCGCTGCGTGCCCAGAGATTGTTCGCCTTCACAACATCTTCGCTGTCAACGATGCTTTCCTGGACCTTTGCAATTTCCATCTCCAGATCGAAGATGGCGAGAGCCTTTTTTTCGGCATCGGCAATTTTTGCCAGTCCGAGTGCAGTCGTGAGGTATTTTTTGTAGGCGGCCTGGACCGCTTTCATCCGGGAATCGGTCCCGAGGTAAAAATCACGGCTGGGAATGCCGAGACCGCCTTGCAGCAAATACGGCGTGTAGCGTTCGCTGTCGCGGAAGCCGGGCGCTACCCAAATGCCGAACAAATTCTCCGTGTGGAAATTGGTGTTGTTGAGCGGGTCGACATCGGCGCGCAGCGTCGCACCGATGGCTTTCGCCAATTCGCTTTTGTCGGAAATCGCCGCTATGGCCGCGAGCTGCGGTTGAAGGCGAGCAATCCCTTTGGCGTCGATGCCCGCTTTGTCCATAAAGCTCGCGTAGTAATCACCGACTTTGCTTGCTTCCGAACCCGGCGCACCTCCCTTCGGTGCATTTTCGATCAGGGCGCGCGTTCGCTTCTCAACTTCCTCATTGAGGACACTGAATGCCCCCCATGCGGATTGATCGGCGGGAATCTGTGTGCGTTTGAGCCAACTCCCATTGGCATAGTTGTAGAAGTCGTCGCCCGGAATGACCGATTTGTCCATTGCCGCCGGGTCAACGCCATGCACGGTGTCGGCGCGCGCAGCGATAGTGAGGCAGGACATCGCGGCACAAGAAAGCAGAAGACGTAATCTCATGGCCTGTCCCTTTAGAAATCCGGCGTGTTCGCCGTCGGCACATGCTTCAGATCGCCCAAATGAAACCTGTCCACATT
>Ga0307477_10000478_pt1 | contig 44094 bp, 34 predicted proteins | sample atmos_gasesECM2C_FD_203316 | JGI IMG/M metagenome (GOLD analysis project Ga0307477, IMG submission 203316) | Hardwood forest soil microbial communities from Morgan-Monroe State Forest, Indiana, United States - atmos_gasesECM2C_515 | ecosystem: Environmental > Terrestrial > Soil > Temperate... | reverse complement strand
CATGGGTGGCCCGGGGGTTGATTCGCCACCCGGGGACCGGCCGGGAAGGGCACCCCGGAGGCCCCCGGCCGGGAGGGGGTACCCCGGAGGCCCCCGGAGGCTACTCCTCGGCCATGAAGGGGTAGCGGTAGTCCCGGGCCGGGACGAAGGTCTCCTTGATGGAGCGCTGGGAGGTCCAGCGTAGGAGGTTGGCCATCGAGCCGGCCTTGTCGTTGGTGCCGGAGGCGCGGGCGCCGCCGAAGGGTTGCTGGCCGACGACGGCGCCGGTGGGCTTGTCGTTGATGTAGAAGTTGCCGGCGGCGTGGCGCAGGCGGCGGGAGAGGACCTCGACGGCGGCGCGGTCGCCGGCGAAGACCGCCCCGGTGAGCGCGTAGGGGCTGGTCGACTCGCACAGGTCGACGGCGGCGTCGAGCTCGGCGTCGTCGTAGACGAACAGCGTCACCACCGGACCGAAGATCTCCTCGGTCATCAGCTTGAAGCGCGGATCGGTGGTCACCACCACCGTCGGCTGGATGAAGAACCCCTGCGAGGCGTCACAGCCGCCGCCGACCAGGATCTCGGCGTCGGGCGACCCCTTGGCGAAGTCGATGTAGCGCTTGATGCGGTCGAACGAATTCTGATCGATCACCGCCGCCATGAAGTTCCGGAAGTCGACCGGCGATCCCATGCGGATGCTCTGCACCTGGTCGACGAGGTCCTGGCGCAGCTCCGGCCACAGCGAGCGCGGGACGTAGACGCGCGAGCCCGCCGAGCACTTCTGCCCCTGGTACTCGAAGCCGCCGCGCACCAACGCCGTCACCACCTCGTCGCGGTCCGCCGAAGGATGTACGAAGACGAAATTCTTCCCGCCAGTCTCGCCCACCACCCGGGGATAGCTGCGGTAGCGGGCGATGTTGTCGCCCAGGGTCTTCCACATCCCCTGGAACACCGGCGTCGAGCCGGTGAAGTGGATGCCGCCGAGGTCGGGGTGCGCGAGGACGGGATCGCCCACCTGGCTGCCGCGGCCGGGCAGGAAGTTGATGACCCCGTCCGGCAGCCCGGCGGCCTGCAGCACCTTCAGCAGGTAGTAGCCGGAGAGCACCGCGGTCGACGCCGGCTTCCACAAGACCGTGTTGCCCATCAGCGCCGGCGCGGTCGGCAGGTTGCCGCCGATCGAGGTGAAGTTGAACGGCGTCACCGCGAACACGAAGCCCTCGAGCGGACGGTAGTCGACGCGGTTCCAGACCCCCGGGTGCGACCACGGCTGCTCCTGGTAGAGCACCCGCATGAAATATGGATTGAAGCGCCAGAAATCGATCATCTCGCAGGCCGAGTCGATCTCGGCCTGGTGCACGGTCTTCGACTGGTTCAGCATCGTGGCGGCGTTCACGGTGTCCCGCCATGGACCGGCGAGCAGCTCGGCGGCGCGCAGGATCACCCCGGCGCGCATCTCCCAGGAGGTCTCCGACCAATCGCGCCAGGCCTGCTTCGCGGCCGTCGCGGCGATCTCCACCTCGGCGGCGCCGGCCTGGTGGAAGGTGGCGAGCACATGGCCGTGGTCGTGCGGACAGACCGCCTGCGCGGTGTCGCCGGTGCGCACCTCGCGGCCGCCGATGATCAGCGGGATCTCGACGGTCTCGCCCAGCATCTCCCGCAGGCGGCGCTTCAGCGACTTCTTCTCCGGCGAGCCCGGCGCGTAAGCTCGGACCGGCTCGTTGGCCGGGACGGCCAGCGGCGAGATGGCATTCATATCCGGGGCTCCTTCTAGTCTTGCCGCCTGGCGGCGATCCGAGGCACGAAACGGGCGGCGCGTCAGCCGTACATCTCGTGGTGGACGTGAGCGCGCGGCACGCCGATCGCTTTGAGGCCGGCGAGCACGGTCTCGAGAAAGCGCGCCTGCGGCTCCTCGCCCTTCTCGCGGGCGGCCTGGCGCTCGAACTTGCCGATGCCCGGGCCGCAGGTGAAGACGTGCGCGGCGGCGGGGTCGGGGATGTGCTCGCGCAGCAGGGCCTCGGAGACCCGGCCGGTGCGAACGTTCGGTCCATAACGGGAGACGTCCGCCTCGCGGCTCAGCGCGTGCACGATGTCGAGCTTGCCGGGATGGCGTGCCGCCAGCTCTTCGAACTGGCGGCGGAAGATGATGTCGTCCCAGGTCTTGTTGCCGTAGATCAGGATGTGGCGCAGCTTCATCCCGGTTTCGAGGCAGTGCCGGATGATGCTCATGTTCGGCACGATCCCGGAACCGGCGCAGACGTGGATCAGGTGGTCGGTGCGCGACTCGATGTCGGGCGGCAGGACGTACGGGCCGCCGAAGCCGGTGAGCACCATGCGGGTGCCGGGGGGCACCCGGTAGGTCAGGAACGGCGACATCAGCGGCGGATACTTGGTGGCCCCCGAGATGTACAGCTCTTCCTTGATCGTCACCGCCACGCGGCGGTCGTGCGGCGCCGAGCACATCGAGTAGGCCCGCGCCGGCTCGCGCTTGCCCTTGACGTCCTCGAAGAACTTGACGAAGCGGTCCAGCGCCGGGAACTGGTGCGGGCGGATGGTGAGGAACTGCCCGGCCTCGTACTCCATCCGCTCGCTGCCGGTGAAGAACACCAGGGTGGTGGTGTCGGCGGTCTCGCGGATCGCCTCCTCGACGATGGCCTCGAACTCCCGGATTCGCGGGCGGGCCGCTCGCCCGGGTCGCGCCTCGGCGGGTTGCGCCTCGGCATCGAGGGCCGCTTCCAGGAGGTCGTCCTCGACCGCCGGCGTCGCGGCTGGACGCGCCGAGGCGGCCGCCGCCATCGGGGCGCTCGGGCTCATTGCGGTGATCGCGGAGATCGCGGCGATCGCAGGCGTGCCCTCGGCGTCCTCCTGGGGGTCGTCCAGCCGATCCAACGTCGCCATGAGCGAGTGCTCCTCCACCTGGGGAATTCGGCGGGCCGCGCCGTGCGGCCGCCGGGCTGCATCTTACCCCGACTCTCTCCCTATCGAACCCGGCGGGATCATGAACCGGCCCACGCAGGGACCGGCGGCGGGGCCTGCTACGGCATCAGATCTCGCCGAGGCGCCGGACGGAGGCGACGCGCTCGCGCGGGATGAACAGCCGGGCGTGCTTCTTCCACACGCCGAGGCGGGCGGCCCGCTCGAGGTACTGCTGCTTGGTGCGGCCGCCGTCGCCGTCGCGGTGGACGTCGACGTCGTCGAGCACGATGCCGCGCTCGTCCTCGTCGTCACAGCGGCCGACGAAGACCTCCGGCCCGTCGGTGTCGACCACCACCGTGATCCCGTGCAGGGGGCTCTTGTTCTGATGGAAGGTTCCCATGGGGTGCGCGAGCGGCTCAGCCGTCGTTCCGAGTGCCGTTCAGCATGCCGTGCGGAGCGTGCGCGGGGGCGGTCCGGGGGTTCGCAGGTCGGTTCGAGCCGGCGGCGGCTCAGTGGGTGACGGCCGTGGCCGCGGCGGCCTCGGTCGAGTCCGTCGCCGGGGCGGCCGGAGCGCAGTGCTCCTCGAACACCGTCACCAGCTCCCGCGCCACCATCTGGGCGTCGCGCCCCTCGATGCGGTGCCGCGGGATGAAGTACACCAGCTCGCCGTCCTTCAGGAGCGCGATCGACGGGCTGCTCGGCGGGATGTCCTGGAAGTAGCCGCGCGCCCGCGCCGTCGCCTCGAGGTCCTGCCCGGCGAAGACGGTGGCGACCCGGTCCGGGCGGCGCTCGTGCTGCAGCGCCAGGCGGACTCCCGGGCGAGCCATCCCGGCCGCGCAGCCGCACACCGAGTTCACCACCAGCATGGCGGTGCCGGTCTTCTCGTTCATGAACGCGTCGACGTCAGCCGGGGTCAGCAGCTCCTTGACCCCGATCTGCGTCAGCTCCTCGCGCATCGGCTTGACCAGCATCGGACTGTACGGCATCTCGTTACCTCCTCGAGTCTCGTCCCAGCATTGTATTCCTCTGTGCGTCGCTATCCCGGAAACCACCCGTTGCAACGGTACCACCTCTCGCGGCATTCCCGAGCGCCTCCGGGGAACCCTCCGACCCGGGTCTGGGTGTGGACCCTCCCCCTGGCCTCCCTATGGGCGAGGCGCTCGTGGTAGATCCTGGGGCTGCGGACTGCGGGCGCCTCGCCCAAAGCTCGGCCAGGGGGAGGGTCCACGCCCAGACCACTCTCTTCCTCCCACTTCGGCCACATTGCTCTCCGGCCACCGACCAACCGTCGTACCGGCGACATCGTCAGCCCGATTGCAGCGTGCCTGGCCGTGGAGTCGGAGAGGAGAAGGAGGGTCTCGGTCGGGCGGATCTCTCCCCGGCCGACCTTTGGGCGAGGCCAGCGAAGTCCTCAGCCGGTACGCGTCAGACCCTCGCCCAAAGGGAGGTCCGGGGGGAGATCCGCCCGACCGAGACCCGGCCCAGGAAGTGTTCCCGGGGGGTCCGGCGCGCCGGTGATAATCTGCGCCGGGCCTATCGAGATTGCCGACCCGGAAGCCATGAGCGCCAGCTGCCAGAATCTCTCGACGAGCCCCTTACGATGACCGTGCAACGGAAGACAGTGCTCTGGCTGCTGGTCGGGCTGGCTGCCGCGTGGAGGGCCGGCGCGAACGGCGCGGCTCTGGTGCCGGCAGACGCCGGCGCCGCCGCCGCGCGCCCGCGGGAGGTGGTGGAGCTCGCGGCGATGCTGGCGCGCTTCTCGGCGACCGATCCGATCCAGGTCTTGCTCGAGCTGCAGCTCTCTCGCCAGAGCATGGAAGAGCACTGGACCGACCAGTCCCATGCGACGGTGGAGGTCGAGGACGGTCCCCAGGGCATCAGGGTCGGCTTGCCGCGGAGCGTCTCGCGCCAGACGTTGCAGGAGCTTCGCGCCCAGACCCTCGATCCCAGCAAGCACATGCCGACCTACAACGCCCTGCAGGCGTTGACTCTCAACGAGGTCGCCGGCGACCTCGACAGCGCCGCGGCGCTTGCCCAGGACCTGGCGCTCGCCCACACCGCCGAGGTCCAGGCAGGGGCGACCTATCTCGGCAAGCCCGCCCGCCTGGTGCTGCTGACGCTGCCGCCGCGGCTCTCGGCGGAGGCCCGCAAGCACGTCAAGAACGCCGAGAGCCAGCTGTCCATCTGGATCGGCGCCGACGGCCTGCCGCTCGGCGCCGAGAAGATCGAGCACACCCGTGGCCGATTCCTGGTCCTGTTCTTCGAGAGCCTGCGCAAGCAGACCTGGACCTTCAGCCACCGGGGCAACCGCCTCTTCGCCATCCGGCACGAGGTCAGCGACAGCGCCTCCGGCATGGGCCAGGACTTCCGCAACTCGACCGTCGCCATCCTCACGCCGCGTTGAACCCCTCTTGACATGTGCCGCACATGAAAATATGCTGTGCACATGTCCAAGATGATCCAGATCCGCAATGTCCCGGACGACGTCCATCGCCAGATCAAGGCGAGAGCCGCACTTGCCGGAACGTCGTTGTCTGAGTACCTGCTGCGAGAGATCGAGAGGTCGATCGAACGGCCGACGCGGGAAGAGCTCCTGGCGCGGCTGCGCAAGGTTCCCGCCTTCGAGCCGCGGGAGCCGATCGCCGAAGCTGTCGCCGCGGAGCGGGAAGGACGGTGATCGTCCTGGATGCCTCGGCGGTTGTCGAGGTGCTCCTGCACACGGCGGCGGGCGGGCCCCTCGCGGAACGCCTGCTGGCGCCGACCTCTTCCTCCCTCCATGCGCCGCATCTCCTGGACGTCGAGGTGGCGCAGGTGCTGCGCCGCTTCGTCACTCGTGGCGAGCTCGATCCGGACCGGGCGCGGCAGGCGTTGACGTTTCTCGGGGCCTTTCCGGTCGAGCGTCACGCCCACGATCTGCTGTTGCCACGAATCTGGGACCTGCGATCGAACCTGACGGTCTATGACGCCGCCTACGTGTCACTTGCCGAGCTCCTCGATGCGACCCTCATCACTCGGGACGCGCGCCTCCTGCGGGCGTCGGGGCACACCGCACGCGTCGAGGTGATCTGAGGCGGGCGCGGGGCCGTGGTAAAATTCGTGTCGATCTTCGTGTCTGACCTTTACTCGGAGGCTCGATCGCTACCGGCCAGCCCTGCCGACCCGATCGCCCGCTCATTGGCCCATGATCGTCGAGAAGCGCCAGCTGGACGGGGGCTTCACGCTCCTCAACGTCGAGGGCGTGATCAAGCTCGGCGAGAGCGCCCAGTTCTTCGCGCAGACCCTCGACCGCGCCCTCTCCGACGACAAGGGGCACGTGATCATCGACTTCAGCCGCATCAACTTCATCGACTCGACGGGCATCGGCGAGCTGGTCGGCTACCTCGGACGCTTCCGCAGCTTCCAGCGTGAGCTCCTGCTGGTCAACCCCTCGGACCGCATCCGCAAGCTGCTGCAGGTTGCCCGCCTGGACAAGCTCTTCCTCACCTACGACTCCGTGGACGCGGCGGTCGCCGCGCATCCGGCCAAACCCTGAGGGGAGACGCCCTGCGCGGCAGGCGCCCATGACCAAGCCGTGCAGGCCGTGCAGGCCGTGCAGGCCATGATGACCAGGGCCATGACCAGCCGTCGGATCGGGGTGGCGGCGTGCATCCTCGCCGGCCTGGCGGCGGTGGCCGGCTCGACGTCGGGGTGCGCCTCGGCGAAGCGTTGGCTGGCAGCGCGCCAGGCCAGGCGGCCGCCGTTCACCGTGGTCAGCCCGCCGGTCGCCAACGAGATCGTGCGCGATGCGCCCGACGTGTTCATCCTCGACCTGCGCAGCCCGGAGGAGTTCCAGGGGCCGAAGGGCCACCTGCGCAATGCTCTCAACCTCCCGCTCGGCCGCCTCCCGTACCGGCTGCTCGAGATCCGCAGCTACCGCGGGGAGACCTTCCTCGTCTACTGCAACGGCGACGACTGCGGGCGCGCCGGCATGCGCATCCTGAAGGAGAGCGGCTTCGAGGACGCGATCCTGATCGCCGGCGGCATCGACGGCTGGCTCCGCTCCGGCTTCACCACCTTCGTCAGGGCCAGCACGCGCCGCCCCCCGAACGCCGAGCTCAAGACCTCGCGGAACCCGGAGCTGGCGCCCGAGAAGCACCAGCCGATGGACGAGGTGCCGGTGGTGCCGCCGAAGGAGCCCGCCCCACCCCCGGGCGGGCCGCTGCCGCCGGTCAGGCCGCCGCCGGCAACGCCACCTCCCACCTCACCGCCCCCGGCCGCGCCACCCGCGCCGCCCCCGGCCGCTTGAGGATCGAGGGGCGGCGCTCGGCACAGAGGCCGGCCGGACCGGCTGGTCTGCCGCCTTGCGGCGAGGGCGGAGATGGGCTACAAAGGGCGCCAGGCTGCATGGCCCGACTCGTTCACCCCCCCTGGGAGACCCCGATGACCGTACAGAGTCCGATTCCGATGCCGACCGCCGAGGCGCTGCGCGAGCTCAGGGAAGCGCTGGGCGAGCGGATCTTGCTCGACGACGAGGTGCGCGCGCACTTCCGCTCCGACTTCGGCCGCATGGTCGACCGCCTGCCGGGCGCCGTCGCGCGCTGCGCTTCGGCCGAGGAGGTCGCCGAGGTGATCCGCTGCTGCCGCGACAGGCGCATCCCGGTCGTGCCGCAGGGTCAGGCGCACACGCAGAGCGGCCAGGCGACCACCGCGGGCGGCGTGCTCCTCGACACCGCCGCGATGGCGGTCATCCACGAGATCGACGTTGCCGGCGAGACGGCCACCGTCGGCGGCGGAGTGATCTGGCGCGACCTGGTCGACGCCACGCTCGCGCATGGGCTGGTGCCGCGAGTGCTCACCAACAACCTGGGGGTCTCGATCGGCGGCACCCTGTCGATGGCGGGGCTCGGCGTCGCCAGCTTCCGCTATGGCACCCAGGCCGACAACGTGCTCGAGCTCGAGGTGGTCACCGGCGCCGGCGAGATCGTCACCTGCTCGCGCGAGCAGCACCGCGAGCTGTTCGACGTCGTGCGCTGCGGTCTCGGCCAGTTCGGGGTGATCGTGCGCGCCAAGATCCTGCTGCGGCGCGCCAAGCCCACGGTGCGCATGTATTACCTGCTCTACGACGACCTTGCCACGCTGATGGAGGACGTGCAGGTCATCATGCGCCCGGGAAGCGTCTGGACCTCGGCCGGGGGCCTCTGCTCTCCCTGCCCGCAGGGGATGAGGCATATCGGCGACGGCATGGAGCTCGGCGAGGGCGTGCAGGCCTTCGCCTACTGGCTGTACCCGCTCCAACTCACTGTCGACCTCGATCCGGGCGAGACGGTCGACGACCAGGCTCTTCTCGCCGGACTGCGCCCCTATCGCCACGTCCATACCGAAGAATTCACGCAGAGCGAGTTCTGTCGTCGTATGGACCCGGTGTTCGAGCTCTGGCGGCGCAGCGGCTACTGGGACATGCCGCATCCCTGGATGGAAACCATCCTGCCCTGGGAGACGGCGCGCGAGTACATCGAGCAGGTGCTGGCCGCGACGCCGCCGCAGGCGCTCGGTCCGGGAGGGCACATCCTGCTCTGGCCGGCCTACGCCCCGACCTCGGAGGTGCCGCTCTTCATGCACCCGCCGGGGGAGTTCGTGATGGGTTGGGGGATCCTGCCGGGGGTGCCGCGCGCCTTCCTGCAGCGCGGCCTGGCCCAGCTCGACATGGCCAGCGAGATGTCGATCCTCTACGGCGGCAAGCGCTACCTCTCGGGTTACATCACCTTCGACACCGCCGAGAAGTGGGCACAGCACTTCGGCGACCAGTGGCCGCGCATCCTGGCCGCCAAGCGGCAGTTCGATCCCGACGGCATCATGGCCCCCGGGTTCATCCAGTACGAGTAGGGGGCGCGCTCGCCGAGAGGTCCCGCAGGACCGTCGCGGGATGGTTCCGGCCGCCTTGGCCCTCCCCGCCTCCCTTTGGGCGAGGGGCCCCAAGGGAACCGACCTCGGACTTCGGATGCCTCGCCCAAAGGGAGGCGGGGCGGGCCAAGGCGGCCGGAGGCCCGCGAGTCCCGCCCTCAGAACGACCGGCCCTGGCAGCCGTCGACCGGGACGCAGGCGCCGGTGACCCAGGAGGCGCGCGGCGAGCAGAGGAAGGCGACCACCGCCGCGACCTCCTCGGGGCGGCCGAAGCGCCCCATCGGGATCTCGCGCCGCACGAAGTCGGCGATGCCCTCCGGGTCTGCCTGCTGGCGGCGGTCCCAGCCGCCGCCCGGGAACCAGATCGAGCCCGGCGCGACGCTGTTGACGCGGATGTTGTCCTTGGCGAGGTCGCGCGCCATGGCCTTGGCCAGGCTGATCTCGGCCGCCTTCGCGACGTTGTAGGAGGCGGCGCCGCCTCCCTCCCTGCCCCAGATCGAGGCGATCAGGACGATGGCGCCGCCGCCGCGCGCGCGCAGCTCGGGCAGCGCGCGCCGGCTGAGGCGCACCGCCGGCCAGAAATTGAGGTCCAGCACGGTGCGGAAGTCCTCCTCGCCGGCATCGGCGAAGCTCCAGGCGCGCGAGCCGCCGACGTTGTGCACCAGGACGTCGACGCCGCCCAGCTCGGCGGCGGTGCGCGCCACCAGCGTCTCGACGCCCTCCGGCGTGGTGACGTCGAGCGCCAGCGCCAGGTGAGGCCCGGGCCCGGCGCCGCGCAGCTCCCGCTCGGCGGCGCGCAGCCCCTCCTCGCCCCGGGCGCAGATCGCCACCCGCGCCCCCTCCGCGGCCAGCGCCAGCGCGATGGCCCGCCCCAGCCCCCGGCTGCCGCCGGTGACGATCGCCGCCTTGCCCACGAGCTCGAGGTCCATGGGGGGCATTCTAGGCGAGGGGCCGAAGCTGCGGGGCGCTTCTCGGAGAGCTACCGCGGCTGTTCCGCGGGCTCGGCGTCGCGGGGCAGGAGGCGGAAGGCGTGGGCCGCGGCGGCGGCGTCCGCGCGGCGCTGGTGCTCCTCGCCGGCGAGCTGCCGGCGCAGGCGGTCGCTGACCGGCACCACGACGGGCATCGGGCGCCAGACGAACGGCGCGCCCGTGGCGTCGTCGATCACCCGTCCCTGCTCGACGGCGAAGGCGGCGACGGGCAGCGGCAGGCCAGCGACCGCCCGCTCGAGGGCGCGGAAGGTTCCCTCGTCCTCGGGAAGGAGGAAGCTGCCGGCGCGCCGGCCCTGGGCGGCGGTGTGGACGTGCGCCGGCACCCAGAGCACGCCGTCCAGCTGCAGCCGCTCGCAGGCGACGACGAGGAGCGCGATGACGTCGCGCAGCATGCCCAGGCCCGGGTGCTCCTGGCCGGGCAGGCGAGGGCGTGCCGGCGTGAACGGCTCGCGCGGGTTCTGCAGCAGCAGCCACTCGATGCGCAGCATCGCCAGGTCCGGCGCGCTGCGGCGGTCGATGCGCAGGCGCAGCTCGGCCAGCAGCTCGTCGCGGTCGTTCGGACCGGCCAGCACGCGCACCGTCTCGCCGCCGGCATGCTCGAGGTCGAACTCCAGCGCCGGCCGCGGGAAGCCGAGCTGGCGCAGCCGCTCGAGCAGACCGGTGCGCTCGAGCATCAGCTCGAGCTGCTGGCGGGAGCAGGCGCCGAGCAGCCGTCGCGGCCGCTGCGGACCGCCGAGGTTGGGCAGCAGGTCCTCGAAGGAGAGCTCCCAGTCGGGGTCGCCCGCCGGTGGCCGATCCGGCGCGAAGCGCTCTGCCGCCGTCGGCTCGCCCGCCAGCCGCCGGTAGCGTGTCAGGGTGACCTCGGCCGTGGTCGGCGGCTCGATCGCCTGGCCGCCTGGCCGCAGGCTCGAGAAGAAGCGGGCGCTGTAGCGCCAGGCATGCTGCCCGTAGCCGCCGGCGAGCAGGATCACCACCGGCACCCGGCGCTCGCGGCGGCGCGCCAGCTCGATCACCAGGCGGTCGCGCCGCAGCATGGCGGCCGGGGAGATCCGCCAATCGCCGATGGCGTCGTCCGCGGCCGGGTCGCAGCCTGCCAGGTAGTAGACCAGCCCCGGCCGCGCGGCGTCGAAGGCCGGCGGCAGGCGCCGGCGGACGGTCTCGAGATAGGTCGCGTCGTCGACGCTCGCGCCCAGCTCGACGACGGTGGCGGTCTCGCCGCGGACCTCGGTGGTGGTGCGGTTGTGCACCGAGAAGGTGTGGACGCTGCGGTCGCCCGCGAAGATGGAACGCGTGCCGTCGTCGTCATGGAGATCGAGGTCCACCACCAGGATCGGCGCGGCGAAGCCCTCCGCCCGCAGGCCGGCGATCGCCACCGCGACGTCGTTGAAGATGCAGAAGCGTTCGCCCTTGGCGGCGAACGCGTGATGCAGGCCGCCGCCGAGGTTGGCGGCCAGGTGGCCGGAGGCCAGGGCGAGATGGCTGGCGAGCGCGGTGCCGCCGACCATGGCGCGCTGTCCCGCCATGGCGCGCTCGACGGCATGCTCGGGCAGCTCGAGGCCGAAGACCTCCAGCAGCCCGTCCGGGCGCGACAGCGAGTCGAGGTAGGCGTCGGTGTGGACGCGGCGCAGCTCGCGGAACGGGGCGAGCTCGGCGCGGTGGACGGCGCGCGGATGCAGCAGGCCGGCACTGTCGAGCGCCGACAGGACACGTTCGCCGCGCAACGCGTCGTTGCCGGGGAGGTCCAGCTCGTAGCGCTCGCTGTAGACGAGCTCGAGAGAAGGCCCGCGCAGCCAGCCGCTCAGCCGCCGCCGGCCCCGGCGCAGCCTCTGCAACAGCGACGCCGAGGATGAGCGCACGCGGGGAGCTTACCGCGCGGGGGCGCGGGGGTGGCGGGGGAGTAGCGCCGGCGGCCCGCCGAGGGTACGCTGCTGTCGCACGGGAGGGTCGATGGGACGTGCCGAGGACGAGGGCGAGGATAGGGGCGAGAGTAACGACGGCACAGCGGAAGCCGGCAGCCCCGGCGATCCCGCCGATCCCGGCGACCCCGGCGATCCGATCGAGCTGCCGATCAGCGACGTCATCGATCTGCACAGCTTCCGGCCGGCGGAGGTCGCCGACGTGGTCCGCGAGTATCTGGATGCCGCGTACGCCAAGGGACTTCGCGACGTGCGGATCATTCACGGCCGCGGCATCGGCGTGCAGCGGCGCACGGTGAGGGTCGTGCTCGAGCGGGATCCCCGCGTGGTGTCCTTCGGCGATGCCGCGCCGGAGGCCGGCGGCTGGGGCGCCACCTGGGTGCGGCTGCGCTGACCGGGACGCTCGCGGGGAGGTCGCCGCGGCAGACCGCGGCAGACTGCGGCGACGGCCGGCGGTCAGCGGAAGAGCTTGAGGAACACCAGGTAGAGCACGAAGCCGTGGTCGGGCCCGGCCACCGGCAGGCCGACGTCGAGGGTGACCAGGGTCTGCCAGGGCCCCATCAGGCTGCCGGCCACGCCGGTGCCGGCGAGCAGGGTGTTGTGCAGGCCGGTCTCCTTGTCGGTGGCGAGGGCGGCGTCGAACAGGGTGTCGATCCGGAACAGGTCGCTGAAGTCGAAGCCGTAGCTCAGATGGCCGATGACGGCCTCGCTGGCGCGCACGGCGTTGCTGCGGTAGCCGTGGATGCGCGTGCCGCCGAAGAAGCCGAACTCGTACTTGCTGAAGCGGTCCAGGTGGTCGCCCGCGAAGTAGTTGATCTCGGCGCCGAATTTCTGGAAGAACGGCAGGTACCAGTTCTTGGTCGCGGTCAGGTTCCAGCGCGTGAAGTCGCGGTCGGCGGGGCTGAAATCCGGATTCCCCGGCTGCCCCCAGAGGTGCCAGCTCGAGCGCATGTTGTAGCTGTAGTGGCCCGCCAGGGTGTAGCCGCCGCGGGTGTAACTGAGGTTCCCCGCGACCGACTGCAGCAGGTTGTTGCTGGGCAGCACGAAGTCCTTCGCGGTGTTGCTGTTGCGGCTGTAGACCGAGTCGAGCAGCCCGTACTCGACGCCCAGCTTGGCGAACTCCCCGAGGGGATGGCCGAGCTTGAGGTCGAACGTGGCGGGGCGGATCTTCAGCTCCTGGTCGACCACCTCCTTGCCCTGCTGGTAGAGGTCGTCGGTGAACGGCACGGCGATGGCGAAGAGGTCGGCGCCGGTGTCGAACCTGCTGCCCCCCAGGCGCGGCTCGGCGGCGCTGGCGATGAGCAGCGCGCCGGCGAAGAAGACGTTGACCTGCTTGCCGGAGTTCTTGAAATCGAAGGAGAAGTAGTTGACCCCGCCGAGCGGCAGCGGATAGCTCAGCGAATCGTCCACGAACAGGCCGGCCAGCGCGAACAGCTTGCTCGGCGCGAAGCCCTGCTTGACGACGCGCGGGCCGCTGCCCTTCTTGACCAGGTAGCGCAGCCCCTGGTCGGTGTCGCGCACCATCGTGACGTCGGTGTCCTGGACGCTCTTCTCGCGGGCGGCGAAGTCGGGCGGGTTGACCTCGACGCGGGTGATCAGGGTCTCGCGCTCGACCAGCAGAGGCGCGTCGAGCACCGACAGGATCTCCTGCGCCACCAGGTGGAGGGGAAGCACGTAGCTGTCCGCCGACCACGGCGCGGCCTGCCCCTGGCGATCGATCGGCGAGTACTCGAGCGTCTCCTCGTTCGAGGTCACCTCGCCCTGCAGCCCGAGCTGCACCGCGCGGGTGCGCAGGCGGGCATAGAGCGTGCGGTCGATCCACACCGTGCCCTGGTAGAGGCGGCGGCCGGCGGCGCCGGGGCCGGCGGGGGCGAAGTCGACCACCCAGGCATCGCGGCCGGCGACCTTCTCGGTGCCGCGCAGGCGGTAGCGGTACTCGCGGGTGAACAGGATCTCGAGTGGCAGCGCCGCCGCCTTCTCCGGCTGGATGAGCGGGATCTCGGGCAGCGTCTTGCCGCGCCAGCGGACGCCGTTGAGGTAGAGCGACTCCCAGGCCCAGTCGGCGCCCTCGACGCGGCTCCAGAAGAAGGGGCCGGTCAAGGTCGCCTCGACGCTGGCGGCGCCGGAGGCTGGCTGGAAGCGCAGATGGGTGGTGTTGATCGCGGTGTAGTCGTCGAGGCGCCGGTGCTGCGCCTCCTCGAACACCTGCAGCCGCTTGAGGATCTCCTCGACCGGGATCTCGCGCTCCGAGGCCACGGTGAGCTTCTCGGCGACCCCCTGGCGCTCGGCGGCGGTGAGCCTCTCGATGCCGAGAACGATCACCGGGCTGGGGTCGGGGACCAGCACGTCGAGGCCGGGATGGGGCGGCGGCGTGATCTTGCCGCTGGGCGGCGCCACCGCGCCGGTGGCGAACGGGAAGCGGGTCGGCCGCCGCAGGTCGGGGTCCGCGAAGTGCAACACCGGCGCGGCGAGAGCGGGAGTCTCGGCGCCGCCCGCGCCGGGAGCGCCGGCCGCGGCTGGCGCACCGGGCGCGGCGGGCAGCACGGCGATGACCCGCAAGGCGAGGTCCTTGCCGCGCACGAAGGCCCATGCCTCGGCGGCGCCGGCGGGGGCGGAGCCCGGATCGTAGGAGAGGTCGCCGGCGAACTCGCGCGCCAGCAGGGCAAGAGGATTCAGCATCGCCGCGGTGATCGCCGGGGCGCCGGGGCCGCCGGGAACGCGGGGGCCGCCGGGAGCGCCTGGAGCGCCGGGGGCCGCCGCCTCCGCGGCTCCCGGGGCACGGAAGAGGGTCAGATCGAAGCCGGCGGCGGCCTGGCGGGCGGCCTCGGCCAGCGCGGCGCCCGCCGGCGCAGAGGGATAGGGGAGAGCATCGAGCGCGGTCGGCCGCCCGGGATCGAGCTCGTGCACCTTCTGCGCGGCGCCGGTCAGCCGCGAGGCGTCCTCCGGATCGGCGCTCAAGGCCACCAGATCGACGTACGCCGCCACCTCGGCGCCATAGAAAGCAGCGATGATCGCCGGATCGGCGGGCAGCGGGGCCGTGGCCACGTGGACGTTGGCCTGGGCGCCGCTCACCGCCACCGCCGCCCGTTTCAGCAGGAAGGCATACTCTGCGGGCGCGAAGGGTGGTTGGGCGCCCGCGGCCGCCGCTCCGACCGCGGCCCCGGCTCCCGCACCGGCGCCGGTGGTCGCCGGCGCCGGGCGCCAGACGATCTGGAACCAGGTGCCGCGCGGCGAGGCCGCCGCGACCTCCGCCGCGGCGCTCAGCTCCGCCTGCAGCTGCGCCAGGTTGCGGGCCAGCGGCGCCGGCGTGCTGAACACCAGGGAGAGCCAGGGAGTCCCCCCCGCCGCGGCCACCGCCCGCGCTGCGGCGCCCGCCGCGGTGAGGTCATCCGTCGCGGCGGATGCCGGCTGGGCCGGTGATCCCGGCACCTGCGGCGGTGGTCCCGAGGCCGGCGGCGCTGGCCGAGACGGCTGTGCCGGTCCCGATGCCGGCGGCGTCGACGGCTTGGCGCCCGATCCGGTGCCCGCCATCGCCGGTCCGCCGGCCGCGGCCAGCGGCACCTCCCAGGCAATGAACAGCGGGCCTCCCGGCGGCAGCCGCTCGCCCCGCAGCAGGCCCAGCAGCCCGGAAGGCCCCGGTGCGGGGGCAGCGCCGGGGGTCGCCGCGCCGGCGACGGCATCCGAGCCTGTCGCCGCCGCGCCTCCGGAAGCCGGCGACGCTGCCGGCGCTGCCGGCGAGACGGGCGCCGGGACGACGAGCGGTGCGGCGAGGCGAATCCCCGCGCAAGGCTGGCAGGGCAAGCCCGCGGCCTGCGCGGAGCGGGCGGAGCAGATCGGCAAGGCCAACCCGAGGAGCGAGAGCACGAGGCGGCGCGGCATGGCGGGAAGCATAAGCCATCTCCGCCGCCCGCCCGGGTGGCAACCGATCTGGCCGCCCCCGGGTGCGCCGGTGGCAGACCGGCGCTTCGACGCCTCCAGTCAGGCCAAGCCCCGGCCGGCCGCCGCGAATCGGCCCACCGCATCCCTCGGCGCCCCGTGCCGGCGGGGCGTCAGAGCGCCCGCAGGGCGAGGCCGGGCGCCGTGGCGATCGCGCGGCGCAGCGCCGGCAGGCAGGCGCCGAATGCCGCGCCGCCGAGGACGAGGGCGACCACCGCGTAGGTCTGCAGGTCGCTCGATGCCAGACCGTAGAGCATCGAGCCCAGGCCGCGCGTCGCGAGCAGCGCGCCGCCCAGGCCGATGAGCGCGCCGGCTGCGACCAGGCCGCCGGTGCGAACCAGCACCAGGCGCGCGATGTCCATCCGGCACGCTCCGAGCGCCTGCCGGATGCCGAACTCGCGCTGCCGCTGGCCGAGCGAGTAGGCAAGCAGTCCGGCGAGACCGGCGGCGGCAATCACCAGCGCCAACACCGCGGCGAGGGCGAGCAAGGCCGCGGTGGCGCGCGGCGCGGCCAGCGCCTCGGCGTGGGTCTCGGCCAGGGTGCGCACCTCGGTGATCGGCTGCTCGGGGTCGACGGCGCGGATCGCGGCGCGCAGGGCCGGCACCAGGGAGCGCGCGGCCCCGGCGCGGACCAGCATCACTCCCACGCCGCCGCCGCGCTGGGCCAGCGGCGCGTAGACCTCCGGCGTCGCCCTCTCGCCGAGGGCGCGCTGGTGGACGTCTCCGACCACGCCGACGATGGACCAGACGGTATCGCCGCCACCGAAGATCACCCCCTGGCCGAGAGGATCGCGGTCGCCGAACATCTGGCGGGCGAACTGCTGGTTGACGAGCGCCACGCCGTGGGCCGGGTCGCGATCGTCGTCGCGCAACGGCCGCCCGGCGAGCAGCGGCACGCCGACGGTCTCGAAGTAGCCCGGCGAGACGGTGCGGAAGTCGGCGGTCGGCCCCGGCATCGCGGCATCGGGCGCCGCGCGCCCGACCGCCACCCGTCGATTCCACGGCAGGTCGGAATTCAACGGATAGTTGTCGGCCAGGGCTACGGCCTGGACGCCGGGCAGCTCGCGGACCCGCGCGAGCAGGCGCTCGGCGTAGGCGAGGCGCCGGGCGTCCGTGGAGTACTTCGTCCAGTTGACCGGCACGCCCACGGTCAGCACGTCCGGATGACGGTATCCGGCCGGCACGCGTTCGAGGTTCCACACGCTGCGCAGCAGCAGCCCGGCGCCGATCAAGAGCACGAACGAGCCTGCGACCTGGAGCACGACCAGCGCATCGCGGGTACGCGTCGAGCCGCCGCCCAGCGTCGTGGCCGGTCCGCCGGAACGCAGGGCCGCGGCCAGGCTCGACGCTCGCTTGAGCGCGGGCAACAGGCCGATGGCCAGGCCGATCCCCAGCGACAGCACGAGCACGATCCCGCCGGTCGTCCAGTCGGGCCGGATCTCGCTGGCGCGCGGCGTGAGCCTGCCGAGGAAGCGCACCAGCAGACCCCGGCCGGCGAACGTCAGCAGGAAGCCGAGTGCGCCGCCTGCCAGCGCCAGCGCGCAACCCTCGGTCGCCAGCTGGCGGGCGATGCGGCCGCCGCCGGCACCCAGCGCGGCGCGCACCGCGAGCTCGGCATCGCGGCGGGCGAGCTGCGCCAGCGTGAGGTTCAGCAGGTTCGCGGCGACCAGGAAGAGCATGGTGGCGGCCGCCGCGCCGAGCAGCCAGAGAGTCGGACGCGCCCTGGCAGTCATCGCGTCGCGCAGCGGAACGAGCTCGGGCCGCAGCCCGAGTCGTGCGGGATAGGCCTCGGGGTAGCTCTGGGCCAGCCGTCGGGTGACCAGCTCGAGGTCGCTCGTCGCGGCCCGCAGGTCCCTGCCGCGGCGCAGGCGCGCGAAGACCTCGAGACCGCGAGCGGTGCGCGAATGCGCCCAGTGCTCGCCGGCCCGGAAGGGGCACGCGGAGACCGGCATGAACACGTCGTTCTCGTCGGGCGCCGGCGGCAGCGGCGGCAGCACGCCGATCACGGTGTGGATCTTGTCGTTCATCGTGAAATCGGCGCCGACCACGGCGCCGCCGCCCAGCTCTTCGCGCCAGAAGCGGTGGGAGAGCAGCAGCACCGGCCGGGCGCTCGGCGAGTCGTCGTCCTCCACGAAGTCTCGGCCGAGGATCGGCCTGACGCCGAGCAGGCGGAAGTAGCCGGGAGAGACGACGCCGGCCCGCACCCGCCGCGGTTCACCATGGCCGAGCAGGGTGAAGTTCATGTGGTGGTACTCGGCAAGGCTCTCGAGAGAGCGATTGGCGGCGCGGAAGTCGGCGAGCTCGGGAGGCGACAGGCCGAGCGTCTCGCGGGTATCGAGCTCGGCGTAGCGGAGCACCGCGAGGTCGCGGTCGGCCGTGAACGGCAGCGGCCGGAAGAGCACCGCCCACAAGGCGTTGAAGATGACTCCGACGGCGCCGATGGCCAGAGCGACGGTGACGATGACCGTCGCGGCGTAGGCCGGCCGGCGGCGGTGGCCCCGCAGCGCCAGGCGCGCGTCGCTCACCAGCTCGGCGAGGCGCGCCAGGACCCAGGCGTCGCGCACTCCTTCCTTCGCAGCGTCGACACTGCCGAACTCCAGCCGCGCGGCTCGCCGAGCCTCCTCCTCCGGCAGGCCGCGCTGCCGGTGCCGCGCGATCGCCGATTCGAGGTGGAAGCGAATCTCGTCCTCGAGCTCGGCCTGGCGGCGGGAGCGGGAGAACAGCGTGCGCAGACCGCTCCGCAAGCGCCTCCAGGATCGCATCGTCGTCTCTCCTGCCTCAAGCGTGATGGAGGACTCGATGGACGGCGGCCGAGAGCCGCAGCCACTCCGCGGTCTCGCGCTCGAGTTGCCGCCGGCCCGCCGCCGTGAGGCGGTAGAACTTGGCGCGTCGGTTGTTGTCGGAGGTGCCCCACTCGCCGGCGATCCAGCCGTTCTCCTCGAGCCGGGTGAGCGCGGGATAGAGCGAGCCCTGCTGCACCCGCAGGTCCCGTTCGGAGATCTGTTCGATGCGCTGGGCGACTCCCCAGCCGTGCTGCGGACCGAGGGCGAGAACCTTGAGCACCATCGCGTCGAGGGTACCTTGCAACAGCTCGGGAGCGGGGCGGTGGGGCATCGTTCCTCCAGATCGTCTACAAGAGTATGCCCCGTTCTTGTAGATTGTCAACAGGTCGAGCCGTCGCGTAGTGTCCTGGGCGACTGGAAGCGAGGGCCAGGCGGCCGCGCTGGTGGGGCGTCAGGTGGCCGGACGGCCGGCACGGCCGGCGAGGTGGGCGACCGCGATCGCCAGGCCGAGCGGCTCGATCGGCTTGGCCAGGTGGAGCTGGAAGCCGGCGTCGAGCGCCCGCCAGCGGTCCTCGGGGCGCGCGAAGGCGGTGAGCGCCGCGGCCGGGATCCCCCGCCCCTCGTGCGCCGGCAGCGCGCGGATGCTGTGGATCAGCGAGTAGCCATCCTCCCCCGGCATCTCGATGTCCGCGACCAAGACGTCGGGACGGTCGCGGGCCAGCACCGCCAGCGCCTCCGCCGCCGAGCAGGCCAGCCGCACGTCGGCGCCCAGCGGCTCGAGGATGGCGTGCGCGACCTCGCGCGTCGCCGCGTCGTCGTCCACCAGCAGGACGCGCACTCCGGCGAGGTTCGGATACTGCAGGCCGGAAGGCCCGGGGGCCGCCGCCGTGGGATGCTCGCGGGGCTCGCCCGGCGAAGGCGCGGCGACCAGGGAGCGCGGCAGCTTGATGACGAAGGTTGCCCCCTTGCCCTCGCCCTCGCTCCGGGCCTCGATGGTGCCGCCATGGAGCTCCACCAGCTCCCGCGCGATGGTCAATCCCAGCCCCAGCCCGCCGAATTGCCGGCGGATCGAGGTGTCGGCCTGGCTGAAGCGGTCGAAGACGTGAGGCAGATATTCGGCGGCGATGCCCTGGCCGGTGTCGCCGACCGCGACCTCGACGTGCGAGTTGATGCGTGAGACGCTGACCTGGATGCGTCCCCGCTTGGGGGTGAACTTCACCGCGTTCGCCACCAGGTTCCAGATCACCTGCTGCAGCCGATCCGAGTCGCCGAGCACCAGGCCGGAGGGGTCGAGCACGCGCTGCACCTGGATCTGCTTGGCCTCGGCGGCCGGGGCGATCGCGTCGAGGGCGGCCTCGACGATCGGCGCCAGCTCGACCGTGCGGACCTCGAGGCGCAGCTTGCCCGCTTCGATCTTCGAGACGTCGAGCAGGTCGTCGATGAGCCTGACCTGGGCCTTGACGTTGCGGGCGATGGCCTCGAGGCCCCGATCGGTCAGGTCCGGCTCGTCGCGGCGCAGGCGCAGCACCTCGGCCCAGCCCAGGATCGGGTTCAGGGGCGTCCGCAGCTCGTGGGACAGAACGGCGAGGAAGTTGGTCTTGGCGCGGTTGGCCGCTTGCGCCTCGGTCAGCAGCCGGTCCCGCTCCTCCTCTGCCTTCCGCCGCTCGCTGATGTCGCGGGCGATCTTCGAGGCGCCGACGATGCGGCCGGACTCGTCCTTGACCGGCGAGACGGTCAGCGAGATCTCGAAGCGGCTGCCGTCCTTGCGCTGGCGCACCGTCTCGAAGTGATCGATGACCTCGCCCCGGCTCAGCCGGGCCAGGACCTCGTCCTCCTCGCCCCAGCGGTCCCGGGGGATGATGATCTTGATCGATTGCCCGACGGCCTCCGCGGCCGAGTAGCCGAACATCCGCTCCGCCGCCAGGTTCCAGGAGGTGATGGTGCCATCCAGCAGCTTGCTGACGATGGCGTCGTCCGAGAACCTGACGATGGCCGCAAGATGAGTGACAGGATCGGGAAGAGCCAAGCTCACGCCACTACCCCCTTCCGCACCGTGAAATCTTACATCGCGTCCGCATCCGGAGCGAGGGGGCGCCGGAACGAAAGTAGCCGATCTGTTCGCGAGGGTCCCTGCCCTCCTGGCTCCCTTGGGGCGAGGCACCGAAGTCCGAGGCCGGTTCGGTACCGTTGGGACCCCTCGCCCCAAGGGAGCCAGGTGGGCAAGGACCCTCGCGAGGAAGGACCCGCTACCTGGGACGGAGCGCGGGTGTCACGGGTGGCGCCGCGACCTGTAGAATCGCCCGCCGTGCCACCCTATCGCGCTCGCCTCTACCGCCTGGTCTTCGCGGCGGCGGCCGTCTACAACGTCGGCTTCGGGCTGTGGGCCGCCCTCTTCCCGCGGGCATTCTTCCTGCGCTGGGTGATGGCGCCGCCGACCTACCCGTCGATCTGGGCGTGCCTGGGGATGGTCGTCGGCCTGTACGGGCTCGGGTATGCATACGCGGCGTGGCGGCTGGACCGCGCGCCGCCGTTCATCGCCATCGGCCTGCTGGGGAAGCTCCTCGGCCCGGTGGGCTGGCTGCTGGCCGTCAGCCATGGCGAGTGGCCGGTCCGCACGGTGACCCTGATCCTGTTCGACGACGTCGCCTGGTGGCTGCCTTTCGGCCTGTTCCTGCTGGAAGGCACGCGCCTCACGCGCCTTTCGCGCCTTTCGCGGATTGGCGCGTCCGTGCGGGCCGCCGCGCCGTACGCCTGCGCGGCGGCCAACGCCGCGGCGATCCTGACCATGGCGGCGGTGCTGCGCCCCGGCACCGAGATGGCGCCGGCCGTGGCGGACCGCGTCGACTACATCGCGCGGCATCCGGCCCTGTGGCGCGGCGGCTGGGCGGTGTGGATCGTCGCCGGCCTCAGCCTCGTGGCGTTCTACGCGTGGTGGGGCAGCTGGCTCCGCCGCTCGACGTGGGCGGTCGCGGCGGTCGGCCTGGCGGCGGCGGGCCTGGTCTGCGATCTCTTCGCGGAGTCCCTGCTCATCGGCTGGCTGCCGCGCGACTACGACCGCATCGCTCCTCTCGCCACGATGTGCACCGGGGCCGCGGCCAACGGCCTATACACCGTCGCGGGCATCGCCTTGACGGTGCTCACGAGGTCGCTGCGGGGCCCGCTGCTGGCCGTGACCTGGGCGGTCTGGCTCGCCGGGTTGGCCCTGAGCGTGTGCGCGGTGGCGCGCCTGCCCCTCGGGATCGCGATCTCGACGAGTGTGCTCTTCGCGCTCTTCTGCCCGTGGGCCATCTGGCTCGGGAGGACGCTGCCGGCCACGGAGGGCGAGGTGACGGCCGGCCTGGACGGCGAGCCGCGGGTCGCGGGCGGCGGGCTGCCGGCCGCCCCGGAGGTCGAGACCTGGCCCGGGTGACGCGCATCCTGGTGGTCGGCGGCCGCGGCTTCTTCGGCGCCGCCGCCGTCGAGCTGCTGCGGCGCGCCGGCGAGGAGCCGCTCGTCGGCTCGCGGCGGCCGGGAGCCGATTGCCGGGTCGACGCGGAGGACGCTGACTCGCTGCGCGCGGCCTTGCGGGCCGGCGACGTCGTGATCGACGCCGCCGGGCCGTTCCAGCAGCGCTCGTCCCTGCTGGCCGAGGCCGCCCTGGCCGCGGGATGTGACGTCATCGACCTCGCGGACAGCCTGGACCATGTGCTCGCGATGCAGCGCCTGGCGCCGCGGATCGACCGCGCCGGAACCCGCGTGCTCACCGCGTGCAGCTCGGTCTCGGCGGTCACCGCCGCCCTGGTGCGCCTGCTCGCGGTGGCGGCTCCCCGGCGGATCTCGGCGTTCCTGGCGCCGGCGACCAGGAACACCTCGACGGCCGCCACGGCACGGTCGCTCTTCGCGAGCCTCGAGCGGCCCATCCGCGTGCTGCGCGGCGGGCGTCTCGTCGAGCGGCGCGCCTTCAGCGAAGCGCGGCGCCTCGACTTCGCGCCACCCGTCGGCAGGGTCGAGGCGCGCCTCGGCGAGAGCCCCGATGCCGTCACGCTGCCGCCGATCTGGCCGACGCTGCAGGAGCTGGACTTCTGGGTCGATACGCGGCGCCGGCTGCTGAACGCGACCTTCGCGGCGGCGGCGCGCCATCCGCCGCTGCGGAGACTGCTGAGCGCCATGCAGCCGGTCGGCCGGCGGGCGTCGAGATGGCTGGGCGCCAGGTCGGGAGGCTTCGCCGTCGAGGTCGAGGATGCCGGCGGCGCGACGCACGTGGCGGGCTTCGTCCACCCGACCCACAGCTACGTCGTCGCCGTCGCGCCGGCTGTCCTCGCCGCCAGGGCGATCAAGGCAGGAACCTTCGCCGCCTCCGGACTGGTCCCCGCGGACCGCCAGGTCGATCCGCACGAGCTCGCCGACTACCTGGGCCGAGCCGGCGTGCAGCTCTTCCGCAGCGGCGGCTGAAGGGGAGCGGGTGGGCCTCAGGGCGTCCCGGAGCCGGCCGCCTGCTTGCGCCGCCGCGCGAGGCCGAACAGCACCAGGACGACGGCCACGCCGAACACCTTGCCGACGCCGGTGAAGAGCGCATCGCGATCGTGGGGGCTGAGATCTCCCAGCCAGGTGCCTTGGAGCCAGTGCCTCACCCTGGCGAGAAGCGGTGGCCTGGCGACGCCCTGGACGGCACGGACGTTCGCCTCGAAGAGGGGCAGGTAGCGGTCGTAGACCCGCGGATCTGCGGTGTAGGTGATCACGGCCGTGGTGTCGCCGCCCGGGAGCATGTACACCAGCATGCGGAGCTGCTTGCCTGGCCTCGTCAGGTCCGCGACCACGCGCATCGCCGGCACGCCTTGGATCTCGACGATCCCCTTCTCGACGAATGCCAGCCGGGTTGCCGGCGCCGTGGAGTGCACGCTCTGCGCGAAGGAGGTCATGAACGGGGCGAAGCCCGCCTCGTCGGCCACCATCGGCATCGGCGCGACCTTGGCGAACATGCCCTCGGCATAGCCGTTGTCGGCAGACGCGGGATCGACCGCATAGGCCTGACAGCCGCGTGCCATCGCCACCTCGTGTGCCGGCATGCCGGGCGGCGCGGGCTTTCCCCCGGAGAGATCCACCCAGCCGGCCGGTACCTGGAACCCCCACTCGGCGGCCGCCGGGGCCCCGCCGAGCACGATCGCGAACGGCGCCAGCCAGAGCAGGCCGCGCCAGTGGTCGAGTCTCATGAAGACCTCCTCCTCGGAATAAGGATGACGGGCTCGCCGCCCGAGCTGTCTCTAAGGACGGAAGCGTAGGCGGGATCGAGGAGGGGACATGCCGGCGGAGCCAGCCTGCCGGAGGGGTGCCGGCCGCTCGTTTCCTGGGAGCGCCTCTGGAACATCGAGCCCTAGCTCGGATTCGCGACTCCTCGCAGGTTGCTGTCGCCGGGCGGCGTCAGGGTGGCTTCCGGTTACCGAACCCGGTCACGCCGTGGTTTGCAGCCGTTGCTGCTCGAGCCGAGCGGTACTGGGCTCTTCGTCGCCGAGACCGCGGGTCGGATCGTAAAGGTGCGCGAGATGAACTGGCGATTGCCGAGGCCGCTGCCCTTCAAGAGGAAGACGGTGCCCGAGAGGCCGAGGTGGCCGGGCTCACAGGTGGGCGACATGAAAGACGGGTAGCCGCCGTCGAGGAGGGTCCCGGTGTTGCCGGGTAGGGGTAGGATCGGATAGGTCGAGTTCTCGATCAACTGGGGCGTCGTCCAGTTCTGAGTCTCGAGGCTCGTGGCGGTCGAGTAGAAGAGCGACAGCTTCGTGGGCGTGCACTTGCCATTGGCGCAGGCGAGCTGCGTGCAATCGAAAGTGAGCATGTAGACGCCAAGGGCATCGTTGTAGGTGATCTGGCTGGCACCCTCGGCATAGGCTGGGGCGCACCCGGCCTGCATGACGCCGCTCTCCAAGCCACCGCGGCCTTCTTGCGTCCAGCCGCCCTTGCCGGTCTTGGGGTCCACGTACCACTTGTGAAAATGGAGGCGGCCTGGCTGGCCCAGGTGCGCCCGCGCCATGTGGATGTGCGCATCTCCCTTGGCCGTCAGGTCGCCTGTGAAGGTGTAGGGGACGTAGACGTAGGGTGCGCCGAGTGCAGCCGGGACGGCGTCATCGACGAAAGCGCTCGGCAGCGCGTCGCCATAGAAGTGTGAATACGGTGTCTTGGGAGGCGTGCCCGGCAGGGTCACTCCCGCATAGCGGTTGTCTCCGTATTCGAGCCAATCGTTCGCGAAGCCATTCTGGGCGACCGGCAGGGGCCAGGTCTTGCCGCCGTCGGACGAGCGAGCCACACCCACGGAAGCCCAGCCCTCCACAATCCCGGGAGGAGCGGCGGGGCAATGGATCTCGGCCTCGTAGATCATGATCAGGTTGCCGGGCGGCAGCATCGGGTCTTGGACCACCGTTCCGGGCGCCGCATATTGTTCGTCGAAGTGTGTCGGGCCGCTGTAGGCGCACTGGGCGGCCGCCGTCCCATCGCCGGGATGAGGAGGCCACAGCACGGCATTGCCCTGCTTGCTGACGCCATAACCGGGCGCGAAGGCGAAGTGGATGAGATTCGCGCTCCGCAGCACGAAGGTCCCCCCGTAGAAGGTGCGCCCCACCTTGTTCGCCATCGCGACGAAGAAGTTGTAAGCGGTCGGGTTCGTCAAGGGTGAAGAGAAGACCGGAATGACGCTGGCATGTTCGTCCGGCAGATAGTGAATCGAGGGCGGATAGACCAGCGCCTGATCGTTGGATACCGCAAACGAGATCGGGGCGATCACACCGCGGGAATCCTTCCCTCCCGGAACCGCATGGGAAGCGGTCAGCGCCACCACGGACGATGCGATCACACCCACTCCGACGAGAGTCACTGCCCGGCGGACGACGGCCTGCTGTCCTCTCATGGCCTTATCTCCCATCTTCGCCTTCTCCGGTCTGCAGCGCTTAGCGTACTGGCCTACCACCGCCAACGCGCCCGTGCCGGCTTCGCCGACCTTGACCCCCGGGCATCCGGCGTGGTGACGACGGCGTGCACGGTCGCCAGCTCTTCAGAGCCCGCCCCTGAAGGGACAAGGAGGATTACCGCTATAATATCCCCCAGTCTCGACGATCGGCCCTGCACCTCGCAGTCCATCTCGTGCTCAACGATCCGCCTTCCCCCTCCGCCGAGCGCCCTTCGCATTGGGAGGAGATCTTCGACCAGCTGGTGGAGCTTTCGGAGCCCGAGCGGGGGCAGCGCCTCGCCGAGCTGCGCTCCCAGGACGCCGATCTCGCCTTCCGTGTGGAGCGGATGCTGGCCGCCGACGCCGCCGCCACCGGCTTCCTCGATCGGCCGACGCTTGCCCTGATCGCCACGGACACGGCGGACGAGGCGGACGCCGAGGAGCTGCAGCTCTCCGCGGGGACGACGGTCGGTTCCTGGCGCGTGCTCAGCCTCCTGGGGCGCGGGGGCATGGGCGAGGTCTACCTGGCCGAGCGCAGCGACCCGGCGTTCACCCAGCGCGCGGCGCTCAAGATCATTCGGCGCGGCATGGATTCGCAATCGATCGTGCGTCGCTTCGTGCGCGAACGGCAGATCCTCGCCAGCCTGGAGCATCCCAACCTCGCCCGCCTGTTGGATGGCGGCACCGGACCTGACGGCCGCCCCTACTTCGCCCTGGAGTTCGTCGACGGCGAGCCGATCACCACCTGGTGCGACCGGCGCGCTCTCGACCTGGACCGGCGCCTGCAGCTCATGCAGACGGTCTGCCTGGCGGTGGCGAGCGCCCATTCGCACCTGGTGGTGCATCGCGACCTGAAACCGGCGAACATCCTGGTGACCGCGGACGGCTCCCCGAAGCTCCTCGACTTCGGCATCGCCAAGCTCCTGGCGGAAGAGGAGGCTGAAGGGCTGACCGTCACCCGCCCGGGCGGCGGCCATCCCCTCACCCCGGCTTATGCAGCGCCGGAGCAGATCCTGGGTAAGCCGGTCTCCACCGCCACCGACGTCTATGCCCTGGGCGTGCTGCTGTACCAGCTGATCACCGGTACCCTGCCGCACCGGCGCGACCAGCGGGGGCTGCACGCCCTCGCCAGCGCTGTCGAGCACGAGACCGTCGAACGGCCCAGCGCCGTGCTGCGGCGGCCGGAGGCAGGCGATCGCGCCCGCCAGGCGCGCCGCGTGGCCGGCGACCTGGACTTGATCGTGATGACCGCCGTGCACCGCGATCCGGCACGGCGCTACCCCTCGGCCCAGGCGCTTGCCAACGACCTCGGACACTTCCTCGCCGGGCACCCGATCCGCGCCCGCCCGGACGAGGTCGGCTACCGCATGCGCAAGTTCGTCACCCGCCATCGCCTGCCGGTGGCAGCGGTCCTGCTCAGCCTGGCGGCGCTGGTCGCCGGCCTGATCGTGGCCCTCTGGCAGGCGCACACCGCGCGTCTGGCGGCAAGCCGCGCCGACCTCGAGGCCCAGCGCGCCGAGCGCGTCAAGTCCTTCCTGGTCTCGATCTTCCGGCAGTCGGACCCGCAGAGCGGCGAAGGCCCGACGCTCACCGCCCGCGTGTTGCTCGAGCGCGGAGCCGCCAGCCTCGACAGCGGCCTCGCCGGCGAGCCGGAAGTCCAGGCAGACCTGTTCGACGCCGTGTCGCGCATCGAGGACAGCCTGGGCCTTCTCGAACCGGCCCTGGCGCATGCGCAGCGCGCCCTCGCCCTGCGGCGCCGGGTGCTCCCGCCGTCCGACGGCCGCATCGGCCTGTCTCTCGTGGCCCTGGGCGAGGCGTTGCGGGCGAAGGGCGCGATGAAGGCAGCCACCCTCACCTTCGAAGACGCCCTGCCGGTGCTGGTCCGCGCCTACGGCAAGGACAGCCTCGAAGCTGCCTCGGCCCGCCGCGGCCTGGCGAACACCCTGCCCGAGCCGCAGCAGAGCCGGCGCTGCGTCGACCTGCTGCGCACGGCGCACGCCGCGTTCGTCCGCCACCTGGGCGGCGACCAGGTGGAGAGCGCGATCGTGCTTTCCGAGCTCGGCGGGGCGCTCGAGCAGGACCGCCGCTATGGCGAAGCCCAGGACGCCTACCGCCGCGCGCTGGCACTCCTGGTGCGGCGGCTCGGTCCCCACAACCCGAAGGTCGCGGAGGTCCAGGACCTGCTCGCCGGCCTGCTCGGCCGCCTCGGGCGCCAGGCCGAAGCCCGGCCGCTGCTCGAGGCAGCCATCGCCACGGAGCGGGAGGTGCTCGGACCTCGCTCCGAACAGGTGGGCGAGATGCTGTTCGCCTATGGCCTGCTGCTGACCCACGAGGAGGAGTATCCCCAGGCCGACCGTGCGCTTGCCGAGGCGCTGGCGATCTGGGGACCCGACCGCTTCGAGGCCGCCCACTGCCTGCGCTATCTCGGCCGCTCGGCGCTCAACCAGGAGCGCTACCAGGAGGCCGCCTCCCTGCTGGCGCGAGCCGTCGAGACCTACCGCCGTACGCTCGGCGACGATCAGGTGCAGCAGTGGCGGGCGGTGGCCGATCTCGGCCGGGCGCACCTGGGACTGGGCCGGGTGGGAGAAGCACGGCGCGAGGTGACGGAAGCCGTGGCGCAGATCGAGCGCGCCGCAGGCGCCGACACCTACGAGGTGCTGCAGCCGCTGCAGGCGCTGGGGGAGATCCAGCTCGCAGCCGGCGAAGCCACGCCGGCGGTCACCACCCTGCGGCGGGTGAGGTCGCTGGACGAGAAGCTCTTCGGCACCTCCCAGCACCCCGACGTCGCCGGCACCGACCTGCTCCTTGCCCGGGCCTGCCTCGCGCGCCACGCCGCCGGCGACCGTGCCGAAGCGCGGCGCGTGCTCGACGAGGGCTTGCAGATCTTCGCGCGCACCCACCCGCAGGACGTCAGGCGCGCCGAGTCCCTCCTCGAGAGCGGCCGGCTGGACCTGGCCGACCACGACCTGGCCCGCGCCCGGGCGGACCTGGCCGCGGCCGTGCCGCTCCTGGCGGCGCGCAAGGGCCCGGCCCACGCCGACTCCCGGGAGGCCAGGCACCTCCTGGCCACCGCCAGCGCTACATCCACCGCACGGTAGAGCGCCTTCGCCGCCTGGACGCCATTGAGCCACGGCCGGTTGGCCCGGTTTGCCGCGGTGTCGCGCCTCTTGAGTTGTGCGGCGCAACGCACCGGCGCGCCCTGTCGGGTGCCCGGGGCGCGACAGCGCCAACCCAAGAGCAACGCGAGACCGCAGCCGGCAGGGCGTCGCCGTGCCGAGCGGAGGAGACGATGACCACCCGAGAGTGTCGCGCGCACGCCCCCCAAAGCGCGAGGGCGCCCTGGTCCAGACTGCTCGCCCTCCCCCTGGCGCTCGCGACGCTTGCACTGGTCGGAGCCCGGTGCGATGGTGCGCCTCCGCCCTCGGCGGGTCCAATGCCGGCCGAGCCGGCGCCGCCGATCCTGTGGCAGACCTTCCTCGGGGGACTGGCCGACCAGGGGAGGGCCGTGGCCATCGATGGGAGCGGGAACCTCTACCTCACCGGCGAGACCTTCTCGAGCTGGGGCACCCCGGTGCGGCCGCTGGAAGGCGAGATCGCCGCCTTCGTGGCGAAGCTCGATGCCAAGGGAGCCGTGGTCTGGAACACCTTCTTGGGCGGCAAGGGACGACCGGGCGACAGGGGCAGCACCCACGGCTTCGGGATCGCCGTCGATGCCCATGGCGGCGTCTACGTCGTGGGGCGCGGCAACACCTCCTGGGGCCGTCCGGTGCGGGCGTACTCCGCGGGCGACGATGCCTTCGCGGCGAAGCTCGACGCGGCCACCGGGGAGCTCTTGTGGAATACCTTCCTGGGCGGCGCGGACGGCGATGAAGGTCTCGGCATCGCGGCGGACCGCGATGGGGGCGTCTACCTGGCGGGGCGCAGCGGGGGACCGTGGGGCCGGCCGGTGCGCGCCTACTCGGCGGGTGCCGACGCCTTCGTGGCAAAGCTCGCGGGTGCGAGCGGCGCGCTCGTGTGGAGCACCTTCCTCGGCGGCAGGGAGAACGACCAGGCCAACGCCATCGCGGTGGACGGCAACGGCAACCTCCTGGTCGCCGGAGCGAGCGGCGGGGCCTGGGGCAGCCCGGTGCGGGGGTACACGGAGGGTGGGGACGCGTTCGTGGCGAAGCTCAGCGCTGCCACCGGGGCGCTGGCATGGAACACCTTCCTGGGGGGCGCCAAGGGTGACTTCGGTCAGGGCGTCGCGGTCGACGCCGGCGGCGCTGCCTACCTGGTGGGGGTGAGCGCGGCTCCCTGGGGCAGCCCGGTGCGGGCCTACACCGCCGGGCTCGACGCCTTCGTGGCGAAGGTCGACCCCGCGGGGGCGCTGATCTGGAACACCTTCCTCGGCGGCACGGGTCAAGACATGGGGATCGGCATCGCGGTGGACGCCGGCGGCAGACTCTACGTGACCGGCATCGCCGGGGCGAGCTGGGGGAAGCCGACGCGGGCCCACTCCGGCCAGAGCGACTCTTTCGCTGCCAAGCTCGATCCCAGCGGGGCCATGCTCTGGAACACCTTCCTCGGCGGCTCGAAGGACGACTATGGCCAAGCCGTCGCGCTCGACGCGAGCGGTGGGATCTATCTTTGCGGAACGAGCCTCGAGGCATGGGGCAGCAACCCCGTGCAGGACTTCTGGGGGTTGCGCAACACCTTCGTCGCCAAGCTCGGAGTGGCGCCCCCAGTCCCGGAATCACCGCTCGTCACTGCCCTCCGACGGGCCGCCGTGAACGGCGACGCCGGCGCTCAGTACCACCTGGCGCGCCGGCTCGCGTTCGGCGACGCCGGCAACCCGGCAGAGGCCGTCACCTGGTGCCGCAAGGCCGCCGAACAGGGCCAGCAGGATGCGCAGGAGCTCCTCGCCCGGCTGCTCTCTCTTGGCCGAGGGGCCGCGGTGAATGGGCCGGAGGCCGTGCAGTGGTGGCGCAAGGCGGCCGAGAAGGATCAGGTGGCGGCCGAGGTGGCCTTGGCCGACGCTTACCGGCTGGGGCAGGGCGGTCTCGCGGTCGACAAGGCGGCGGCGGTTGCCTGGTACAAGCGCGCCGCGGCGCACGGCAGCGCAGTGGCGGAAGACCATCTCGGCGAGGCCTACGAGGAGGGTCAGGGCGTGCCCCAGGACCACGCCGAGGCCAGCCGGTGGTTCGAGGAGGCTGGGCGACGGGACTTCGAGGAGGAACATCGGCTCCAGCCGGAGCGCGTCCAGGCGGTGCGCGAGGGCGCCGAGCGGGGCGAGCCGGCGGCGCAGTTCGAGTTCGCGAGGAGAGTCCAGTGGGGGGCGGACCGCGCGACCGGCGACAGGCGCGAGGCGCTCGACTGGTGCCGCAGGGCTGCCGAGCAGGGCCACCGGCAGGCACAGGAGCTGTTGGCGTACATGCTTCAGCAGGGGCGGCGCCCGAACCTCGAGGAAGCCGCCCGGTGGATGCGGGCAGCGGCCGAGCAGGGCTCGCCCCAAGCGCAGGACGAGCTGGGTGAGTTCTATCGCAGCGGGCACCGCGGCCTGCCGCGCGACGGCGCGGTGGCGGTGTCGTGGTATCGGCGGGCCGCGGAACACGGACGGATCTTCGGGCTCGACGGCCTGGGCCGGGCCTATGCGCAGGGTGATGGCGTGCCCCGCGACGACCGCCTCGCGGTCGCCTGGTATCGCAGGGCCGCCGACCTGCACAGCGTCTACGGCGCGCTCGAGCTGGCCAAGATGGTGGAGTCCGGCCGCGGCGTGGCGGCCGGTCCGCGCGCCGCGGTGGAGCTCTATCGGCAGGCGGCCGACCACAACCTGCCCGAGGCGCAGGAAGCTCTGGCGCTCCGCTACCAGGCCGGCCGCGGTGTTCCGACCAGCCTGGCGTGCGCCTACCTCTGGTACAGCATCGCGGCGAAGGGCGATTCGGAGACCGCGGCGGCAGAGCGGGACAAGCTCACCCCGCGTCTTTCGGCCGAGGAGCTTGCCGACGCCAAGCGCATGCTGGCGCGCACCTCTGTCGAGTCCTTCAAGGTGGTGCGGCCGCTCTGTCCCGACGAGAGGCTCGACCTCTCGCTTACCAACGAAGATCTGTCCAGCGTCCTCCCTGCCCTGGAGCAGGTGAGCGGCTATCGGATCGCGAACCCGGCCAAACTGGATTTCAAGGTCACGGTCCAGCTCAAGGACGTTTCGTGGCAGGACGCGCTCACCGCGGTCCTGAGCCCGCACGGATACCGCTGGAAACGCGATGGAGATGCGATCCTGATGGTGGCAGCGCCGCGTGGCGAGCGGCCGTAGCGGTGGCGCCTGGCCAGGCGGTCGTGCTCGAGCGCCAGGGCCAGCCGCTCGACGATCGGGCAAAGGGACGCCTCGTGGTCGGCAGTGAAGGCGTGCGTGCGGCAGGCGCCCAGCCTCACACTCGCTCCGCTAATCGCGACCGCGTTGGGCACATCGGGCCAACAACGGGAGGAGTGGCGCGAATGCGGTATTGTTCTCCGGTTCTTCGATGGCGAGGCCGTTGACGAAGATCCATGGCCTACACGATCGAGTACTCACCCGACACCGTTGACCACCTGAGCGCCTTGACGGCCAGGCAGCGCGCAACCGTTCTGGCGGCGGTCGACGCGCAACTGGCGCACGAGCCGTCAGGCGAAACACGCAACCGCAAGCCCATGAGGCCCAACCAACTCGCTCCCTGGGAGCTTCGCGTTGGGACCCTCCGAATCTACTATGATGTCGAGGAGGATCCCGAGCGCAAGGTACTCATCCGCGCGATTGGGATCAAGGAGCGGAACCGGGTCCGGATTGGCAGGAAGGAGTTTGAGTTATGACGGTCAAGAAAGTAGACGTTGCCGACGCGACCGAGTCACTGGCAACCTACGTTCGGAAGGCGGGCGGGAATGGCCCGGTCGTCGTCACCGACGCTGGGCAACCGGTCGCCGCCCTAGTCCTGCTCGAGCACACAGACCTCGAGACCGTCGCACTCAGCTCCGATCCCGAGTTCCTGGAGCTCATCCGGACCTCCCGCGTGCGCCACGCACAGGAGGGAGGGTTGTCCAGCGCCGAAGTGCGGCGACGCTTGGAAAACGTGCCGCCGTCTCGTCGCCGCTCGAGATAACGTGTCAGAAGCGGCGACGCTGGTCGGCGTCGATCTCCTCGACCTCATTCGAGGCCACCCCCCGGGGCTCAAAGGGGTGGCCGGTGGCTCTGGCGCAAGCGGCGAGCCAACAGACGAGGGCCACGCTCGCGGACTCAGGGTGTAGACTCCTGCCTGGACGTGCGAGCGGCTTGACGCGCCCCTGCTCTGCGACGGATGTCCAGGAGAACACGACCAAGATGCCTGAGGTCAGCCGGTTCCTAGGCATTGTCATCTCGCTGTACTATAACGATCATCCGCCGCCGCACTTCCACGCGCGGTATGGCGAGCTGAAGGCGATCATCGATATCGAATCGCTGATTGTCTTGTACGGCGAGCTGACACCAAGGGTGCTGGGACTCGTCGTGGAATGGGCGGCGCTGCACAGAGCTGAGCTTCTAACCGACTGGGAGCTTGCCCGTAAGCAGGAGCCGCTCGTACAGATAGCTCCCTTGGAGTGAGTCATGCTGAAAGACATCGTGGAAGCTCGACCTGCAGGAGAATACAAGCTTTATCTTCGTTTCGAGGACGGAGTGGAGGGCGAGATCGATCTATCGAAGCTCATCGAATTCAAGGGGGTCTTCGAGCCCCTACGCGACGTTCGGGAGGTCGCCAAGGTGCGAGTCGACGCCGAGCATGGAACCGTATCCTGGCCGAATGGCGCGGACCTCGACCCTGATGTGCTCTATTCCCTGCTAACAGGGAAACCGATCGAGTTGAGACACCTGGTGGACCGCTGAATGATTCTCGCCTTTAGGTGATCGAGTTTCCTATGACCTGCCACCAAGAAGAAATCATAACATTAACCATGCATGTTCGTCGTCAACTCGCAGACCTAGCAGTTGACGAGTGACGAGTGATGGAAGTTCGAGGGTCTGAACCGATGCTTCTTACGCTCGCTCAGTTGTCTGACATTCATTTCAAGGAAGGCCGCCTGCTCCCGCCAGCCGCATCCGTGGCACGAGCAATCGTTGCGGCTAATCCAGCCTGCAAGCTCTGCTGCATCGCGCTGACCGGCGATCTTGCATATTCCGGCAGCGAGGCAGAATACGCGGAACTCAACGCCTATTTTGTACTGCTTCGTGCCACCCTCGAAGAGGAGTTGGCCAATGCGCAGGTCGTGTTCATTGCAATTCCGGGCAACCACGACTGCGATCACCATCGATCCACCAACACGCGAAGGCAGCTCATCGAGGCGCCACCTGCCTCTCTCGCGTACGTCACGCCTGAAGATAAAATTGTCGCTAGCTGCCTGGAAGTTCAGGCAGGCTTTCTTGCCTTCGCCCATGCGGTCACGGAGGGTATACCGTATGAGCCGAAAGACCGCCTCCTGCACAAGAGGTGCTTCGCCGTAGGTGATCACAGGATATGTTTTCTACTCGCCAACACAGCGTGGCTCTCTCAATTGCACGACAAGCAAGGAAGTCTATTTCTTCCGGCTGACCTTCTCAAGGGCGCGAGCGACAGCATGGAGACCACCTCGCTAACCGTGCTCGCAATGCATCATCCGACGAATTGGCTGGCGGCTGAGAATAAGATAGCGCTCATTCCTCTAATCCATGGCTGTGCGGACATTGTTCTGACTGGTCACGAGCACACGGAGGGCTCCTTCTCGCACGCGGCCGACCTCGGCTCCATAGTGCATCACGTGGAAGGAGCTCTTTTCTCTGGCATTCCCGGGACGCCGGAGGAATTCAACGTCTTCCTGGTCGATCTCGATCTGGGACAGTGCAGGCGGAAAACATTTCGCTGGGAGACGCCACTATTCCGCACACACGAAGACACGGGCTTGATACCGTTTGAACGTAATCCGACACTGCCTGGCCGTCCGCTTCCCTTAACCGCGGAATTCGAGCGCGAGCTTCGCGACCCAGGCGCAGGCTTTACACATCCGAGACGCCCCAACGGCGTCAGCCTGCACGAGATCTTTGTCCCGCCTGAACTCATAGTTCTGGAATTCGGAAATACCGCGGCGAAACCCATCGAGACAGAGCGCATAGCCTCGTCGGAGTGCCTATCGTTCTTTGAAGGCACCTCATCTCTTCTCGTCATCGGCAATGAGCACAGCGGTAAGACTACTCTTGCGAAACAACTCTTTGTCCACTTCCACTCCGCGGGCCTGCTGCCAGTGCTCGCAAGCGGCGACGGCTTAAGGGGTTTGGACGAAGCGCGGTTTCCGAACGAGTTGCCGCGCTTACTGCGGGCGAATTATAGTGCATCCGCTATCGAATACTTTATACAGAACGATAGGCATCGTAAAATACTCATCATAGATGATTTTAGCCGACTCACGCATCGCGCTTCGACCCAGAGAAAGCTACTCGCTGCGGCTCAGGCCAACTTCGCGCGCGTTATCGTATTTGTTGATGATCTTTTTGTCTTCGACGAACTCCTTGCAAGCCCTGGAAACGATTTGATCTCCTCGCGATTCGTCCAGTGTCGTCTCCCCGAGTGGGGCCATCGTCAACGCCGTAGACTGATCGAGCGTTGGCTGTCGCTGGGTGCTGATTCTGCGATTACCGAGCCGGAGTTGGCCTACCTGGCTCACTCGACGGAGAATGTCGTTAACACGCTTCTTGGGGAACACCTCCTCCCCTTCACGCCGTTTACGGTATTGGCGATACTCCAAGCACAAGAGGCGCAAAGAGAGCCCTCGGCGGCACTAGGGTCATACGGCTACCTATACGAGCTCCTTATTCTGCAGAGCCTCGCGTCAGCACAGCTTCATCAAGCAGATGTGGACGTTGTGTTATCAGCTGCAGGCTACCTCGCCTTCGCGGTCTTCGAGCAGAAAGACCAAGTCTTTCATCACCCTCTGCTTGACGAGGTGCTGGAACGCTACTTTGCGCGACATCGCGTCGGCATACAGCGCGACCAGTTCCTCGGCTGGCTAGTGCGCGCGCGACTCATAGTGCCATTAGCCAGCGGCCATTGTTTCCGCTACCCATACGTGTACTACTACCTCCTCGCCCGGCATCTTCGTGATCGCGTCCAAGACCCCGATGAGCGTGAGTGGGCAGAGAGGTTGCTGCGAACGCTCGCAGATCGCCTATTTGCGGAGGACTACGGCAACATAGTGTTGTTTTACCTCTATTTGCAGAGAGATATTGGCCTGATCAGGCACTTGCTTAGTGGAGCGCAAGGGATCTTTGCAACATATCAACCGTGTGAGCTCGCGACGGACTTCGAGTTTTTGGACGACCTGGCGAAGCATGCGAAGCCCTTGGCGTTGCCGCCTGAGGACACACAAGCAAACGTCGATGAGCATCGAGAACTACTAGATAGACATGAAAGCCAAAGCGATCGTGAGGATGCAGTACTCATGAGTGCGAACGAAGGCGTGGTCTATAGCGATACTTTGGATGCTCTTACGCGCCTGAATATCGGACTTAAGACGCTACGAATTCTAGGACAAGTCCTTAGGAATTTTCCGGGATCATTGACTGCGACTATGAAGCTTGATCTTCTTAACGGTTGTTATCGGCTAGGCCTAAGGGCGCTTAGCGCCATCGTTATCCTGGGTCGCGACAATCTGGAAGAAATACGATCATATTACGCAGCCATCATTCGCGATCGTCGCGCAGTGAGCTCAGCACAGGAACTGCGGCAGCTAACAGATGCATTGCTCCTCGCACTCTATCGTGGATGCGTGTTCGGAATCATCAAGAGGGTCTCGAACAGCGTGGGGCTAGATCAGCTTCGCGAGAGCTATAGAGAACTCGCTCAATCCCAAGAGGGGGCGAGCTCGTTTCAGGCAATTGATTTGTCCATTAGGCTGGATCATTTCGCTGGGCTGCCGGAGAAAGAGATCAAGGCTCTGGCAAGAGTGCTACATTCAAGGCTGTTTGCATTTGGAGTGCTTCAGGACCTTGTATGGGCCCGCCTGTATCAGCTGCCAGCTCCTTATGATGCGCGACAGCGAGTAGCTGCTCTTGTGAACCTCCAAGGCTCAGACGTACGACTCCTTGACAATCCAGCCAAGAAACTGCCCCCCCAGAAAGCCTGAACGAAGGCCGCTTGGGCTTCTTTCGGTAGGCTTGCAAAGTGCAGGCCCTTCCGAGTTCCCGGGCGGTTCCACAGGTTGGGGCTTCACTTCGCTGCGAAGCCGAAGGGCCGAACTGCTTCGCGCAGGCAGGGAGCAGGTGTGAACTTTCCCCGCGCTACTCGACTGCAATGTACGAATTAGGCGCCCACCCCGAGGTAGGCCCTCCGGACGTGGTCGCTGGCCCGCAGCTCTGAGCTGGGGCCGGCCAGTGCGATGCGGCCGGCTTCCATGACGTAGGCGTGTTGGGAGACTTGCAAGGCCTGGTTGGCGTTCTGGGCGGCTAGCAGGATCGTCACTCCGTCGGCGGCGATGCGGCGGATGAATTGGAAGACCTGGTCGACGAGGATCGGGGCGAGGCCTAGGGAGGGTTCGTCGAGGAGGAGGAGGAGGGGCTGGGCCATCAGGCCGCGGCCGATGGCGCACATCTGCTGCTCGCCGCCGGAGAGGGTGCCGCAGGGCTGGTGACGGCGCTCGCGCAGGCGGGGGAAGAGGTCGTAGATGCGGGGGAGCTGCTGGCTGCTCGCTGGCCGCATGGGCCTGGGGAAGGCTCCCATCAGAAGGTTCTCCTCGACGGTCATGCGCGGCCAGAGCTGGCGGCCCTCGGGGACGAGGCAGAGATGGCGGCGCACGCGCAGGTGAGCGGGCTCGGCGGTCACGTCCTGGCCGGCGAAACGGATGATTCCTTGGCGGGCGGGCAGGAGGCCTGCCAGGGCTCGCAGCGTGGTCGTCTTGCCGGCGCCGTTCGGACCGATGAGGGCGACCACCTGGCCGCGGTCGACGGCCAGGTCGACGCCCCAGACCACCTGGATGGCTCCGTAGGCGACCTGGAGGCCGGTTGCCTCGAGCAGGCGCTCGTTACGCTCGCCGCGCTCGTTGCCTGCCGCCGTCACGCGTCCCCCTTGCTGGCGGCGCCCGTGCCCGCGGTGCCTTCCTTACCCGCGGCGCCCGCGGCGCCCTCCGGGCCCGCAACACCCTCGGTGCCCGTGGCACCCGCGGCGCCCGCCGCCCCTGCCGTGCCGACCTTGCCGCCGATGTAGGCCTCGACGACGGCGGGGTCTCTCTGCACCTCGGCCGGCGTGCCCTCGGCGAGCTTCTGGCCGTGATCCATGACGATGACGCGGTCGCAGACGGCCATGATTGCCTTGAGGTCGTGCTCGACGTAGAGGATGGTGGTGCCGGCCTGGCGGATCTCCCGCAGCAGGCGCAGCACGGAGTCGGTCTCGGCCGCGGTCAGGCCGCTGCAGACCTCGTCGCAGAGCAGCAGGCTGGGTCGCGCGGCGATGGCGCGCGCGAGCTCGAGGCGCTTTTGGTCGCCGACCGAGAGGGTGCCCGCCGCCGCTTGGGCGTGAGGCGCGAGGCCGACCCGCTCGAGGATGCGCATGGCCGGGCCGGCTCCTTCGCCGCCTGACTTGCCGCGCCCGAAGCGGAGGCCCACCTCGACGTTGTCGAGCACGGAGAGGGTGCGGAAGGGGCGCGGCACCTGGTGGGTGCGCACGATGCCGTGGCGCACCGCCGCGAAGGCAGGCGCCCCGGTGCGGTCGCGCCCCTCGAAGACGACGCGGCCCGCGGTGGGCCGCAGGGCGCCGGCGAGGACCGCGAGCAGGGTGGTCTTGCCGGCGCCGTTCGGGCCGATCAGGCCGTAGATGCCTCCCTGCTCGAGCGCGAAGCTGACGTCCTGCAAGGCCGCGAGCCCGGCGAAGGTCTTGGTCAGGCGCTCGACGCTAAGGAGCGGCGGCATGCGCCCTCCTCCGGCGATCACCGGCGCGCACCAGCCGCGAGAGCAGCCCGACGATGCCCGCCGGTTCGAAGAGGACGATGACGATCAGCAGGGAGCCGTAGATCAGCAGGTGCAGCTCCGGGAAGGCGGCGACGATCTCGTCATGCACCAGCCCGTAGACGCAGGCGCCGATGACCGGGCCCCAGATCGTCCCGACGCCGCCGATGACCGGCATCAGCAGGATGGCCACGCTGATGGCGAAAGCGAACTCTCCCTGGGGGTTCACGTAGGCGGCATAGCGGGCGTGCAGCCCGCCCGCGGCGCCGGTGAGGGCGGCGGCGATCGCGTGCGCGAGCAGCTTGGCGCGCAGGGGGTTGACCCCGAGATCCGCGGCGGCGTCCTGGTCCTCGCGGACGGCGACCAGCGCCAGCCCCAGCCGCGAGCGTCGCACCAGGACGGAGATCGCCACGGCGCCGGCGGCCAGCGCGAGAGCGCTGTAGTAGTGCTGCAGCTGGTGGAAGGCGCCCCTCTCCATGACGCGGTAGCCGCTGGCGCCGCCCGTCGCCGAGACGTTGGTCATCACGACCCGCACCGCTTCGCTGACGCCGATGGTGGCGATCGCGAAGTAGGGGCCCTTGAGGCGGAAGGTCGGCAGGCCGATCGCCAGCGACGCCACCGTCGCGACGCCCGCGGCCAGCAGGCAGGACGAGAACGGGTCGAGCCCCGCGTTGAGGGCCACCGCCGCCGCGTAGGCGCCGAGCCCGTAGAAGACGGCGAAGCCGAAGGAGACCTGGCCGCCGAAGCCCCCGAGGAGGTTCCAGGCGACGCTCGCCGTCACCCACACCAGGGTGCCGAAGAGAACCCGGACGAGGTTCGGTCCGGGTCCGGCGAGCGGCAGCGCCGCGAGCGCCCCGCCGAGGAGCCAGGGTGTGAGCAGGCGCAGCCTGGCAGCGGCGGCGGCCACCGGCGGCCGGGGGGAGCGGCTCGCCCCGCCGCCGTCGTCCTCGGCCGTGGGCTCGGCCGCGGGCTCGCCCGCGGTCATGCCCAGCGGCGCCTCCTCGCCCACAGGCCGGCGAGGCCGCCCGGCAGCACCGCCAGGGCGACGACCAGCAGCGAGAAAGCGATCGCCGGTTGGTAGCTCGCCGGCACCACCTGGATGCTGAAGGTCTCGATCAGCGCCAGCACCAGGGCGCCCGCCGCGACGCCGGCGAAGGACTCCAACCCGCCGAGCACGATGATCACGAAGGCGCGCAGCAGGAACGGGCTGCCGAAGTCGGGGCTGAAGGAGTAGAGCATGGCGAGCATGCCGCCGGCGGCCCCGGCGAAGGCGATCCCCACGCCGAAAGCCACGCGCGCGGTGCTCTCCACGTCGACGCCGACCAGGCGCCCGGCGTCGCGGTTCTGCATCAGCGCGCGCACCGCGCGGCCGAACCAGGTGCGGTGCAGCACCAGCTCGAGCGCCGCCAGCGATGCGGCGGCGCCCCCGAAGACCACCAGCCGCACCGTCGGAATCGTGATCGGTCCGAGCCGCAGCACGGACAGGGTGCGCGGCGTGAGGATCGCCCGGTCGGCGTTGCCCCAGACCAGGTAGCCGAGGTTCTGCAGCACCAGCCAGAGTCCGAAGAGCAGCAGCAGGGACGCCAGCGTCGGCTGATCGGAGACCGGCAGGCGCCGGATCAGCCCGCGGTGGAGGCCGACGCCGAGCAGGAAGAAAGCCGGGAAGGCGAGCACGACGCCCAGCAGCGGGTCGACTCCGCCGCGCTCGTACAGCTCGTAGACGAAGTAGGCCCCGAGCATCAGGAACCCGGCATGCGCCAGGTTCACGATCTTCATCACGCCGTAGATGACGGTCATGCCGACCGCCATCGCGGCATAGACGCCGGCCAGGAGCAGCGCCGAGATCACCAGGTTGAGGAAATCGGCGCCGCTCATCGCGCCTCCCGTGCCGCCGTCAGCTGCTGCATGCGGACCGCCGCCGCCGGGCGAGCCGTCAATGCGGCTGCGGCGCGATCGCCTGGCCGGTCGCCGCGTCCTTCGGGAACACGATCTCGACCTTCCCGCCGGGCTGGTTCTGGACGATCACGAACGGGATGTCGACCTGGCCGTTCTTGCCGAAGCGCAGCACCTGGCCAGGCAACAGGGAGTCCTTCAGCACGACGGTGCGCAGCTGATCGCGGATGGCCGTCTTGTCGAGCTTGCCGGCGTGCTCGATCGCCATCGCGAGCGCCCGCGTCGCGTCGTAGGCGGTGGCGGGATACCAGGAATCGGGAGGATGGCCGGTGAACGCCTGGTAGCTGGCGATGAACTTCTTGGCCTGCGGATAGGGCAGCTTGCCGGACCACCAGATGCCGGCGAAGATGTAGTTGGTGGCGTCGCCCAGCGCCTTGCGGGCGTCGGATTCCGGGCCGCGCGCGCCGTAGCTGATCATCTGGTGGTACATGCCGGACTGGACGTACTGCCGGTGCATGGTGATGTAGTCCTGCAGGTGCGCGTCGGCGAGGAAGATGTCGGCGTGGGAGGTCTTCACCTTCTGCAAGAGGCCCGAGAAGTCGGTCGCGCCGAGGTCGAACTTCTCGCTGAAAACGACGGTGAAGTAGCCCGGGTGCTCCTGGTTCCACTTCGCGATGCCCTTCTCGTAGTCGATGCCGTGATCGGTGTTCTCGAGCGCCAGCGCCAGCTTCAGACCCTTGTGGAGCTTGCCGGCGTTCACCAGGCTGCCGAGGAACTCCGCCGTCGTGTAGCCGAGGAGGTCGGTCGGGCTCAAGGTGCCGAAGATCCACTGGTAGCCGTGGCTGAAGATGGTGGTCGCCGCGGCGCCGGTGGTGATCCAGGGAGTCTGGTAGCGGTCCGGCATCACCGACTCGGCCTCGCCCAGCGCGGTCGAGTAGCCGCCGAGCACCGCGATGACGCCGTCGGCGGTCATGGCTCGCTCCACCAGGCCGGAGGACTTCGCCTGGTCGGAGCCGTCGTCGTAGAAGACCTCGCGGAGCAGGAGCTTCTTGCCCAGCTGCTTGACGGCGATGCCGCCGGCCTGGTTGATCTCGTGGATGGCCAGCTCGATGCCCTCGCGCTGGTACTGCCCCGGCTTCGCCTCCCGCCCGCTGATCGGCAGGACGACGCCGACCGGGATGTCCGCGGGGCCGGCAGCCGCGGCGGCGGCCCGGGCGGGGCGCCCCGGGGCGAGCAGTCCGAGCATCAGGACGGTGGCGGCGGCGGCGGCGGCGACGGCGAGAGCTGGAACGGCAAGGCTGCTGGCGAACCTTCTCATGCTCATGGCATGGTCCCCCCGGCTGCGAATTGTGGATCGTCCGCGCAAACTTACACCCTTGCCGGCGATTCGGCTAGATCTCCCTGCTGCCGCTGCTACCGCTGCTACCGCCGCTGCCGCTGCTGCCGCCGCTGCCGCCGCCGGTCCCGCTGCTCCGGGTCTCCCCGGCCTAGGCGCCCTCGGCGGGCTCGGCGGGCTCGGCAGGCTCGGCAGGCTCGGGCAGGGTCGCCCCGTGCTCGCGCAGCAGCTCGAGGAAGGCCGCCTCGTCGAGGGTCGCGACGCCGAGACGCCTGGCGCTCTCCGCCTTCGAGCCGGCCTCGTCGCCAACCACCACGTAGTCGGTCGCCTTGCTCACCGAGCCGGTGACGCGGGCGCCGAGCGCCTCGACCAGCTCCTGGGCGTCGCGCCGCGGCAGGCGTTCGAGCGCGCCGGTGAAGACGAACTTCTTGCCGGCCAGCGGCTGGGAGCCGCCGGCGGCGGCGAGCCCGAGTCCTGCCTCGGAAGCCCCTGCGGCGCCACGGCCGTCGCCAGCCCCCGCGCCCTGGTCGCCCCCGGTGGCCCCCTCGCCGCCCGCTCCTCCCGCCTCCAGACCAGGCAGGGCAGGCACCGCGGGCAGGTCGGGCCGCGGCGGCGCCTCGACCAGCTGCACGTGCGCCAGCAGGGCGTCGAGGAGGGCGGCGTTCTGCGGGTCGTGGAAGAAGGCGACGATCTGCTCCGACATCCGCGGGCCGATCCCCCGCACCTGCTGCAGCTCGGCCTCGCCGGCAGCGCGTAGCGCGGCAAAACCGCCGAAGTTGCGGGCCAGGTCGCGGGCGACGCTCCAGCCGACCTCCGGGACTCCCAGGCCGTAGAGGAAGCGCGCCAGCTCGACGTGCGCGGCGCGGGCGAGCGCGGCGACCAGCTTCTGCGACGACTTCTCGGCGAAGCCCGGCAGGCCGAGCAGCTGCTCCTCCCGCAGGTCGAAGAGGTCGGGCAGCTGCCGCACCAGCCCCTCGGCGACCAGCAGCTTGGCGGTCTCGTCGCCCATCCCCTCGACGTCGAGCGCGCCGCGCGAGGCGAAGTGGACGATGCGGCCGGCGAGCTGCGCCGGGCACTGGAAGGCGTTCGGACAGACCGTGAAGGGACCGCGCTCGACGAGCGCGGTGCCGCAGGAGGGACAGACGTCGGGCATGCGCCACTCGGGGCCGCGCTCGCGGTCCGGCTCGTCGATGCGCTCGACCACCTGCGGGATGACGTCGCCGGCGCGCTGCACGCGCACGCGGTCGCCCTCGCGCACGCCCTTGCGGGCGACCTCTTCGCGGTTGTGCAGGGTGGCGCGCGCCACGGTGACGCCGCCGATCTCGACCGGCAGCATCAGCGCAACCGGCGTCACCACCCCGGTGCGGCCGACCGAGGGCAGGATCGACAGGATGCGCGTCACCTCTTTACGCGGCGGGAACTTGAACGCGAACGCCCAGCGCGGGTGGCGCGACGTCCAGCCGACCCCCTCGCGGGCCGCCAGGTCGTCGAGCTTGATCACCACGCCGTCGATCTCGTAGCCCAGGTCGTCGCGCCGCGCCTCGAGCTCGGCGTGGAAGGCGAGCACCTCGTCGAGGCTCGCCGCCCGCCGCGCCAGGTGGTTGACGCGCAGCCCCCAGTCGGCCAGGGCGGCGAGCACCTCCCACTGGCTCGCGACCGCCGGCGCCTGCTCGCCCCAGGAGAGGATGTCGTAGGCGTAGAGGTCGAGCGGGCGCGCCGCGGTGATCTGCGGGTCGAGCTGGCGCAGGGCGCCGGCGGCGGCGTTGCGCGGGCTGGCGAACGGCTCCTTGCCGGCGGCCAGCAGCGACTCGTTCAGCTTGTCGAAGCCCTCGGCGCGCATGATCACCTCGCCGCGCACGGCGACGAAGGCGGGCACGGCGCGCTGGCCCTCGCGGAGGCGCAGCGGCACCGCCGGGATGGTGCGCACGTTCTGGGTCACCCCCTCGCCGCGGCGGCCGTCGCCGCGGGTGGAGGCGCGGGTCAGCACCCCGTCCTCGTAGATCAGCTCAAGCGAGGCGCCGTCGAGCTTCGGCTCGAGCACGTAGGCCACCGCCAGCTTGGGCCGGTGCTCGGCGAGCGCCCGGCGCAGCCGCTCGTCGAAGCGCCGCAGCGCCGCCGGGTCCTGGTCGGAGTCGAGCGACAGCATCGGCGCCGCGTGCTCGACGGTCGGGAAGCTCGCGAGCGGCTGCCCGGCGACCCGCTGGGTGGGGGAGTCGGGGGTGCGCAGCTCGGGAGAGCCCTCCTCGAGCGCCACCAGCTCGCGGAACAGCCGGTCGTACTGCTCGTCGGAGACCTCGGGGGCGTCGCGGACGTAGTAGAGAAAGTCGTGGTGGCGGATCTCGCGGCGCAGCTCCTCGGCCCGGACGGCGCCGCCGGGGCGGGCGCCGCCGGCGGGGAGGACGTCGCGGGCGTCGCGGGCGTCGCCGGCTGTGGCGGTCGATTGCCGCCGGCCCGCCCCCGGCGGCTGCTCCGGCGCCGTTGGCTGGCCTCGGCTCATGGGCCAAAACTGTATCATCCGGGCCATGAGGCCGATCTGGGGCAGTGGGTCCGTCTCCCTCGGCCTCCCTTTGGGCGAGGGGCCGAAGTCCTACGCCCCAGGAGCCTGGGCCCCTC